>Ga0315535_1000461_pt1 | contig 28728 bp, 28 predicted proteins | sample SalMarSW160220MG_2_FD_203092 | JGI IMG/M metagenome (GOLD analysis project Ga0315535, IMG submission 203092) | Salt marsh sediment microbial communities from the Plum Island Ecosystem LTER, Massachusetts, United States - Salt Marsh Sediment SW1602-20 ... | reverse complement strand
ATTTATATCTTTTCCATTCAATCATGTCTTATTCAACCCCATTAATGATTCAGTAGTGATAAAATCTGGTTTTGTTTTATATATATAAAACACGATTAGCGCTGAAATTATTCCTTCTCCAATTCCTATTAGAGAATGCCAAAAAACCATGGAAATAATCGCAACTTCCAATGGCATAATCCCTCCAACAGAAATTTCAATGCCACAAATAAATGAAGCCAGTACGATTGCGATGTAAGATCCTATCCCAGTAGCAATTGTAATTTTTATCTCTTTTTTCAATGAAGAGTGATTTAAAAGCTTCACAATAAAGACTACTATATAGAATCCCACCATCCCAGCAATAATTCCCATATTAAATGTATTTGCTCCTAATGCCGTGATTCCACCATCTCCAAAGAGACTTTGAACAACTAATATTAAAAATATGACTATAATGGAAGCCCAAGGTCCTAAAATCACGGCTACTAATGTCCCTCCTACTAAATGACCAGAAGTACCTCCTGGGATTGGATAATTTACAAATTGGAACGCAAAAATAACAGCCGCCAATACACCTATATATGGAATTAATTTCTCAGAATCTTCTCTATCAAACAGATTCCCCATTCTAAAATATCCTATTATCATGAAAGTAATGCTAACAATCCAAAGTATTACAATCGTGACAGGATCAAGTAACCCATCGGGTATGTGCATTTTTTATTTACCTTATATTTTGTTATCGAAATATATTTTTAGTTTGAATAATATTTTTTTATAAGGAAGTATTATTTTTAAAGGATATGAATAATCTATAAAATAGTATGATCTTTATCAAAATGCCAATAGAATTAGATTGAATGAATTTTAGAAGTTTTTTAGTTAAATATTAGAAATAAGAGGAGTAGAAAGAAATTGGAAATAATATTACCTTTTAAACATGAAGATCAAAAAAATTTATTAAATAAAATCCATCCATTAACTCGTTTCATTCTTCCCTTTATTCTAGTTGTTCCTTTCCTTCTATTAAATAATATATATTTAATAATTACGACATTATTGCTCGTTATAATCTTTAATTTATGCTTTCGGCTCCAAATGATAACTATTTTATCAAGAATCAAAGCTTTACTACCCTTCGTATTATTTATCACGATTTTTATACCATTTTATGTTGGAACCACAGTTTTTTTTCAATTAAATATCGGAATTGTATTGAATATTTATAAGGAAGGCTTATTATTCGCCCTGACTCTATTCTTTCGAATTATCGGAGCTATTTTTGTGTTTTTAACCTTTTTATCTTCATTAACTTACTCTGAATTTATAGAAGCTTTGACTAAAATCAGAGCAATACCCTCATTTTTTACTGGAAGTATTATTATAATGCTTCATTACATACCATTATTAGCAAAATCCAATAGAAAGATATTAGAAGCCCAAAACTTGAGAGGAAAAAATAACACATCATATTGGCGAAGATTGAAAACTCATGGTTTCATAATGGGTAAAAATTTAGTGCATAACATGGAAAGAAGTGAAAAATTATATGAGAGTTTGAAGATGCGAGGTTTTTCAGGTAAGATTACTTTTGCTCCAAAGAAATTGAAGATTTTGGATATATCATTAGTTCTATCTTTCATCGTTCTCGCCATCTTCCTAAGCTACTTGATTAATTTAGAACAGATTTATACAGAGGTTTTCAAACTATTTTTCTGATAGAAGTAGAAAATTTGAATTTTGAGTACAATTCAAAATTTTCGATTAATAACATATCATTTAAAATCGAAGAAAATTCAATCTATGCTTTAACCGGGAATAATGGTTCCGGGAAAACTACTTTATTAAGATTATTAGTTGGTTTACTGAAACCTAAGTCGGGATCTATTAAAATTTTTGATGAGATCTTGACAAGAGATAAAAATCAATTATGGAAGTTAAGGCAAAAAATTGGCTTTTTATTTCAAAACCCCGATGATCAACTATTTGCTCCAACATGTGAAGAAGATGTTGGTTTTGGGGCGAGAAATCTTGGACTTGAAGAGAATGAAGTGATGAAAAGAGTTGATTGGGCGCTTAATGCAGTTGACTTGATAGATTATAAAAAATATTCTCCATTTGATCTGTCTTGGGGCCAAAAGAAACGTGCTGCTTTAGCAGGTTTGTTAGTATTGAAGCCAAAATTATTAATTTTGGATGAACCATTCGCGAATCTCGATTTTAAATCAATTTATAATCATTTAAAAATTTTGGATGCCCTTAGAAAAGAGGAAAAAATGACAATCTTATTTACTACCCATAATCTCTTTTTCATTGAAAATTGGGCAGATAGAATGTTGGTTTTAAACAACGGGAGTTTATTTTTCGAAGGGAAACCTAACATAGGATTGCTAGATCCCTCAGTTTCAGAATTATTGGGGTCCTATGAAGAAATCTTAAAGGCACTCAAAAAATGAAGATAGCAAAAAGTTTTTAGATCCTTTTTTCTTATTATTAATTGGGAAATGATGAAGGAGCTATTGTCGCAAAAACGAGGACATGCACGAAAAAAGATGAATGCACGTGCAAATTTTTGCGCACATCCTGAATTTAAATAATCAATACTAATACTGCATAATAAATGGGCTCTTTACCTAGCTATGGTGTGTACCTTTGCAATGAGGCTTGAGTCAGTCACCCAGCGTGCAGACATGATTATGTCCCAAAACGGCATAGAAATTATAGCCTAGCACGAGAGAACTTTTTTGATTACTTGGTATGACCTTGATATGATAAAAGCGTGTTAGTGTTTTAGGCGACAATATATGCTCAATTAATTAAATTGAAATGCTAAAGCAGCCCCATTGTGTCAGAACTAAACAGATCTTTTAACTCTTTATTTAATTCACCTTGATCCGTTTGTAAGTAACGAGATAATATTTGAGAAATTTTAGGAGCAAATCGTTTAATAAGAGCTCTTACAAACCCTATTTGGACGTTTTTATCTGAAACAATGCATAAAACTCCTTTTCCTATTTTACCTGAAAATATAAATCCTTTATCATATTCCGTGAATTGTAGTTCTGTAATTCCATATCCTAAAATATGTCCTTGTTCTTCTCCTGCAGTAAATACTGCACCTCCAATCGCTCCAATTTTTTCCACGGAAATTTCTTCTTCATTAGAAAACGTGAATTTAGATTCACTCATTATGGTTATTCCTGTATCATCGATGATAATAACGTATTTTAACCCGGGAGTGCTCGTAATGATTGTTTTTAAAATTTTTCTTAAAGCTACCTCATCTTTGGAATAACCCAATGTGAATCTGCTCCTTGTAAAGAAATAATAAAAATTTACTTTTATCTAATTTCTATAATTTTAAAGATAACCATTTAAACTTAAATATTTAAGGCTTGCTGTGAAACAACAATTAAATGAAATACATAAAATGAAATGCAATTTAAAATAAGTTTTGCGTTCTAATTATATTTTTTAACATTTTTATGCTATCTTTATGATATTTAGATTTTTCTAATAATAAAAATAAACGATATCGTTTGCCTTTGTCAATATCAAATTTAAGGGGAACTAAATTGGGATCCTTAATAGTTAATTCCCTATTCTTCGATACAGCAGAGAGTGCTAATGTATTCTCACGAATCCAAAGTCTTTTTGATATATTTGCACCGATAGGAAATCCATTACGATCAGTAATCACTCCTGCTACAAAATTAGGAAAATTTTGCTTAATTTTATGTAAAAAATAATTTACTTCAGCTTGTTTGACTAATCTTGTTGATTCAGACTTCATTTAACTCAACTTGTTAAAATTATATGTATTTAAGATCCAAATAAAAAGAAATCATCTTTAAATGGTGTAATATTGAGATAACATGGTTAACAACCATGAAATAAATTGAGATTAAAAAGAGAGAATTATTTTTTCTTAAAATTAATACCTAGATTTAGATTTTCGATGAGTTCTGAGAACCTATTACGTACTGTAACTTCTGTAACTTGAGATACTATTGCAATTCGTCGTTGAGTTCTTCTTTCATTAGTTAATATACTTGCTGCATATATCGCAGCAGCACAGAGACCTGTAGGGCCTCGACCAGAGGTTAGACCTCTGACTTCTGCCATTCCAATTACTTTTTTCGCCATCTGTTGACATTCATTTGATAATTCCAATTCTGAAATAAACCTAGTGAGAAAGTCTGCTGCTTTTGTAGGATTCAAGTTCAAAATTAGTTCCCTTGAAATGAAGCGATACGATCTTCCAATTTCTTTTTTATCTACTCGTGCTACCTCAGCAATTTCGTTTAATGTTCTTGGTACTTTATACATTCTACATGCCGCATATAAACTTGCTGCTGCTACTCCTTCAATGCTTCTTCCTCGGATAAGATGTTTTTCAACTGCATCTCTATAAATTTTTGCTGAACATTCCCTAAGATTTTTCTGAAGTTCTAAATTAGATGCCATTCTATCTAATTCACTTAAGGCAAACGTTAAATTACGTTCGGTTGCATCTGAGACCCTAATTCTGCTTTGCCATTTTCTTAATCGATGAATTTGCCCTCTTAATTTTGCAGGAATTTCTTTACCAAAGATGTCTCGATTCTTCCAATCAATCATGGTACTCAGCCCTTTATCATGTATCATATATGTCATTGGAGCGCCAGTGCGTGTTCTCTTTTTCTTCTGATCTGCATCAAAAGCTCTCCATTCTGGACCATGATCAATATGATTTTCGGAATGGACTAAACCACATTCTTCACAAACCATCAATCCTCTATTTTCATCAAATAATACGTTTTTTCCACACTCCAAGCAATATCCATCTTTAACTTTAAGGTTTTCTGTTGTAGCAAAATGTTCTATATTCCAACTTGAAATAATCTAACACCTATTTAACTTAATTTTTATTTATACTTCAAAGATTAGCCCATTTTTACGTAGAATTTATTTTCAGGATTGAAATCATAAATGGAAGTTGTTTTAATTGAAATGAAGGGTAGATTAATCGGTCCAAAAATTTCTTTAATTGAACCAATCTCTTCATAAGATTCAGAATATATTGATTTATACAGTATTTTTTCTAACGATTTATCCCATCTCTTTGCTCTAAAAATATGATGTTTTTTAGATTCTCCGAGATAGAATAGATTTAATCGAATCCAATTTTTCAAGGCTTACCCTTATGTATTGTTAAAATATAAAGTTTAAAATTGATAGCTAATATTTAAATATAATGTTTTAACGCACTCTTGGACAAAAAAGTACGCGCTCATAAACTCGTTCCAGAACCGTTCTAACTAAATTGAAATTACGAAGATTAAATATTATTGTTCTAATTAAACATCTTCTGCATGTGGTATTTCAATTTACAAAAACATTGTTCCCCCTCTTCTAGTTTCTTTAAAAAAGTGACATTTTGAGAAAGAACAAAATTTTTAAGAACATCTTTCATTAGAATATTGCACTCCTTTTTAGTACAACTATGAATACCTCTCCTTGAACCCGCACCAGATGGATCGCATACTATTCTTGTAGTAAGAAGGCTTTCTTGGGTTTTTAATCCTTTTTTCAAACTTTTTATGAGAGAATAATAAGATGGAACATGATAACGATTCTGTTGATACATATATTCAACTAATGTTCCTCGTTGTACATTAACCGGATTAATGGAAATTGTATTAATTTGCATGGTAATTAACGTTTTAATAGAACTCACACAATCATCGATCGCTGATTCTTCGCTAAGGAAAGGAGGTTTGAATAATAAGTAAGCTCTAATACCAATCTCAGAATTTTTGCATAACTCAACAGCATCCAAGAATTCATTGAAAGTCATGCCCTTGTTAATATAATTTAATCTAATATAATCATTTACCGTTTCAAGCCCTATACCAATTTCAATATACTTGTTTTTTAATTCAGATCTCATTTGAGTTAGTTTTTCTTTATTTAAATGCTCAGTACGAGATTCCACCACAACCTCAGTTATGTTTGGAACTTCTAAAATTTTTCCATAAATAAATTTTCTTAAATCCTCGGAAATTTCATCATCATCGAAGAAGCTACCCGAATTAAAAATTTTTATGATATAGTTTTCCTTATCGTCTTGAATTTCTTTTATTTTCTCATTCCAAGCATGCATAAATTGATTTTTTATATTATTTGAATCAATACTATCAACACATGAATCTTGTATGTACCCACACATGGTACATCCACCTTGGTCCCCTAAAGCCCAACTACATCCTTTTGTTCTTAAGATTATGGTAAATTCCTTACCAATTTTATCGAGTAAGCGATCTTCCTTTATCCAATAAGCTACTGGTATGTTTAATTTCTCCGAAGGCAATCCTCTTAATTTATGAATGGTCCGTTCTCGAAGATTTTTCACTTTTTCGATCATTAGGGTTCACTTTTCACTTTTTCATATATTTTCGCTATTGGACCCGTGTGAGAATTTTTAATATAGGGTGATCCAACCAGCATCCTTGCAACTCCAATTATTTCCTCTTTTCCTTGATTCCAAATAAAGGCAAGATTATTTGGTTTGAGGTCATTACTAAAATCTATAACTCCTGGTCTAAATAAGGTATTTCCGTTAATGATGTCTCCATTAAAGACTAAATAATGAATGTCTTTGATCCTATCTTTAATAATATTTGATCCATATAAAGAAAGTTCTACTTGTCCAGATTTTTTAATAAACACGCCTAATTTTTTTTTAGATTTCACATCCCTAATATTAAAACGGGTTTTATCTTTATTTGGATATATTTTTACTTCTTCTGAGAATAAAAAACCACCAATTCCTTTTCCAAATTGATAATCGAGGGTTTTTATGAAAACGCGAATCCAAGATTCCTGATATTGTTTATTAATCGAATCAGAAATATTATAGATGTCTTTACATTTGACTAATAAATTTTCTAAAGATTTTAGAGAACTTTTAGAAGTTAATCCATTGGTAACTTCAGAAAAATAGACTTTATGAGGCAAATTACTCATTACCTTATTTATTATTTCATGATATGCTTCTCCAGAAAGATGACAAATAATTGGGATTTCGGGATCATACATCATGATGATTTTTGCTAACATTTCTTGAGCAATCAGTATTTCTTCAGAATCCCATTCGCCTGTTACTGAAATATCGTATTTATTTACGGGATGAAGATTTTCTAATTGGCGTGGAATTACTCCAAGAGGCGATGTTATTATAAATTCTTGAAAATTTGGGAATTCTTTGAATTTATGCATTATTTCATGGAATTTCTTGTGAGATTTTGATTCAGAATAAGGTTTTTTAGATGAACAAGGTAATAGTACGATTAATTTAGTCCATGGTTCGGGTTCAAAAGAATCAACTACCTTTTCTCGATATTCGTGGAAATCAGGACGAAAGTAAGAGGAAGGGCCAATGCTTTCAATAGTCTTAGTATCTTGCGTACTTGGAGTTTCCTGTTTAATTTCCTCATAATATTGATGATCCAAGACTTTTAACATTGACAATAAGACCATGTCATTCATCGATGATTTCTCAACAAAATTTCGATAATCTTCTGTTTTCATAAATTGTTTAATCTTATGCATTTGATTTTTAGCGGTGATTAGATTATGAAGGGCTAATTGCTCAATTTTTTCTTTTGAAAACTGTTCTGATGCTAATTTTCTTAATTTTCCTTTACATGCGCAACAGGAACATGGGAAATATTGCACTTTATATATCGGTAATAAATGTTCTATTGTATCATAAAAGTTCTCAGAAGAAAGATATAGTATGTATGAACTATCTATGAGATCAAATCCTAAATATACCCATAGTGGGTAAGAATTTGGTAATATTTTACCAGATACCATAAATATTAGATTTTTATCGACCTCTTTTCTAGTTTCAAAAATCACTTGCAAGATTTTACGAAAATTCCTTTTCTCTTCAAATAAATCATTAAAATTTAGGATTTTGACGTTACGATTATTTTGGATTACGGGGAAATATAGATTAATTAATTCTGCATGACCAAAAAGTTTAATTGTCATACCAAAATTCAGTTTAGGATTTGAATTGAGTAATTCTTGAGACATTTTGATGTGATGTTCAATTTCTTGTTTGGCAAATTCTATATTCATAACTGTCGTGGGGTTGTTAAAGGGGATTATTGAAATAATATTATCTTGAAGGAATAGACCCTTATATTCCTCTAAAATTTCTTGATATTTTTCAAACGTGCCATAATGAGTGTAGATAAATCCATTCTGCTTGAATTTTGCTCGTAAAAATGATATTTTGAGGAAAATTTCGTTTGAAATCAAGAATATGGGATGTTTTTCAAATTCTTCAAGAAAATCTACCATGTTTACCAGCGATCTTCTAATTGGAATAATGATGTTTGGAGAACTCACGTATCTTCTTTCTTCTTTTGATAGAATGATGCGTCCAATTCTTGAAAAGCCTATCTTTTCACTCACTAATTCAAAAATAATCCTCATCGTTTCAATATAGTATGCCAATGCAATTAAAGTTGAATTATTTTAAAATGTATAATTAGAAAAGTGTAAAATTCGTATTTGTTATCAACTCATCAAGAATAAAATTTGTATAAGTATCTTCAATCTTTTCATTATATAATTCCTTGATAAATAACGCGAAGTCTTCAATCTTTTGTACACGAACAACAGCAAATAATCCATATTGCTCACCGATTCTGAATAAATCAGTAATTTCTTTAATTTTCTCTAAGTTTAAAGCAAGATTATCGTACTCAGAAGGATTATTTGGCTTGATCCGAACGATAAATTTCCCATTGTATCCAATAGCTCTAGGATTAAAGTTGATTGCATAATTCAAAATAATTCCTGAATTCTCTAGGAGTTTAATTCTATTATAAATCGTGGGTTGAGAGATTTCTAATTTGGGATCTTGATTAATAATTTTCTTTACTTCATACGTAGAAATTGGTTTTAAACCTTGATTTTCCTGTAAAATATCAAGAATTTTATAATCTAAATCATCAAGTTCATAATCTGGATTAAATTTGATTTCATTCAATTGGATTCCATTCATTTTATAAATACGGATTACTTCATTCATTTGATATTTTTTAAAATAGGAAGCTGTCATTATCTTATCTATAACGTGTAATATTTCATGATATTGATCTGCTGATCTGAATTGTAATAAACCGATCAAGGAAAATTCTCCAAAAATACCATCTAAACTCTTCAATTGCGGAATTTTAATCAAATCTTGCAATAAATGTGGTTCTTTTGGATTTGTTTTAATCTCTAATATTACAATTTTCATTCTATTTCGACCTATACTTGGATTTATATTGATAGTAAAGTTCTTAATTATTTGATCTGATATTAAATTTGAGAATTTAGTCCGAAATGATTGCCGAGTTATTCCTAAACTATCGGAAATTTTTGATATTCTTAGTTTTGAAGGAGAATTTAAACTTTTAATGAGGAGTTGAAGCTCTTGTTCATTTTTTAATTCCATTTTTTATGTACTCATCTGATTTTATGATCTGATATGAATTATATGTAATATTAATTTAAAAATAAAACTATCATATAATTAAAAAAAGCTTTATTAATCAATTAAAATTCATAAGATCATATCTAACAAAAGTGTTAAAATATGGTAAATTATAAAGTTGCTAATGAAAGTTTAGCGGAACAAGGTAAAGAAGCATTATATATAGCTGAAAACAAAATGCCCGTCATCTCTAAAGTTATTCGAGAACGATTTGAAAGGGAAAAACCGTTAAAAGGTATAACCATTGCTGGATGCCTCCACGTAACAAAAGAAACGGGGAATTTAGCCCGAACTTTAAAAGCTGGGGGTGCAGAAGTATATTTATGCGGTAGTAATCCTTTATCAACTCAAGATGATGTATCAGCAGCATTAGTTAAAGAGGGTATTAATGTTTTTGCCTGGCATGGGAATACTGATGAAGAATTTTATTGGTGTATAAGAGAATGCTTAAAAGCTAAGCCTAACATTCTTATAGACGATGGCGCTGATATGATTGTTACTGCCCATAAAGAATTTCCTGAATTGATTCAAAATGGTACGATTATCGCATGTCAAGAAGAAACGACAACAGGTGTGAAGAGATTTAAGGCAATGGATAAGCAAGGGGCTTTGAAAGTTCCATTATTTCCTGTTAATGATGCTCGTTGTAAAAATCAGTTTGATAATGAATTAGGTACAGGACAAGGAATTGTTGCTGCAATATATGGAATGCACGTCTTATTTGCTGGGAAAAACGTGATTATAGCAGGATTCGGCCATTGTTCCTCTGGAATGGCTTTAAGAGCGAGAGGATTAGGTGCTAACGTTACTGTAACGGAAGTAGATCCGATTAAAGCGCTTCAAGCTAAATTTACCGGATACAACGTAATGCCTATAAAAGAAGCTCTTCCTTATGCTGACATCATTTTAACTGCTACTGGATGCAAGCATGTTATTCATCCTACCAAAGAAATGTTTGGGTTATTAAAGGATGGGGTTATATTAGGAAATTTAGGTCATTTCGATATCGAGATCCCAACCAAGGAACTTTACGAATATGCTAAGGAAATAAACCCAGTCCGTAAAGATGTCGAGGAACTAGTCTTTCCCGATGGTAAAAAGGTTTATCTTCTAGCTAAAGGGCGTTTGGCTAATTTAGTACTCTCTGAGGGACACCCTAGTGAAGTTATGGATATGTCATTTGGACTTCAAGCGTTAATGTCTGAGTATATTGTTAAAAACAAGAAAAATCTCAAGCCAGGAATGGTTGATGTACCAACCGATATTGACGATAAAGTAGGAATTTTGAAACTTCAAGCGATGGGTATAAAGATAGACACTTTAACAGAAGAACAATATAACTACATCCATGGCTATGAGGAAGGAACTTAATTTATTTTTATTTAATTTTTTTATATTATATCTCATTTTTACAGATTTCTTGAGTGATTCCCTTAATTATTTGAAGCATATAAAATTAAATTAAATAAAACTAAAATTCGTATAATTATCGTACTTACAAGTAATAAAATCGTTTTAAATAATAATTAGGTGTTAAATTTGAAAGAAAATCCAGAATTAGGTTTAGAAGAATTACTAAAATTGATGAGATATTCTTTTCTTAGGTTGGATGGTGCGTGGTTTATGGCTTCAGTAGAAAAACTCGGTTTAGAAACTGCAACAGATTTGGATGTAAAAGCATGGGAGATGTTTTCTGAAAGGTTGGGAAAAAAAATCGCTTCAATGACAAATCTGAAAGGTAAATTCTCTCAAACAGTGCCAAAGTTAATGAAGATCCACCATACACTCATGAATATGAATTCAGAAATAGAAGTTATTAGTGAGAGCAAAATGATTCACAGAGTGTTAGATTGTGAAGTTTGGAGAATGGTTCAGAAAGTATGGCCTCAAGATGCAATTCCTTGTCACAAGGTTACGCTAGCAACTATTAAGGGTTTACTAAAGGGTGCATTTCCAGAAAAAGAATTTATTCTAAAATTTAATAAGAAAATCCCTTTGGGAGATCCTTGTTGTGAGATTGAAATTTCAGTTAAAGAATCCATATAGCTTTTTATTTTTCAAGATTTTTCTTTACAATTTCTAGTTGCTTTTCCAATCTTTTCTTTTCAATTTCCAAGTCCTCCTTGCGCTTCTTTTTCTCTTTTTCTCTAATTTTTACAGATTCTTCACTGGATTTTTGTAAATAATCAGTATCTTCCTGGACATATAGTAAAATAAGTAAAGTTCTTTGTTAATAATAAAAAAAAGGGGAAAATAATATTGTTGTTTTACCGTAAAAAATCAGTCCTTATGGATTAAAATATCATCAAGGAATGAATTCCATTAATAAAATATATTAATTTAAATAATAATGTGAGGGGAACAAAAATAGGAAAAAAAGCAACAAAAAAGATCCTAAACGAAGTAATACAGTTAGGGCTTAAAGACTCACCAAAATATACCTTTTACGGTAAACGGAAGGGAGGAAGCATTATTAAAACAGAAACGAAAGGACACATATTTAGCCATAACGTGCCAAAATTAATAATCAGAATAACAAACTGGTTAATAGACATCGATGCTTCAACTGAACAATCTGAATCTGGTAGTGGGAGTGGCAGGAAAATTACTTTTTATGTGCTTTCACCACAAGCAGGTATATTTATAGAAGTAGATGATCAAATTGCCGGAACGTTGGATATTCCCGGAAATCATGTTTATAAAATGGATATTTATACACAAAATGCGGATTTAGTAAAACAAGTCGTTAAAATTATTAATGAACAATGGGATGATGGGATAATCCCCCATCTTGATTTTGGCAAGATTGAAAAGAAATATAAAGTTAGCACTGAAGAAGTAACTAATGGCTGGAATCAATTTCTTTCATAGAGCATTGAAGACCAATTTTACCAAGTCAAATTTTCTTTAAAAATCTCTAAAAAAGAAAAATGTTAAGAATGCAAAATTATTGAGTAATAAGGTGTTAATGCTCGAATAAGCTTTTGCATAGGTAGAAGGTTTAAGGTATAATTTAGGGCCTCCATCCGTTCTTGGGAGCAAATTAGTTTTCAAATGATAATTTAAATAAAAAAAAAAACCTTGCTCAGAATTTTAAAACAAATCTAATTCGATAATTATCTAATTTAATCGGGTTTTTTAATGATGCTTCTTTTTAACGATTACTACCACCACTACTGCTGCAATTCCAATGGCACTGATAACGATGATAAAGATAAGGATTGTAAGATTTGGGTCTAAATTGTTAGAGCATGTATTATCTGAGAATATGTTCATCTGGCAATCTATTTCTTTAATACATCCTTCATAATTTCCTAATAATGAGTTCTGCTTAATTATATTGAAATTGCTCTCCCGTAAGTATATTCCATATAGCTCATTACTTTTAGCAGTATTACCCACTAAGGTATTATTATTGGATCGAATCAGAGAGAATCCGTTATTGTCGTTATTATTCGCAGTATTTTTTGTAATTGTGTTGTTATTTGAGTGGATACCAAATCCATCCATGGCATTTTTAGTGGCAATGTTGCTTGTCAAGGTGTTATTTTCTGAGTAGGAAATAACCACGAAACCACTATACATTAAACCCACATATCCATACCCATTATAAGAGGCTGTATTACCAGTTAAGGTATTAGCTACAGATTGGCTGAAGAAAAAACCATTTTCGCCATTATACGAGGCAATGTTATTGGTCAAATTGCTATAATAAACCTCAAAGAAGTTGAACCCATCATATCCATTTTTATTAGCCGTATTATCTATCAATTTATCCCCTGTGGAATCTAACTTAATGCCAAATTGATTATTATTAGAGGCAATATTGCCCGTTAAGATGTTTAATCCCGAGAAACTAGCACCCCGAGTAATATATATTCCACATTCGTCATTATTCTCCACCATATTGCCCGTTAAGATGTTTAAGTAAGAAGTACAAAGATAAATTCCATTTTCAGTATTAATATTGGCTGTATTGCCCGTTAACGTGTTTTCAAAAGATTGATCGAGGTAAAAGCCATCTTGTCCGTTATAACTGGCGTTATTGCCTATCAACTTATTATATGAAGGGCTATCCACGAGGCTACCATCGAGGTAGAAACCCATATGATCGTTATAAATGGCAGTATTTTCTGTTAATGAATTATTATTTGCTAAAGCTCCGAGGTAGAATCCTTGAGTGTTAAAAGAGGCTGTATTTCCTATTAAAAGGTTATTTTCAGAGGAATCCAACGCGAAACCAGCACCAATATCGTTATAACTGGCGATATTTCCCTTTAAAGTGTTATTCACGCAATCATAGAGGGCGAATCCATAATAATAAGAGTAAGCCGTATTATTTTTCAATTCTCCGTTTGTCACGTTTGATAAATAAAATCCTAGATGAAGCCCACCATTCATCACCGTTACGTTTTCGATAATAAAGTAAACATCAGTGTTTTGAATAGTAATTCCATTAACGCTTGCATTATTGATAAGTAGATTTTTGATCTTAAAGGGATTTCCAAATGAACCATCACCTGTACTCCCGAATTGATTTGCAAAATCTTGGTTACCATCGATTACAATGTTTTTATCAAAACCCATTGCCTTTGGGTGTTCTGTTAAGTTATCATTACCAACATTGTTAACTATTTGCATCCTTTCAGAAGCAGGGAGCACGATAGAAAGTACCATTGAAGCTCCAAAAAGTAAGTATAATAATACGAGGAAAAAATTTTTCGTTTTCATTTTTTTTCAATCTTGTTGTTTTAATTTTTTATATATATCTCTATCCAAGTTGGTTATATAAATCAATAAGGACTAATTTTGTACATTGAGATCAATTTATTATACTTTATACGCACTTTATTAACCTATCATCAATCAAATTGCTTTGTTTCTTTTCTAAAAGGATAGAAACATTGGAATCTTATATGAAAGTATAACTTGCTTGGTATGTATGTTTTAAAAATATCAGATTTATCAAATAAAATACGATATTCAACAAATACCTTAATTCTCTAACCTTTTTAATTGAGACATTATAAATCTTTTATTTACGTTATGCATTAATAAAGTGTATATATAAAATTTATGATACGTATAAATTAATCCCTAAATAGGTTTCAAATTATAGAAAAAGAATAAATTAAAATTTTACAGAAATTTTGCAATTTTCTTTATCTTTTTGCAAGATGTTCAGATATTCGGGTACTCTTTCTAATGATATTTCTTTGGTGATTAATGGTGTCATGTCCATGCCTGCAGCCATTGAACTTATCACATTCGGAAAAGTGCCATGTCCAGAATGGCCTTGCGCGCCTACAATCCGGGCTCTCCTAACTTGAAAATATTCCCCACATACAGGCATGTTTTGTTCAGCTCTTGCCACGATTACAACAGTACTATTCACTGCTTTGCATTCCCATATCGTGTTTTGAATATTTGGCGTGACTACTTGAGGCAGTCCCGTTGCTTCGAGATATAAAGCGGCACCTTCAGAATCAGTATATTCTTTAACCTTATCTACAAAATCTTCTTTAACTGGATTAATAACGTAATCGGCACCCATTTTTTGAGCTAATTTCGCTCGATATTCCTCCGGTTCTGATACAATACAAACAGCAGCACCAGCGGTTTTTAAAATTTTAGTTGCTGCTAGACCGATTGGACCTGCTCCTAATATAATCACGTTTTCCCCGGGTCTTATACCGCCTCCCCTTTCTATCACGGCATTATATGCTACAGATGTTGGTTCTATAAGACTTCCAATTTTATAGATATCATCATAGCGATCTTGAAGCTTTTTCAAGCTCCAGCATAATCTTGATGGAACGGCAATATATTCAGCAAATGCTCCGTCTATCGAAAATCCTATTTCCTGTAATCGCTCGCAATGATTAGGGTAACCGTCACAGCATGGCTTACATTCACCACACCAAACCATTTCTTCTACTGTTACTGGTTCTCCAATTTCATAACGTTTTCCTGTTCTCTTATTAATTGCATAAGCTCCGACTTCAGCAATTTCTCCGGCGAATTCATGACCAAGGGTAACTGGGAATGCTGTTAGACCCGGATAATAGATATAGCCATCATCGTATGTTTGATTCATATGCACATCTGAACCGCATATTCCACAGCGTTTAACTTTGATAAGAACTTCATTAGATTGAATTTTTGGTTTTTCCTTATCAACAATTCGTACTTTTGGATCTCTCCACACTTGAGATCCAAGATACGTAAGCTTTCCATCAATATCTTTCGAACCAAGCTTGAAATTTGGCTTAGGATCCCATTTTGCACTTAATTCTACAGCTTTCATAATTATAAGTTATTTAGTAATTGATCTTGAGTTATTATATTCAAAAAAATAATATAAATTAAGATGTTATTTGAAATTGAATGATATAAAAAAAAAGAGAATTTTAAGTTACTTTTTTACTTTTTTAAGAAAAAAGGATAAAACTAAAGCAATGGTCATTAGTATTGCTTCTAAAAGCAGTGCTGGTAAATAATCTCCGCCTGGTAATGTCAAATCTGCTAAACCTAGAATAAAAACAATTCCTCCAATTTGCCCTACCATCATCAATATCCCATTTGAACTCGCTTCTGGAACCGGTTTGGTAATATCTACCGCATATTCTAATGCTACGGGAGCGGCACTAAGTAATCCAAAACCGAATAAGAAAGCGAATACCATTATTAGAGTCCCATCAGTTACAAATGAAAAGGCATATAAGGATATAGTCGCAATTATAATTGAAATAATTATTAAAATTACTTTCTTTTGAAATTTATCAGATAAAGCAGAAATAATTATAGCGCCAATTATTCCCCCCAATAGCATTATTCCACCGACGATCCCCGCAAAAGTAGCATCAAATGCAGGATTTTTTGGAGTCAAGATGACTTGAATATATGTAGTTATCATGTTAAAAATCCCCAATCCTAAGAAAAATGTAACAACCAAAATCAGAAAAGATTTATCCTTGAATAATTTCTTCACACCTTCAAACATTAAAACTTTTTCACTAAAAGGCTTTATTGAGGGTGGTGTAGGTGGTCTGCTTTTAACAAATGCTACAAATAAGACTCCAACTACTAAGCTTAAAATTCCATATATAAGTAACATCGGGCTAAGATCGTTGCCTACAATAAGAAATGGTGTTAAAAGCATGCCGAGTAAAATTCCAATAAACATCGAAATCGTTCCAAACCCTGTTGCACTTGTTCGCTCAGTTTCAGGAAACCAATTACCTGATAATTTAGTTATGCTATTCATGATAAATGGTTGACCGATTGCTATACCTATACTGAAAATTAACATCAACATATAATCAGTACCCGCAAAAAAGCGTAAAAACCCAAAAACAGCAATCAATACCGCTCCTATACCACATCCAATTTTAAAATCATATTTATCAATTAACCATGATGCTAAAAAGGTATCTGGAATGTAAACAATCATAAAAATCGCTGATAACAGGAAAATATATAACTCGTCACCAACACCAAAAAAGACTATTGATTCATTTGTAACAGCAGCAAAAGTTATCCATAGTATTTGTGTCATTATATTTACCAACATAAATAATAATAAAACAACCCAACGATAACCATACACTTGCACTTTTTCTTCTGTCATAATTTCTCACATTTTTTAGAAAATTTTTAATTAATAAATTGTCTATTCAAAATAGATCTGATTTAATTTAAATCTTTTATTACCAATTAAGATTTTTTAATTATTAACTGAAAACAACAAGATCTGATTTTAAAAAAAAAATTAAATATGAAGGAGCAATTTCATGAATAAAATGCTTGCTGCTGTATTTCATAAAGATGAAACATCGGGCGGAGAGATTAAATTGGAAGAAGTGGATATTCCTAAGATAAAAAAGGATGATCACGTGCTAATAGAAGTGAAAGCATCCAGTATCTGTGGAACTGATCTCAAGATTTTAAAGGGAGGCCATCCTGCTACAGATAATACTATTTTAGGTCATGAATTCGCCGGAGAAATTATTGAAATCGGAGAAAATATCACCGATCTTAAGATTGGGGATAAAGTTGTTGTCGATCCAAATGAAAAATGCGGGTATTGCATTAATTGCAGGAGAGGACTCTCAAATCTATGCGAATACATGGCTTTAGGAACAACTTTTGGCATATTTCAAAATGGTGGTTTTGCTAAATACTGTGTTTTACCACGAAGCGCGCTATTCAAGCTTCCCGATTCTATCAACTTGATAGCTGCAAGTTTAATCGAACCCTTAGCATGTGCGGTCCATTGTCACAATATTGCGGATGTCAAGGAATCCGATAATGTTGTCATAATAGGAGCTGGTCCAATGGGTCTGATAATAGAATCAGTAATACGTAAACACCCCATAAAGAGATTGATCAGCATCGAAATGGATGAGTGGCGGGGACACAAAGCTTTAAAACTTGGTGCTGATCACTGGATTAACCCTAAAACACAAAATGTAAAGCAAGAAATTCAAAATATAACCAATGGTGAAGGAGCAGACGTGATCATCGATGCGGTGGGGATCGCCGAAACTTTTGAAATGGCAACCACAATTTGGGCTCCGGGCGCTAAACTTGTTTGCTTTGGTCAAGATTACAGAGCTGAAGCAAAAATAAAGCCAAACGATATTGTAAGATACCAAAGGAAAATTATAGGATCTTATATTGGATATGCGGAAGATTTTCTTGACGCTATTGAATTGATTGCAAATCATGTTATTGATGTGGATGAATTAATTACAACAACAATTCCACTTAGCGACTTACTTACCACTGGGTTTAAATTGATGAATGAGCGTAAATGTGTCAAAATAATTACAATCCCTTGATTATAATATCTAAGTTTTTTAATATACAAATCATTACTAAAATTAAGGATTAAGAATTAAGAATGCAAGATTGACAATCACTATAACGGAAAAATTGAAGAACAATGGATTATGATATATCTGCTTTGAAAGTTTTGTTTAAAAAAATATTTCCTCCAAGTAAATGCGTTTATACGATAGATTCAACGGGAAATGGGAAAACCGATTCAATTTTAATTCGAGTATTTAATGTAATCATGCCAATTGAAGTTCCTCGAGAAATAGAACTCGGAGGTCTTAACAGCAATGATTTTGACATCAAGAAATTTGATCTCTCAGATTATGGTAAAATTTATCTCGATGATCAACCGATTACCATCGCAAAGGATGAATTTGATATTCATGTAATCAAAGATCATTTTTTAATCTACCATGATGGAATTCGATTTACAATTGATGATATTCTAGCCGGAAAATTAGCTGATAAAATCATTGCACTCGGAGATACAATTGATATCTTAATCAAAATCGATTCAGAAGGATTAGGAAAGTTTACTGAAGGAACACACAAGTTTACATTCGCTTCAGAACTCATTCCAAAGCTGGATTTCTATTTTGTACTAACTGAAAATAATTTAAATCGCACATTTGACCCTCAAAATCCTCAAAATCTCTAATCCATAAAGATTTTTGCGTTAATTTTTATCCCTCTCCTTCTCTATACTATTATTCTTAAATTGAGCGAAATTATCCTAAAATACCCTAAATTTTAAAGGAGTTTAAATTCTTTCCTTTCTAATCATATTTGGGTGTATTTAAAGTGGCAATCATAAAAGAAACCATTCAAGCGCAAATGAACGATGTGAATGAATACTCACCTATCACCTTTATTTGTCCCGTCTGTAAAACACGTAAAGAATTAAAAATTCCAAAAGTCATAATTAATGAAGCTCGACAATTAACTACGGTCTCCATTCCAAAAGGGCTCGTATGCGAACATCACTTTCAAGCTTTTGTGGATAAAAATTTCGTAATTCGAGGATACCAAAAAGTAGATTTCGAAGTTGCCTATGACATGTATAACAAAAAGAAGAAAAAAAAAAATGAGATTACCCAACCTGAGAATTTCTATGATGAAATTATCATCGAAGGTAATTATATCGAATTCAGACCGAATAATGCTCAAAAAAAGAAGGAAGTTACTGAAAAGAAACTCCTAAAGAAGAATCTAATTATAAAAGAAGAGATTCTCTCAAATCCAAATAAGAAAAAAATAGATAACCCTACCCCGAATGATGAAAAGCACGTCATGTCAATGGAAGAGATTTATGACGAATTCTGGGAATTTATTGGCGATGAGAACGAGGAGTTTAAACAATTTATCGAAATTGATAACCGCAGAAAATCAAAGCCCCTTTTTTGATTTATTTTGTTTTTAAACTGCGTAACTTATATAAATAAACTAAACTCAAACTTTTAAAATTTTTATTCAAGAGGAAAGCTGAATTTTAAGAAGAATAACCAGAATTTGTATAAAAAGGAAACAAGATATGCCAAGAGAGGGATTTGAACCCTCGGTACCCAGATCTTCAGTTTCACCTGTATCGTTTATTCCGATAGATCTGGTGCGTTCCCGGGCTTCGCAGGATCCTGATATAGGACCACTACTACGCCACCTTGGCAAGATAGTATTTTTCTCAACTTGGAATTAAAAATTAACTTTATTCCTAATTAAGATAGAAATAAAAGTATGGAATCTCATAAAAATCTTTCTTTGAAAATAGCCTAAAATTTAAAAAGACTCGAAACGTTGTGTTTCCTCTTCTCCTCATTTACATATTTAATGTAAATGAGAAATTAAGAATTTTTTTCAATTCTGAGGTTTTTTCGCATATACCATCCATGAATAAATAATATTATTCCCGGTATGAGTAATCCGAGATAAGGAATCACTCCCCCTAATATATTATGTAAGAAAAAAAAAGGTATATACGATTCTAAAGAATCAGGTAGGAAAACAATAGCAATTCCAATAAGGGGTAAAATAACTAAAACACCTCCAAAAATCATTGCAACTATTCCGAGGTTTTTTTTTCCCCTTAAAGATTTTATTGGTCTTATCATGAAATACGCATACAAAAACAATGTAATGGCTAAAACAAAAAGAGCTAAAAAAAAACAATTATTATCCCCCAAAAAGAGACCCAATAGTAAACTGTATGAACTAAAATTAAATAGAAATGGTAATTCAATAATTATTATGATAAATCCTATGAAAAATGTAACCACCCCCATTATTCTATTTCTTTCTTTTTTATCCATAGTCCTTTCACATATTAAAGAGATTATTATCTATTTTGATAATATTTAAAACTAAGAGAAGGAGTCATATAAATATATTGATAGGAAGTTAATTAAAAAAAGAAATTTTACTAAAATGAAAAAGATCTGAATTTATCTTCTATTTTTACTCATTAGTTGAATTAATTCATTCCATACTTCTGTTCCATGTAATGGTTTCAGCAAATTACTCTCAAGAAGTTGTTTTTCCTCGTTAAATCCGATTTCAATAGCTCTTCTTAAATATTCGACTGCTTTCTTTTTATTACCTAATGCAGAATAAAAAGTACCTATTCTGAAGTATACTCCTTCAATGGGAAATTCTCCTTGAAGAAAGTATGATTCTAAATATTCTGCAGTTTCATCGTTTGCAGCATCGATAATTTTTTTATACCAATTAATAGAGGACTCATAGTCTTTATCCTGGGATTTTACAAATCCATTTACTACCCAATTATCAACTTGATTGATGAAAACAGCAGCTATTTTATATTCTCGAATCCTTTTGTATCCAATCTTTTCTGCGGTTTTATAAGAACCAATATTAGTATTAACACAATGCCATCCTACAGACCCGTATTTTTTTAAACAATATTCAGCGGTTGCAGAACCGACGATTGTCGCAAAACCTCTTCTTTGATATTCCTCCCTCGTTGCTATTCCAATTTCAATTTTATTATCATCGGTTAAATATTCAGTAGTACACCACGATACTATTTCTTCCATATCTCGAATTAAATAGAATCCTCGATTTTCCTTCAAGCCTTCTTCAAGGGGTAACCAGTTTTCTTCTATTTCTTCTATCAACCAGTCAAAGTTTTTCAGATAATCGTTCTTCAATAAAGTTAGATCGATAGGTTTTACGTTGTAACCTTCAGGAATTAATTTTCTCCAATTCTTCACTTTTATCTCTTCAATTTCATAATAGTAACGATTATAATGATAATGATCGTTGAGAACCGATTTTATTGCTCCTTCCCAACAGCTGTTAGAAAAATAACAAATAATTTCGAGAAATGCTTTTTCTTTGAATTTTGGAATTAAATCTTCATACAGCATTTTTCTTAATTCTTTGTTGAAATATTTGTTGTTTGCTCGTCCTCCAAAGAATAATTTAGGTATAATTATAATTACTGCTGTTTGTGGATTTTTTTTATCATCTACAAATACCCGTTTTGGAACAGGAGTTCTTTCTAAATGACTCCGAAAGCTGTTGATGAAACTTCTCTCACTAAAAAGATTCTCTACCTTAGGAAAATCCTTTTTTTCTAATTCTACTATCATTTATTTTTGTTAAATTCGAAACATATGTTAAAATGGATGGCTACAGAAGGAACTAATTAATAAAATTGAATAAGTCAAATAATAATAATATTTGCACCAGTTATTTTCAAAATAATAAATAATACTAACTCTTTTATCTATTAATAACGTAGTTTTACATAAAATTCACTGGGAGAGAAAAAATGACTCAACTATCATTAAAAATCGTTCAATGTCCTAAATGTGGAATAGAGAACAAGATAATATATTATGCAAGCATCAATACTATGTTGGATATGGACGGTTCTCTTATCGCGAGGTTCCTTGATGGAACATTGAATACGAGTAAATGTCACAATTGTGGGATCACAATTCGTCTCTCTTTGGATGTACTAATTAATTGTCCAAATGGCATGTTCTATTTAAATCCCACAGACGATCTCGATTATAAAAAAGAGCAATTTAAAACTCTTGGAATAATATCTGAGAAAGGAGGGATGCCTTTTGGACGAGAATCATTATTTATGCAAGCAAAAAATAAATTAAACTCAAAGAAAGTATATAAACCATCTCCACTTCCACCTCCGGCACCCAAAATTACCCCTCATACGAAAATTTATAATGACATCTCTAAACAACTTGCTGAAAAGCTATTGTATAATAAAAAAAAAGAAATAGATGAAAAATCTGAAATTAATAGTGAAAAATCAAAACCACCCCCGCCCCCTCCACCTCCAGAAAGTTAATTAGTTAAAAAAGGTACAAAACTAGAGTTGATATGTAATTCTTCTGTAAAAAATGTTTTTAACTATCATCCTTCGAACTGCTTAAGCAATTAATTCTGGAAATCCTCAGTCTTAACATTGAGAACTGATCTCATGATCTCGAAGCTTTCTTTTTAAAACAAAAATCTGGTAAAGAAATTAGAGTACTTCTTTAGAAATTTTATAAGTTATAATAAGCACGTTTAAGAAGATTAAATGAGATTTAACTTATGATTTAGAAAAAAGTGTAGGAGATTAAAATTATGAAAAAAATTAAAATTAAAATTAGAAAACGGATGAAAACGGATGAATGGAACGAGAGGAGCAGAAATCGTGAAGAACGGAAAACTAAAAGAGAGGATGATGAGTGGAATGAAATAAACGATGAAGATGAGGAAAAAGGAGAAAATAAAAATAATTTCCATGAAGAAAATTATGATACTTAATCTCTCATAATAATTAGGAGATAACCGAATGTAGTAAGGTTTTTGACCAACTAATAATTGATATTCGATATTTATTCTAATTAAAATTGTTTACTAGATCTTTTTCTTTTCACACAAATTTGTCATCATTCACATGATTCCATAAGGATCAATGGCTTTTCTGGATAGGATTCAATAAAAAAATGAGAATTTGATAATATTACTTTACATTTAGAATTCAAAATTTTAATCCTGGGATTATCAAAACCATTATCATAAAGGGTCATGAAATAAGATTTTTTTCTGTACTCGCTTTATTTTATTTTCTGCATTCAAAATTCAAATCAAACCTTTTTATAGCATATTTTTTGTTAAGTTTGCTATTATCATCATGGATATCGATGTAAAAAAATAATAAAGTAAAGATTTATAATTTTACCAAATCGTATTACTTATTTTCTGCTAGCTCATAATATTAAATAATTACGGTTTAATATGAAATAATATGAAAAATAGAAAGAAAAAAAGTTGGTATAATACTAATGTCAGAAGAAAATTTCAATAATGCCACTTATGAAGAAAAGATGAAAATGCTATATAGCAAGATGACTCCAAAACAGCAGAAGGAAAGCCGTGAACAAGTAATATATATGTGTAGGGAATATTGCGGAAAATGTCCAAGCTACATAGGGACTGGTGAAAAAAATCTTGCTTTTTGCATGATGGGGAAAAGCTCAATAATAACGGAGAAAAAAGGTTGTTTATGTAGTGAATGCCCAATCACAAAAACAATGAGTCTTCGCTGGCGTTATTATTGCACTGAAGGTAGCGCGATGGAGCTCTCTCAGGCAGAAAAATAAGGAATTGATGAAACTACTCAATTTTGTTAATTGAAAATCAAATTGAAGTAACGGAAATAAAAATTGACTTTTTAATTTCTTCTCAATCCTACTGATAATTTATTCGTCCAAATCGACGGACTGACAGCTTTTATTCATACTAATATGATTATCAATTATTAAGATAAAGTATTTAATTTGGGACATATTATAAACTTTAAATTAGTAATGTACGTTTAAGGAATTTAACCCCTAATTCTTTCATTATGCACGAATCTAACATATATTTAAAAGATCAATTCATATTTCATAAACATCTCAGCAAATTCAGTTGCTTAATGATAGGGATCGGGGGTCTTATCGGTGGAGGAATATTTAGCGTAATAGGTGTAATATCAATCTATACAGGACCATATTCCTATATTTCTTATTTAATTACGGGATTTGTAGCTTTAATCACGGTCTATTCATACGAAAAACTCAACTTTAGATGGAGTGGTCCTGGAGGCGAGTATTCTGTGATTCAAGGCGCATTTAAGGATAAGAGATTGCAAATTTTAGGGCCATTCGCAGGCTTGCTATTAATCTTTGGATACATTACTTCAATGGCTTTATATGCTTATACATTTAGCATCTATTTTCTTCATCTATTTAATGTAGAATATAATTATCTATTGCTCTCGGTTATTATCATTGTAATTTTTATGTTATTTACGCTATTAAATTTAAGAGGAGTCAAAGAATCTGGTCGATTACAAAATATCTTAGTAATTGTAAAAGTTTTAATCTTGATTGTATTTAGCATTGCTGGAATAAGTTATGCACTGCAATCTCCTCAACAGATGATCTTGAACGTTGGTTTCAATATTAATTCTTTAAATAAGATAGATATAACAGGATTGTTAATTGGAAGTGCTTCGATTATTGTTTCATATCAAGGTTTTCAGCTAATTGCTTATGTTCCCTATGAAATGGAAGATGTCAAGGGAGGCCTGAAGATGATGCGATGGTCCGTTATAATTTCAATGATTTTATATTGTTCCGTTGGTTTTACCGCAATTGCTGTTTTAGGTATTTCAGGTTTAATTGGAGGGGGGGTTCACAATGCTGAAATTGCCATTGCTAATGCAGCATTAAGTTTTATGGGAAGATATGGAATGGTAATTATCATCATTGGTGTGCTATTATCAACGGCAAGCGCTTTAAATGCTACTATTTTAGGAGCTTCTCGTTTAATATACTTATTAGGAATTGATCGAATATTTCCTCAAAAATTATCATTGCTAAGCAAAAATAAAGTTCCCTATAATGCAATCCTATTTATTAGTATTATTAGCGCTATTTTTACCATTTTAACTGGAGGCTCATTAGCAATTGCTAGCGCTGCTGGGTTAATATTTGCTCAAGTTTTCTTTATAATTAATTTCACAAATTATAAGGTTAAAAAGGAAACACAAAGTAAAGCACTTTTCCCATTATTAGGGATGATTCTGACAAGCTTTTTTCTTTTGATTCTAATAGCTTATAATATTATTAATATAAAGCAAGAAATCATTTCATTCATATCTTTTTTGGTCATGGAAAGTTCCGTATTATTTTTTGTTTTACACATCAAAAAAAAGAATAATACCAAATAGATAGAGTGAAAAAATCCCAACAAAAGCAAAATTTCCTTGCACATTCCATTAATCTTATGATAGAATCAAATTAGTGCATTTAGAGCCCATTGAGGACGACTTATGAAGATCTTTTAATTTTTAGAAATGAATGATCGTTCAATAATAGAGTTGAATCCACATTCATCGATTCAATTACTGTACTGAAACTGTTATATTGACAATACTATAGTTCTTTTATCTTTGGGAAGTTTTTCACTTGCGTACCTTAAAATCAATTTTGAGAGATGTTTTTTATTTTTGATTAGATAATTCATAATTATATCCGTTTTATATTTTGAGCAAGTTTTAAGAAGCCATCCTATTCCTTTTTCAATATAATTCCAATCGATATAATGTAACATTTTTTCCACTAAATTAAATACTATATCTTCCTCGAAATCTTTATTTACCATAACTATTTTAAGCAAAATCACCATTGAGGCTCGCTTAATCCAAAGATTTTCGGATTCTGACCACTCATTTATAATCTTACGTACTACAAGTTCATTTTCCTTCTTAGCTAAAAAAGGGCCAATCACTCTGATACTAGTACTATCACATACACTCCAAGTATGACAATATTTAAAAAAAATTTCATAAAAAACATCTAAAGTGTTTTCTGAGAAATACCTCTTAAATTTATTGAGAAACAAGAAAGCAGCGAATTTGAATTCTTCAATATTATATCTTGAGAGGATTCTATAGACTTCGATTGCATCCTTATAAGTACAATCAAATTTTTCATATACTATTTTTACGATTTTTTCTATGTTAGCAGTTTTTATTCCTAAAATTTCATAATCTTCTATGTCTGGATTTATTATCTTGTACATTCTCTGTTTTTGTTCTTGCTCAAGAGCTGGTTTATTCTCTTCTAATTGCGTTTTGATCTCATTAAGTATCTCATCAATCATAAAAAGTATTCAATTCCTCTTTTTTTTGATATATCTTTCTTATTTTTTAGGAAAGGTTCGACTAAATTAATCACCTCAGAATTGAAATTATCTAAGGATTTAAGGGCACCTTTTTTATAGACATCCAGAATAGATTCCTTTAAATTATTCAATTTTAGACCCGCCCATTTCATATTATTATTTGATTTTCCAAATGCAATTGTATCATTATACTCCTTATTGAGGAGGAGTTCTGAAACTTTATAATTCCACTTCCGATAATCTGATGGTATCCATCTTTTTATTCTGATAGGAATTCTGTAATCGTTAGCTAATTTATATAATTTAGAATGTATTTCACGAGCATAGTAAGAAGGGGGATAATTCTTTCCTTTAAATAGATCTAACAATGGTTTTATAACATCCTTATATTTACTGTTCTTAAGCTTGTTAATGAAGAAAGTCGCTTGAGAATCCCTTAATGTTAAACCTGGCGAAAATAAGATGAAATCCGCTCCGGCATTCTTCGATCCTTTTATTATACCTTCCAGGTTATCCTCATCATCTTCTAAAAAGGGGATTATAGGCATGAAATAGGTGCCAACTTGAACATTAGGAGCGTTTTCTTTTATAAATTTGAGAGTCTTGAACCTTTCCGGAGTGGAAGAGGAATGTGGTTCCAAAAAATTAACTAAATCGGGATCCACGGACGTGATAGAAAATCCAACGGTACACCAGGTGTCTTCGGCTATTTTCTGTAAGATATCGATATCTCGTGATATTAACTTAGATTTTGTCGCTATATTTACAGGAAATTTATATTTTTGAAAAACCTTCAATAGTTGTTGTGTGTTTTTTATTACTGTTTCTATAGGTTGGTAAGCATCACTAATACCTCCAGGACCTACCACATCTGGGAGTAAAGATCGTGATCTTTTAATTTTTTGTTCTAAAATCATATTAAAATTAGTTTTTACTATGACCTCATTTTCAAAATCTTGTTCTAAATAATAGCGATTGCTTCGCGCATCGCAATATATACACGCGTGTTCACACCCTGAATATGGATTGGTTGTATATCGAGCCCAAAACCAAGAATCAGGATATTTTAGCTTGTTTAAGGCGGTCTTAAATTCCTTATAACTTATTTTAATGTTACTGGTCATTATTCTACATTAATGAATCGTAATATAATAGAGGAAAAAATTCCATAAAAGCTTACTGCAGACAATAATTAAGGATTTTAAGAGAAAAAACGCCTAATAAGATTTTAAAAAGTGACAAAATATGGAAATGGAACAATATAGCAATAGGCGTTCTTTCAAAATATACATACAAATTTATTATTATATATCTTTTGGTAATAATTTATAACGGATTAATAATATCGGTAATATTCGTAATCCCCGTATTATTAAAAATACTCTATTTTTTTAATAAATCGATTTTCAGAGGATCTAAAAAAAGAGGAAGGCATCGTGTTTTTAAGCTGTGTAAGAATTTTAAATGCATGACTTGAAAAAACGCTTTTTTTCAAGGTTATCACGAAAATTCGAGAATGTAATTTCTATTTTCTATAAAAATTAAGTAATTTTTCGTGAAATCATCGTTTCACGTAGATATCCATAGCTTCATTTTTTAAATGAAGGGAGAAAATAATAAAATGCGTCCTGCGGGAGTCGAACCCGCGTCCATGGCTTGGAAGGCCACGATTCTACCACTATACTAAGAACGCAAAAAATAGACAATTGAGATATATGTGTGATTTAAAAAAAAGTTTCTCATATTACTATTGTCTCAACTAATAGAATACTATGAAATTTCCTTAGTAATTTCATAATAAGTGGTGATCCTGCCAATTACAATCCAAGCATCTAATGAGTATTGAGAAATGGATAGTAAATTTTCTGTAAGTTTTAATATATTTTCTGAGAAATATCCTTTTTGAAATCCTCCTACTATAGCTACGTAATTTTGAGATTTTGGATTATTAAATAATTCAGTTTTATTCAATATTGACTTTCCTCTACTGGAAAATAAAAAGACCTCTGCATTTCTGAAAGAATTTACTAATTCTGGTAAACCTTGATGTATTTCTGTAATTAATGGTATATTATTAGCCACAATATCACCTTCAATAAGAAGTTTCGTCATCAATCCTTTAAACCTGTTATAATTTCGAGAGATTCTAATTTCGGGAT
>Ga0315535_1000459_pt1 | contig 28799 bp, 24 predicted proteins | sample SalMarSW160220MG_2_FD_203092 | JGI IMG/M metagenome (GOLD analysis project Ga0315535, IMG submission 203092) | Salt marsh sediment microbial communities from the Plum Island Ecosystem LTER, Massachusetts, United States - Salt Marsh Sediment SW1602-20 ... | reverse complement strand
CGGAAACATCGAGATTGTGGAAGCAACGTAGGCAGTTTGAGAATAGGTGCCGGTCGTTGGATCGTATATGTTCGAGGTTCCGGTCTTCGCCGAGGTCGGAACCCCCGGGACCTTGGCAAGCCGCGCAAACCCTCCTGGACCCGTACCGGACTCCATGAACGATAGCATCTCGTGGGCTGTCTTTGGTGAGATGACCTGCCGAATCGGCTCGCGCGGAAAACTCTGAACAATCGTGCCGTCGGGAGCGACGATCTTGCTCACGATATGGGGCTTCAACAAGACACCGTTGTTTGCGAGCGCTGTGGCGGCGGCGACAATTTGAACTGCGGAGACTCCGATCTCCTGTCCAAACGCAATCGTCGGCTTCGATCTTGGAGTCCACTGGCTCGGCGGACGGAGAATGCCGCTAGTCTCGCCCGGTAGCGATATATATGTCGGGCTGCCGAAACCGAAGTTCTTGAGCATGTCGTAGAACGCCTGATCGGTGACGGTATCCGAGGAATATGCAGCGCCGACGTTGGAGGAGTACTTAATGATAAGTCGAGGAGTCTCCCATTCGTGAGGCGCAAGCCCGGAAATCTTGATGACCGCCCCACTCGGCAGATGCTTTTCGTAGACTCCGTTGTCGTAGAACCTGGTTTCCGGAGTAATGCCGCCAAGCTGAAGAAAGGAAGAAATAGTAAAGATCTTGAGCACCGATCCGGGCTCGTAGATGTAGGAGACGGGGCGATCCATTCGATCGGTCGCCGAATACTGTGCGTATGCGTTCGGATCGAACTCCGGAAACGAAACGTATCCGAGAATATCGCCGGTCTTGGCCTGTACGACCAGAAGTATGACGGAGTCTGCGTTCGTATCGTCATATACCTTCTTGGCAATCTGCTGGGCGAAATATTGAACGTTGAGATCGATCGTCAGGAATACCTGGTTGCCGAAGACCTCCCCGTTCGGACCCTGCTTCGATGAAGGAGGAGCGAGCTGGTTGTTCAGTGAGTACTCGATCCCGGCCAGTCCTGTGTTGTCCGTCCCAACGTAGCCGATGACGTGGCCTGCGAGATCGCCTTCGGGGTAGACTCTCGCATACTCAGGATGCAGGCTGATTCCTTTGAGTCTTCCCTCGTTGATGAGGCCTTGAATCTGACGGCTTTGCGCCTGCGAGATCTTTCGCTCGATGTAGACGAAACCGGTATGACCCTCGAGCTTCTGAAGGATCTCCTTCGAGCTCTGATCGAGTATTCCTGACAAGTCGGTGGCGACCTGCTGAACGTCCACGACGTTCGGCATCCACGCGCTCACCGAGTTCTGTCGCGTCTCGACTGCGAGCACCCTTCCGTTGCGATCGAGGATCGGTCCGCGTTCCACGGTGGGAGTCGAGCGGTCGACCGCCGTGGGCGTTTGATCGAGAACCATGAGTGAAAAGTACTTCCACACGATGAATCCGACGGCGACGACGATCACCGTGCCGAAGACCATGAAGCGGATGAAGTCCTTCTTCTCAATCATTTGGCGAGTGGCCTCACAGCGTCACCCGGCAGCTCGAACATAACCCTGCCCAAGAGCCGCCCGACGGGGATGAAGCCATATATCCTTGAATCCTCTGAGACGCGTACATTGTCGCCCAATGCGAAAATGGTGCTCTGGGGAACTTCCCTGTAGCTCTCAAATCGCTTTGCTTCCTTTTCTGTTACTGGGATCGCAAGATTCCCGATCATCAATGTATTATTCTCGACTTTGATTGGGTCGCCCTGAAGTCCGACGCAGCGTTTGACGACCAATATGCCGTCGACGGGATTGAGGAACACCACGAGATCACCCCTCTTCGGCCGACTCCAGCGAACGATATAGTCGTTGATGAACGGCAGCTGCAGCCCGTACGCCCAACGATCGACGAACAGAACCTGTCCGGGCAAGAGAGTCGGTTCCATCGAGCCCCCTTGGACCCGCATCACGTCGAGGAGGAGGATCTTGAGGAGGAACGCCAGAACGACCGCGCCGGCGACGATAACGAGGATAGAACGAGTTTTCATGCCCTGGTGTGAGGCTTCCAAACAGGTGTTCTCTCAAAACGTATGGCGCTCACCTTGAAGTGCGACGAAGATATAGTAATACGCAGTCCCGTTCTTGTCGATATGATTGATAAGCTATGTTGGCACTCATCGAAAAGCAACAAGTAAGAAAGCGGACCTCCCGCTTCGGCTCCGAGTCCGACTTGATGGTTCCCGCAGTTCGTCCCCGTTCGGTAGCTGGGCAGCGCTGGCTTGCTCGGCGCGAGCCGCTCCTCGAGCAACTCGACAAACCGAAGATTCGTCTCAACGAAATTGCCGGCGAGCGCGATACGCAGATCGTGGAAGGCCGACCCGCTGCGCATGGGTCCTTCGGACGTGTCATTCCGGCTCCAGTTATCGCAGCTGCAGGCATGCTGATCGCTGTCGCGGCAATCGTGGCGGTATTCCTCGCAGCAAAGCCCGGCGCGGCGGCCTTGCCGAAACAGGGACTGGCACTGCCTTCGGACAACCGGATTGACGACCTTCTCTCGGAGTACGGACAGAGCTCGGCGGACATGATACCAGAGCTTCCGGTGAAACTGCCTGCCACCACGATTCTTGCAGCTCTCAAGACGACGAACTATACTCTCAAGAAAGGCGACACGATATCCGAGGTTGCGAAGAACGAGAACGTCAGCGTCGAGACGCTCATCAGCTTCAACGGTATAACTGACGTGAGAAGGTTGTCGGCAGGGATGGTCCTGAAGATACCCTCGATGAACGGCACGCTCTATCGGGTGCGGAAGGGCGACACCTTGGCGGGAATAGCGAAAACCGAAGATGTCAAGCTCTCGAATATACTCGACGCAAACGGCGTCAAGAGCTCCGTAATTGTGCCCGGTCAGGAGTTGTTCCTGCCCGGTGCCCACATGAGCTCCTTTTCCTACCGCAAGGCCCTCGGGACACTTTTCATCTGGCCAACTGTTGGCGTCATAACCTCCCCGTTTGGGATGCGTCACGACCCCTTCACGGGGATCATGGAGTTCCACAATGGAGTCGACATCGCAAACGTCCAGGGCACACCTGTGAAGGCAGCGATGGACGGGAGGGTAGCTCTCGTTGGACGGAACCGAGGGTATGGCAACTTCATCATCCTCGACAACGGAAACGGATTCCAGACCCTCTATGGACATTTATTCAAATCATTGGTACAAAAGGGTCAGTATGTAAAAGCCGGCAGTGAGATCGGGTTGATGGGTGACACCGGCTATGCAACGGGCCCCCACCTCCATTTTACGATTTACAGGAACTCGGCTCCGGTTAATCCGCTGCAGTATCTGACAAAGAGGTAGTCATGCGAAAGCTCGTGTTCGTCATCGTGGGGTTGTTTGCGCTGTTCACACTCATCAAGGCCTATACGAGTGTTCGTGCCGAAGGGGATCCTACTTCCAGCCACCTTCCCATCCAAACGGAGTCGACGGTTCCCGGAAATCCCTGATCTGCGGCTGGTCTCCCGACTATTTCCCGTGACAGTATTTGTATTTCTTTCCGCTGCCGCAAGGGCACGGCTCGTTTCGGCCGACCTTTGGGTAGGTCCGTCTCACCTGCGCATTCTCCGGTCTCGCCTGGGCTGACTCCCGTGTGGCGGTCGCGGTAGCGACACCACCGCCACCCATTTCTGCTGCGGCGAATTGGCCCATCTCCCTATGGCTGGTTTGGTACTGGGCGCTCGGGTTGACCGTCATAGTGGGAGCCTGCTCGACCTGAATCCGTATCTTGAAGAGCTTCTTTGCGATGGAGGTCTTGATGTCGTAGATGAGCTTGTCGAAGATCTGGAAGCCTTCGAGCTTGTACTCGAGCAGCGGATTCTTCTGGCCGTAGGCGCGGAGATAGACCGCTTCACGTAGCGCCTCCAGGTTGTCAAGATGATCCTGCCACTTCGTATCGATATTGCGCAAGTACTCGTAGCGAATGAAGAGGTTGAGATTTTCCTCGCCGACCGTGTCCACCTTGCCCTGAAGATCCCGCTCGAGGCCCTCCATGATCATCGTTCGGAGGGAGTCGACCTCCATTTTGAGGAGCTTCTCCATCTCGACTGCCGGCTCGTAGAAGAACGCCTCCTTCAACTCGTCGATGAGGAGGTTCATCGCGAGCTCCGGTTGCTCCGTGCTCTTCGAGAAGGACTCGAGACTGTCGCTAACGATTTCTTCGGCTGCGCCGAGCACCCGTACCCTCAACTTGTCGTCTTGGAGTATCTCGTCGCGCTGACTGTAGATGAAGTTGCGCTGTTCGTTGAGAACGTCATCGTAGTCGAGCAGGTGCTTGCGAATTTCGAAATTGCGCTCTTCTACTCGCGTCTGAGCTCTCTCGATTGCTCGGTTGATCCACGGGTGGAAGATCGGTTCACCATCCTTCATTCCGATCCGAGACATCAGGGGTTTGAGACTTTCGTTGTTAAACAAACGCATCAGGTCGTCGTCGAGAGAAATAAAGAATCTCGAGACACCCGGATCGCCCTGTCGCCCGGAACGGCCGCGTAGCTGGTTGTCGATTCGGCGAGATTCGTGCCGCTCGGTACCGAGCACATACAGGCCTCCGGCCTCTTTGACCTTCTCGTACTGCGGACGCCAAAGCTCGAGCTCCTTCTCGTAGAGCGCACGATACTCCTCGTCGGTAGCGTCACTGCCGGCCTTCTTGCGAGCGCGAAACTCCGGATTCCCACCGAGCTTGATGTCCGTCCCTCGACCGGCCATATTCGTGGCGATCGTCACCGACCCCTCTGCTCCCGCTTCGGCGATGATGAGCGCCTCTCGGTGGTGGTTCTTGGCGTTCAGGACCTCGTGGCGGATACCTCGCTTCTGGAGAAGGCTCGCGAGACGTTCCGATTTCTCGATCGACACGGTGCCTACGAGAATTGGCTGCCCCTTTTTGTGGACCCGCTCGATCTCGTCGCAGATTGCCTTGAACTTGAAGTCCTCGTCGAGATAGATGACGTCGTCCTCGTCGTCTCGGGCAACCGGCAGGTTCGTGGGAATCACCACAACGTCCAGATTGTAGATCTTCGTAAACTCACGAGCTTCGGTGTCGGCGGTTCCAGTCATTCCGGAAATCTTGTCGTACATGCGGAAGTAGTTCTGAAAGGTAATCGTCGCGAGCGTCTTATTGCGTTGAGCGATTTTTATCTTCTCTTTCGCTTCAATTGCTTGATGCAGGCCGTCTGAGTAACGGCGGCCGAACAGGATGCGGCCCGTAAACTCGTCGACGATCTGCACCTGCCCTTCCTGAACGACGTAGTCGACGTCGCGGTGAAACAGATGGTGAGCACGCAATGCCTGGGTGAAGTAGTGGATGTATTCGAAGTTCTCCTCGTTGAAAAGCGAAGTCTTGATCAACCCCTGACGCACCAGAAGCTCTTCGATCTTGTTCATGCCGTCGTCAGTAAATGTTATCCGTTTACCCTTCTCGTCGATCTTGAAATCCCCTTCAGGTTCCTCCGGGTACTCGCCGGAATCCGGATCCTTTTCGCACTCGACAAGGTTCGAAACCATACGGTCCACGTCAAAGAACTTGGCCGTATCGTCTTCGGCCGGACCGGAAATGATGAGCGGAGTCCTCGCCTCGTCGATCAGGATGGAATCGATCTCGTCGATGACGCAGAAGTGGTGAGTCTTTTGCACCTTTTCGTCGGAGCTCCAGCGCATATTGTCCCTGAGGTAGTCGAAGCCGAATTCGTTGTTCGTTCCGTAAGTGATGTCTTTGGAATACGCCTCTTTGCGCGGATCGTTGTCCATGTTCGAGAGTATGACCCCAACGCTGATTCCGAGGTACTCATACACCGGGCCCATCCAATTGGCGTCACGCTCGGCAAGGTAGTCATTGACAGTGACGATATGAACTCCCTTGCCGGTGAGTGCATTGAGATAGGCGGCGGTAACACTCGAAAGTGTCTTCCCCTCACCGGTTTTCATTTCCATGATCTTGCCCTGATGCAAGGCTATACCGCCGAGGAGCTGAACATCGTAATGGCGCTCGCCCAGGACCCGGCGGGCGGCCTCGCGCACGAGCGCGAAGGCCTCGGGAATAAGATCATCGACGCTCTCGCCGTTCCGGTATCGTTCGCGGAGTCTATCCGTTTCCCCCGGGAAATCATCCGCGGGGATCTGCATTGCCCACGACTCCTTCTCGTTGATCTTGTGGAGAATGGGCATCATCGACTTGATAGTTCGCTCGTGCTGTGAGCCCATGAAGAATTTGAGTATTTTCTGCAGCATGAAAAGCCGTTCTCCTTGCCGACTCGCGCGGGTCGGCTGCGGAATCTACTTACAGTAGTATACTATACCTATATAGGATGGGTTTTCCAAGTAGAGTCCGTCGCCGATTGCAGCGGGTGATGACGGATGGACAGAGAGCGATCACGCCCGGCGCGTACACGCTTTGTTGACACTTGGATTCAGCGGGTAGTAGTATTGCCGCGGCGTGGATGAATGAGACCGTCCCTATTATGGCAATCAAATACAACATGAGCCTTGAACGCCTCGAACCTTCACGTTTGGCCCGCAGGAAGGAGAGAGCGTGAAGGTGAAGGTGCAAGTGATCCCAACCGAGGTGTCGAGGCTCCGTAGGCCCCGACGTGGCGTGTCCGCACATCGATTCCGATGGATGCAAGTCCTCCTTATGGGAGTCGGTGGGTGTCTGCTGCTCGTTGGCTGCGACAACAAGAAAACTGTCGATCTTCAGATGAAGACCCTCTTTAACCTCTCCATCGGGAAGGCGGAGGATCAGCTCGATCTGCTCGAGCTTCCCGGTGTCCCGGCGACATTGAAGACTCGTATCTTCATGAGAGACGGGATCTTCTATATAGGCAACGGGAATGCCGACAAGGTCATGGAGTTTTCCTCGTACGGAGACATACTCTCGCTTATCTACAACAAACAGACGAATCCGCAGCCGTTCATGCTCCAGTCGAACATCGCTCATGATAAGATTTCCACGAAGGAGGCCCACCCCTATCCGCTGCGCAGGGTAGGTGAGATTGCAGTCACCCAGGACAAGACCCTTCTGGTCGAGGACCAGGTGCCGGCCGAGCGCCGGGAGTTTGACAAGAAGCTCAACGCGATGTTGAGCTCGGTCGTCCTCCGCTTCCGCGATGACGGCTCTCTCATTGACTACATCGGGCAGGAGGGAGTGGGGGGAACGCCCTTCCCTTATATCGAACGGATACAATCGAACTCCCACGGAGAGATCGTCGTCGTCTGCCGAACCGACACCGAGTGGCTGGTCTTCTGGTACACCCACAGCGGTGAGCTCATGTATAAGGTGGAGATCGGAGTCGACAATCTCCCCCTCCCTGCGGTGAAGGGATACGTTGCATCGTTGGAGACCATCTTCGCCGATCCTGACAAGCGTCTTCTCTATCTGAAAATCGACTACTACAGCGAGGAAAAATCCGGCGGGATTCGCGGAAACGTAGATTTTTCCAAATCAAGCGTCTATTGGCTCAACGTGGATACCCAGAAGTACGAAGGGCATGTCGACTTGCCTCGGCAGGTAGTGGAGGAGAGCAGTGACGGTTTGCTCGGTACGAAGAAGGTGGAGGTCCTCTACGAGCTGCTCGGCATAGCTCACGGCGGCTACATGTTCTTCTTGAGCCCCTTGCAGAACAACTACTACGAGCTGCTCGTCCTCGGTCAGAACGGGTCAGTCGTTCGACGCTCCCGAATCGTGCTCAATGACAAGGAAATCACCTTCCGAACGTTCTATCTCGATCCCTCAGGAGTTCTCACGGCACTCCTGGCACGAAACTACGGCGCCTCGGTGGTGTGGTGGCGAAGCGACAAGCTGATCGATGGGGCCCCAAAATGAAGATCGTGGACTCCCGGACAATGGCCGAGATCGACCGCGCCGCGCAGAAGGACTATGAGATCCCCGGTCCGATTCTCATGGAAAACGCCGGATTGAAATCCTACCGAGAGCTGCGCGATCACTATTGGGACAAGGGGCTTCCCGAAGGGCATACCACCTATGTTGTTGGCAAGGGCAACAACGGTGGAGATGCATTGGTAATCGCTCGGCAGATGTTCCTCGACGGGTATCGCGACGGCGTCATTGTCACGGCGGCCGAACCGCACAAGCAACAGCTTGCGATGTGCCGGCATCTGGGGATACCGATTCTCGAATGGCCGGACGAGCGGGCACGAAGAGCGTTGGAGGAGGCTTCGACAATAGTCGACGGCCTGACGGGTACCGGGATTCGAGGCGCACTTCGTTCACCGATGGACGAAATCGTCGAAGTCGTCAATCGATCCTCGGCGCGCATCATTGCCGTCGACATACCGAGCGGTCTCGGTGACGAATACCGAAAGGGAATGCCGGCGGTTCGTGCCGACGTTACCCTCACTATGGGACTGCCGAAACGTGCACTCTATCTCCCGCACGCACGCCCCTTCTGCGGTGAGATCCGCGTCATTCCGCTCGGATTTCCCCCCGAGCTCATCGAAGCGGAAACGATCCCCGGGTCAATGCTCACTCCTGACGTAGCGCGGTCCTTTGTTCCCGAGGTTGCTCCGGAGGCGTACAAGAACGTTCGAGGAACGGTTTGTGTCTTCGCTGGGTCCGAGGGAACCACCGGTGCGGGAGTGCTTGCAGCTCGGGCAGCCGCTCACAGCCGAGCGGGCCTCGTTACTCTATTCGTAGAGCGTGCGGTCTACACGCCGGTCGCGTCCCAGCTGGCTTCCGTGATGGTTCGGCCGGTGGATTATGCGAAGGGTCCGGTGAAGCTCGCCTCTCCCGTGTCGATCGATCGTTTCGATGCGCGGGTGGTCGGTCCCGGCTGGGGAAAGAGCGCAGAGCGAAAGCGCTGGCTGCGCAGCCTCATCGAGTCGGGCGCGGGCGTCCTCGATGCAGACGGGATATCGAACCTGGCCGAGGACGATTCCATCCCTCGTCCGTTTCCGCACCCATGGGTTCTTACCCCTCACCCTGGAGAGTTTTCTCGACTCATCGGAGTGGCGCGCGATGAGATCATGGCCGATCCGCTTCCGCACCTTCTCGAGGCTGCGAGCTCACTCGGGTGTACCGTCGTGTTGAAATCCCATGTCAGCTATATCGGCTCTCCGACCGGTAGGTACTGGGTGCTCGACGGAATGAATCCCGCACTCGGGACCGGCGGCTCCGGAGACGTCCTTGCGGGGACAATTGGGGGGCTTATGGCTGGGGGGCTGACGGCGGAGGCCGCGGCCTGTGCAGGCACATTGGCTCACCACCGGGCAGGCAAACGTGCCTACGCCGAGTGCGGCTGGTTCACAGCCGACGAGCTCATCTCCTTCATCTCTCAGGAGGTGCGATTCGATGAAAGATCAACTGGGGTCTGAGGACTATCGGGACCCCAATCTATACGACTACCATTACAATCGCGAGGATCGATTGTCGAAGCTCGATCCCAACATGCGGGCGAGACTCTCCGGCGATCTTCCGAAGGGATTCTTCAGAAAGAATCGCGCGCTCGGGATCATCCTCGCCGACATTCTGCTCATCGCGCTCGTCGGGTTCGTCTTTCTTCCCGTGATTCGAACAGGAGCGAACGGCCGACTCGAGGGGTACTCCTTTGCGTTGCGCGGCTTTTCCTACGGCAGCAAGGCATTGGTGAGCCTCAAGGTGATAAAAGACCGAGACCAGAGTGGATTGCCCCCCGACTATACGGCCTCTTTCGGCCTTTCGAGCAGTGACCGGACGGTCGAGATGCAAGGGGCGCTGCCGAAGGAGCTGAAGGCTTCGATGACCCTCCGTACGAGCCTGCCACTCGAGAGGAGGACTACTGCCGTTGTGTGTACGGTAACCCTCGGCAAGGGTCATCTCAAGCTCAAGGCAAAGCTTCAGACCGAGTAGCGGACCGACCCGCCTCCCTTGCGCCCCGAGCAACGCGCAAGATTGGAAGTGGTTGACGTCAGTCGGCGTTTGAGTTACTGTTTTCGATAAGGAGCGAGGCGTAGAAATGCTGCAGTTTTATTTGCTGTCCGTCATCATGAACATAATAGCCGGTATCGTTCTCTCGGCGGGGTTCATCGACGAGAGGGTTTCGTTCGTCTCCGGAATGAAAGATTTTTTCGATGGAAAGCCGGGTGTCAAGCTCACGATCGGCATCATCACTTTCATTGTCGGGTTCTTCAAGCTCCTGAGCGTCACCAGCGGTGACGTGCCGATTGTCGGCGATTTGCTTCCCGCAGCGGCTGGACTCATTATGGGATTCGGCCTATTCCTTGACTACTACAAGTCGCGATCGACGGTATCGTCGCCTTTTGTCGACTGGACCGAAAAGGTGCTGCTCAACAACCGAAACGTTGTTGGAGTCGCAGGCATCGTGATAGGTATTCTGCACTTCCTACTTCCGAAGGTGCTCTTCCTGTAGCCGTTACCGAACTATATGACTGTACCGGGTGGAATGATGGAGTTCTTCGGAACGATGATGATTCCGTCCTGGACGTAGTAACTTCCATAATCCCCATCTTCGCGCGTTCTGTTGTCGACTCCGATTCTGCATCCATCACCGATTCTCGTGTTCATGTCGAAAATCGCACGCTTGGCAATCGTTCCGCGACCGATGCCGATATTGGGGATGCCTTCCCTCTGATTGTGCTCCTTCTGTTCGGGAGTCTCATAATAGTTCGCACCGAGACAGATGACACCGTCGAGGTTTGCGCCGGACTCGATCAGAGTTCGAATTCCGATGATCGAATTGACAATCGAAGCGTTCGTGATGATGCTGCCTTCCGCAGCAAGCGATTGTGATATCGTGCAGAAGTTGATTTTCGTCGCAGGAAGGTGCCGACGGTGTGTGTAGATGGGCATGTTCTCGTCGTAGAAGTTGAACTTCGGGCTCAAGGAGGCAAGGTCGATGTTGACTTCGTAGAACGACCTGATCGTACCGATATCCTCCCAGAAACCTCCGTACACGTAGGTGTTGACCTGTCGCTCCTTGATGGCCTTCGGTATGATCTCTTTCCCGAAATCAGTGAAGTCGTTGTCGAGCGTGCGTTCGAGGGTCTCTGCGTTGAATATGTACATCCCCATCGACGCGAGGAACTCACGTTCCTCGTGCAGGAATTTTTTGTCCGGCAGGATCGATGCAGGGCATTTGAGGTCGTCGATGTTCTTGTCCGGCGCCGGCTTCTCGACGAACTCTACGATTCTCGAATTGTCATCAGCCTTCAGAATGCCAAGCCCCGTGCATTGCTGACGGGTGACGGGGTTCGCAGCTATCGTGACCTCGGCACCGCTTTCGATGTGCCTATCGAACATCTCGCGAAGGTTCATGCGATACAGCTGATCACCAGAGAGAATGATGTAGTGCGTAGGATTCTGGGTGTGAAAGTGCATGAAGTTCTTGCGCACAGCGTCGGCAGTTCCCTGGTACCAGCTGCTGTTCTCGAAGGTCTGTTCGGCAGCAAGGATTTCCACGAACCCCTGACTGAAGACGTCGAAAATGTAGGTGTTCGCGAGATGATTGTGGAGAGAGACTGAATTGAACTGGGTGAGAATGTAGATCTGTTTGAAATTGGAGTTGATGCAGTTGGAAATGGGTATGTCGACGAGCCTGTACTTCCCCCCGAATGGCACGGCAGGTTTGGCCCGTTCCTTGGTGAGCGGGTATAGCCTTGTTCCTTTGCCGCCGCCCAACACGATTGACAGTACCTTTGCCAAATATTACTCCTCAACTCTCTATCTAGATACTATTTCAGCCATGTAGATTGGTCAAGAAAGAAATGTTATTATTCGGTTGTTTATGTCGGAACTCACTGCCGTCATCGATGAGTTGAAGAGGGATGGCCAATTTCTGCGGTCCGTCACGCATTGGGAGCAAGTCCCGCCGCAGCCGGGAAGCTACGAGCCGCTCCCGGAAGCGCTCGATCCCCGACTCTCGGAGGCCCTCAGGCGCCGGGGCGTGGATCGCCTCTATTCGCATCAGGCTGAGTGCTTTCGCCTGCTCACCGAGCAGAAGAATACCGTGGTTGTCACCCCCACTGCGTCCGGCAAGACCCTTTGCTATAATCTCCCCGTCCTGAATCACCTTCTCGCCGACCCTGACGCTCGAGCCCTCTATCTATTTCCGACCAAAGCGCTGTCCCAGGATCAGCAATCGGAGCTGAACGAAACCGTCATTGCCTCGGAGCTCGGGATTCATGTCGCGACCTACGACGGCGACACACCTCAGTCGGTGCGGGTCGCTGCCCGCGACAACGGCCGCATAGTGATCAGCAATCCGGACATGCTCCACACCGGCGTTCTTCCCAACCATCCGAAATGGATCAAGTTCATGAGCGCGTTGCGGTTCATCGTCATCGATGAGGTCCACACCTATCGCGGAGTCTTCGGTTCTCACATGACGAACGTAGTCAGGAGGCTGAAGCGCATCGCTCGATTCTACGGCTCGGATCCGACCTTCGTCTGCTGTTCGGCCACGATTGGCAACCCGCTTGACCTCGCGAAAAGCATCATCGAGGAGCAGGCGACTCTCGTCGACCGCAACGGCGCGCCTTCCGGGGAGCGGCACGTCGTATTCTACAATCCGCCGCTCGTCGATCGGGTCCAGGGTATACGGCGTGGCGTAGTGCTGGAGTCGAAGAGCCTGGCCACGATGCTCCTTCGCCGCGGAATCAAGACGATCGTTTTCGCGCGCTCGAGGGTGAGGACCGAGCTCATAGCCTCCTACATTCGCGAGAGCCTGCGCAACTTCTACAACGAAAACTCCCGCATAAAGGTCGAGTCCTATCGAGGGGGATATCTACCGAACGAACGCCGTGCGATCGAGAAGGGCCTCCGCGACGGCTCGATTCACGGGGTCGTATCGACGAACGCTCTGGAGCTGGGAATCGACATCGGAGGGCTCGATGCGGCCATCCTCGCCGGATTCCCGGGTTCGATCGCCTCGTCCTGGCAGCAGGCGGGGCGCGCGGGCCGGCGGAGCACTGTCTCGATCGCAATCCTCGTTGCCTCCTCATCGCCGATCGACCAGTATTTAGTTACCCATCCCGAGTACTTCTTCTCGCGGTCGCCGGAGTCGGCCTGGGTCGACCCGAACAACGCCTACATTCTTGCCGATCACCTGAGGTGCGCGGTCTTCGAGCTCCCCTTCAAGGACGGGGAGGTGTTCGGAGGTCCGGTCGAGGAGCTGCTTCCGATCCTCGAAGAGAGTGGGGTCGTCAGGCACACCGAGGGGTCGTGGTACTGGTCGGATCGGTCCTATCCGGCGGAGGCCGTTTCCCTCCGCAGCGCGTCATCGGATAACGTTGTTATCATCGACACCACAAAGGGACGGATGGTTCCGATCGGCGAGATGGACCGCCCTTCGGCGAAAGAGTTGATCTTCGACAGGGCTGTCTACCTCCACCGAGGAGAGCAGTATATGGTCACCGAGCTCGATATCGAGAACAGGCGCTGCTATGTCGAAGAATCCAGCGTCAACTTCTACACCGATGCAGTCGTGAAGACCGACATCAAGGTGCTCGAGCAGGATCGCGATGAGGCCCGGTTCGGCGTCCGTGTGGTCGTGGGCGACGTATTGGTTCGATCGCAGGTCACGAAGTTCAAAAAGCTCAAGTTCGGTACTCACGAGAACGTGGGTTACGGCGACATCAGTCTCCCGGAAGAGGAGATGCACACCCGCAGCGTGGTTCTGCTGTTCACCGAGTCCTCACCTTCAGGTGCGGCTTTTCAGATCCTTTCGACTCAGATGCAGGAGGAGGTGATCGCCGACATCGGAACGTTGATAAAGAACGTTGCCCCCATCTTCCTTCTCTGTTCTCCGGGAGATCTCGGCGTGGCGGAGCGTCTCAGGGATCCGCACTTTGGCGAGCCTGCGCTCTTCGTCTACGACAGATATCCCGGAGGAACTGGCCTCGCCGAGGGGTTTCTCGACGGGATCGAGAAGATCCTGCGTGCCGCCGCCGATCTCGTCGAGCGATGCGAGTGCGAATCGGGTTGCCCCTCCTGTATCGGCGCAGGGCCTCCCGCAGAAAAGTCGACTTCGAACGGAGTCGTAGGGAACCGCAAGGAGATCGTACGGGGGTACTTGAGCTCTTGGATTGGGGCAATCGGGAATGAGTGAATCCTCCGGATTAGCGGATCGGTTGAGAAGGATACAGGGAAACCTCCAGCGCGCCTCCGCGTTGGAACCCGTAGCCTCAAAAGAAACGAAGGGACAGACCGACAGAACAACCCGCCGCTCCAACGGCGACGAGCATCGCGAGACCGAAGCGGCTCTCCCGGGATGGGACCGCGTCGGACGGCTGCTCTGGACCCGGACTACCGAAATACCGAATCCGCTGAGCAGAAGCCGGCCGCTGCGGCTTCTTACCGCAGATGTAGGCGATGACCGGGAGCTTCTTTTCATCGACACGGAGACGACCGGGCTATCCGGCGGGGCGGGGACGATTGCCTTCCTCGTGGGGATCGGGGTTCCTCTCGGCGACGTGTTTCGCGTAACCCAATATTTCGTCGCAGATTACCCTGGAGAGCGGGAGCTGATCGAGTTGCTTGCGAATGAGCTGAGCGAACGACGCGTCATTGTCAGTTACAACGGAAAGAGCTTCGACGTTCCGATTCTCCGCTCGCGCTTTGCCCTCAACGGAAGAAGGCTCGACATCGAAAGACAGATCGATCTGCTTCACGTCGCGCGAAGATTGTGGCGGACGTCCATCGGTTCCTGTTCATTGCACTCAATCGAAGAGAACGTGCTCGGAGTCGAACGCAGTGATGACGTTCCCGGGTACCTGGTTCCGGAGCTCTACTTCGAGTACCTGAGAAGCGGTGACCCTGCAGCTCTACACTCTGTGTTCAGCCATCACCTCTACGATATCGTGTCCCTTGCGACGCTCCTCGAGTACATCGAGACGATCACGGACCGATCGTCGGTCGGCGTCGACCATGACGAGTTGGGTAGGCTGATGATCGAGCGGTCGATCCCCGAAGGGGTGGAGCTCCTTCGTGATCGAGCCCTTTCCGGAAGCCTTCCCGCCGCTCGGGTCGTGTCGCTGTTCCTCAAACGACAGGGAAGATGGGCGGAGGCAGTAGAGATCTGGCGGTCGATCTGGGAACATTCGTCGAGCTACTATGCGGGGGTTGAGCTTGCCAAATATTACGAACACCGCTCACCCGATCTTCGGAAGGCTCTTGAGTACGTCAATGGGATCTCTTCATTGCCACTGAGAGGAACACCCTGGGCTGCGGCCGCCAGGGCGGACACTGCGAGACGGCGCAACAGGCTCCTGCGAAAGATTGCTCGTTCCTCCGAAGGTTTGGAAAGATAGTCAACACGAAGTCCGTCTCCATCGGATTAAAAGCGCATGCGTTTGCTGCGGCTTGCACGATCGTAAACCTCCAGATAGCGGCGGCCGGATTTCTCCCAGGAGTATCTTCTGTTCATCGCACGACGTCTCATCTTGTGAATATGATCCTTGCGGTTGTACCAGGCCCAGACCGCCCAGCCCACGACGTCGTATATGGTGCGGGCGCTAAGGTCATCGAAGAGAAATCCGGTGCCGTTGCCGGTATCCTGATCGTATTGCTCTACTGTGTCGGCGAGCCCGCCGGTTCGCCGAACGATCGGGAGCGTGCCGTAGCGCAACGAATACATCTGGTTCAGTCCACAGGGCTCATAGCGTGAGGGCATGAGAAAGAAATCTGCACCAGCCTCTATGAGATGGGCCAGGCCGTTGTCGAATCCGATGACGGCACGAAAATTCGGAAGGTCTTGATCGAGCAATTCGAGCTCGCGCTGGCACCACGGCTCTCCGCTGCCGAGGACGACGAATTGAACCTCCATGTCAGAACAGATGCTGCGTATGGCGCCGTGGGAGGGGTCGGCGAGCTCGACGAACCCTTTTTGATCGACGAGGCGAGAGACGATTCCAATAACCGGCTTCTCCGGGTCGACAGAAAAACCGCAATTCCGCTGCAGCGTTTCCTTGTCCACGTCCTTTCCGGATAGATCGTCGGAGCTGAATTGGCCGGGTATCAACGGGTCGACCTCCGGGTTCCATTCGTCGTAGTCGATGCCGTTGAGCACCCCGACGAGATCTCTTCGCCGCGACACGAGGAGACGTTCGAGACCGGCGCCGTATTCCGGAGTCTGGATCTCCCGTGCGTAAGTAGGCGAGACGGTGGTGAGCGCATCGCCGTCACGCAGCCCGATCCTGAGGAGATTCATCGTCTCATCGGAGGGGTTGTCGACATCCCTCACCGCGTCCCAGCCGAGTGCCGTGTAGTAGATATCCTGTTTGGGAAACACCCCCTGATAACCGATGTTGTGGATTGTCACCACACTGGCGGTCTTCTCGAATCCTTCGCCCGCCAGACCTTGCTTGAGGTAGGTCGGGATGAGACACACCGGCCAGTCATGGAGATGCATAACATCGGGAATCCAATCGAGCTCCCTACATACGTCGAATGCCGCTCGGTTGAGGAACGTGAATCGACGAGCGTTGTCAGGATAGGCTGCGTTGTCCTTGCCACCGTAGATTCCCTCGCGGTCGTAGAAGTGGCTGTTCGCGAGCAGGTAGACGGGAACCTCGCGGCGAGGCAACTGGGTACGAAACAGTCGCGCTCTTTCCTCCCCTATGCCGAGCGGGACCGCAAGCTCGATATCGAGGGGTTCGATCCGCGTCTTCATGATCGACGAATAGTATGGCATGAGGATTCGGACATCGGCTCCAAGGTCATGAAGAGCAATCGACAAGGAGGTCACGACATCCGCGAGGCCGCCGGATTTCGCAAAGGGAACCGCTTCGCTCGTAACCATCAACACTCGCCTGTCGGTAGACACTGAATACCCCCCTTCGTCCTCTCATGTTCGATAGTAGCTTATCGCGTACTTGTCACGAAGCGTGAATCCGAGATTCGTATAGAGCTTGATGGCGGCTGGATTTGACCGTTTTACGAATAGGCTTAGGTGCTTCTTCTTCTGCGCGATCTCCCACATCAGCACCTGCATGATCGCTCGTCCGATCCCTTGACCGCGCAGTGACGGAAGAGTGAATACTCCCCCTATTTGGTAGTAGTTGATCCCGCGAGCGTTCGTTCCTGCCTTTGCCACCGGCACCCCGTCGATCTCTGCGAGGTAGATCAGCTCCTTGCGAAGATTCTTCTGGAGGGTCAGAAAGCTTGCTGTCGAGTTGAACTTCTCCGGGTTCAGCAGAACCTCTTCCTTCTCGTATTCTCGTTGCAGGGGAAAGAGCGAGCGCACGTCGAACGTGGTCGCCCGGCGGACCTTGAGCGAGCCGACCTCAGAGGGAGGTTGTTCGATGTTGAAGTACTCTCTCGTCATCAAGTAGTATTCGACACGTTCATATACCCGGGCGTTCAGCATGGACTCGATGGCAAGAACCTGATCGTCGATTCCCATGATCGAATGGACTTCGCGGACCGAGGATCGAATAAGGGGAAGCAGCTCGTTTCGGTAGTCTCCGGGTGAATGAAGTGACGGGTCGATGACCGGCAGGACGAGTCCGTGACCGGTAAGCAAGAGCGATTCCACGATTCGCTCGCCCTGATCTGCCGACCGATCAATGAAGATCCGGTTGCTGCCGCCCTCGCGATTCAAGAGCCGCGAGCTGAAGGAGACACAGAACCATTCGCGGCTGCGCAGGAACGAGAGAAGCTCGTGCATCTCCCTTTGTCCAATTGGATACCACGACATTCGATCAGAACTCTCCATCGAGCATGCTGATCGGCATGGTGCCCTCTGCGGGGAAGTCGCCGCGCAAGACTGCAAAACCGGCGGCGAACGATTGCTCTCCCATCCCGTACACGGCGATGGCGGAGGAAACCCACGGCTCGTTGCGCAGGTAGGTCGGGGAGAGAGCCGAGAATGCTATGATCTTCGTACCGCTCTTCTCGAGAGATTTCAGGCCCTCGAGCACTTGCATGCTGTTGGGGTTCGCGACGCAGAAGATGATAATCGAGTACTTCGAGGCAACGTCCAAGAGTTGCTGGATCTCTCCGTCCTGCGGAAAATAGAAATGGTTGTAGGGCAAATAGTAGGTGGCCGCGTCTGGGTAGCGGAGCTTGCCTGCCCGTAGAAACTCTCCGAACTGACCGACGAGGAGGATTTTTCTACCTGAGCTCGGTTGGAGAGGGATATCGTTCCCCTTCACGATTGTCGTTGCCCGGCACGCCTGTTCGAAAAAGAAGCTCTCGCCCCGCTTGTCAGGGAGCTCCTTTGCCACTCCCGAGGCTTTAGGATAGAGAGGCACCGCTCGAGGGCCTTTGAGGTATTCGAGCTTCATTCGTAGAACGCGAGTTGCCGCCTCACGAACGACTGACTCGAACGAGGCGTCGCTTCGCATCCTTGCAAGGAGCTCACTCCAGACTCCGGAATCGAGCCTGGGAGTTTTGGAAATCATCAGCATGTCGTCGCCCGCCTCCAGTGCCTGCTCGCAGATCCGAGCCATACTCAGCCCGGTTTCCTGAACCCCACCCATAAGGAGGTCGTCGGTCACGATGACGCCTGTGAAACCGATTCTCTCCCTGAGTATCTCCGTCTCGAGATAGGAAGAGAGGGTCGCCGGTTCGAGGTTGCCCGTTACCTTGGGGTAGGCAAGGTGCCCGGACATGACCGCGGGGAGTCCCTCCTTGACGAGGAAGCGATAGGGGACGAGGTCTCGATTCCAGATCTCACCGAGCGAAGCCTGGATGACCGGAAGGACGAGGTGTGAGTCTTTGTCGGCGTCGCCGTGGCCGGGGTAGTGCTTCGCGGTCGAGATGATTCCCGCAGCCTGAAGGCCCTTGAAGAAGGCGACCGACAGAAGGGCGGCCTTTACCGGATCGGACCCGAAGGAACGAGGTCCGATGACGTCGGCATGGGGGTTTGTGAGGATATCGACTGTTGGGGCGAAGTTCATGTTGATTCCCAGTACACGCAGCTCTCGCCCAATGTAATAGGCCGACTTGTACGCATCTTCCGGCAGATTGGTTGCCCCAATCGCCATATTCCCCGGGGTGATCGAGGTGTCTCCCTGGATGTGGCGGACCCAGCCGCCCTCCTGATCGGTGGCTATCGTCAACGGAATTTTGAGACGAGTCCGGTTTGCCGCGCGCTGCATTCTCGATACGCTGTCGGTGAGGTCGGTGAGATTTCGGGCGTTCCATCCGAATATCTTCACGCCCCCGAGGCCGTGGCGTTCGATCCAGGCGATGATTTCGGGCGTAGGCATCGAGCCTGAGTATCCGAGGAGGAACACCTGACCGAGTAGCTCGGAGTCCGTCATGGATTCGACGAGCTTCGGAAGTAGCTGCTCGGACGGTATGTCCGTGTAGAAGTTCACCTCGGCCTGGAGGAATGAGATACGAACGACAAAGAGGATGGCGGCGATAACCGCGCGCGTCAGTATTTTCTGTTCCATTCGTCTGTGGAGTACTTGTTTTCGAGGAGCTCCGAGGCCCGCGCCGTCTCCTCGGGTGTCAGGCGGTCGATCCTGATCGAAAGGCTGTCCCGGAATGCCTGTGCAAATGCTTGCCGGACGGCCGGGAACTCTTCGTAGTGACCGAGCTCGTCTCGGAGATTGGAAGCGTGATTCTCCGCGGCATTCGGGACCGCGAGATAGCGGACGATATCCCTGCCTTTCGAGCTCAGGGGGATCGAACCGTGTTGAAGCACGGCCGTTCGCGTCACCATCTGTGCGCTGCCGACCAGCTTGCGTCCTGAACGGGAGTCGATCTCATACTCACCGGTCGAGCCGAAGCAATCCGGATTGAGAGGATCTCCTTTCCGAACGGGACTGCTCTGGGAGTTCGGAACGCCGATTCGGTCCAGACCCGCCATGAGTAGTGGTGCGATGAAGCGATAGACCCAGCGCTTTCCGAACGGTTCGAGGTGGTCCTTCCCGAGGATGAAGGCGTAGGTGAGCTCGTCTGTGTGGAGCACGGCTTGGCCACCGGTGGGTCTTCGGACGAAGCCCACGCCATCGGCGCTCATCAGGGAGAAATTGACGACCTCGGTGGTCGGTTGGAACCGTCCAACAGAGAGAGTCGGGGGCTCGAAACCGTACAATCGAACCACTGGAGGGCTCTTTCGCGAGCCCACCGTCTCGAGCAGCGCCTCATCGACTGCCATATTCCACCTGCCATCGTCCGGTTCGTCGACGATGACTCGAAACGTAATACCTTCTTTCAACATGATCCCAGCTTCGTGAACATACTTGTTTTGCCTACACCATACCAATTAAACTCGAATTATGGAACAGAAGCGGTATTTGCCGCTTGTCCTCATCCTTCTCGTGTCTACCGCTGCTCGACTTCGGGCGCAACCGGCCGAGCCGAGGCTCACGCCTGCGCCCCTTGCGGTCGAGCTGGGCAGGGCGTCAACGCCACTCTCGGTCCCGATGTTGATCAAGGCCTCGCTCGTGCTCTCCGGCGCAAGCGAGAGCACGATAGCCGCCGACACGATTCGGCTCGGGGAGATCATCGACCAAGCGAAGCGTGCTATTGCCGGCGACTCGTCCGATTATGCGAAGGGCAACGCTCTTCTCCTGTTCATGCACAAGGTGCTCCTCACCCGGTACTCGGAGCCACAGACGAGGCTGGACACGCTGCTCCGTACGGGAGAGTTCAACTGCGTTTCGTCGGCGGTTCTCTATATGATACTGGGGCGTGCAGTCGGCCTCAATGTCGAGGGAGTCTACACCCCGGACCACGCATTCTGCACCGTCGAGGCGAAAGGAAGCTGGATCGACGTGGAGACGACAAACCGCTACGGTTTTGATCCCGGCTCAAAGACCGCATTTCATGACGCGTTCGGTAACACCGGTTTCACCTATGTGCCGCCGGGCAACTATCATTTGCGAACACCCACCGATGGTAGAGGTTTGCTCTCGTTCATACTGCAGAATCGAATGTCACTTCTGGAGCGCCGGTACCGGTTCAAGGAGGCCGTCGGACTTGCGGTCGATCGATACGCGATTCTCGATAACCAGACGGCACTCGACGATCTTGCCTCTGAAGCCGGCAATTACTGTGCAGTTCTGAATCAAGGCAAGGAGTACTCAACCGGAATCGCGTTTCTCGATGCCGTGGAGAAGGCCTACGGACGCCTCCCCAAGCTTGTCACGATCATGTCGGGGCTCATCCACAACGCGGTGCTCGATTTGGCCAACAAGGGCAACTACGTACAGGCGCTCACACTCATCCGGGAGCGATCGGCCTCTGGGGCGATCGATTCGAGCGAGGCTTCAGCCCTGCGGACGATCGTTGCCGAGAATCGGCTTTCGGTGGCGGTGAAGGAGCAGCCATTCGAGAAGGCGCTTGGTGTCGTCGAAAGCTCCTATCGCAACGGCGACATAAGCGAGTCCACCTATCATCGCTATCTGGTTCCGGTATTCGGCAAGGAGGCGCAGCGTACTGCCTCTGCGAACGGGTACCTTGCCGCGGTTAAGATCCTCGAGCAAGGAATCAAGATGACTGGCGGGAGCTCTGAGCTTGAGAGGGGGCGCCGGATCTATCTCAACAACTACATCGCAACGGTGCACAATCGATTCGCGGTCCTCTTCAATCAGCGCGAGTACGAAAAGGCGACCGAGGTCGTCCGGGAGGGGTTGAAGATCGTACCCGACAGCTCGGTCTTGAACCAGGATTTACAGATGATCCGGCGTGCAAGAGGCAACTAATCGCGCTTCCTAGTGAAGGACGCCGATGCGGCTGGGCGGCCAGAACCGGAAGGTTGCCCTGCCGAGCACGAGCCGCAGCGAAACCGGTCCGAAGTATCGGCCGTCCCGCGAGTCGTCTCGGTTATCACCCATCGGAAAAAGATGGCTGTGTGGGATGTACCAACCGTTGGAAAACATCCGCCAGTGCCCACCGACTGAATGGTCCTGCGGGCGCATTTCGTAGGTGAGGCGCGCCCGGTAATCTTCGTACACCTTGAAGTCATAAAATGAAGGCATTCGGTCCGCGGTTTCGATGTCCTGCCTGGACACCGGAAGACCGGCATTGTACCGGACGTAGGCCCTCGTGGCCCCGAAGAGGGTTCGGTAGTCGGCGCGATTGAAAAGCCTGATCGTTCGGTAATCGAGGCCCGCAGATCGTTTGAAATCGCGTTCGGAAATCCAACGGCCAGTCCCGGCAGGCATCATCATCATCGAGCCGTCGACCGGATCTATCTTGATCCGGTCGCCTCCCGTCGCAATAACCCGCTTGATTAGGTAATGGATTGCGGGCCGCCCGTTCTTGCCTCGGTCGAGGTTCACGAGCGAGAGAGTCAACATGAAGATGAACCTCTGGACGATGTCGAAAACAGGTCCCTTCGATCGATAGTCGGGGTTTTTGAAGGTGATGATGTCGCCATGATGCGGTTTCGCGAATCCCGGCATTTTGAGTATACCGGGCAGAAGCTCGGGGCCGAAAATGAGCTTGTTGACTGAAATACGATCACGCACGAGGAGCGTATCCTTCATCGACCCGGAGGGTATGACGTAGAACTGAAATAGGTACTGATTGAGGACCAGAATTATGCAGATGGCCCACAGAAATGTGTAAACCCACTCGAGTATCGCCGGGATGTTGCGCTTTCTTTCGAGTTTTCTGATTCGTCTTCGCTTGTACCAGGTCAGGAAACGCTCGGTGGTTGTTTCTATCTGCTGCAGCACCGCACACGTATACCACAGGCGCCGGAATTTGTCACCTGCCGCTCTCTCGACGGCAGCGCAAGAAGTCGCTTCAAACGCGGCAAAATACGCCGATCATAGATATAAGGAGATTGTGCACATGGACGCGGTGGAGCTGTGTAAATCGTTGACCACCCTCATGACACGGGAGGTCAAGCTGCTGGAACACATGGTGAGTTATGAGCTCACACTCAAGGAAAGCATCATGGCCCATAACTGGACCCGACTCGAGCTCGCTCAGCGCAAGATGAGCCCGGTTTTGGAGAAGATCGCGGCAGTCGAGGAGGAACGGCACACGGTCTTCTCCGAGCTGCAGCGTGTCGTCGGCGAGGACCCGAACTCCGGGTTCTACGAGGTGCTCGTTCACCTGGAACGCGGAGTGCGCGAGAAGGCCGCGGACGCCTACCGGACCCTCAAGTTCACGGTTCTCAAGATCCAGGGGATGACTGACAGTATCGACATCTACCTGAAGACTATAACCGGGGTCATGCAGGAAATCCTCGCAGAGCTCTTTCCGTTCAGAAAGGGCAATATCTACACCAGAAAGGGGACTCCGACTCAGGCGCAGGTGAACCCGATGGTGATCAGCCGTCGGCTTTAACAAAAGGAGCAGGACGTGGAATCTACCTTCATGGGGATCGAGATTGGGAAACGCAGTCTCGTCGCCAACACCGAAGCACTTGCTACTATCGGACACAACGTCAGCAACGCATCGACTCCCGGCTACAGCCGGCAGCGAGTAGAGCTGCAGCCCTTCGATCCTCTCTACATGCCGGATATGACTCGGGAAGAAACGCCGGGGCAACTCGGCCAGGGGGTTGTCGTTGCGAGCGTACGACGAATCCACGACCAGATCCTCGAGCAACGCATCGTTGCTCAAGGAAACGAGCAGGGATATTGGAAATCGCGCGACCAATATCTGCTCATGGTGGAGCAGGTTTACAACGAGCCCTCGAACCTGTCGGTTCGAAGCCTCATGGACAAGTTTTGGTCCTCCTTCCAGGAGCTGTCGGTGCATCCCTCCCAAACATCGGCCCGCGAAGCGGTCGTGCAACGCAGCCAGGCTCTGATGTCCGCGATTCACCAGCGCTACGGCTCACTGAAGGACATTCGAGACATGCTCGAGCAGGACATTCAGTCGACCGTCAAACAGATCAACAAGGACCTCCAGAACATAGCGGATCTCAACAAACAGATCGTTCGGGTGAAGGCGATGGGAGACAATCCAAACGACCTTCTCGATCGACGCGATCTCATCGTCGAGAAGCTTTCCCAACTCGTCAACATCACCGTCGACCATCGCGACTCCGACGAGTTCAATGTTCACATCGGCGGAATGCAGCTCGTTCAAGGGGCGGTCGTTCACGATTTCAAAATCACCCCCGACATGCAAAACGACGGCTACTCCAACGTCGTGTGGGCCGGCAACGGCGAGAAGGTTCAGTTGCAGGGAGGAAAGCTTGCGGCGCTCCTTGGAATGCGGGACGGTGACGTAAAGCAGGAAATTCAGAAGCTCGACAACATGACCATCAATTTCGCCGATCTGGTCAACTCCATCCATCGGCAGGGTTACGGACTGAACGGGCAGACCGGACTGGACTTCTTCAAAGAGTATCCGTTCGTAAACAACGTTCTCGGCAACTACGACCGAAGCGGCAACGGTCAGTTCGACTCGACCTACCTCTTTCGCATAACCGGCGGCAACGCGCTATCGCCGAAAGAGCAAATCGGTCTGAGCGGGACGATCACTCTCTCCGGTCCGAACGGAAACCTCTCGATCGACTACCACCCCACCGATACGGTGAACGAGGTTATCAAGCGTATCGACAACGCGGGGGCGGACGTCGTGGCCTACCTGAACCGGGACAACCAGCTTACCCTCAAGGCCACTCCGTCGGAGACCGAAGGCAACCCGGACTTTGTCATTCGCCATGTTCAGGACTCGGGCCAGTTTCTCGTCGGGTACGCCGGCATTCTCAACCAATCGGGCCCTGGCGGCGCCTACGACTGGGGGCGCGCGAATGCCGTTCAATCCCTCCGAATCAATGCACCGAGCTCGACAGCGGCGAACGGCCCCGCAACCTATGCCGTGGCACCGCTTTCGCATCCCGCCGGCTGGATCGAGGTAAACCCGCAGATCGCGTCGGATCCTTCCAAGATCGCAGCGGGGTTCGGAAAAGACGGCCAGCCGGCGGAACCGGGTGACGGGAGCGCAGCCCTCGCGATTGCCAGGCTGCGTACGGAGCAGGTGATGATCGGCAAGCGCACGAGCTTCGACGAGTTCTTTTCGAGCGCGGTAGCAGACATCGGCTTGAAGGGTCAGACCGCTCAACAGACTCTCGACACCCAGAACGCGATCATGAAGGACCTGAACGACCAGAAGCAGGCTATCTCGGGGGTCAACCTCGACGAGGAGTTTGCCAACATGATCAAATTCCAACATGGCTACGCGGCCGCGGCGAAGTTCGTGGCTGAAATGAATTCCATGCTCGACACGCTGATCAACAAGATGGGCGTGTAGGAGCCGAAGACGGTAAACTGATATGAAACGAATCAGCACGAACATGCCGAACGACGACACGAGCTTCTGGCTTCGCCTGCGCGATTGGAAGTTGAACCAGCTCCAAAACCAAATGTCGAGCCAGAACCGCATCCAGAACCTCAGAGACGACCCGATCGGCGCTGCTCACGCCGTACGTTTCGAATCCAAATTGACGCGACTGGATCGATACGAAAAGAACGTAAGCTGGGTCATCGACAACAACAACTACGCCGACGGCTATCTCAAGACAGCAACCGACGTTATGCAGCGCGTCCGGGAGCTGGCGGTCCAAGGGGCGAACGGCACCTACACGAAGTCGGACCGTCAAAAAATGGGGGAGGAGGTCAACCAACTTCTCAACGAGCTCATTCAGGCGTCAAACGCCCATTCCCCGGACGGCAATACGCTGTTCGCAGGTGAGCGTACGCAGAGTCAGGCGTTCCGAACCTTGAGTGGTACGGTGCCTGGCGCGAGCGGCAATGTCGTCACAAATGTCATGTACACCGGCACTATCGGACAGAACAAGGTTCAGATCAGCGACGGAACGACGATTCCAGAGAACATACCGGGGAATCGGGCGTTTTGGGCCGAGCAGCAGCAGATATTCTCCAACGTCAGCGCGACTTCCTATCAGGTGCAGGCTGACTCACAGATCGCTGTGGACGGGAAGACGATCAACCTCAAGGCCGGCGACAACATCTATGCCATCATTGCGAAAATCAACAACGCGGGAGCAGGAGTGAAAGCTAGTCTCGATCCCGTAAAGAACTCACTCGTGCTCGAAACGACAACCCCGCATCAACTCTGGATTCAGGACGTCGGTAGTAGCACCGTCATGCAGGATCTCGGGATTGTCGATTCGGCGAACGGTAACCCGCCGCACAACATCGCATCATCGGCACGGGTTTCCGGCGGCTCTCTCTTTGACATGGTAATCGCGCTGCGCAACGAGCTCTACCAGGGGAATGTGATAGACATCGGCGGCTCCGGGCTCAAGGGAATCGACGCGGGACTGAACAACCTGCTCGCGGCAAGGGCCCAACTCGGTTCGGTCAACGAGCGTCTGAAGCTCGTTCACGACCAGATAACTCATGACATTCCGGAGGTAACTCAACAGGCCTCCAGAGTAACGGATATCGACATGGCCAAGGCCATAACCGATTTGAAGATGCTCGAATATACCCACCAGGCGGCACTTCAAACAGCCGCAAAGGTTCTCCAACCGACTCTCATGGACTATCTGAGGTAGCCGATGCAGGTCAACACCAAGCCCTACGGCACGATTGAGGTCGACGAGCGACAGAAGATACATTTCCCGTTCGGAATTCTCGGGTTCGAGCATCTGAAGTGGTATGTCCTTCTCGATGCCTCCCAGGCTCCGTTCTACTGGCTTCAGTCGCTCGACGACCCCGACGTCGCATTCGTGCTCATTGACCCCTTGGTCTTCCGTCGCGACTTCATCCTTGAAGTCTCTGAGGAGGAGCTTCAGGAAATCGAGATCGAAGACAAAGAGGACATGCTCGTCTTCGCGATCGTTACTATTCCAGAGAATCAGGAGCTCATGTCCGCCAACCTGCAGGGCCCCGTGGTCATCAACCGCAAAGCGAAGACTGGTCGACAGGCGATCACCCTCAACCCGAACTGGAAAGTCAAGCATTTCATTCTCGAGGAGCTTGCTCAGGTAAAGGACGAGGCATGCTAATTCTCTCCCGAAAGGTCGATGAAAGCATCATCATCGGCGATGATGTCTTCGTTTCGATAGTCGATATCAAGGGAGACCAGGTGAAGCTCGGCATTCAAGCCCCGAAAGATGTAAAAGTATACCGCCAAGAAGTCTACGAGGCGATCCAGTCCGAGAACGTCGCCGCTGCTCAAGCGGGCACTGTGCTGCCCGTCATCAAGCGATTTGCAGGCAAGAAGGGAAACCCCAAGGGTTCTCGACCCGGCGATCGGCCCTCAGCCGACTCTTCCCCCAACGACCTTATAGACAAATAGGCGCGCCGGTCGGCTAATCCCGATTCGATGCGTTTCCCAATTTCGCTTCACTTTCGCGGAGGTAGAGCGGTCCTGCATCCTCCGGCTCGGCTCCGTGCTCGGATAGGTGCCGTTTGCCGAGACGAAGAAGGGACGCAGCACGGCTGGATGCCATCAGGGGATCGATCCGCCACTCCAAGTCGTCCGTGAGGAACGGGCGCATGAGGACGGCTCCGGGACCGGTGAAGAGAATTCGGTCCGCTTTTGGCAGTCGATCGACGAGACGTCCGGGTTCGATGTCGAGATCGTCGGAAAGCTTCCTACCCGACCCGTAGACTGCGGCGTAAACTCTCCGTTTGCGTGCGTCGATGACCGGTACGACGATGCCGGGGAAGTAGTCGAATCCGTCGGCGAGCACGTCGAGCGTCGGTACTGCGACGAGCGGACACCCGCTTGCGGCAGCGAGGCCCTTTGCAGTCGCCATACCAATTCGGAGACCGGTGAACGACCCGGGTCCGCGCATGCACGCAACCAGATCAAAGGTGCGGGGAGCTGATGCCATTCGAACGAGGGCGTCGACGGTCGGCATCAGGTACTCCGAATGGCGCAGCCCGGCGGCGATCGAGGTTTCGTAGTAGCCTGAATCGGTCTCGATGCCTACCGAGAGTACTTCGGTTGCGGTGTCGATTGCTACGGTGCTCATTCTATGGACGACTCCAGATTTCCTGTGATGCGGACGAGGCGATCGTTTGGACCGATTATCGTCAGCACGATCGTCAAGGGATCGACGAAGAGGTCGGGCGCTTTGTCGCTCCATTCGACGACCGACACTCCGCGACCGTAAATCAGCTCTTCCAGACCGAGCAGCTCGATTTCTTCCTTGCTGCCGACACGGTAGAGGTCGACATGGTACAAGGGCAACCTGCCGGCGTACTCGGAGACTATTGTAAATGTCGGGCTCGTGATTGGTTCGTCGATGCCGAGCGCTTCGGCAATTCCTTTGACAAGAGTCGTCTTCCCCGCACCGAGCGGTCCCTCGAGGGCGACGATTGACCCGTCTTCGAGCACACGACCGACTCGACGGCCGAGCTCAACGGTCTCCTCCGCCGACGCGACAGTTATCTCCTTCAGTCCTCTCCTCCGCGCGCTATCCTATGACGGTGGAAGGCCGGCGGTCAACCGATTTCGTAAACGTAGGAGTTGATGCGGTTGAGATTTTTCCCGGAAATTCTCGTAAACATGATATGCATGAAGCCCCCCATCGGCTCTGCCTTTCGTACGCTCTTGACCTTGCCGTACACCGTAACCTGGCGTCGCTTATCCGTCTCGAACTCGAGCTTGATGAGAGAGTTCTTCGGAAGGGGGAAGGTGGTCTTTACGGCGCATCCTCCGGCAGAGACGTCGAGCATTGTGCCAAGGGCTCCCTTCGTTTGGGGAACAGCCTGCCGCTTCGCGTTGCGACCTGTTCCAACCGTCATGATCTGTACTGCGTAGAAATAGGCAGGTCGGTCGAGCTCCTTCCTGCGGTACTTGCGCTGCGCAGCGGCCGAGACCGAGTTGGAGTGCTGGAGCAGGATGCTGTTGACTCCTTTCAGAGTGCTGTAACCGACGACCTTCGACTGAAAAGCGAACCCTTTGCCGCCGCTCCGA
>Ga0315535_1000458_pt1 | contig 28811 bp, 23 predicted proteins | sample SalMarSW160220MG_2_FD_203092 | JGI IMG/M metagenome (GOLD analysis project Ga0315535, IMG submission 203092) | Salt marsh sediment microbial communities from the Plum Island Ecosystem LTER, Massachusetts, United States - Salt Marsh Sediment SW1602-20 ... | reverse complement strand
AGGCTTTCCGCAGTCACGGCAGAGAACGTATTCAGAAGCGTATTTCCTGACTTTCTCGTTGATCCTAGATGCAGGGACCTTGGCCCCGAACATCAGGGAGTTCCTGGTAAGCTTCCCGGGCGTAGCAAGCTCTTTTAGGATATACTTAAGGAGGTGCTCAGGACTCCTGCCCAACACACTCGCGATATGGTGAAAATTACTCACTACAGTCTTGCTGCCCTGTATATGGCCTGTCACTTTAGGTATCTCAAACCGCTCACTCTCAAATACAGATTCAGGCATCTCACTTCTCGCTTTCTTCAACATATCCTTGTAATCCATGATTTTTTTGGAGAGGAAGCCCATATTTAAATCATGCGTTTTAAACCGAGAGAGAAAGATTTAAATACTTTATAAATGAAAACAAAACCATGGTTTTCGAATCAATGATACGGCCATTGACTGCTGTGAAGCGTCCCTGGGAACTTTTCTTCTACGGGCTTTTCGTCTCATCGATAGGCACATTCTTGGGATACTGGATATTCAGGGACAAGGCAGACCTGGTCATGATATTCCTCACAACATTCGCATGCATGCCGCTCATGTTCCACGCAATAAGGCATGAAGAGAAGAATGACCTCGTTCTCGAAAAAGAGACATCCATGCTCAAGAGGCACAACAAGGTCCTGCTGTTCTATATATTCCTCTATCTGGGCATGACCGTGGGCTTTGTCACCTGGTATGTCGCGCTTCCTGCAGACATGTCGCAGACAATGTTCAAGCAGCAGATAACAACCATTGCCCAGATCAACTCTCCTGTCCAGAGCAATGTAGTTGGCGGGGCGGTCAGCACATCCCTGTTCAACAGGATATTCTTCAACAACGTCAAGGTCATGATATTCTGCATACTTTTCGCGTTCTTCTATGGCGCGGGGGCTATATTCATACTCGCCTGGAACGCATCAGTCGTAGCGGCAGCCATAGGCAACCTCATCAAGCTCGGGATGGCCAAATATGCGGCAGTCGGAGGCATGGCAAAGATGGCCGCCGTGACCCAGACAGTGACATACTCATTCTCGAGATATTTCATCCACGGCGTCCCGGAGATGATATCATACATGGTAGCAGGTCTCGCAGGAGGGATAATATCCGTCGCAGTGATAAACAAGGACTTCAGGACGGACAATTTCCAGAAGATAGTCCTTGATGCTTCATCATTGCTGATAATATCGATGGCAATTCTCTTTGTAGCTGCAGTCGTCGAAGCATACATAACACCTTCGCTGTTCTAGAAATTTCAGGAGAAAATTTCACCTCATTCAAGGACCTTATACCTTCCAGGGCGGATCTCGAAGATGTCCCCGTGCTCAAGAAGCCTGCTGATCATACCTTCAACATCATCTTTTCCGGACTTCGCAGATATATCCTCGAACCCGACACCATCCCCTTTATCCAATTGACGTATGATGTCAAGCACCTCTGACATAGGATTGGCATCTTCGACAAGATCCTCTGTCTCAACAGAAAGATACTCTCCTTTAGCGGGAGATTCCCGCGCTTCTGGCCGGCTCTCTTCAGCACGCTTCTGGAGATGCTTCATCGAAGCGAGCTCAAGCTTTCTGACCTCCACCCACCTCGAGTCAGTTATCTTCCTTATTATCTCAGGCACGATATAACGGTCGGTTCCGAACTCCCTCGGCCTGCCTATCACAGTCACGATGTCACCAACATCCAGAGGCTTAGCGGGCTCAAAGAACTTCAGGGCTATGCGTCCACTCCCATCATCAAGTATGAAGTTCTGCGAGACAACATCTGCTTCCTGCAGTTCTTTCGATATAATCACTCCCAGAAGGTTGGCTCTTGAGATCTTCAAGTCGCCGACAGCGATGTAGTTCGGAAGCCAGCCATCCTCCTTCACATACCTGTTGTTCACTATATCCGCTACCCTTGCCTTGAACGCGACCTGCCTTCTTGCCGATTCTCCGTCTGCCATGGCCTTATTTCCTGTTGATTGTTTTTATAAATTTTGTCATGGGCGAAGGGGGTGCGGGCATAAGCTTTAAATAAGCAGAAAGCTTCGTCACCGGTATGGTACAGCAGAATCTCGTGTCCTATATCATATCACAGATGCGCCAAGGCAAGCGGCTGGAGGAGATAAATAAGTTCTTAGTGGATTCAGGATATGACAAGGCAGAGGTAGAGAGCTCTGTGCAATATGTGCTGAACACGCAGACAAACCCCCGGGTCGCAGAAGAGCAGAGGATACAGCAGCTTGCAGCGTACATACAGAACCAGCTGAACGCAGGATATGCTTCCCAGACTATCGCAAACTTCCTCATATCAAGGGGATATCCTTATTATGAAGTCAATTCTGCCCTACAGCAGGCGACAGCGCCCAAGAAAGAGGTCAAGATTGAGCACAAGCTCGTGGTCTTTGCGCTCATCGCGATGTTCGTCATGACTGCAGCAGTCACTGTGATGTATTTCAGGGCATACACACTGATAGGGATCGGCGTGCCTGAGAAGCTGCTTGACGTGGAGACAGAGCGTCTCAGCACAATCGTGCAGCAAGGAGGGGAGCTGGCATTCCAGGTGAAGCTGATAAATTTCGGATACGAGAAACGGTTCGATGTGATGCTTGAGTATTCTGTTATAGACAGGGAGACGCAAGGAGTCGTGCTGGAGAAGACCGAGACAGTCGCCCTATCCACAACGCTTGAGAATGTGGTCCGTTTCGCAATACCAGAGGAGATGAAGCCAGGAAGATACGTGCTACGCGTGGACGCGACCTACAAGGACTTTACAGCAACATCAGGATTCGTGTTCGACCTCCTGCCGAAAGAGCTTGCTGAGGAAAGGCTGGAAGAGATACGCAAGGAACTTCCACCTGTCGAGGAAGAGATACCTGAGCTGGCTCCTGAGGGACCTGCTGCAGGAGAAGAGGCAGAGATACCAGAGGCAGTGCCGACGCCTATAACCCCGCCTGCAGAACGTGAGAAAAAATTCTATGAAGGCAAGACCAGACAGCAGGCATTCGAGATGGTGAAGGCCGTATCAGTTAGAGAGCCTGAAAGGGCTATCGAGATGTGCAAAGAGCTCAGACTGGAATACCACCAGGAAGAATGCATAAAGACAATAGCCAAGTTCAAGCAGGATGGGGTGTACTGCCAGGCACTCGACGAGGCAAAGCAGGACACTTGTTTCTTCGAGCTTGTCCTTGAACTCAAGAAATATGAGCTGTGCGACTTCATAAAGGATGCGAACATAAAACAGTCGTGCAAGGTAATGGAGATGGCAGGACAGGCAGAAGGATTCGCGCAGTCAGGGGATGCGGCAGCCGCAGCAGAAGCGTTCAAGGGATTCGAGCTTGATGTGCAGCCTTTTGAGGGCGCTGCACAGTAGTTTTGCATAGCGGATAGTTTTCTATTCGGGTATGAACACTGGTTCCAGAAGCGACCTATACTGATTAGTGATGTTGACTATCAAACCCATCTCATCAAAATCTTCTACAAGTTTTATAGGCGGCAACTGGATAATCTTGAATTCTATGGAGTTATTTTCTGCAAGTTCTTCTTTTGTGACGATCCAGTAGGATGATTCGTTCGTGAATTCTATGCCTCCTGATATTGCCTGTTCCATCACAATAGGATCCTCAGGAACAAAATAACAGTTACAATTCCCAACATCCGCCATCTCACCCTCTTTCGCGGACTCATTGCGCCGGAGATAACACATGTACGCATCCATGCTGTTGCATCTGAGGTTAGGCGTGACATTAGCTCCAGACTTATTGACAAAATTTGATTTTATCTCATAGACACCTTCTGCAAGCTCAATCGTGCTTGAGTTCACGTCAGGATCGTAGCTCACCACCTGAGTCGGATACGTGACGAGAGGATTAATGTCAACCTTTCTTATCATCAGGAGGACATCATCATCCTCAGGGTTCAATGGAAGCTCCTGGTCTGTCATCACAATCCTTTTCGTATAATTCCTTCCGTATTTCTTGTACGGCTGCCAGTACAGGATGGATCGGTTCGCCATCATCTTGGTTATCTTGACCTCTTTTTTTACGAGAGGAGACATCAAGACCTCAAAATCCTGCGAGCTATTCTGTTCAATAGTCAGATCCAACGTTATGCTGTCAAGGTAGCCTTCTTTTTCAAGCTTCAGTATACCGCCGCCACGGCATATTGGAAACTTATCCGTTATCACGGTCTGGTTGGTCTCAACCTCAAATTGGGTTGTCCCTATGGTGCAGAACTCATATGCACCACATCCGAACTTCACTTTGACTCCCGGCACCCCATTGCCGCTAATAGCATCTTTAGTCGTGATAGTTATGTTCCCGGACAGCCTCTGCTTAGGGTCGCAGAACAGGCTCTTGCTCTCCTGTTTTGTCCGGTTCACATATCCTGCCAGCCCCATCTCTGCCTCTTCCTGCGTCTCAGGAAACTCTGTTTCCGCAACATTGGAAACGCTGAACAGGTCCTGAATATCCGACCCATACGTCCCGTTCCCCTCCTTCCACTCTTTCATGTCCCTATTATCCCTTATGTTGGATTCAAGGGCGAAAAGTAGAGAGTACCCTTCCCCGAAAAGGTCAGAATCCCTCCGGATTTCCACGATGACCGGATAAGTGATGTCATAGAAGAACGCATATTCGCGTATCGGAACAGAAGGAAACAGGCTTATTGGGCCGATTGCATTAGGTATGTCAATGACTTTTGTAGCCCCAAGTATCTCGCCGCTAGCCGGCCCCACATAGAAGTATATGGGCCAGTTGAAGTAGTAGAAGTTAACCGTGAAATCATCATAGCTCTTGTTCAGCAATGTATCATAATAAAATGGGCGGTGCAGTCCTGTCGTAATCGCATCATCAGTCGTATAGGGGTGGGCGTTCTTTGTGTTCGCAAGGCTAAGAAAAGGCATCATGCTGGTCAAGACCGACCTGAACTCATACTTTACCAGGTTCTTGCTCCAGATCTTTGGAGCATAACTCTCCTCCCTTGCATATATCGGCGGCAGTTTTCCTGTATCTGTGCCGGATGAATATACGCCGAGTATCTGTTTTGGTACGTACTCCAGGAAACTGGTATTTATCTCAGCATATGTTATGGCATCTGCCAGTTCATAGAAGTCCCTGAATCCAAGAGGTATGCTGGTATAGTACTGTGATATCAATGTGTTCTTATCGTCAAGGCTGGCATTTATGGGATAATCCAGCATGACTGCAACGTCTTCTTCTGTTATCGTCGTATTCACAGACGGCCGGGCCAGTTCATTGATATCAAATCCCTGCTGCTCAAAGTTCCGAAAACCATCGATGCATTCATCCAGGTTCTCCTCTATGTACTTATTGCTCTGTTCCTGTATGTATTCAAATGAAGGTTTGTTCTCATCAGTGAGAAGACAGTTATTGCACGTGTTCGGTGTCTTCATGTACCACCAGTAAGCCACATTGCTTGACGGCAAAGAATCCAAGAAGGCAGCATCCGAGGATGTGGGGTCGTCAGGTTTCAGCACGAACTGGCTTCCGGACATGTCCCGGTCTTCCATATCCACATATCCGCCATGTTGCCCGATCTTTATGAAAGCTTCTTTGAGCTTTTGGTTGAGGCAGGACTCCACGAAATCTTTAACCGGCTTGAATTCATCAGGGGTACGCTCCGAGACTATTGTCTCTTCAGGCAATCCAGCCTGTTGGCTACGAACCACGAGGAATATCGAGACTGCGGCAACAATCACAATCCCGATTATTATGAATACAGTAATCTGACCTTTAGTCCCCTCAAACAACCTTTTTCTTATCTTATCCATCAAGCACCCCTTTAATCTCTGCGCAAAGGTAGAACCTGCACCATGTCAAGAACAAGACGAAGAACATCACAGATATTATTGATGTAATGACATCGAAGGACGGCTTAATAAGATAAAATGCGATATTGAATGCTAGCAGCACAATGATGCACACAATGAATGCGAGTCCGACAGAAGCTATTTTCTTAATGCCCACGATGAGCGCATCCTTCATTGACTGCAACATCCCGTTTGAACACAAACTGTAGAAAAATATGATTGTCAGGTATGCTGATATGAACAGGAAAATGATGCTTGTTATGACGCATACTAGCAGATCTCCTATGATCCTGATTATCAAGGTCAATATGCCCATCAAAAGAACCGCCCAGACCATCCCTGCAAGAATGAATTTGGCCCATATCTTAAACCTGAGACGTTTTTTCATAATTTTTGACATGCCAATAAACGCCCACGACGAAACCAGCACAGAAAAGATAAGGAAATACGATGCCGAAGTGACCACCAATTTGGCCATAACCTCATTGACCGATTCCTCCATAGCTTTGGCTTTATTGATTCCTGCTTCAGGAGGCATTCCCTGAGCCATCTGCGCTACTAGAGGAGTGACATCCTTCCCTATGTCGTCGAGCCTTTTCATGTGATAGATGGATGTCGTCAGGAAAAACGTGAGCGCTGTGACCATTAAGAGCAGGAACACAAGGTCCAGGACTGAAAAACCCAACCATCTGCGTAACGGGTTATCCAGTATGCTTGCCTTCAGATTCCTGATTCTCTCTCCCAAAAAACCTCTTCTCTTTTTTTTCATTCTTTTCATTATTTACCCTATCACAGGAACTTCAAGCGTATCATCTGTGCGGGTATTCCAGTACCGCAGCACAGCTTTTGTGTAGTTCGCATTTGAGTATTCCGCAAAGTAATCCCGGAATCCGTTGACGTAGTTCGCATTGCCGGATGCCAGGACCTTTTTCCCGCCATACCGCTGACTAAGATAGACCTCGTAATTCATGTCCTCATCCGTTTCTGTAGGCTGGACATACCAGGCCACCTCATACAGCCTCTCACCGACGTGCGCTTCATATTCTTCCGGAATCGGATCCCTGACCTGCGCCTGTATAGTCACGACAAGGTTGTGATATATCTCTCCCTGCATGGTCTCACCGAAGACCTCGTTGGGATCGGTGTCACCACCCCAATCAAAGCATACCTTCGTTTCCCAGTCAGCAACATCATACCAGTTTGTGAAGGGAACACCAAGGTTACCTGCGAAAAGGTCGTTCAGCCATAGCTGCGTGGCATCTCCTGCTGCCATAGTGCTGCTTAGCACAAACAACAACAAAACGATCAGTATCTTCTTTGCATTATTCATCGTCACCCAACTCGCAATAATCAGGATTGCCCAATGACGTGTCATAAACATTCCCGAAGTCATCCCAATGGAGCCAATCACCTATGTCGGTCCAGAGGGTGGTCATTATTCCAGCACCGCAGACCAGTGCGTGCCAGCCGTATGTCAGTCCAGCTTCAGGAAAGAGTCCACAGTTTACTCTATCTGCATTCATAGCCAGACTTATTGTCGAGAGTCCCTGAGGATAGCCGCAGTAAGCAGCGCGAAGACCTACAGATGCTGCTGTACCTGGAGCCTGTGTCAAGACAGTCTGTATTATGCCGTTGAGAATTATCTCCCAGGCCTGGATATCTGTCACTTTCGAGGCGGCGCCGTCCACATAAAGGCATTGCCTCCCTTCATATAGCCTCTGGCATATTTCAGGACTGAATCCGGCGGCTACAAGGTCTTTGTAGCAGTTCCTGTACATACAGAGGATCTGTTTCTCTTTCTTTTTTGCATAAAGCTGCGCAGGGAAACATACTGTATATTTCGCGACTATAAGGTTCCGGTATGCTGAAAACGTATTATCCCCTGCCCACACGGCAGTCGCCCAAAAATCATCTTGGCTGACGTCAGCATTTATTTCTTCCCTTGAGAATGAATTCCTTTTTCCTTCTTTGTCCACCCCATCTACCTCACCGGAATACTGGCCGCTGTTTGTCCTGCCCAGATGGCCCAACAGCTCTATGAAGTTGCTCCCTTCAGTGAACCTGCAGGTCATGACACCACAGAGATATTTGAAATAAAGCCCTGGAGAGTCAAAGCTCAATGAGTCCACCTGCCATAGGTTAGTCACCAAAGCAGTTGTCACGTAATCAACGACCAGACAAGGGGTGTAATAGACATAACCCCCATTCGAGACAGACCAGGTCACGCCGGCAACAACCCAACCAACTGCATAGAGCAGTATCTTGAGCGCCTGCATGATCATCACAAGCTTCATCATCAATTGTCCTATTGAGCAGACCCAACCAAATGCATCAATCCACGCGGCAAGAGAATCTATCTCGGACTGTTTGCCTTTGATTTTATCTTCTATGTTCCCCAGCTCCTCCTGCATGCTCTCATTCAGCTCCCCGAATATGGTGCTGTAGAGCGGGACCTCGAATTCGACAACCTCAATCTCCGGCTGCTGATACACTTTCCTCCCTGAACGTACTGTCAGGCTCAGCTGGCAGTCCACAGTGATGGAATCAACAATCGCCGATTCATTCTCAACGCTCAAAGCAGCAGGATCCAGGCCGACTTTCATGCCGAACATGGGATTCTCCTTGTTCAATGGTGTCAGGATGTACAGGTCAGACGCAGTGCCTGCACTTAAGTTGCAATTATCGATCTTTATGTCCTGTATCTCTGCATTGCCTGACTGGAACTTCGGGTCAGGCTGCCAGAAGAGCGGGAAAGGGACCTTGTCAGCCACTTTCCTGTCGATACCTTCCGGAGGGAAGAGCTTGACCTTCCTGACTTTCCTCACGACGTTAGGAGGAACACCCGGGGCAGCCTCACAGACCTCCTGATGGAGGGTCGTTGTCTTGCTGTTGCCTGCGCGGTCCGTAAGAGTAAGGTTGATGTCGCCCTGCGTGTAGTATGTGAACAGGTTGCCGATGACTATGTCGCATACCCATGTGCCCTTTGTCTCGGTCTCCTCGCATTCTTCGTCGATAGGGAAGGCGTCAGCGCTCAGGTCCGGTGCAGACGCTTTTGCGGTAACACCTCCTGAGTACAGTTCTGAAACAGTGACAGTTATCTCGATGTCATCAGGCGCGGTCGGGCAGACGCTTGAATTCTCTACGGATACTATCTCGGGAGGCTCATTGTCGTAATAGAATCCCATGGTCGTCATCCCTCTGACGGCGTTACCTGCATCGTCAGAAGACTCCATAACTACATTGACGGGAAGCACGGTCCCGCTAGAGTATTCCTTGACCACATTGACGAGGTCGAATACGCACGTCCAACCAGGAACACATTCATTGGGGCTGAGTGTTTCATTACCCTCCGCAAAAGGCTGAGGGCCGAAAGAGCTGAAGTCAAGGAAAAGGTGCTTATCATCAAAACCCGCGCCCGTCTCTTCCAGGTCTATGTATATCGTGTTGTTCCCTTTTCCGACCCAATATCGTCCTACATCATCCGCGATGCCTGTCCTGGCGCCAGTAATAAGCGGTCCGGTGTCATCAAAGATAAATGGCAGGGTGAATGTATCGTTCATAACATTGCTGAAAGAATCAAGAGCAGACAAACGGACTTCAGGTGATGACCCTTCAGGAAGATAAATCAGCAGGTTCTTCCATGTGCACAGATAGGTGGTGTTGGACTCTTTTATGCATGAAGGTTCGAACCGTTGCCTGTTGATGTCAGACATGTCTATGTGCCTGTATATCTGGCTGAATTCATCCCTTGCGTTCAGCGATGAGAAATCCGCGACAAGCGTGCTTATGTTCAGTCCTGACTCCTCTGTTATGTACGCCTTAAGCGTTACGTCTGCAATAGGCTCGCCTTTTGTAAACCTGAGCTTGTCATCCCCGTGCCAAATGCTCGCATTGACCAGCTGTGGGGGTGAGAAATCCATTGTAATCTCATTGCATCTTGATGACTTCTGTCCGAGCCTGTCATAGGCATCGATGCAGATGGTCTTGGTCGTGGTGCCGGGGGTAGGCGGTATGTTAAGCCTGGTCCTGTTAAGGGGTATGGTGCACGACACTCGATCAGGAAAGAATTCGCCGACTTTCTGGTAGTTGAGCAGTATTTCAGCATGGTCTATGCCTGCGCAGACCTGCGGATTGCATATCTCGCACGCGCGGTCAGACAACCGGAATTCAGCATATATGTCAGATCCGTTCCGCTGCAGGCCGAATGAATGTATGTCAGGAGGGAGGTTGTCGGCGACTATCGTGAGAATCTGCTTAGGTTCTGCTTCTGTCATGTCCTTATTGAAAAGCTGGACCTCGTAGTCATGCGGGCCCGGAGGAAGATTGCCGGGAACAACAAGCTCGCACTCATGGAGGGTTGTCTCGTTGTTGAAGATGCATTCGAAGCGCTGTGTGGGGTCTGTTAGAAGCTTGATCTGGGACTCATCGATGCTCTGGCCCGGGATACCTGCAGTGACGTTTATGACTGTAATATCAGAAGAGGCCCGCCTGAATCCGGTAATCCCATCATAGCCATGGATTTCCGCATTGAAGTACGCGAATGCATCAGCACTGTAAAGAACAGGCATTATCAGCAGGTATATTATGAACATGCAGATGTAGTGCGAACCTCTTTTGACCATGCTGTCATGGTTTGAACGTGGATTTATAAATATTATTGATTATAAGGTGCTTTAAACAGCTTCGTTTAAGCCAAACCACGCCCTGCTCCGCTCGCCTAAGGCGAGCTCTCGCGCCGCCACGCATGCTTAAATAATTAACTGTAGCTTTTACTGTTTAGCAGTCGCTTGATTGATTCAGTGTTTTATTTGCTGAAGGCATGCTGACAGGCGGCTACGGTCGTGGTTTTGCTTTAAGTAGAACTCATATCTTCTGGATAAAGCCCCTCTTGGGCTCGAAGATATCTCCGGATCTCTTGAGCTTCTCAATGACCTCTTCTGCCTTGTCCGCTGAGACTCCCTTCTCCTGCGCCTCCCTGACGATGTCCTCTACAGGGATGGTCTTGCCTATCTTATTCTCAAGGTCATTGATGGCTTCCTTTATCACGATGATATTGCTCCTTGCAGAAGATGATACGCCGGTGGTGAGGACGTCGACGTCAATCTTTCCTGTATCCGGGTCGATGCCGACCTGCGACATGCAGTAATGCAGGAGCTCGATGGCCTTTCTCGAGTCTTTCCTGGTGACCTTATCCGAAAGCCTTGTCCTTGCAGATGCCTCAGAAAGCCTGACAAGCGCCTCCAGCTGTCGGGCAGTGATAGGGATAGCCTTGATACCGCCCTCCTCGCCGCCAGAGCTGCGCATCTTCACATAATAATCCTTTATCTCCTCTAATGCAGAATCAGTAAGTTTAGGGACGCAGTGGGTCCGCGCATACGCTATGTATTTCTTGAGTATATCAGTATCCAGATCACACTTGCCTGCGTCGCTGGTCTGATGGAGATTAAGTACAAAGCCTGCAAGCTTTTCGTCGGCATCCCTGTTCGGCAGGTCACGTATAGGAAATATCAGGTCGAACCTGCTTATCAATGCAGGAGGGAGATCAATCTGCTTGCCAAGGATCTCGTAAGGGTCGAACCTTCCCCACTTAGGGTTGGCTGCGGCAAGCACTGTGGTCTCGCACCTGAGTGTCGCCTGGATATTGGCCTTTGATATGGATACTGTCTGCTGCTCCAGGGCCTCGTGCATCGCATCCCTGTCCTCCTTTGTCATCTTGTCCATCTCATCAATCATGCAGAAGCCCTTGTTCGCAAGGACGAGCGCCCCTGCCTCAAGAGCCCAGCCCCTGAGGAACTCATCGCGGACAACAGCCGCAGTGAGTCCTGCCCCGCTTGCACCCTTGCCTGACACATACCTTGATTTAGGCGCGACTATCTGCGCACGCTTGAGGAGCTGGGAATTATGCACTATAATCGCATTAGAAATGAAATTATGTGTATTAGACACCTGAATATCATAAACGAACCCCTGATCGTTTTCAAATGAGTCAATTTTCTCTATGCGGTCCCAGAATATATCACTTCTGGCATTACTCTCCAATATATCTAGCAGAGGGTCATCAATACCTTTTTTCCTTAAGCTATCAACAATCTTTTTGAGTTTTTCCATCGATGGATTGCGGTCTCCACGTTCGTAATGTTGGTATGTGGAGCGTATAACACCAAAATCCTCCTGTTTAAGACCTTGCCTCATCCTCAACGTGCGCAGTATGCCTGATATCCCCGGCACCACATTTATGTTAGTGTTGAAGTTTCTGTCGTCATTTACGATACTCGATAGAATGTCTTGTTTTTTTGATGAGAAAAAACCTATCTTTTCATGATATTTATCAACAAACTCTCCTGATATCCTCAACTCGTAATATCTTCTCTTGGTCCGGCTGGATGTATTAACGGCACATTTCTCTTTTTCTGACATGGTGGATATTATGCCGAATCTCAAAAGTGCAATCTTCAGATCATCAATCAAATCCCTACTCTTGGAAGATACCTCAATCTGTCTTCTATTTTTTCTTATGTGCGCTTCACAATCAAACAACCCTTTCAGAAACTCCCTCAACACATCATCCGGCGACCTGTTAATAACCGCAGGAACCCTTGCACGGCCTGATCTGGCCAAAAGACAACTATCAATACTCTCTAATAGCCGGGCCATCTCTATGCTCGTGGTATAAGCTTCAGTTGCGTTTTTACCTCTATGAGGGCGCCTTCTGGTGACCCGCACTTTAAACTTTTTCTCTAATATCTGTTTGAAGTCTGAAATAAGCTCATCATCATTATTTGTTAATGACACAAACGCCCCTTTTGGCTTCAATACTACGTAACCATCACCGATCAGGTATCCTAAAAGTCTTGCGATTTCACAATCTAGAAACTGCGGTATTTGGATCGAAACTTTATTGTTACTTCTGGAACACCTGAATACAGAAGGCAATGTTTGCAGAGAACCAACAATGTCAAGCCGCGCCGCACTAGCGATAAAATCATGCTTCTTCAGGTCTCCTGCATTTTTCGCGACTATCAAACCATCTTCAGCAACAAAAAACGGATGATTCTCCGTCACAATGATTCTGTTACCTGTCTTAGTGCAAATCTTAAGAAGGTTTCTCTCTTTACGCTTCCAAACGACTTCTGACACGCTATCAGAAATCCTCGCTTTAGTGTCGAATGACACAACATTGAAAGGGTCCTTGGCAGAGTGACCTCCATTTCCAATAAAAACATCTTTCCTTGATTCTACAAGATCACATATTCGTTCAATAGAGCCGTCTGAAAGCACTATTTTTGAGTCTCCATGGAGGCATTTTCCTGCGCCAGGATCACCTACAAGAAGGATGTGCATATCGCCCCTTGTGATAACACCGTCTGTCCTGACCTTCTTCACCCCTCCAAGAAGCTGCAGGATGATGGCCTCCTTGACCTTATCATGACCATATATTGAAGGCGCCATCGAATTGACAAGTTTGTTCAGTATCTTAGGATCCCTGGAAAGCTCCTTTATCTGCTTCTCCTCTTCCTTGGATATCTTGAGCTCGCCAAAGCTCTCCTCTATAGATTCGACCATGTTGGAATCAATCATAAGGTCAAAGCGGACCAACTTACCACCGTCCTTTGCAGGAATAGGGATTTCCTTGACCTGTCCAACAATGCGAATCTTTGTGCCCGGATTGGTATTCTTGTCGCTCAACGGGGAGACGAGATCATTCTTCAGGAATACATCCATCCTCTTCGGCTGCTCTCCACCCTCAAGCTCCTCTGATATCTCCTCCAGCACAATCTTCTGGGCGTCGACAAGCTCCTTGGAAAGGAGGCGGAACTTGCCTTTCCTGCCGCAGCCGCATCTTGAAGGCTCCTTGAACTTGGCCTCGAGCTGTATGACTGACATGACGTTTCCGCAGCTCGGGCACTCGAACTTCGCTGTAGTGACCTGTGGTCTCACATCCGACTTCTGGCGCACGATACCCTCTGCGAATACCAGCCTGTCGATGTGCTTGCTCCTGATATCGCGGATCTTGATGGCCTGGCTTTTCGGTAGGTTCTTGAAACGCACATAGAATCGGCTTATAGAATCAGGCACGTCCATGTTCTTGACAGCGATCTCAAAAGCCTTCAGCACCTCCTCTGGCTGGTCAAGAAGAAGATCCGCAAGCTCAGGATCAAATTTAGAAAGACGGACAAAATCCATGACTAGGAATTTATTCCCAATGCTTATGGCATCAAGCAGTTCTGCGCCGTAGTTCTGATCGACGAACTGCTCGAACCTCTTTATCTGCTCTGAAACATCCATGGTATCCCTTTTTTAAACAACCTGATTTTTTTGGAGCTTAAACTAAATAGTCATTCCCCCTTAAAATAATTTGCTGTCGAAAAACCAAATAGTTTTCGACGGGAGCGGCGCATTTCCGAAGCCGGTTAAAAACAAAAAGTAAAAACAATAAAAAAGAAAGTATCGCCTCTTAATTATCGCTTGACCTACTTGACCTTCTTCAGGTTCTCGATCAATGCGTCAAGGGCCTGGTGCACCTGATGCTCTGACTTGGTGCCTGTGCATACGACCTTTCCGTTGGAGAACAGAAGGAACGTAGCCCTGAATGGCTTCTCGCCTTTCGGCTCGACATTGATCTTGTAGACAAGTCCTGGGAACTGCTCTGGTTCGTACTCTGTGTTCTGCAGCTTCATCGCGAGCACGTTCAGGTTAAGGTCCATGCCGACGCCTCCTGCAGCCACTATGTTCTGGATGGTGACCTTCGGCTCGACAGTGATCTTGATATTGATCTTCTCAAGGCTCTTGATTATCTGCTTTATCGAGCGCTGGACATCATCAAGGGTCCTGGCACCTGTAGAAACAATCTTTCCAGAATTAAAAATCAAAGCAGAGGTCTTTGGCTCCTTTATTCTTATAACCAAGCCAGGAAATTGCTCTGGATTGTATTCTGTGTTGGAAAGAGTCGCAGCCATCTTCTCTAACGGGATATCCTGTCCTAAAGATGACGAAACAACAATATTAACGACTCGAATGTCTTTCTTAGTCATTTTTTAACCCCCTAATGCTTTATAAAACGATTATAAAGTATTTAAAAGGAGAATCAGTCATCATTTATAAATACTGTTATTGCAAAATATATATTTGAGAAACTATTTTTTATAAAGGCTATGCCTCCTTAATTTCGCATGGAAAAGGCCTTTATTCTCTTGTTTTCGGCACTTTGGCTGCGTCTTGGAAAGCCACATTTATAAAAAGATTTTTATACCAAAACAGTTCGTTTGAGATGGTGACAACGAAATGGCTCTGGTGAACAAGACAAATAAGGCAGTTCTTGCAAAAAGTGTCAAAGTTTGCAAATCTGCCTGGTCTAAGGCGAATGGATTGATGTTTAGCAGAGAGGCTTATGTGCTGAAGCACCCGCTCGTATTCATATTCGATAAGGCGAGGTCACAGGGTCTGCACATGTTCTTTGTATTCTATCCTATAGATGTACTTTTTCTCGACGATAAAAAATGCATCGTTGAGATGAAGCAGATGTTCTGGCCATTTACTCTATATAATAGTAAGAGGCAGGCGAAGTATGTGATTGAGCTTCCGCAGGGATCGATACGCAGGAGCAAGACAGGCCTAGGGCACGTCATATCTTGGTGAGATCATGGTGAAACGCGTCAGGATGGTAATCAAAGGCAAGGTCCAGGGAGTCTTTTTCAGGGATTTCGCAAAGCAGAACGCAAACAAGCTTGGCATTGTCGGGTATGCGAAGAACCTCAGGAACGGCAATCTTGAGATAGTGGCGCAGGGACAGGAAGCCAAGATAGGAGAGTTTGTGAGATTGTGCCGGAGAGGGCCTATATTCGCCAAAGTCGAGGATGTAGAGGTCATTGATGAAAATATTGAGGATGAGGAGGATTATGAGTACTTCGATATCAGGTTCAGCTGATATCATGCCTATTTTCTTTTTGTTACTATAAAATAGCAAAACCAACGAAACCTTTATATAGTGGTTATACCTCTACAATAGTAAATTTTAGGGGTGTTTTGGTAGGTCAATTAAGCCTGTAAAAAAGAGAATCCGCGCTTAAAAAGCATCTTAAAACCAAAATCGTGCTTTATGGGGGTTTTGTAGTTTTTTAAACTGTTTTTTAGCTTTTAAAGGCAAAAAACGGCCTTTTTGATGCTTGAGGGTATGTATAGTCGTTTCCAAAGCGAATGAAGGTTGATACAACATGATTGTCCAGAAAGAATTTTTAAACAAACTCAAAGACTTCGGCCTTAACACATACGAAAGCAAGCTGTGGACAGCGCTTCTTTCCCGTGGCATATCAACTGCAGGAGAGCTTTCTGATATCGCGAATGTTCCAAGGTCCAGAAGCTATGATGTTTTAGAGAGTCTTGAGAAGAAAGGATTCATCATAATGAAGCTTGGTAAGCCGATCAAGTATGTCGCTGTTCAGCCAAGCGAAGTTCTCGAAAGGGTAAAGAAAAAGGTCATCGGCGATGCTGAGATCCAGACAAAGGTCCTGGACAAACTCAAAGGAAGCGAGATACTCAATGAACTCAATCTTCTCCACACGCAGGGCATCGACCTGGTCGAGCCGACAGACCTTTCAGGAGCATTGAAAGGCAGGAGCAACCTTTACAATCATCTCGAATCAATGATCAAGACTGCGGAGTCTTCAGTCGATATAATGACGACAGCAGAAGGACTCATCAGGAAGGCGGACACACTCAAGTCGCTCCTGCAGAAAGCAAAAGAACGCAAGGTAAAGATAAGGATCGCTGCACCGCTGACAAAAGAGACAGAGAAAGCATTCAGGGACCTTAAGGGCGTGGCAGAGATGAGGAATGCCTCAGAGATAAAGGCCAGATTCTGTCTTGTCGATGGCAAGCAGATAACATTCATGCTCCTTGACGATTCAGAGGTACACCCTACATATGATTCAGGGGTCTGGGTGAACACACCGTTCTTCGCGTCAGCGCTAAAGCAGATGTTTGAGACTGAGTGGAATACGATGAAACCACTCGAGACCAAGAACTGATTTTTTCTTTATTGTAGTGTGATATTTTCCACTTTTTCTTCACACTTTCACGACATACGCGTAAGCTTTATATACTACTGCTGCCTAAAACACACCATAACTCTTTAAAAAGGAGGTAGTTGACTATGGCAGGATTAGGACTGGAAGGCGTCACAATTGCGATAATAACTGGCACCTTGTTCGCAATCGTATACAGCTTAAGAATTCTTGTGCTTCTCGAAAGAAGGATCGCGCGCATGGATGAGAATCTCATCAAGATAACCCATAAGATCCAGATGGAAGAGGACAAGATAGAGCATGAAGAGGAAAAGATAGAAGGCATGTTCAAGAAGCGATCCCCTGCGAAGAAGGCCATGCCCGCAAAGAAAAAGAAATAGGTCTTTTTCTCAATCTTTTTCATCTTTTCTTATCACATCAACCATACTGAGCACTCTCTAAAATGGGAATCAGACACACATCTTTCAAGCACGGATGGTTCTATCATTATAGGCTACACACCCCGAAGAGTGAGAAGCTATGCGACAATGGCCTCAGCTCGCTGATGTGCTTCATGGACAAGATGATGGAATACTGCCCGGACCATTATTTTGAGACAGGCCCAAGATCATCATCACTAAGGTTTGATGTAGGGGTAGAACCATTAGAGGTGAAAGGTCACGAGGTATGCAAGCTTGCAGAGCTCGGGATTGAGAACGGAAGATACCGGACAGCGCACTCCAATGTTGAGGTCTATATGCTCGAGAACGATGCAAGTACGGTATGCGTCGAGCTTCCCATATGGATGCTCCCGCATGAGCTCAATTTCTACAGGAAGCTTTTCGACTGCGAGGAACCGCTCACAGGGCACATAGACATACTCCGCGTCGAGGGAAACAACATCTGGATATGGGACTACAAGCCCAAAGCACACAAGGAAAAGCACGCTACATGCCAGACATTGTTCTATGCCATAATGCTTAGCAAGAGGACAGGCATACCCCTTGAAAGATTCAGATGCGGTTATTTCGACGAGAACGTAGCCTATGTATTCAAGCCAGAACTGAGATGTGTGATGCCGGAAGAATGCATAAATGTCGCTGTCTAGCGATGATCTGATTGTGCCTTACTTGATCTCTTTCTGCAGGACCTTGATGTCCTTCTCAAGCTGCCTGATCTTCTCCTCATTGGACTCCTGCTGCATTATCGCGTCGCACTCAGGACATTTGAACTCGAAACCGACAGCCTGCTCAAAGTCGAGTCTCATGCAGGTGTTCGGGCATATAAAGAAGCTGCTTTCCTTTTCCCTTGCAAGGCGGTCATTCAGCCGTTCAAGCCTCTCCTTCTTAAGGCTCATCGCAAGGTACTTAATCTGCTTTATCTTGAATGTCCAGTAATAGATATACCAGCCTTTCTTCTTGTCCTTTCTCCTGATGAACGAGACAAGATTAGCATGGTAGAGCCTGTAGAGCATGTTCCTTGTGACATTGATCTCAAGCTTCAGGGCCTCTGCAAGCTTGAACTCAGAGACGTTCTTCTTGTTCTTAAGAAGCTTGACCAAAGGGAGGACGTCCTCGCCAGCGACAGCTATAACGACATCCTCAACCAGCTTGTTTGAGAGCTTCATTTTGTCAGGTCTCTTCGATGGGTCTCAGCAGTTTATAGTGATTTTTACGTTGTTTTCTGTGTTTTTTAGGTATTAATTTACAGATAGTAATATTTAAAAAGCTTTCGCTTATTCCTTGCCAAAAGTTATATAAACAAGCCAGATTCCCTCTGGAGCGTGATTTAAATGGCAAAACCAGGCCAAAGGTCAAGGACATTGAGAAGGGTCAGCAGAAGGACCCCAGGGAGCAAGACAGTGCTCCAGTACAGGAAAAGGAAGCCTTCAAAGGCTAAATGCAGCAAATGCGGTAAGCTACTGCCAGGAGTGCCCAGGGAAAGGCCATACAAGATGGCCAGGATGGCAAAGACCAAGAAACGACCTGAAAGGCCTTACGGCGGATCACTCTGTTCTGCGTGCATGCGCAGGAAGATGGTCACAGAGGCAAGGAAGTAATCTTGCTGATTTCACACATCATATTTCAATCATATTTCATATTTATTCAAAGTTCAAGTCTCGATTAATAACAAGTGAAGCAGTCGCGGCAACGCTTCTGCGGATTGGTTAATGGGAGGCGCAGGATGTTCTGTGTTTCCCGGTGGGGAGGTCGATTGAAGATGATGGAAGTAGGGAGATTGTGCGTCAAGATAGCAGGAAGGGACGCAGGCAAGAAGTGCGTGATAGTGGAAGTGATCGATGACAAGTTCGTCATGGTGGACGGCGAGACACGGAGAAGGAAATGCAATGTCAAGCATCTCGAGCCATCAAAAGACGTGCTGAAGATCAGCAAAGGCGCGACGCATGAGGCTGTCAAGGCGGAGTTCAAGAAGCTTGGCATAGAGATAAAGGACACAAAGCCGAAGCCAGTGAAGCCGAAGAAGAAACAGGCAAGGTCTGCTGAGCGCAAGAAGATGACTCCGAAGGAAGAGAAGAAGAAGACCGAAAAGAAGAAGGCAGCAGCGCCTCAAGAGAAGAAGCCGGCAGCCAAACCAGAAGAGCCTGAAGGCACCGAGCTTGAGAAGGCGATAGAGGAAGACAAGTAAATCCTTTTTTATTCTTTAATCTTATTTTTTTCTTATTTCCGAGATTTTTTCTTTCTATGACAAGGTTATGAAATCCTTGAAAGTCCCGATCTCTATGTCATACTCGTCGAAGACAGTCAGGCGGAAATCCTTTTCAGTATATATGTCAGAATAAGAGACATGTACCGGGACAATCTCAGATACGGTCTCACCGGGTTTCATGCTAAGGAACGATTTAGGAAGGAAGACCTCATCATCCCACCAGACAGAGCCTTTGCCCCTGTTGTTCAGCTTAATCTTTATCTGGGTAGGGTTGATTATGGTACAGTGCTCATTGTTCGTTATCGTCAGCTTAAGGGAGTCTATTGTCGCCCAGTTGTCTCCCCTGACCTCCTTGTTGAAATTTGAAACATCAATCTCTACCAGCCTGTACGTGTAGTCAAACTCCGCGTGCTTGGGTGTGCAGGCAGGCTCCTCATCCTCTGGATTGTCCACAGAAGTCCTTTCTTCACCCGGGTCGCCCTCAACAACAACGTCAGCCTCACGAACATCAGCCTCTTCTGGATCTCCTTCAGAATCAGACAGGTTCATCTCGCTTATGCCCGGGTCGTTTGATTTGTTAGTCTCACCCGTACTTTCGTCAGATGTGATGTCCTCTTCAGGCGCAGCGTCACTTCCTGGGTTGGATTTCATGACCTTGGACGTATCCCCAGAAAGCTCAACATTATCTGCAGGTGCGCCGCTATCCCTTGCAGAACCAACAGAAAACCTGCCCAGCATGAACACAAACGCGAATATGATGATGAAAGCAAGGGTTATGCTGCTGTACTTCACAATGCTCCTGACAGATACGTTCCTGTCGAGCATGTCATCTATAGCAATGAACCTGCTGCGAGAAAAGACAGTTCTGGATGGCCTCCTCGAACGCCTCTTCAGTTGAATACCTATAGATTTAGACTTAGACCTTGCGCGCCTCTTAACCATGTCTAACCTAACCCCCAATCGTCAACAAAAGAAGTGCAGCAGGATTTTAAAGCTTTGTGGTGGCCTTTAAAAAGGGTTTATAAATCCAGAAGATCGGTCAGGTTAAGCTCAAAACAGGCCACAGGCATGTCAAGTGACCAGTTCTCAAGAATATCCGGAGCGACCTCTCCTATGTAGGCAATACTATTGCCTTTAACATATATGCGGGCGACCCTGCCTGGTATGAACGAGGGATGCTCAGCCTCTTTTGACTCATACTCAATGTCAAGGGCAGACATCAGACAGTCAAACACCTGCTTTATGCGGGTGAAATCAACATCCTGGCTGCAGAGTGCCACAGCAAGCCTGGTGAACTCTGCCACACCTGTCTCCTGTTCAGCATCCAACTTGAAGCAGGTCCCTGACTCAAAGATGTTCTGCGGGTACTCATTGTTCTTGTTGTCCTGCAAGACCTTCATGAGCGAAGGTATCATCCAGGCCCGCAGGATGTTGTAGTCTATGTTGACAGCGCTCTCAAGCTCTACAACAGGTATATCCACACCCATCTTGGCGTTCTGGTCATCAGAATTTGTAAGATTATACGTGTTGGTCTCAATAAGGCCGAGTCCTATCAGTATATCCGATACCTTGCGCCTGAACGCCTCCATAGCAGACTCTTCACCGATCGTGGCGACATTGGGTATGTCGGACTCAAACTTGTCATATCCGTAAGCGATAGCCACATCCTCTGCGATGTCCACCATGTGAAGTATATCTGCGCGGTATCCTGGAATCAGGACGAATCCTGTGTCATATCCATAGCCCATCTGCGAAAGGAGCTTGGCCATCTGGTCCTCACTAAGCTTGAGGCCGAGCCACCTGTTGATGAATGTCACGTCAAGCTTCATCCTCCTGGGTTCAAGGTCTGGCGTGGTCTTCTTTCCGTCAGGGAACTCGAGCTCCATGGACAATACCTCGCCGCCCATGTCTGCCATCGCGGTCACTATTATGTTAAGGCAGATATTGCAGGTGTTGAAGTCAAAACCTGAGCATTCGATGAACACTTCTTTTGTCTCCTCGGTTATCTTCCCTGTCCTGTGCGAGTTTATTATAGGAGGCATGGACAGTATGTTGTTGTCTGCATCAGCGAAGAACGGGAACTTCTCCAATCCCTCAAGCAGATGGCCGTAATCCCTTCCTGTCGGATGCTGGCTCAAGATCTGCAGCGCAGTCATCTCCCTGTCTGACTCCAGAGGCTGGAACTTCACCTTGTTCGGGTCCTCTGCAAAATAGCGGATCGGAAGCTTAATCTTTTCCAGGGGATAGATTCCTATCGCAAGCTTCTTCCTGTTCCTGCCGAAAGTCACGTGCAGCTTCTCCTGTACCTGGATTATCTCGCGGATCTTCTCGTCATTGAACTCAAGGCCCTTGACCAATGCGCATGCAGTGAATGGCCTGACATCTTTTACCGAAGGGTCGATAGTGACCTTTGATCCTGATGGTTTGACAACATACTGCCTCAGTCCAGTCTTCTCTCCGATGAACGCAGAGAATGCGCGGGCAAAGCCCTGTTCAGAGAGCATGTCAGGACGGTTCGGGAATACCTCTACATCAATCTCCTCAGCACCTACACTCTCAAGGTCAGTGCCGAGCATAGGTATCCTTTCGCTGAGCTCCTCATCCGACAGCTCCCTGCCTACAAGGCTGTTGAACACCTTCTTGTTCAGCTTGATTGATGGCATACTTCTGTTACCTCATCATGTCATGATTCTGTACCAATATCATCTAATCCACTGCTTCATGCTGCGAAGCTGTGAGATGTCATTCCTGTAAAGCTCTCTTATATCATTGATTCCATAATACTCGAGCATTATCCTGTCGAATCCCGGCCCCCATGCCAGAACAGGTACTGCCTCTCCCAGCAATGGCTCGACAACCTCTGGCCTGAATATGCCTGCGCCGCCCAGCTCGACCCACTTGTTGTGAACAGGGTGGAACACATCTATCTCGACACTTGGCTCTGTGTACGGGAAGTATGCCGGCCTGAACCTGGCTTTCGGGAACCCCAGCTTGCTGAAGAACCTCTTCAGGTAGCCGAGCAGGTGTCGGAAGTTCGCGTTCGGATCGACAACTATCCCCTCTGTCTGGTTGAACTCGAAAAGATGAGACCAATCGATGGCTTCATTTCTGAAACAGCGGCCGACTGCAAAGAACTTGGCAGGCCAATCTGCCTTCTTCAGCGTCGCAAGTGTCTTTGCCGAAAGAACAGTTGTATGCGTCCTGAGTATCAGGCGCTTAGCAGTCTCAGGGTCCCACCTGTACTGCCAGCCAGAGCTCTCAAGATCACCTCCATGCTCATGCATGGCCTTTACCTTGTCCACTATCTTCTGGTCTGGAAGCCCCCCTTTGGCAGGGGTCTTCATGTAGAAAGTGTCCTGAAGGTCGCGAACAGGATGGTCCTGCGCAGTGAACAATGCATCAAAATTCCAGAAGCATGTGTTGACCATAGGCCCCTCCATCTCCCTGAACCCCATCTCGATCCAGACCTGTTTGGCATAGTCAGTTGCCTGGTTGACAAAATGCCTCTTGCCGCGCCATATCTTAGGAACATTTATGTTGACATCATACCTCCTGAATCCTTTCCCTTTCCAGGAGCCGTCCTTGAGCATGTCATGCGTGAGCCTGTCAACAAACTCCCTAGGCTCCATATCCTGCTTCGCCAACTGGCGTCCGAGGTCTGTGAGCTCGAATCGCTTGACCTTCTCTATGTCTGTCTTTATGATATCCTTCCTCTTCCGGAATATGTCATAAGCGAACTTCTCTTCCGGCGACAGGTCAGAAGGAAGGATCTTGCTGGATGATATCTTCTTCAGGAATGACTCCTCAAGCCATTCCTTGTCCAGTGCTTTCTTGCCATTGTCAGTTATCGAAACAACACCCTTATCGATGTCAATGGCAGCTTTGGATTTCAGGAGTCCGAGGCAGACAGTAACCTCTTCCTGGGACAAGCCGGTCTCTTTTGTTATCTGTCCTATCGGAAGAATCTTCTGTTTTAATCCCTGCAGGAAGCGGCGTTCAGGAAGCCCTTTCTCAAGGTATTCCTTTCCGTTCACATCAAGCTGCAGGGTCTCATTGACCTCGGCTGTTATCTTCAGGACATCCTTGTTCTCAAGCCACTGAAGCGCGCGCATGGCCTCTGCTTCAGACATGCCTGACTGATGCATCAGATCTTTCAGGGTGATGCATTTATCAAGAAATGGGGCTGCTCTCCGTTCTAGGGGATGCAGTGATTCCACAAGCTTATCTATGTCCATAGAGCAGATGAGAATTGAGGATTATTTAAAAAGCTTGTTGTGCTGTTTAAATTAGCATGAGAATGCTGAAAAGAAAAGATATGCAAAGAAAAGAGAAAAAACAGGGAATGATTCCCTACCTATTTCTTAAGCACTTCCTTGGCAGGCTTAAGTCCCTTCCAGGCGACATCAAACAGGTTCTCCAATGCGCCAGAGAAGAACGGCGTGTTGATCCATACACCAACATCATATGTTGGGTGCACTTCCTCATCGTCCATGACCATGAACACGACCTCTGACTGGTCAACGATGCAGAACCTAGCCTTTGTGTTCGCGTGCCTTACCTCCGCGATGTCTCCCAGGTCCTTGATTGCACCAGAACATTCCTTGGTGAGCGGAGCCGCAATCCTTATCTTGACACCGCGCTTCTTGATCTTCTCGAATGTAGGCTTCATGCCTTCAATCTTCCGGATAAGACCCTGAGTAGTGGTCATTATGGACACTGATTTCTCAGCATTCCTTATCGTCAGCTCAAGATGATTGTAAAGGTTGTGCCTTCCCTTCAGGCTGCCGGAAAGGTCAGAAGGCTCGACCAGGTCGATGCCCTGCGTGTGGAGAGCTGAAAGTTCGTCAAGGACCTCTGTGCCTTTGAGCTCCTCGAGGCGCTTGACCTTGCCGTCTGCTTCCTCTTTCATGTTCTTCTTCACCCTCTCCAAAACCTCTTCAGGAGGGACTGCGATATACTTGATCGGCTTACCAAGCTTCGTGATGGCAAAGCCTTTCTTCTCAAGGCTTTCGAGAACATCATAGCTTCTTGATCGGGGAACGTTCGCGATGTCTGACAATTCCCCTGCTGTAGAGACTCCCCTTGATAGCAGTGCTGTCCAAATCTTAACTTCATAAAGGTTTAAAGAGAAATAACGTCGTAACTTGCTCAGGAATTCTTCTTTCACAATCATAGTCAAAACCTCCCCCTTTTTTCTTTTTAAAAATTTGTTACTGAACTGAGTAGACTATGAAGTACTACTTAATATATGTTACGATTTTTCACTCCCCTTGTATAAGCACAAAACCAACTTAAATAGCGGTTAATCACTATCTAGTGAATTTTCGTGATTTTCCTGGTTTCTCCTGAACAAAACATGAAACAAAGCATACGAGTTTAAATATGTAAATATATTGAGTGACACCTGGATGAAGGATTTCATACAGAAAATAAAAAAGAGAGCAAAGGGTGACCCTAAACGGATAGTGTTCCCAGAGTCAAAGGAAGAGAGGACACTCAGGGCAATCGAGATCATACTCGCTGAACAAACAGCAAAACCAATCCTGATAGGGGATGAAGCAGATATACGAAAAAGGATATCTGAGCTAGGACTCAAGATAGATGATGTCCAGTTCGTTGATCATATGGCAGAAGCGAACAGGGAATACTTCGACAAATATGCCGATGAACTTTTTGAGCTCAGGAAAGAAAAAGGAATGACTCCTGAAAAAGCAAGGGAGCTCATGAAAGAAAGGATATATTACGGCACCATGATGGTGCACATGGAGGATGCTGACGGGCTGGTCTCAGGCGCAGTGCATCCTACTGGCCACACGGTCCTCCCTGCGCTCCAGATAATAAAGTCAAGGGAGAAGTTCCATAAGATATCGGGCGTTTTCTTCCTCCGGTTCAAGGATGAGATAATGCTCTTCGCAGACGCTGCAGTGACGATAGAACCTGACGCCAAGGATCTCGCGGAGATTGCCCTGGACTCAGCAAGGACTGCAATAAGATTCGGAATAGAACCAATAGTCGCGATGCTGTCATTCTCCACGAAGGGCAGTGCAGACCACCCTCTTGTCAAGAAGGTCAAAGAAGCTACAGAAATGGCAAAGGAAAAAGCAAGAGAACTACTTCCAGAGGTAGTGATAGACGGTGAGATGCAGCTTGATGCAGCGGTCGAGCCATGGGTGGCAAAGATAAAATGCCCCGATGCGACAATACAGGGCGACGCAAATGTCCTCATATTCCCTGACCTGCAGGCGGCGAACATAGGCTACAAGCTGGCGACCTTCTTCGGACACGCAGAGGCTATAGGTCCCATCCTCCAGGGACTCAGGAAACCAATCAACGACCTTTCGCGAGGATGCGATGTCCAGGACATAGTCGACATAACCGCCATGACCGTGGTAGAGGCCCAGCATATAGAAAAAGGAAAAGAGTAGAAAAAATTTCTGGATAACCCATATCTATTCTTTTCAGTCTTCAAGGGTCGAGGTGTCTCCGACCGGCAGCCCCAACTCTTCACACTTGAGGACCCTTCGCATGATCTTCCCTGACCTTGTCTTCGGAAGGGAATCGCGGAACTCAATCTCTTTCGGGTATGCGTGGCCTGCGAGCTTGCCCTTGATGAACTTCTGGATATCCTTCTTCAGCTCATCAGAAGGCTCGACACCTTTCTTCAGCGAGACGAATGCCTTGATAATCTCGCCATACATCTCGTCAGGCTTACCGATGACGCCTGCCTCTGCTATCGCAGGATGCTCGACAAGCGCTGACTCAACCTCGAAAGGCCCGACCCTGTGGCCTGCGGTCTTTATGACATCATCGGCCCTGCCGATGAACCAGAAATACCCGTCATCATCCAACCTTGCCTTGTCGCCTGTTATGTACCAGCCGTCCTTGAAGTAAGAATCATACTTCTCCTTGTTGTTCCATATCTCAACCATCATGGAAGGCCAGCCAGGCCTTATGGCAAGGTTGCCTTCTGTGCCTGGAGGAAGCTTTTTGCCCATGTCATCAACTATCCCAGCAGTCACGCCAGGAAAAGGCTTACCCATGCTTCCGACCTTTATGTCCATAGACGCGTAGTTGGCGATAAGGATGCCGCCAGTCTCTGTCTGCCACCAGTTGTCATGGAACGCGAGCCCCAGGCTGTCAAGGCCCCACCAGATCGCCTCTGGATTGAGCGGCTCCCCGACAGAGCAGAGGTGCCGAAGCGAGGATAAGTCATATTTCTTCGCAAGCTCTGCGCCTTCCTTCATCATCATGCGTATCGCCGTAGGCGCAGTATACCAAACAGTCACCTTGTAGTCATTGATCACCTTATACCATTTCTCTGCGCTGAACCTGCGAGCGTCCACAACAGACGTTATCGCGTTGGACATCGGGCCAAGTATGCCGTAGGCGATGCCTGTCACCCAGCCCGGGTCAGCAGTGCACCAGTAAACATCATCAACATGCAGGTCAAGTATCCACTTGGTCGTCAGGTGCTGGTGGATTATGTCATAGTGGGTGTGGACAACGCCTTTCGGCTTGCCTGTGGTGCCCGAGGTGTAGAGCATGTATGCCCTGTCCTTCGGTTCCATATGCTCGATGCTGAAATCATCAGATGCCTTTTCCATCTCCCTGCTGAAGCTGAGCTCAGCTTCACCCGGCTCGTGGTCCCCGGTCACTATCATTGTCTTCAGCTCTGGGAGCTCTTCCTTTATCTGGTCGACACGCCCCTTCAGCTCAGGGCTGGTTATGAGTACCTTCGCTCCGCTGTCACTAAGCCTGTCCTTCAGAGCTGCAGGGCCGAAAGCAGCGAACAAGGTCGAGGCTATCGCGCCTGTCTTCAGTATCCCCAGGAAACTCACGTAGAGCTCTTCGATCCTCGGAAGGAATATGAATACCCTGTCGCCTTTACTTACGCCATTGGACTTCAGGACATTGGCGAACCTGTTCGAGAGCCTGGCGAGATCCGCGAACGTAGGATCTTTAGTCCCATCCTCTCCGATCCAATGCAACGCGACCTTGTCCTTGACACCTGTCTTGAGATGCCGGTCAACGGCAATGTATGCTGCATTCATCCTGCCATCATCAAAGAACTCGATCTCGCCTTTGAATCTCTCATAAGAGAAATCATTGTATGCAGAGTCATAATCAGGAAGGTTTGGTTTTACCTTCAGTTTGTCGACATCTTTTTTTACGATCTTAGGATGTGGTTCACTCATAATCAGCACCTCTAATGCTAAAATTAGGTAAACTATTTAAATAGTTTTCCCATTTACAAGATATTGGCGATAAGTTTCACGGAATCTTAAAACGTTCCAACAGATAACCAAAAAAAAGGGGTAGAAATGGCAAATCCTGCTAATCACATACTTATTCTCAATATAGGCTCATCATCAATAAAGTATGACCTGTTCTGCGGCGAGGAGACCGTGCTCAAAGGATATATGGAAAGGGTCTCTGACTATTCCCGCGGAATAAGTAAGATAATCCGCGAGATAAAGAAGAAAGGGATCAAGGTCGATGCGATAGGCCATAGGGTGGTACATGGAGGAAGCCATTCTGATTCTGTGATGGTCGATGCGAGGAAGGTCAATGAGCTTGAGAAGATATCCGAGCTCGCGCCACTGCACAATGTCCCTGAAGTAAAAGGCATCAAGGCATGCAGGAAGCTGTTCAGGGTCCCGCAGGTAGCGGTGTTCGACACCGCATTCCACCAGACAATGCCTGAGAAAGCATACACGTACGCGATTCCGGCGCAGCTGGCATCGAAGCACAGGATACGACGCTACGGTTTCCACGGGACAAGCCATAGCTATATCGCTCATGAGGCTGCCCATCTTATGATGAAGCCCTTTGGAAAGGCAAAGATAATCACCTGCCATCTCGGGAACGGGTGCTCTGTCTGTGCTGTGAACCATGGCAGATCCGTCGACACATCAATGGGATTCACACCCCTTGAGGGGCTTGTGATGGGGACGCGAAGCGGCGACATCGACGCGGCAATCGTGACGTTCCTGCAGGAAAAGGAGAAGATGAACCGCCTTAGGGTAGAGCAGATGCTGAACAATGAGTCAGGACTTCTCGGGATATGCGGGAAGAAAGACATGCGCGACATACACCATGCATCTGAAAAAGACAAGAAAGCGAGGCTTGCGCAGGAGGTGTTCTGCTACAGGCTCGTGAAATACATCGGGGCATACATAGCAGCTATGGACGGAGTGCATGCCATCGTGTTTACAGGAGGCATCGGCGAGAACGCATGGTGGATACGCGAAGAGGTCATGCGGCACTTCAGCCATCTCGGGTTCAGGCTCGACAAGAAAGCAAACA
>Ga0315535_1000456_pt1 | contig 28997 bp, 18 predicted proteins | sample SalMarSW160220MG_2_FD_203092 | JGI IMG/M metagenome (GOLD analysis project Ga0315535, IMG submission 203092) | Salt marsh sediment microbial communities from the Plum Island Ecosystem LTER, Massachusetts, United States - Salt Marsh Sediment SW1602-20 ... | reverse complement strand
CTCTATATCGCCCTTTTTGACCCGAAAATGGGCGCCGTTTATTAAAGGCCAACGAGGAGCTAAGCTGCAGAGTTCTTCAATAATAAAAAAGTTGTTAAGATTAGCACGCTGTAAAGCGCCACGGCTTCCCCTGGTCAGCTTGAGCGGTTTGGGCGGTGTTTCTTTGACAAGCATGAAAATTATTTCAAGGCCTGTTGAAGGCCTTCAGCGACCACACCAGGGCTGGTAAAAAACGATTCATGGCCTCCTTCAACCTCAATAAGGTTATATTCCCCGAGTCCCTGAGCCATGTTCAAATATGCACCGGGCGGCAACGAGGCATCGGCTTTGCAAAACACAACTGATTTGGGAATAGTCAACTTCTCAAAATCTTTTGTGTCGACGGGGGTCGTAAAAATAGCAATTGGTTGCGGTACCAGTCGGCTTACCAAAGCATCCTGTTTCTCAACGGGTTCCCCTGCCATAAGCATGTTTCGCACAAAATCCTCATCAACAGGCACGCAGTTATCCGGGGATGCTTTTGCTGCAGCAGTCATCCCTTTAGATACTTCAGGGGGTACGAGGTCAAACTGACTTTTACCATTCGGGAGGATGAAAGCATTGAGGAAAATAAGATGCGCAATCTTGTCGGCTGCTTTTGGAGCGGCTGCCTGAAGCAGGAAACCCGCGCTCGAATGCCCGACAAGCACAACGGGAGCATCTGTTTGTTCTAATACGCTGACAATTTTATCGACGTAATCGATAAATCGGATATTGGAACGATCATCGTCTCGACGGTGTCCCGGCATAGTGGGTGCTTCAGCTGTATGCCCTGCCTTCTCAAGTTTCTCGATTACACCATCCCAGCACCATCCCCCATGCCACGCACCGTGAATAAGAATAAAATGTTTTTTCATCGTTTTTCTCCTTTCTAAAAAAAATGTTAAAAATCTGCATTTATCTGTGTTCCATCAGTTTGAGGGCCGGGGGGAGGACCAAGAGACACGCCAACATGCCCATCAGCGATCCAAGGACCATGACCCCCCCTAAGCTTGCCAGCCCCCGATGCTGGGCGAAGAGGAGGCCGCCGAAACCGATCATGGTAGTGGCGAAGCTCAGGGCCACGGCCGTTGGGGTGCTGGTATGAAACAGCCCCTTCCTGTCCGGCAGGGCACCCCCGGGCTGGAATAGAAGTTCTCCTGAACGGGCCAGCAGGTGGACCCCCCCATGCACTCCGATGGCGATAAGGATCGGAATGGCAAAGAAATTGGCCAGATTAAAGTCCAGACCAAACCAGCCCATAATCTCAAGGAGCCACAGCATACTTGTGCCTAAAGGTAAAAGCGTAAGAAACACATAGTGAAAAGAGCGTGAGTAGAGCCACAAAATGAGGACCACTAAAACGATGGTCAGGGCTGCGGCGAAAAGAAAGGTCCTGTGCATCATACGGGCTGACTCAAGCACGCCCACGGGAACGCCGCTCACATCGGGGTCTACACGACGCAACTCCGAGACAAAGTGATCCAGGGCTCCAAAATCCCAGACATTTCCCTTTGGAATAATCTTTATTTGATAGGAGCCGTCTTTGCCCACATAGAGATCTCTGAGTGATGGAGGGAGATCCTCGGGTGTCACTGATCTGGCAGACAGCCATCGTTTCAACTGCTTAAGAGATTTCTCTATATCAATGCCCAAACCGGTCTGGAGGCCCTTAAGGAGCCTTGCCCTTTTCCTGTCCTGTTTAAGTAGCTCGGTCGCCGACTCAAGGTACTCCAGGTCCTGGTCTATCAGGGAAAGTTCCGAACCGGCCCCGGCGGCAAATAATTTTTCCTCCAACCCCTCCAATGCGTAAGATAGCCGGGAAATGGCCCTTATCAATCGTTCCGGATTGAGGGGAGGGGAGGGCAGGGAGTTGGATGGAAGATGTCTTAATGCCTTGGCTGCTTCTTCATATATAGCCGATTTTAGGGCCTGTTTTGTCGGGATAAAGTCGAGGATGCTTTCTACCTTTCCTACGGAGGGTATTCCCTCCAAAGTCTCAGTCAGGCGTTTGGTATCTTTAAGATTGTCGGCGGTAAGAATAGCATACCAGGTGGATTCATCCGATGACTCAATCATGACCCTTTCATATTCTACAGATTCAAGGCCTCTGGCCTGAAGTTCCAACAGGTTGTAGTTGAAATGCACTTTTAAAAGCCCTGGAAGGCCTATCAAGGTTATGGCAATGAGGATTAAAAGAGACCATCCGGGTCTTATGGAGAGACGCTCCATGAAAGGGAGGGCGGTTATTTTAGGCACTGACGAAGGGAAGAGCTTTCTCCTCCCGGCTATTAACAACATGGCAGGAAGTACGGTTAACATGGACAAGAGGCAGAGAAGCACTCCGGTTCCACCGATGAGTCCCAATTCTGCTAATCCGATAAAGTCAGCCCCGAGGACAGAATAAAAGGCGCAAACCGACGTGATTCCGCCCAAGATTATGCCGGGGCCGGTCCTGAAAATGGTAGTGCGGACCGCTTCGTCCACGCTTAAACCGCTCTTGTGGGCCTCAACATAGCGCATAACCATGTGAACCCCGAAGTCCACACCAATGCCTACCAACACCAGGGCAAAAACAATGGACAATAGATTCAGTTCGCCTACCGTTATCGTGGCAAACCCAAAGCTCCAGGCTATGGCCATTATCAAGGATATCAAGAGTAGGAAAGGCCTTAACCATCCATGGAGTATGGCTATGAACAGGATTGCAATAAGGACCACGGCAATTATGGCCGCCCTGGTCATGTCCCTGTTCGTGGTTTCCATCTCATCGGCCTGGAGCGCCGGTCTCCCCGTAAGACCCGCCTCGATGTCAGGGAATTCCCCTTGGGTGGCTTCAATGGCCCGGCGCACCACCTGGAGGGGTTTGCCTATGACGTCCATGCTTCCGAAATCCTTATCCGGCAGAAGACGCATGACCAGCAGCTTGCCGGAAGAGGTAAAGAAATAGCGGCTCCCGGTCTGAGACAGATCAAATACGGACCGGTATGGCGCTTTTTCCAACAGAATTTCATCCATATTCTTGAGAAAATCCTTCAACACATCGAGGGCCTGTCCCATCATTGCCGGATCCATATCAGGGGCACTCCCTTCTTTCCCGTTCGCTTCGCCTGAGCGAGCAGGGCCTGCCAAGAGCCGGGCCACCATTTCAAGAAAGTCCGATAAAGACCCGTCTTTGATCCAGGCGTCTATGAAAGGGGCGAGGAAGAGAATGGTCTTGGACAGGGCTTCCGCCTCTTGGGGTGAAGCAAAAAGGAGCGCACCGCTCCCCAGATCCTCTGCCGATATACGGTAGTAGACGGCCTGGATGAGATCCTGGTGTCGGGCAAGGCGGCGGTTAAGGGTTTCCGCAAATTGTATAGCCTTCTTTTTCCCAACTTCGGTTCCACCGGTCTTTATAACAACATAGAGATATTCCTGATCTCCGAAGTTCTTGAGACGTTCTATATACCTTTTTTGAAAGGGCACGTCAGGGGATACAAGTTTGTCCTGGTCGCTGTTCAAGCCCAGAAAAAGGAAAGAGAGAGAAGCCGATATTGCGGCCAATATCAGGCCTGTCGCAATGACCGCGCCGGGATGGGCGGATACGAGGTGCCAGAGCGAGTTTAAGAGACCTTCCTGGAGTTGTTTTCGAATGCTCATGCGGTTTTTGCGGTACGAAGGCCTAAGTTCTTGACCGTTGTCCAGGCGGAGCCGGGGAATTTGTGGGCATCCCTAAGGACCTTATCCATTGCTTCGAGAAAACAATCAGCGTCGGCATTATCAATCATCAACGGTGGGAGTATCTTCACAGTGTCTAATCCGTGTCCGGCGACCTGGGTCAGGATATTATGTTTTTCCAAAAGGGGGATCGTAATCATCTGGCAAAAGAGTTCTTCATTCATTTTGTGAAGGAGTTTCCAGCCGGTCTTCAGTGTAAATGACTCGGGCGTGCCGAACTGTATTCCGATCATGAGACCCTTTCCACGGATTTCGTGGAGGAATTCGTAGCGATCGGCCAAGTCTTTTAGACCGTTCATGAGATATTCCCCCATCCGGGCCGAACGTTCGATCAGGTTTTCCTGCTCGATCACGTGAATCGTGGCAAGTCCGGCGGCCATAGCCAGGTCATTCTGGCCGAAGGTGTTGGAATGGGCGAAACACCGATCCATATTGTCAAAGACCCTGGAATGGATCTCCCGCTTGGTGATAACCGCCCCCACCGGGATATATCCGCCGGAGAGGGCCTTTGAAACAACCAACAGATCCGGGACAACATCCCAGTGGTTCATTGCAAACATCCGGCCCGTGCGGCCGAGACCGGTCTGAACCTCATCGGCGATAAGAAGGGCCCCGTATCCATCGCACAAGCGCCTTACGCCCGACAGGTAGTCGTCATCAGGGATGAATACCCCCTTGCCCTGGATCGGCTCAACAATAAATGCAGCCACGTCCCTGCCTGAAAGAGCGGACTCCAGGGCCTCCAGGTCATTGAAAGGAACGGATACGCAACCGGGGAGCAGCGGTTCGTTACGCTCCCTGAATTCTTCGTTGCCGTTCACAGAAAGGGCCCCTAAGGTCAGCCCGTGAAATGCCCGCTGGCAATAGACGATTTTGCTCTTCCCTGTGGCCTGTCTGGCAAATTTGAGCGCTCCCTCCACTCCTTCAGTCCCTGAATTGGTGAAAAACACCGCTTCCAGGTCCCCCGGGGCGATACGGGCCAATGCCTCGGCCAAAAGCCCGGAAACGGTCCCCAAATCCATCTGGACCATGCTCGGCGGCCCGGTCTCCATCATATCCCGCAGGACCTGAGCCACTAAGGGGTGGTTGCGGCCGATGTTGAAAACGCCAAACCCGGCCAAGAAATCGAGGACCTCCCTTCCGTTTTCGTCTGTAAGCCGTGCCCCTTTTCCCGAGGTATAGTTGCGATTAAAGCCGATTACCTCCAATACACGCACAAATTGCGGGTTCACGTATTGGCGGTGCAGGTTATAGGTCTCTTTGGCACGGCTCTTTATGATGGATGCAATATCCATAATTATTTAGTTTTCGTTCGGACACTATTTAGGCAAGCGTTCACAAGTTAAGGCTTCACCGTTCAGGGTTATGGACAAGAACGTAACCTTGAATCTCTGAACTTTTGAACCCGTGAACGGCTGCTTATTCAGATTGCGCAAGCTCCTTTTTTATTATTGCTGAGATTTTAGAGAAAACGGGGTGTTGTGTCAAGCAGGGGAAGGCAAATCTTTGGTGGGCTGTAGGTCAAATTGAAGAACCCTGCAGTCCCGCTTGGGGCGGGACAGGGAATCTCCCAAATGTAAGGAATTTTGACCATTTTTAAAGTTTGCTCGCTAATCCCGCTGCAAGCGGGACCGCAAGCAGCGGGGAATGCGCTCGCCGAGCATTTTCAATATGATCTCCCCTTCCATTCTGCGCCCTTCCCCTGCCAGGATCGGATGGCCGATGTCCAGGTCATGGCGAGATAGAGAGCCCCGATTGCAGGAAGGCAAAAGGCCCATGCTCTTGTCAGGCCGTAGAATCCAAGGGTCGGGATGTAGCTGAGGGCCATGGCACAGAGGGCACAAGCGGAAATTATTTTTGCCATGGTTGGGGGGAAGAACAGCCCTGCAACCGGCAACCAGAATATAATGGTCATTACGGCCGTACAGAGAAAGAGGAGCGGGGCAGAATAACGAAGCTGGTGAAAGGCGGTACGCGCCACCATGTTCCAGATTGTTCTGAGATCGTCATAGGGACGAAGGCTGCACGCTGAATGAGAAAGGCCGATCCATGTTCTCCTGCCGGAGGATTTGATCCGTTTTGCAAGGGCGCAGTCATCGATCAGTTCGTTTCGCAGGGCGCCAAAGCCCCCGATATCCCTGACTGCTTCCGTTTTGACGAGGATACAGCCCCCGGCAGCAGCGGCAACAAACGGAAATGTGGAGTTGGAAAGGCGGAAAGGATAGAGCATTTTGAAAAAATAAATAAAGGCGGGCATCAGCAGCCTTTCCCAAAAACCGACCATTCGGAGGGCCGCCATCAATGATATCAATTGGAGATCCTCTTCGCGCATCTTTTTTCGAAGTGTCTGAAGGATGCCCGGTTTGAGTTCAATGTCGGCATCGAGAAGGAGCAACAACTCCGTATCAACATATTTGAGGCCCTGTTCAAGTGCCCACAGTTTGCCGCTCCAGCGCGTTGGGAGCGGTTCACCTGAAACAACGCGCAGGATTTTCTTGGCAGAAGCCCTTGCTGCACGGGCCGTACCGTCAACAGACTGGTCATCCACAAGGATGATGTTGAGACCATCCCCCTGGGCTTTGAGCCCTGTAAGGGTAGTTTCGATTACTCCGGCCTCATTTCTCGCAGGAATGAGGGCCGTCACATCACTTAGGCGATCTTCAGAAAAATACGTAGCCGCATCCAAAGACTCGGAAGTGGCCCAGGGACGCCACGGGAGAAGCAGGATGACGATCCAGATACAGGCTCCAGCTATAGCTAAACAGGTCAGGTTCATAAAACTCATGAAACCACACCGCAAAGCGGGATACGAATAACGCCTCTCGAATCTCTTTTCCGGTTTAAAGACCTGTCCATGTTTACCTCCATCACCGTTTATATTTTCCCATGAGTTGTGCTTTGCCGAGGATATGATTTCCTATCTCTCTCAAGAGCTGTTGCTTCGTGAGCCCTGGATTCAGATTCAAGACGGCGTCAAGGGCATAAAGTCTGAAAAAGTATCTGTGGGTATTGCCAGGCGGACAAGGGCCGCCATAGCCGATCTTTCGAAAATCATTGACCCCCTGTTTGCCGCCATTCGCAGGCGCTTTTTGCGGCGGCACGTTTTCCGGCAGTCCCCCGGCCGCCGCAGGAATATCATAGTACACCCAATGCACCCATGTACCTACAGGGGCATCCGGGTCATCGCAGATCATGGCAAAGCTCCCTGTGCCGCGAGGGGGGTGCCCCCAACGTAACGGGGGCGAAATATCCGCGCCATCACAGGTATATTTGTCCGGTATCATGCTGCCGTTATCAAACGCCGGACTGACCAACTTCATCGTCTCGCTTTCACCCGCCCCCGCAATGGACTGATGATCTACAAAGCAAAGAAAAGAAAACACCACAAGAATTGGGACGAAAAACAGGCCGTTTCTGTTCATGTCAATACCTCCTCCCCTTCAAATTAACTGTTTCACGCCACAAAACAGGCTATTTTGTAAGAATCGCAGATATTCTTTTCAACATCGACGTCTATTTCATATCCTGCGAGAGGTTAGAAAAACAAGTGCCCAGCATCCAGTATCGAGTATCCAGGATCAAGTATCTCCGCTAAAGTCGGGATCTTCGACCAGTTCTCAATCCCCAATGCCACTACTTTCCAAAAGGACATACGGGGAATCGGCATGAATCACAATCAAGGCACAATCCCCCGTGCCCCATGGCCGCAAGATCTTTTCTGGTAATGTGTTCTCCTGCCAAGACTCTCGGCAGGATAAGGTCAAACACGGTGGCCCGGTAAAAAAGGACGCAGGCAGGGAGTCCCAGGACAGGGATATCCCCGAAACGCCCATATAAGAACATTGCCCCGGGGAGAACAGGCGTGCCATAAACCACGTCTTCGGCTCCCGCTTCTGCGATGGCCACACGGGTTATGTCATCCGGGTCAACACTCATGCCTCCGGCCACCATAATCAGTTCCGCACCCTTTTGAAGCAGGTCTTTGATTTCCTTTATGATCTTTATCTTGTCATCGGGTGCAAATGAAGTTCCCATGATTTCACAACCGAATGACTGGAGTTTTTTTCTGATGATAGGTGCGAATTTGTCATCAATGAGCCCATTGTAGACCTCATTTCCGGTGATAATCAGGCCGGTCTTCGGTTGTGACAGGGGTTTGACCGAAAAAATTCCGCCTGCTTTTTCAGCGACCTCCACGCCTGCAGCAAGGGTTTTTTCATCAATAATCAAAGGGATGGCCCTTGCCGCGGCTATGATATCCCTCTTCTCCACTACACTATTGTTGTGTCTGGAAGAGCAGCAGATATCCGGAACAAGGTTGATCGCCAAAAGGACCTCTACGTCCACCTTCAGAAGGCCCCCGTGGGCTGCCCTGAGGGAGATCTTCCCTTCCGAAGGGTTGGGTTCAAAAACAACGCCAGGTCCTGCCAATGCCGCGCAGAGTCTAATCGCCGCGTCGTCTTCGTGGATCTCCCCAGGCTCAAGGTGTAATACAAACAGATGCTCCTTTCCCACTCTCCGTAAGTGTGGAAGGTCCTCTTCTGTTATAATGTGTCCTCTCTTAAACGCCGCGCCTTTAAACTGTCCAGGTCTGATTTCCGTGATATCGTGAGCCAAAATGGTTCCCACGGCCTGATCGATCGTAATAAGGGTTGCGGAGGATTTGAATTTGTTTGCCATGAAAATACCCTTTCGGAATGAGTAAGTGTTAACAGGTTCAAGATCAAAAACGCCAAAGAAATACTCTACATCCAAATAACTTGTCAAGATATTGGATATCTTGTATATAATAAATCTGGATTTCCTTTTGCCTTGACAAGATTCGGAGCCGTTGATAATAGTTACTTTGTAGCTAAATCATAGCCATGTTGAGCGATTCGATTTTTGGCTAATGTCCCTTGATCTGTGTCTGGCTCAAGGCTTAGAAAATAGCGGGATTAGAAAATATCGCACTGTTTTGTTTTCCTAAACCTAAAAATACCCGATCCGAAATCGTGTCTGGGCCACGCCTTGGCGTGGTTCAGGCCCTAATTATCAGGAGGTCAATCTATGGATATCATCCCCAAAATTATCGAAATCGTTGGCAAGGAAAACGTATTCGATGACCGCGTTGAATGCATCGCCTATTCTCGAGACCTTTCTGTTCATGAAGGGATTCCAGATCTGGTGGTCTTTGCTTACACAACAGAGCAGATTTCCGAGATTATGCGATTGGCCAATCAGGAAAAAGTCCCTGTGACGGTCCAGGGTTCAGGGACGGCTACGACCGGGGCATCCCTCCCCGTTGAAGGGGGGATACTCTTAGATGTTCACAGAATGAACAATATCTTAGAGATTGATAAAGACAATTTTTACGCAAGGGTAGAGCCGGGCGTTATCTGCAACCAGCTTAATGCCGAGTTGGGCAAGCAGAATCTCATGTTTCCCCCCAATCCCGGCAGTGAGGCCATCGCCACAATCGGCGGAATGATGTCCACCAACGCGAGCGGCCACCGGGCCGTCAAGTACGGTACGGCAAGGGACTATGTGAAGGCGCTTAAGGTGGTCTTAGCGGACGGGACGATTATTGAAACCGGTTTCAAGACTCCTAAATCTTCCTTTGGGTATGATCTCAACCGTGTCTTTGCCAGCTCCGAGGGGACCCTCGGGGTCATCACCGAGGTCACGGTCAAGATCCAGGTTCGTCCGGAATACAACGCCCTTGCCTTGGCAATCTTTAACGATCTTTTCGCGGCCGGGGCAGCGGTTACTGACATCATAGGGTCTGGTATCCAGCTTACCGCTTGCGAAATCATGGATAAATACAGTCTGAAGGTTGTGGAAAAGGCCATTGAAAGGGATATCACCGGGATAGAGGCCATGCTGATTATTGAATCTGACGGAGTGAAAGACACCGTCGTCAAGGACATGGAGAGAATCGGTGAAATATGCAAAAAGCATGGGGTAAAGGAATTCACATGGTCCGATGACCCGGCCAAGGCAGCCGAAATTATGGAGGCACGGGGAAAATTGGTACCGACACTCTCAAGGATCAAGCCGGGCAACAGGTTGGTTGCCATATCAGAGGATCTGGGGATTCCTCCCACAAAGATCCCGGAAGTGATCAAAAGGGCACAGGAGATATCGGAAAAATACGATCTTCTTCTCACCACATTCGGGCATATCGGAGACGGTAATGTCCATACCACCATGGTCACCGATATGAGGAGTAAGGCCGAGTGGGAAAGGCTTCGACCGGCCGCTGATGAACTCGCTGAACTTGCACTTGAGATGGGTGGCACGATCACGGCCGAACACGGCACCGGTCTTGCCAGAAATCCCTACATAGAAAAACAATTAGGTCCGGCTCTGGACGTCATGCGGTCCATAAAGAAAGCCCTTGATCCCAACAATATCCTTAATCCGGGTAAGATGGGACTCGAAAAAAAGGGATATGACATCTACGATCATTTTGCCTTTCAGCCTCTCATTGACCATCCGGAAGGGGTCAATTCCTTCGGTGAAGAGACGGATAATGAACTCCTGGCATGCATCTATTGCGGGTTCTGCCGCCTCGGATGCCCCACCTTCAGCGTGACCCACAGGGAATCGAGAAACGCGCGTGGGAGGAATGTCTTAGCATTCAATTTCCTGAATGGGACCATAGAGCCATCAAAGGAGTTGGCAGAAGCCATGTACAGTTGCACCACCTGCCAGGCATGTACCTATTTCTGTCCGGCCCAGGTGAAGGTAGATGAAATCGTGGAAGGGGTCCGCGAGAAATTATTCAGGGAAGGATATACCCCTGAGCCGGTGCTTGCCGTACGAGACAATATCACCAAAACCGGGAATGTGTATGCCAGCGCCAAAGAAGAGAGGATCGATATATATCCTCCGGCGCTCAAGGATAAGGCCGTAAAGGCCCAGCTCAAATCCGAGGCGGAAACCCTCCTTTTTATGGGGTGTGTGCCGAGCTATCTCGACATGAAAATGGTTCCAAGTCTGATCAAACCGTTAGATGCAGCGGGTGTGGATTATACGACGCTTTCCGTTGAAGAGAGTTGTTGCGGTTTCCCCCTGTTTCTCATGGGAGCTGAGGATGAGTTCAGGGCCGGTGCCGAGAAACTGATTGAAAGGATTAAGGCCACTGGCGCCACTGAACTCGTAACCCCCTGCGCCGGGTGCTATAAAACCTTTACCAAGATCTATCCGGAAGTGGGTGATTTGGGACTCCAGGTCTATCATTCGGTTCATTACTTAGAAAAGCTGATTAATGAAGGCCGGATCATACTGAAAGGAGACCTGGGGAAAAAGGTGACGTACCACGACCCGTGCGATCTTGGCAGGGCATTTAAGATCTTTGATGAACCCCGCAATATCCTGCAAAATGTCCCGGGCCTGGAATATGTGGAGATGGCCCGCAACCGGCTCCAGGCACGATGCTGTGGAGGCGGCGGGGGTGTGCAGGCCAACAACCCCGATCTGGCAGTCGAAATGGCTGCAGAAAGGGTAAGGGATGCCTTGGCTGTGGGAGCCGAAATCATTGTCTCCGGTTGTGCCGCCTGTAAGGACAATCTGAAAAAGGGGGCAAAGGCCATACCTAAGGATGAGAGGGGAAAGATCAAGATCATGGATATTACGGAGATGGTGGCGAAGCAGATTGATGATTAAGACTGGATGCTGGATACTGGATGGATAAATAATCTGCGTAACCTGCCCGCTTGTGCCTCGCAATGGCAGGCGGGTCTGCGGATGGGGAAAGAGATGTCTGAAGAAAAGAAGACGACAAGAAGAGGGATTGCAGCAGCCAAGCCCTTGAAAAAGCTTATGGCTGACTATTTTTATGAAATGGATGATGCGGCAAAAACGGGTTCCCGGAAGATTGCCTGGTGTACCAGCGTGGGGCCTGCCGAACTCTTAAGGGGTATGGGTTTCCTGGTTTATTATCCTGAAAACCACGGGGCCATGTTAGGGGCGACCCGAATGTCCACGGATTTGATCCCATATGCCAATGCCATGGGATATTCGCCCGATATCTGTTCCTACCTGACCTGTGATGTAGGTTCTTATCTCCAGAAAAAAACCCCCCTGACCATGGCCTATAACATCGAGTCGGTCCCCAGGCCCGACGTTCTCGTTTTCAATACCAACCAGTGCAGGGACGTGCAGGACTGGTTTGCCTGGTATTCACGGGAACTCAACGTGCCGCTCGTGGGAGTACACACCCATAGAGATATCGGTGATATCAGGGCGTATCAGATCAAAGATATTGCCAGCCAGATAGAAGACCTTGTGCCCGAACTGGAAAAAGTGACCGGTGAGAAATTCGACATAGATCGTTTCAAGGAGGCAGTGGGGCATTCAAGGCGTACCTCCGAACTCTGGAGGGCCTGTCTTGAGGCGGCCGCGGCGATCCCTTCTCCATGGACCTTTTTTGATGCAACCATTCATATGGCCCCGGCAGTGGTTTCACGGGGCACTAAGGAGGCCAATGACTATTACGAACTGCTCCTGCCGGAACTGCAGCAGAGGGTCAAGGATGGCGTGGCCGCGGTAGAAGGAGAAAAACACCGGCTGTACTGGGAGGGTATGCCGATCTGGGGTAAACTCAGGGCACTCTCCGAGCAGTTTTATTCCCTCAAGACCTGTGTCGTGGCCTCTACCTATTGCAATAGCTGGATTTTTGACCAGCTTGATCCGGATGAGCCTTTTGAAAGCATGGGCCTGGCCTATACAGAGCTTTTTATTGTCAGAGATGAGCCTTACAAGGAACAGTACATCACGGATTGCTACAACAGGTTCAAATTTGACGGCATTCTGTTTCACGATGCAAAGACGTGTCCGAATAACTCAAACAATCGCTATGGTATGCCTGAAAGATTAAGCGAGAAGCTCGGGGTACCGGTCCTCACTATCAACGGGGACCTGTGCGATTTAAGATGTTATTCTGAGGAGCAGGCCAAGACCAATATCGAAGCCTTTATAGAGCAGTTGGAAGAGGGGTAGAAATAGTAGTGGCGTGTTCCGAAAGTTCTTTCTGCAAAATTGGCAGTTTAAGTTGCCTGTGTAATAGTAATCGAATAACGATCAAGGAATGACGAGTGACGAAATAAAACAAAAGTAAACATTCGTAATTCGGGACTCGGCGGTGACCTCGATTGTTGAAGAAAGATGTTGGTAGTTTATTAAGGCGCAAGGTTCTCTCTCAGACTTTTTACGAACGTATTAAAGGTAGCGTGGTATGACCAACAAGCAACCCGCAACCCCGCTGAAGTCGGGATCTTCGACTCGCAACCCGCTTTTCGTAGGTGTTGATGTCGGGGCATCCCGGACCAAGGTGGCCATCCTTGATACGGAAAAGAGATTGCTTGGACATGCAGTAAGGAAATCCGGGACAGATTTCAGTGAGACGGCAGAGATTTGCCTGAAAGCCTCCCTGAACATGGCCGGCGCCTTGAGAGAAAATATGGCAAGCTGCGTTTCTACCGGCTACGGGAGGAAGAACGTCCTGTTCAGCGACGAAACAAAGACAGAGATCGGATGCCACGCCAAGGGTTGTTATCACTATTTCCCTATGGCGATGACCATTATTGATATCGGTGGCCAGGATAATAAGATCATCAAGGTGGATGACCATGGGCGGCGCCTGAATTTTAAGATGAACCGGAAATGTGCTGCCGGCACAGGCGCCTTTTTAGAAGAGATGTCTATGCGCTTGGGGATACCGCTTGAAGAGATGGATTCCTTGGCCCGAAAATCCACAGAGATGGTGGAGTTAGGCAGCTACTGCACTGTTTTTTCGGGGACAGAGGTCTTGGAGAAGATCAGACAGGGAAAGAAAGTTCCGGATATTGTGAAAGGGCTTTTTTTCTCGGTGATCAAGAGGGTCCTTGAGATGGATTCCCTTACAGACCGGGTGGCAATGACGGGCGGGGTCGTGGCACATAATCCGATCCTCGTGGAGATGGTTGAAGAGATAACTGCTCATGAAATATTGGTTCCCGAGCACCCACAGTTAACCGGGGCCGTGGGTGCAGCTCTCTTTGCCATGGCCGAGAGAAGCACCTGAAGTGAAATAATGTAACCTATTTTTTTCGGTGAGGCCCCTTATTTTTGCCATCGCTACCACCAAAGATGAATGAAAAATGAGTAATGACCAATGATAAATGACAAAGGGGAGGGATTGAAATGAACATAAGCAAATGGACGCATGCAGGCACCATCTTAAAGATGAACGCCCTTAACTATCCGGATAAGCTGGGGTGGCAGGACAAAAACCAGGAATTCAGCTTTAAGGAGTGGAATGAAAGATCCTGCCGCTTCGCCAATGGACTCAAGGATTTGGGTGTGGGGCACAAGGACACCTTTGCGGTTCTCGCCTTTAACAGGGGCGAATGGATGGATATATATGCGGGCTGTGCCAAGGGGGGGCAGTTGGTTGTGCCGATCATGTTCAGGTTGGCAGGCCCTGATATAGAATACATTACCAACCATTCCGAATGTAAGGCGATCGTAGTGGAGGCCCCTTTCGTGGAATTGATAGACAGCATTAAGGATAAGCTGCCAATCCCTGAGGGCAACTATATTTATATGGGAGACGGTCCGGTGCCTGACGGGTATGTGGGATATGAGGATCTTTTGGCCAAATCCTCCCCTGATGAGCCGGATATTATGGTGGATTCTGCCGATATATGGGTAATAATGTACACATCCGGGACAACGGGCCGACCAAAAGGGGTAATGAGAACCCATGAAAGCACTGTGGCCCAGTATTATCTGAACGACATTAACATGGGGCTCAGACCCACTGACAAAGTTATGCTGGTTATGCCCATGTGCCATATCAACTCCATATTCTACTCATTTGCGTACACCATGGTTTCAGCGCCGGTATTTGTTTACAACATGGTGAGCTTTGATCCTCAAGATCTGCTGACCACTATTGCAAATTACAAAATCACGTTTACCTCACTTGTTCCTACCCATTATATTATGCTGCTTGCCCTGCCGGATAATATCAAGAACAACCTCGATGTCTCCTCCATCAGGCAGCTTCTCATTTCTTCCGCGCCGGCGAGGAAGGACCTGAAACTGGCCATTATGGAGTACTTCAAAAATGCCGAACTCTGGGAGGCATACGGCAGCACCGAAGGGGGATTGGTGACCTTGCTCAGGCCGGAAGATCAGTTCAAGAAGTTGGGGTCCATCGGAAAGGAGATATTCGGGACCGACCGGATCAGGATACTGGACGAGGAGAGAAATGAGGTCCCGGATGGTGAGGTTGGGGAGCTCTTTTACCGGACCCCCATGCTTTTTAAAGAGTATCTGAAAGAGCCGGAGAAGAGCAAAGAGGCCTTTGAGGGAGAATGGTCATCGGCAGGGGACATGGGCAAGAGGGATGAGGACGGCTATTACACGCTCATGGACCGGAAGGCCAATATGATTATCACGGGGGGTGAAAATGTCTACCCTTCGGAAGTGGAAAGCGCTGTGGGGGCCCACGAGGCGGTTAGAGACATTGCGGTAATCGGTATCCCTGATGATAAATGGGGTGAGGCCATTAAGGCGATTGTGGTGCTCAACGACGATTATGAAGAGAGTGAAGAAATGGCAAAAGATATTATGGACTTTAGCCGTGGGAAGATAGCCGGATTCAAACGACCGAAGAGCGTTGATTTTGTTAAAGATGAAGAGATGCCCAGGACACCCCAAGGAAAGATCCTCCACCGCATTCTAAGAGAACAGTACGGGAAATGGGGACAAGATTAATTTCTGTAATTTAGGGATTTAGGAATTAACAAGGGATACTGCATTCAATTTTTCATTTCTGCCATGATTCATTTTGTGGCTCGTTCTACCAATTTATTAATCGCAAACCCCAAAAAGAGTATCTTGAAGTGTATGGGAATGAAAAGTAGGTTAGCTTAAACACATTATACTTAAAAATCTAATTGAACTGGAGGACTATGAACATGTTGACAAAAGCTTTCGTACCTTACAAAGGTTATTACTCAACCCCTTTCAGCAGATGGCAGGGGAGCATGGCCAATGAAAACGCGATCGTTTTGGCCGGAAATACATCCAAGAGATGGTTGGCGGAGAAAAACTGGGATCCCAAGATGTTTGACTACCTTATCCTCGGTATTACCATCAGCCAACACCATCAGTTTTATTCAAGCCCCTGGGCCGCTGCCCTGATCGGTGCGGGAGAAATACCCGGGGTGGCCCTTAGCCAGGCATGTACCACCTCCACTACCTGTATTTACCAGGCAGCCATGGGAGTGGACACCGGTCTTTACGGGGCCTGCTATACCCTGATGACCGACAGGTGCTCAAACGGCCCCCACACCATCTGGCCAAACCCTAAGGGTCCGGGCGGGGAAGTGATATCGGAAAACTGGCTGATGGATAATTTCAGAGGTGATCCTAACGTAGGTCTGCAGATGATCGAGACTGCCGAAAACGTTGCCAAAGAGGGGAACATCACAAAGGAACAGTGCGATGAATTGACCCTGAGGCGTTACCAGCAATATCTGGATGCGCTGGCAGACGACAGGGCATTTCAGAAGAGGTATATGTTCCCCGCGGAGGTGAAGGTATCGAGGAAAAAGACCGAACTCGTGGAAGAGGACGAAGGTGTTACTCCATGCACGGAAGAGGGATTGGCCAGGCTTAAACCGGTTATCCCGGGTGGTGTGCTCTCTTTTGGGGCACAGACCTTTCCGGCAGACGGCAACTGCGCGTTAGTGGTTACTACCGAGGAAAAGGCTAAGGAACTGAGCGCAGATCCATCCATTCCGATACAGGTCATATCCTATGGTTATTCAAGGACCAAACCGGGTTATATGGCCGCAGCGCCTGTCCCGGCGTCAAAAATGGCCCTTGAAAATGCCGGTCTCAAGATAGGGGATATGAAAATAGTAAAAACCCATAATCCCTTTATTGTGAATGACCTTTATTTTGCGCAGCAGATGGGGATTGAAGCGGCAGGAACGGACAACTTTGGATTTAATAACTATGGCTGTTCCCTGATATATGGGCATCCCCAGGGACCGACTGCGGGCCGCATTATCATTGAAGGGCTGGAAGAAATCGCCATGAAGGGGGGCGGTTATTTCCTATGGACAGGATGTGCTGCCGGAGATACCGGTGGTGCCATTATCTTCAAGGTCGGCTGATCCCTTCAAATGGCTATTGACCCTGCCGGTTATATCTGGTAAAAAAAGACCGTCCTGTCGTATACAGGATGGTCTTTTTTTGAACTGCTCCCGGGCTGAGAATCGGGGAATATCCCCTATGCGTATGTAGAATTTCAGCTCATTTAAATATTGCCGAGTTGTAAGTGGATAGAGAAGAAATAGGCAGATGGATGTCGTAATTCTGGGAATTGCCACCCTGATCGGTCTTTATATGGCAGCCAATATTGGTGCCAACGACCTTGCAAACGCCATGGGGACGTCGGTGGGTTCCGGCGCGATCACCCTTAACCAGGCCGTGGTGATATCGATTATCGGCAATACCCTTGGGGCGGTTTTAGCAGGAGGATATGTAACAAATACCATCAGCAAGGGGATCATCGATCCGGCCTTATTGGCCGGTGATCCGAATAAACTGCTGTTGGGGATGTTTGCCGCCCTGGTCTCTGCCGGGATCTGTGTCCATGCGGCCACGCTTCTGGGTCTACCGGTTTCCACCACTCACGCCATTGTCGGTGCCGTGGTGGGTTTTGGTGTTTTGAGTGTCGGGGTCGATGCGGTAACCTGGAGCAAGATCATTTCAATTTGCGCAAGCTGGGTTATTTCACCCATCGGAGGTGCCTTGATAGCAGGCGGCATCTACTATTTTGCCGAAAAAAGGATTATGACAGTGAAAGACCCCATTGGGGCATCGGAACGTTATGCTCCTGTCATGATTTTTTTGGTTTTTTTGGTACTGATCCTCTCGCTCATATTCAAGGGGTTAAAAAATCTTCATATTGATATCGGTTTTTTTCCCACCGTATTGTTGACAATTCCATGCGCTGCTGTATTCGGTGGAGTTGGTCGCTGGTGGGTTCGCTGGCAGGTACGTGCTGAATTCAAGCCGCGACCTGAGCAAGTCGATTATTCCCCTGTTGATCGCCTGTTTGCCCAGCTTCAGATACTCACCGCATGTTATATCGCCTTTGCCCATGGTGCCAATGATGTGGCCAATGCCATTGGTCCCCTTGCGGCCATCTTTTCGGTGGTCAAGACCCATACCGTTGCCCTCAGTGTGGAAGTGCCGTTCTGGATGCTTTTTATAGGGGGTGTTGCAGTGGGCGGCGGGCTTTTGGCCTTTGGAACACGTGTCATGGATACCATCGGCAGACATATAACTGAGATCACCCCGATACGTGGTTTTTGTTCTCAATTCGGGGCTGCCACCACAATCCTGCTCTGCTCGAGGCTCGGTTTTCCCGTCTCGACGACTCACGTCCTGGTCGGTTCAGTGGTGGGGGTCGGTATCATGAGGGGGATGGGTGCCCTTGACCTGCGTGTTCTCAAAAATATCGGCCTGTCATGGATTGTGACCCTGCCGTTCACAATTCTTTTATCCATGGGTTTGTATGGTTTTCTTACATGGGTTCTGTTATAATAAAATTTTGCTGGAGGGAGAAACATTATGCGCCTTTTATTAAGCTCCTTGTTCCTTGAGTCACCTTTTGAAAACCTGCAAAGACACGCCGACAAGGTTAAGGAGTGTGCGCACCTTTTCAGGGAGGCGGCGATCTGTCATGCTGAAGAGAAATGCGAAGAGTTCGATGCGTTGACGGATCGGGTGGCGAAGTTAGAGAGCGAGGCCGATGCCATCAAACGGAACATCCGGAATCACCTGCCCAGGGGGATACTGATGCCGGTCGATAAGTTCCAATTCCTTCAATACTTAGGAGAGCAGGATAAGGTGGTGGATGAAGTGGAAGCGGCCCTATACTGGCTCTCCTTTAGGCCAAAGGGCCTGCCAAAGGAGATCGCTCCGGATTTTCTGCATCTGGTGGAATCCGTCATTCCCCCTATTGAAAAATTAGCGGAACTGGTCCTCATGGCAACGAAGTTCTTCCGGGGTAAATCGGGCAGTCAGAGGGAGAAGATGAAAAGCCTTATTCACGATATCCGCCAGCATGAAAAAGAGGCTGATCTACTGGAGCAGGAATTGAAGGGGCTGGCGTTTCGTACCATTCAGGATGCACTGGTCGTATTTCACACGGTTCGTTTAGTAGAGATTGTGGGCGAAATCGCGGACCACGCACAGAATGCCTCAGACCGCATGCGGACCATGATAGCCAAATAGCGACATATGGAAAAAGCGCGCGACCATTGCATCCGATGCGGTGAGTGTTGCCTCCGTTCCAGTCCTTCCCTCCAGATCATCGACGCCCCCCTCGTATATGAAAGCGTAATTAACAAATCCGATCTTTATACCGTCCGTGTCGGTGAGCTTGTCCGGGATAACATCCGGGACGAGCTGAAAGTAACTGATACGGAATTGATCAAGGTCAGAGAGAAGGAGGCTGGCGGAGGATGTATTTTTTATGATGACGCTGAAAAGGCATGCAACATTTACGGGAACAGACCGGCCCAGTGCAAAGCCTTGGCCTGCTGGGATGAGAGCGAATTCATGCGGGTTTATGCCAAACCCAAGGCAGGCAGAAAAGAGATCATCCACGACCCGACCCTTTTACACCTCATAGAGGAGCACGAAAAGAGATGCGCATACGCCCAACTTGAGGGTTGTGTAAAGAGGATCGAGAGAGATGGAGAAACGGCGGTTGAAAAGATCCTCGAAATACTGAAATTTGACCACAACATCAGATTGTTGATCCCGGAAAGGTTAGGCGTTGACTCCGATGAAATGGACCTTATCCTTGGCCGGCCCCTCACCAAGACCATCGCCATGTTCGGTCTGAAGGTTGTGCGGGAGCCGGATGGATCTTTTTTTCTTACCGTGCTGGAGTCTTCCTCCTGAATTTCATTTTAGATAAGCCCTCGATAAACAAAAAAAGGAGGCCCGAATCCCCGGGGCCTCCTTTTTTAATGTTAAATATATCGGCTTAGAACAGGCCTTTTACCTCGCCGGTTGCGGTATCCACGTCAACGCGCCTGAAGGCCGGATTGGAGCTGGTGCCCGGCATCAGGCTGATGGTCCCGGCGCATGGGCAGAGGAACTTCGCGCCCGAGTAGATCAACACGTCCTGGATGGGGAGGGTCCAGCCCTTGGGCACACCCTTGAGTGTTACGTCATGGGTAAGGCTCAGGTGTGTTTTTACCATCATGGTGGCAAAATCATCATATTTGGAGTCGGCCTCGAGCATCTTGGCCTTTGCCTCCGCATCCGGGGTCCAGGAAACGCCATCGGCCCCGTAGACCTCTTTTGCGATCTTTTCCACGCGGTCGCGCAGCTTCATTTCAATGGGATAGAGGAAATCGAAGTTGGTTTCTTCTTCGCACGCCTCTTTAACGGCCTCGGCAAACTCAATGGCACCGTCTCCACCGTCAGCCCAGTGGGTGGACTTGGCGCAGCGAGCGCCAGCCGCCTCTGCGGCCTTTCTGACCATTTCGACCTCGGCATCCGTATCCGTATGGAAACAGTTGATGCAGACCACCGGATTGATGCCGGATTTGCGAATGGTGTTAATATGATGGACCATGTTCGCGCAGCCCTTTTCAAGGAGTTCCAGGTTCTCTTTGGTGTACGCATCGTCAAGGGGCAGGCCTGCCACGACCTTTGGCCCGCCGCCATGCATCTTGAGTGCACGAATGGTAGAGGTGAGCACCGATACATGGGGCTTGAGGCCGCTGTTTCGGCATTTTACGTTCCAGAATTTCTCAAAACCGATGTCAGCGCCAAACCCGCTCTCCGTGATATGATAGTCAAACAGCTTCAGACCCACGCGGTCGGCAATAATGGACGACTGGCCCACGGCGATATTGGCAAAAGGTCCGGCATGCACCATGCAAGGCTGGTATTCTGCCGTGCACATGAGCGTGGGGTTAATGGTATTTCGCATCCATGCGGTCATGGCGCCACCGCATTCCAGGTCGCCCGTGGTCACGGGTTTGCCCGATTTATCAAAGGCCACTGTGATATTGTCAAGGCGCTCTCTCAAATCCGCCAGATCCCTGATAACAGAAAGGATGGCCATACACTCGGAACCCACGGCAATGCCGAACTTGGACTGCATGGTAAATCCGTCCATGCGGCCGCCGATGCCGATGATGATATTTCGCAGGGTCTGGGCGCAAAAGTCGATAATCCAGCCCAATTCCACCCGGGTGGGATCGATGTCAAGACGGCGCATGCCGGTCAGCCTGTTCAACTGCTCGTCATTATAGTTCCGCTCATGCTGCATACGGGCGGTCATAGCCACCATGGCCAGGTTGTGGGCGTTCATGATGTCATTGATATCGCCGGTCAGGCCCAATGAAAACTCGGTCATGGGGATAAGGAGGGAATTACCGCCGCCGGCCGCGGTTCCCTTGATGTTCATGGTGGGGCCGCCTGACGGCTGCCTGAGGGCGCCGCCCACACTCAGCCCTAATTTGCCCATCCCTTCCATGAGACCGCACGAAGTGGTGCTTTTCCCTTCACCCAACGGGGTCGGGGTAATGGCCGTTACCTCAATGTACTTTCCATCGGGTTTGTCTTGGAGCCGGTCAATGATCTTTAGGAAATCGAGTTTGGCCAGCCTCCCCATTGCAAGGACCTCTTCTTTTTCAAGTCCCAGCTTCTCTCTCCACTCATCGGGCGTGGGCATGTTCTTTTCCGCTGCCTGGGAAATCTGCCAGTCAGCCATTTCTACTGCGTTATAAGCCATTTTGTTCGTCCTCCTTATGGGTTGATTTTTTGGTGCAGGGTTTATATCCTCACCGGTTTCTATGTTAAAACAGCCAAAAAATTAGGCGGTTTTTCTAAGGAAGCCCCTGCCTATCATAAAAAAAATAGGTCGTCAAGAACTCTTGTGAAATTTTGAACTTTCACTTGAAAATAGGACACTTGCCGAGTATTATAACCGGGACGGAATCCTGTCAGAGAAAAATGCAATATGAAGACGATTAGGCAGCAAATTATTGACCTCTTGAGTGAAGTGGAGATGAACGCCATTGAATTGTCTCAGGATCTTGGGATCCGGGAAAAGGAGGTTTATGAGCAACTGCCCCATATTGCACGGTCTGTGGCCTCGCAGGGAAAAAAGCTCGTCATCGAGCCTTCCCGTTGCCTGAAATGCGGGTATGTTTTTGAAGATCGAAAACGTTATACCCGGCCGGGTCGCTGCCCGCAATGCAGGGAAACGCATATTCAAAAGCCCACTTTCAAAATTCGATGACGAATTGGGCTTTTAGATAATATATCAATCAGTTAACCATATTTAAATGCAGGCAGGAGATATCATCATGTCAGAGAATCAGCGTTTGGGTTTTATCGGGGCCGGGAATATGGCAACCGCCCTTATCAAGGGGCTTATTGAAAGCGATGTTTACGGCCGTGAAGATCTGTTAGCTGCCGATAAAGATGAAGAGGCGTTGAAAAGGGTGTCTGGGAGCTTTGGGGTGAAATGCCATGCATCCAATCTCAAAGTAACAGCAGAGAGCTCGATTGTGGTGCTTGCGGTAAAGCCGCAGAACATGCGCGAGGCCTTAGAGGAGATGAAGGGGGCGATCGGTGATCATCATTTGATCATTTCCATTGCCGCTGGGATACCGCTGAGGATGATTGGCGAGATCGCGGGACGGAAAATACCACTTATCAGGGTCATGCCCAACACTCCCGCACTTGTCCAGGAGGGGGTGAGCGCATTAGCGGCCGGGATCTTGGCGACAGCCGAGCATATGGCTAAGGCCAAAGAAATTTTCGGGGCCGTTGGAGATACTGTTGTGGTAGAGGAGACTATGATGGATGCTGTAACCGCTCTTTCAGGGAGTGGTCCGGGGTATGTCTTCAGAATGATGGAATGTATGGTCGAGGCAGGGGTCACTGTTGGCCTGGAAAGAGAGACATCTCTTAGGCTCGTGGTTCAGACCTTCATGGGAGCGGCCCATTTGGCAAAGGAATCTGATGAGTCCCTGACTAAGCTGCGTCAGATGGTAACATCGCCTGGCGGGACAACAGCGGCAGGCTTAGCTGTGTTTGACGAGAAAGGACTGAAAGAGATCACCATGAAGGCGATTGACGCTGCGTGCAAGAGGTCTCTGGAATTGGGGAAAAACTATTGAGCAAGCCCTTAGTGAAAATAACAGTTTTCCGCAATGGGTATATCCGTTCAATTCAGCGAGGGTGGGGTGTAATGCCTTATCGCCCAGGCAGTTTATCGATCAGTTTTTTGTGACAGCTGATCGGCCCAAGCTAAAGATTTAAGATACTACCTTCCCGATTTCCTATTTGATCTCGAAGGGCCTGGCTAAAGCATTGTTCGTTTGGACTCTTATCCGACCGTGGCTATGCAAGTCTTATCTCAACGTTTTGGTGATGCGGATTGTTTTGGATACTGTCAAGGTGTCTCTGGTTTTCTAATACCCTGATTTGATGTGCTTCCCATGAGGTATCTTAACTCTCGATTCACCCTGGTGCGTGGTAATATCACTAATTTTACCTGGATTGCCCTGAATAGCATCTACCTGCAATCAAAATATATTGCAGATTGTTAGTATGTAAAATAATTTTGATGGGAAGTCGATTCAAGTATCATATCGGTAATCCAGCATTGAGAAGAAGGTCAAAACCTGCCTATTTCTCCAATTCCTCCTTAACAGCAAGCCCGACCTTTGCCAAGGTATACGGCTTCTTTATGTACTTGCCTGCCCCTAACTCCTGGGCAAGGTCCACTTCCTTTGTTTTGGCATACCCGCTGGCAATAACTGCCTTCTGCCCGGGACGGATCTTAACGATCTCCGCATAGGTCTCCCGACCGTTGATCCCTTTGGGCATGATCATATCAAGGAGGATTAGATCCACCTCGTATTCCTTCACATATTCAACGGCCTCTTCGCCACTTGAGACCGTTTCAGCATTATAACCTAATTTTGCGAGCATCCCGCCTGCAATCTCTCTCTGCCTTTCTTCATCGTCTACGACCAGAATCTTCTCTCCATGACCCAGGTAATCTTCCAAGGGAACCTCTTCCTTTTCGGCAGTTACTTCGTCTCTTGTCACCGGAAAGTAGAGTTCAAATACTGTGCCCTTCTCACTGGTATTTACGTTGATGTACCCCTTATGATCTTGGACCGTGTTCCACACAACCGCCAACCCAAGCCCTGTACCGCTCCTGCCCATTACCTTCTTGGTATAAAAAGGTTCAAAGATCCTCTCAAGATCACCAGGGGATATGCCCGAACCATCATCTGATATAGTGAGCATTACATATTCGCCTGTGCGGACATCCTCATATCCCTTCAAAGGTTCATCCAGATATCGGTTCTTGGTAGATATGGTAATTACACCGCTTCCTTCAATCGCCTCTGAGGCATTGGTTACCAGATTCATCAGGATCTTCTTGATGTGGGTTGGAGAACAATTTATATTCAGCAGATCCGATCCAATCTCAGTTTTAAAGGTTATAAACGGGTACATTTCAGCAAGTTTCTGATGCTCAGCAGAACTCAGGTATCCTTCGATTAGGGTGTTCAGGTTGGAAATCTCTTTACCAGTGGCAACCCCTCTGGCTATGGTCAATAGATCTGCCACCACGTCAACAGCTCTCATCCCGGATTCCTTGATTGTTTTGATGGGCTCCCTGAGCGGGCTGTCTTCGGGCAGGTCCATCAGAAGTAACTCCGGGTAGCTTACAATACCCGAGAGAATGTTGTTTAAGTCATGGGCAACACCTCCTGCCATGAGACCCATGGCTTCCATCTTTTGTGCTCGTTGCAGCTGGATTTCCAGTTTTTTCTTTTCCTCATCCGCCCGCTTACGTTCGGTGATGTCGCGAGTAACTCCAATGATTCCGACGGGTTTATCATCCTTGTCTCGCAGAAAAGTCATTTTGCTCTCGGTCCAGATTGTCGAACCGCCCTTGCGCTTGACTTCAACCTCAATTGTCCGTGATCTATAGAGATCCTTTTGCGCGTCCTTCTCAATTTCAAATTCCTTTGCCAGAACCTCTTTGAAAAGCTTGAGGGAGTCAGTAGGCCAACTTTCTTCCAGCGTTCTATTCATAGCTTCCTCAACAGTGTAACCTGTTAGGTTAGTTATGGACGGGCTGATGTAAGTTAGGTGCAAGTTCATATCTCTGGTCCAGATTACATCACTGACGTTGTCAGCAAGTAGCCGATACCGCCTTTCACTTTCGCGTAGCGCCTCTTCAATTTGCTTGCGTTCCGTTATAGGAGTAATGTTGGAGCGTGCTCCAATCATCTTTCCATCTTTATAAATTGGGGCTGAATTTGCTATGACGTATGTTATCAAGCCATCCTTGCGCTGCAACCGATATTCGATTGATTCCTGTCTTTTCCCTCTAAGCAATAAGTTAAAGCGATCTTTGAATTTAGCGATCTCATCTGATGCGAACATCTGAGTAGCATATAAACCATTTTCCAAGTCGGAAAGGGTATAACCAAAAGCGTCTAAGCCGTAACGGTTAACATAAGTGAAACGTCCCTTCGTATCATACTCACACACGATAGATGGCAGCAGTTCAATTGTTTCCCTAAATCGTTCCTTGCTTTCCCGCAGGGCCTCTTCCGCCTTCTTGCTCTGGGTTAAGTCTATAATTATCCCCCTTATCCCCATGGGCCTGTTTTCACGGATTAATATATTAGAGTGTATTGAAATAGGGAACGTGCTGCCCTCTTTCGTAAGCGCAGTATATTCATTACTGCCTGAGCCTTCGCCGCGCATCACCCTCTGTATATTCTCCATGGCCCTATTTCGATCTTCGGGAATCAGCATCTCAATGGCATTTATGCCTCTATCAAAATCGTGCTGGGAATAACCAAAAAGATCGAATGCGTTGCGGTTTACAAACGTTAGCTTTCCCCTTTCATCTGTTTCAAAGATTACCTGCGGCAATGAATCGGCTAATTCCTTATATTTCTTTTCACTCTGTCTTAGGGTTTCTTGGGCAAGTTTTTGGTCGTGGATGTCAATAAATGTAATTAAATCGGCAGGTTTTTCCCTGTACGTGATGGTCTTTGAATATTGATCGATCCATCTTACTTCCCCGTTTTTCTTAACCCCTCGATAGGAGGAATGAGCAGCGACCCCATCCCTGACCCCTGCCGCTTTCTTTCGACCCTGTTCCATCACAAAATGGCGATCGTCAGGGTGGATCAGCTTTGCTGTGTCACCCAATGTCCAATTCATGATCTCTTCCCATGTATATCCGGTCATTGCTAAGTATGCCTGATTCGCATATCTGATTCCGTCATCTTGAACAATTACAATCGCCATCAATAATTGCTCAGAAATCAACCTGAATTTTTCCTCACTCTCCTGCAGAGCTTCCAGAGCCTTCTTTTCTTCAGTGATATCATATCCAACACCTCCCAGATAGCCCTCTTTGGGATAGGCGCGAGCAGAAAACCTTACCCAAACATCATCGCCATCTTTAAGGGAAAAGCAGGCCTCCACATCATTAACCTCTTCCTTTTCCATGAGGGAAGTTATCATCTTCTCACGGGCGCTGGGATCAGTGTAGTGTTCTGATATGACAAAATCAGCCATACACTCTTCGGGAGTTTTATAACCATACGTCCGGGCAAAGCGGTCATTACACTCAAGGATCTTTCCATCGCTGATACGCGTTCGAAATATCCCGACTTGAGCGTTGTTAAAGATGTTGTGATATTTCTCTTCGCTCTCCCGCAGCGCCTCCTCTGCCTCTTTCCGATCACTGATCTCGAAAGCCATCTCTATCGCACCAATGACTTTCCCATTTTCGTCTTTGAGCGGTGACGATTTTGAAAGCCATGATCCTTGTGAGTCCGGCCAATGATCCTGATTTTGAGGAGTCAGTTCGGCTTCGGCTGACTCACCGGTTTCTATAGCAGCCGTAACTGGGCAGCGGCGGCAGGGTTTAGAAAGACCCCAGATCGAATAGCATTTCCTTCCTTCTATTTTCTTCAGGGATAATCTTGTAGCTTTCTGATAAGCCGCATTCGCCCAGAGAATATTGTGTTCAAGATCATGAAATGCGATAATCGCTGGGACGTTATCAAGAATCTCAGCCTTAAGAGTATCGTCTATCGGATTTCTCATAGTATTTCTCCTCGCGTAGCCCAACGAATCCCGAAAATATTCGGGATTTATAATACGTGTCATAAAGCTCAACCAAAGAAAACGTTGACATAAGAGCTGTACCTGAAAGAGAGCCTTTTGCACAGGCTTTTCCATTTACCTTTCTGTGACCCGTTAAATTCCAGTAGTCTTACCAGAAGACACTTCCTATACTACTTGGAAATAGTTCCCTCCCGGTTTGGTTCACCTATGCTCAAACTTCCGCCATATCTCAAATAACTCTTTGGCAGTCTTTGAACCCAAAGTTAAAGGTGGCACTTCAAAATATATGGGAGGTTTCGGTCCACCGGCAGAGAAATCACTCTTTGGAATTTGAGGTTTACCAATGAATCTGTCCGGGAAACCTGCAACTGCCTCATCCGCCGGTTATAGGCCACCATCTTTGCCAGGGGAGTGGGAAGTTGTTAGACCATCCTTTCAACCTCCCGCAACTTCTTTTCCAGTCGTTTGGACGACACCGGAAAGGGGGTCTTTAATTCCTGGGCAAAAATGGACACCTTAAACTCCTCCACCATCCAGAAGAACTCTTCGAAGCTTGTACGTTTTTCCAAAGAGGTATGGGAAGAGATGTCTGCAAGATTTCTGCGCAGGGCCTCGGTGAAGTGTTCAATCCGGGCGGCCTTTTCCTGGTCCTTCTCCCTATCATAGGCCCCACGCTCCGCCCTGATCTTCAATGCCTTCAGGTAACGGGGGAGATGGGCAATCCGATCCGGGGCATATCGATCTAAGAAATCCTTTGGAACCAGCCCCTCCAATTCTCTCGTGAGCCGGGAACAAAATGCCTGGACCGGAGGGTTGTCCCTGTTTGCCGTTAGAATCATATAAAGATCTTGTCTCACATTATGGTAGGCATCCAGTACCCTCCCGGTCCGTTCCATTAATGAAAGACCTTCAGGTAGAATCGACCGCCCTATTGCAGATGCGTGGGCCTCAAAAACAGCTTTGGTTCGGATATCTCTGAAAAAAAAACGGTCCGTGATGTTGTCAACCATTCCCCTTTCGACTGTGCGAGCCCCCCCGAAGTACGCTGTTTTAGCAGAAATGGCGTCAGGGAGCTTAAGATCCTTTTTCAGGAACTTTAGATCCTTTCTAAAGCGAATCATAAACAGTGCCTTAACACCCTTTTTGTGAGTCTCTGATGCTTCCGCACTGTTCTTGAAAAGACGGATATTAACCCCTCCTTCCGCCGGCTCGAGGCCGGGATATGCCAGCAGGTTGTTTCCCAGGGAAATGATCTCAGGCAGGTCCCCGAAATCCCAAGACAAAATCCCTTTTCTCTCCCATTTTGCCCTTGTCTTTTCCCATATATCCGGTTCGACTTTTGCGGGTGATACGCAGGGGGCATATTCATTGAGAATGGAAGCATCCTTTCCTGATCGGATTTCCCGGCCTCGATGATCAAGGATGGAAACACGCATGTTCAGATAATCCGGGATCTCTGAAACAGGCCACTGGGAGGCAGGGATATCGACGCCAAAGCGATGATAAATGAACCTGCCGAGGGCTGAAAGGAGGGGTTCTGGTCTCCTTTCCATCTCCGCCATAACAATGTCCACGGTCTTTGAAACAGGGACAAGCTGTTTTCGATATTGTTTGGTCAGGCCTTTGATCAGGGCAGTGATCTTTTCCCGGAAAATCCCGGGGACCACCCAGTCTAAGTGATCGGGTGAAACCTGAGATGCTATACTGGAAGGGACCTTCATGGTAATACCGTCATCAGGCTTTCCCGGCGCAAACTTATAGGAGAATTTAAAGGCGCTGCGGCCAATGGTCACTTCATCCGGATACTGGACAAGCTCTGTTTCCGCCGGATAGGTTATAACGATATCCGCATCGGTCATCTTGAGAAATCCATCTTCGCCCCGCTCTTTGATCCCTTTTTCCATGGTTCGGATGTCATAAACCCCGGCCAGTCTTTCTGAATAGAACTCTGCCATCACATCATCGCTAACCAACATTCCCCGCCTGCGGACCTTCTCTTCCATCCCTCTGATCTCTTTTATCAAGCCCTGGTTGTGATCCAGAAAAGGAAA
>Ga0315535_1000455_pt1 | contig 29010 bp, 25 predicted proteins | sample SalMarSW160220MG_2_FD_203092 | JGI IMG/M metagenome (GOLD analysis project Ga0315535, IMG submission 203092) | Salt marsh sediment microbial communities from the Plum Island Ecosystem LTER, Massachusetts, United States - Salt Marsh Sediment SW1602-20 ... | reverse complement strand
TGAATTTAAAAAGAAAAATTTTCTGCGCTATGCACTTGCAACCTGCTATTATGATAATAAATTGCTCGCTGTTCCGCTCAACATAGATGTCAACATGATGTATTATAGAAGTGATCTTTTGAGAAAACTTCCCGGCTACGATACCCTTAAATCAAAACTGATAAATTCCATAACCTGGAAGGAATTCCTAAATCTTTCAAAAAATTTTAGTAGAAATATTAACCCTTTCTACATTTTCCCTGCGGATGACTATGAGGGACTAGTTGTCAGCTTTATGGATTTAATACTTTCACAGGATAGGAATTATTTTAAAAATAACAATTTCAATTTTAATACCCCGATAGCACTTAAAGCATTGAAACTTTTATATGATTTTATCAATGTTTATCATATTTCACCCGAATCAGTTGTAAACTTTAATGAAGCTTCAAGTTATAAATACTTTATAGAAAACAATGGGGTATTTTTATGGGGTTGGCCCAGTTATGAAAAAGATAAAAAGAACCTGTATAAATCAACTTCAAAAGATAAATTACTTGTTAAAGCAGCCTTACCCCACTTTCGAAATTTGCCTCCGACAACAATTCTGGGCGGATGGAATATTATGGTATCAAAATATTCGAAGAAAAAAAATGAAATTTCAGAATTCCTCAAGTTTGTCACAAGTAAAAAAGCTCAGGAAATGCTATATGTTAATGGAGCATATCTGCCCATTTTAAATACCTTTTACAACGATTCAGCTTATCTTAAAAAATATCCCGATCTGATATTCAAGAAAAAATTGCTTGACTCAGGTGTTCACAGACCCTTTCTTGAAGACTATACGCGTATTTCCGATATAATTTCTTTTTACGTTAAAAAGGCTCTGAAGAAAGAAATTCCGGTCGATGTAGCTTTAAATAAAATAACATCAATGGTAAAATCAAATAAAGTACTAATTAAATGATTTTCTATGATTGGAAAAGATCTATTAAATAAATTTAGAAAATATCGCTTTGAATTCAGGCACGTGACAGTTTTGCTTATTGCACTAATTTTTTTTCAGTTGCTACTGTCTGCAATTCAAAAATCATCTCTTCATAATTTCCTAAATGAAACACAAAAATGGTATCAGCAGGATTCGGCTGAGAGAATCGCAAACTTAACAACTACTTCACTGGAATTGCTTCTTGAAAATATTATTTCTAAGGAACCTTTAACTGAAAATGAAGAAAAAAGAATAATCCAATCATTTAATATTATTTTAAGTCAGCAGCTACTTCAGCAAAATGTACAGGAAATTTGTCTCCTTTTTCCTAAAGATAACGGAGTAATTGCAATTGATGACGGAAAAAACCTTTATAATTTTCTAGCCAACAAATTAAAAACTTTGCAAAATAGAAACCCCCAGCATAAGCAGGCAATTCAGTTTTATAAAAAAAACATAAATTGGGTCAGATCTAACGAAAGAATTTACGCCAAACTTGAAGGTAGGCAAACCTTTCATATTTTAGTTCCATTCGTACCCCAAGGAGAGTTTCTTGGTGTATTGTATATGAAGGTAACACCCGATTTCTCTACAATAACAAGAGAAATAATCTCAAGTTATGACGAGGTTTCTGTTATCTTTTCTGTATTAATTTTAATAGGGTTGTTGGCCATGTATTATATTTCTTCTCACACTGTGAAGGAAAGAAATAATGCACAGCAATTGCTGTTTGAGGAAAGTCACAGACATATGAAGGAACAAATAATTCATGAAAAGGAATCTCAATTCACGAAAAGAATTTATCATACACATCATAAAGCCGAAAAAGTAATGGGCTTTATAAAGGAAGATTTAAGAATTCTATCTGGCAATAACATTGAAGAAGTTAAACAGAGAGTAACTAAATATGCTAATTTTATTTCAAGGGTGATTTACGATATGAAGTGGTTTGATCCTCCTGTTAACACGATAAGAAATTCAATGTTCAACACAGACCTTAACGAATTATTAGGATTTGTAGTTAAAAATATCTTCCTCAGAATTTCAAGCGAAACAGATATGTTTGAATTCAAATTAAACTTTGACAAGGATCTGCCGCATGTTAATATAAACGAATTTGTAGCTTGGGAGCTTTTTGAACCAATCATCCAAAATAGCATTGATCATGCCGGTAAATCGAAAGTAACCATAGATATTTCTTCCAAATATTACAGTGGAAAAAATTATTCAGAAATAATTATATCCGATAACGGAGCTGGTATTAAAAATGAACTGCTGGAAAAAAATGAATATGGAATAAAAAAAATATTCCTGGAAAATATTACAACAAAAGAAGACAATAGTGAAAATAAGGGCTATGGATGCTTTATTGCTTACCAGATTGCTAAAAAAAGATGTGGGTGGAATATCGACGCTGAAAACATTCCAAATGGTGGTTGTTGTTTTACCATAACAATTCCTAATCAAATTTAGAGAGGAAAAAATGGGAAACCAGGCAAAAATAAATATTTTACTTATTGAAGATGAAGACTTTGATGTCAGGAGAGTAAAAAATACAATCAAATTTTCAAAAGATAAGATTAATATTAAAAATATTGTCTCCAACGGTAATTCTGCTGTCGAACTGCTGAAGAAAAAAAAAGATGATTATGATGTTGTAATTATGGATTTTCAAATCGCTGGAGGTCTGCGAGGAGAAGAGCTTATCAAATCCATTAAAGAAATAGATTCATACCTTCAAATAATAGTAATTACAAAAATGACCATTAATATCACAGATTTTGAATTTGCCAACAATCTTATGCGGGCTGGGGCTTTCTGGTATTGCACAAAATATCCGGGTGATATCGAAGATTATATATACCAGCCTACAGATTTCTTAATGAGCATTTTTAATGCGTATGAAAAAAAACAGTTGGAAAAACTTTCAAACAAATCGAATAAAAAACTCTCTCAGAAAGTTGATGAAATTTTATATCAAAAAAGAATGATTGGGGATTCGGAGCCTACAAAACATCTGCTGCATCAGATTGAAAAATATTCTGAAAGCGATGTTAATATCTTAATTAATGGACCTTCAGGTACCGGGAAAGAACTTGTAGCTTATAATATTCATTATAAGAGCAAAAGAAACCTGGAAAACTTTGTACCTATAAATTGCGGAAGCCTACCTAATGATCTTGTGGAAAGCGAGCTGTTCGGATATGAAAAAGGGGCTTTTACTGGAGCAATTGCTAAAAAGGCAGGTTTGTTTGAGATTGCAAATAATGGAACAATTTTTCTGGATGAAGTCTCCGAGCTCCCGCCAAGTGCACAGGTGAAATTGCTAAGAGTAATACAAAATGGTGAAATAGAAAAAATCGGTAGGACTGAAAGCATTAAAGTAAACGTTAGAGTTATAGCTGCAACCAATAAGAACCTTGAATCAGAAGTCAGAGAAGGAAACTTTAGAGAGGATCTTTACTATCGTTTAAATGTTGTTCCGATTTATATTCTCCCCTTAAATATGCGAAAAGTAGATATCCCTTCACTAATTGATCATTTCTTAAATTTCTATTGCCTTGATATGAACAGGAAAAAATGCATGATAAAACCTGCGGCAATGAATCTATTATCCAATTATGATTGGCCTGGTAATGTCAGAGAATTAAAAAATGTGATCCAAAGATTATTGCTAAACAGCACTGGCGATATTGATGAAGCAGATGTGAAAGGAGCAATTATTACCGGCAATTTAAGAAAAATCGATAAGTTTGATAGCAACTCTTTTCTGAACAGCGGAGAAATCTTGCCACTTAAGGAAATGGAAAGGAAATTTCGGGAAATGTATTTTAATTACGTTAGGGATTCTTCAGAATCTGACGCAGAAGCTGCAAAAAAATTGGGGTTGGCCCCTCCGAATTTTCATAGAATGTGTAAAGAGTTGGGACTAAAATAATCTTGCTTATTAAACTAATAACCCACATAATTATCAATTTAATAATTGACGGTAGTTATTAAAACTTCAACGGATTAAATTCATTATAAAAGTGATTTAAATAATATGGTCTGATTTTTGACATTATTAAACTAAGATTTCCATTATTTATCCGAAGATAAATGTCCAAACTAAAAATCAAGCTTTCCCTTTATATCAATTATTTTGTTATAGGTTTAATGCTGAATAGTGTCGGCATTGTTATCTTGCAAGTGATCGTGCATTATCATGTTAGCGAAAGCGGGGCAAGCGTTTTAGAGGCATTTAAGGATCTTTCAATAGCAGTCTTCTCCTTCTTTCTGGCATCCTATATTCCAAAGTTCGGTTACAAGAAATCTATGCTTACAGCATTAATTGTTGTTACTGCAGCTTCACTGAGTATGAGATTTTTTGACAGTTTCCTAATGTCAAAAGTTCTTTTTGCTGCCACAGGCTTTAGCTTTGGCCTTATAAAAGTTTCAGCTTACTCAACTGTTGGACTAATTACCGATAATTCAGATGAACATGCAAGCGTTATGAGTATACTCGAGGGAATATTTCAGGTAGGAGTTCTCTCGGGTTATTGGATATTTGGATTTTTTATTGGGGATTCTGACCCCACATCAAAGAGCTGGCTAAATACCTACTGGGTACTCGCAGGGCTCTGCATTTTTGCATTTATTAATCTATTTTCAACCAAACTGGACGAAAGCGAAGTTCAAAAAGAAGAGAAAAAGTTTTCAATTACTCATGAATTTTTGGAAATGCTCGCGCTGATACGATTTCCGCTTGTGTTGATTTTTATACTTAGTGCATTTGTTTATGTTTTAATTGAACAAAGTATTCAAACATGGCTGCCGACATTTAATAAAAGTATTTTACAAATGCCGAATGCAATTAGCGTTCAGATAGTTAGCATTTTCGCAGGTGCTATAGCATTTGGCAGAATAGCAAGCGGATACTTTATAAAAAAATTTTCCTGGATGAAAGTTCTTACTACCTGCATCATCCTTGCAATGTTATTAGTAATATTTGTTCTTCCAATTACCAGTGGAATAAAAGCTGGTTCTATAAATAGCTGGACAGAAATCCCTCCAGCTGGTTTTATTCTTCCATTTATCGGAATGTTTCTCGGTCCGATTTACCCGGCATTAAATTCCACTATTTTAAGTGTTCTTCCGAAACATAGACAGAGCGCTATGAGTGGATTAATTGTTATCTTTTCTGCACTGGGCGGAACAACCGGTTCACTGATTACCGGCTATATCTTTGGACATTTTAGCGGACAGACAGCATTTTATTTCTCTCTTATTCCAATGGGAATTTTATTTATAATATTGTTTATTTATCGTGGGGTAAGGAGCAAGTTCCGCTTTGAGGAGTTTTAGAAATGAAACTACACAAAGAAGATTTTATTCAGGTCTCTGGGGACTTGTTTGAAGCAGTTCAATTATCTAAAATCTTTGCGGATTCAAAAACATTTGTTGATTCCATACCTAAGAGAAATCCTTCTGAAATAAAGAAAGACTTCCAACATCTCAGAAAAAGAAAAGATTTTAATCTTAACGAATTTATAGAGGAGAATTTTACTCTTCCTGAAGAGGAAAAAATAATTCTTAATCTTCCTCCTGAAAGAGGTATTGAGGAGCATATTGAATTATTATGGAAATATCTAGAACGGCCCCCTGGTAAAAAGATGACTAATTATTCTACCCTGATACCGTTACCTAATTCTTACATTATTCCCGGCGGTAGATTTAGAGAAATTTATTATTGGGATTCTTTTTTCACTATGCAAGGACTCCTAACTTGTGGTATGATAAAGATTGTTGAAAATATGCTGAATAATTTTGTCTACCAGATTGAAAATTTTGGGCATATTCCTAATGGAAACAGAGTATATTATTTATCTAGATCACAGCCGCCTTTTTTTGCAGCCATGGTTGATTCTGTATCCGAATATAAAAGGGATAAAAACTGGCAATTAAAGTATCTCCATACTATTGAAACAGAATATAATTACTGGATGAAAGGAGAATACAAAAAGCTAAAAATTGGTGAAGCATCAGCGAAAATTGTCAGTGTTGAAGATAATAAAGTGTTAAATAGGTATTTCGATATTGAGTACATACCTCGTGAAGAATCATTTACTGAGGATGTTACAGCAGCTGGTAAATTGAGAAAAAAAGATCGGCCAGCATTATATAATAACATAAGAGCAGCTGCCGAATCCGGCTGGGATTTTTCTAGCAGATGGTTCGAAGATGAAACTTCCTTATCAAAGTGTATTGCTTCTGAGATTATTCCTGTCGATCTGAACTGCCTGCTTTATTTTTATGAAAAAAAACTATCTGAAATGTATTCGCTGAAAAATATGAAATCACAGAGCGATAAATATCTAATAAAATCTATACAAAGAAGAGATCTTATTAACCGAATTTTTTGGAACAAAGACAGGGATTTCTATTTTGACTACAACCTGAAAATCAAAAAAACCACAAATACATATTCATTGGCTGCGTGTTATCCTCTCTTTTTTGAAATAGCCGATTTTGAAAAGGCTGCATCTGTTGCTAATATCATTGAAAATGAATTTCTTAAACCAGGCGGAGTTATTACAACATTAAACCATACCGGACAACAGTGGGATGCACCTAACGGTTGGGCTCCTTTACAATATATCACCATTAAAGGGCTCAGAAATTACGGTTTTTACAAGCTGGCTAGCGAAATAAGCCATCGCTGGCTGGAATTGAATAAAAGTGTTTTTTACAGGAACAAAAAGATGTTTGAGAAATATAATGTTGAAGATATTTCATTATCTGCAGGAGGGGGGGAATATCCCTTGCAGGATGGTTTTGGCTGGACTAACGGTGTGGCAATAGCATTATTGAAAAAAGATAGCTGACTCACTTCTACTTCTCATATACCCGACCTTGCCTCTCAATTTTCCCTTCTTTTGAAAATAGAAGGGAAAAGGAGCTGGTTTTTTATAACTTCCCAGGAAAAATTAATTTATTATCGTTTATCACAGCTTTATTCAATATATCGAAGTTGCCATTAGTTTAATTGCATCTTAATTTAATCATGCAAAATAATTAACATTAAAGGAGTCGCTTATGAATAAACTCTCATTCCTTTCAAAAAATATAGATCAGGTATATGCGCTGATGAGAATAGTCATCGGAATTTTATTTATAAGCCATGGAATTCAAAAAGTGATTGCAATATCAAATGGTACTCTTCCCATGAGCAATATTTGGTTAACTTTTGCAGCGATAATTGAAACCATAGGAGGATTGATGATAATTTTGGGATGGAAAATTAAATGGATAGCTTTTATTAGCAGCGGCGAGATGGCTGCAGCTTATTTTAAGGCGCACGCATTTCGAAGTTTCTGGCCAATTGACAATGGAGGCGAAAAAGCTGTTTTTTATTGCTTCGTGTTTCTTTTTATTGCTGCTTATGGCTCCGGAATCTGGAGCCTTGATCATAAAAAATAAATTATGTTTTTTATAGGCTTATACCATATCTATCAATAAAATTACTTGTCAAAAAAACGGTAGAGATTTTATTTAACAGTATCTACCTTTATAATAAAATTTTATAACTTATTATTATATAACTAAGATGGATACAATTTTTTTACCGGACAGGCAGACAATGTATAATGCTCTTCTTTCCAAGGATTCTTCCTTTGAAGGAATTTTTTTCGTAGGTGTTAAATCAACCGGTATATTTTGCCGTCCCTCTTGTTCTGCTAAAAAACCAAAACTGGAGAATGTTGAATTTTTTGATTCGGCAAAAAGCGCAATGTTATATGGATATAGGCCCTGCAAGCTCTGTCGCCCGCTTGAAGTTAAAGGAAAATTTCCGGAATGGATGAAGACTTTAATGATGGAAATTGAAAACAATCCCTCAATCAGGTTAAAAGACTACAACCTGCTGCAAAAAGGGATCAGTCCACACAAGCTAAGAAGATGGTTTAAAGAAAATCTAGGAATGACTTTTCATTCATACCTGAGAACACTGCGAATTAGTAATGCATTTGGAAGAATAAAAGAAGGAGACAAAGTGATTGAAGCAGCTTATTCAGCGGATTATGACTCATTAAGTGGATTCAATTCAATCTTTAAGAAAACAACTGGTTTTACACCAAATTCAAGTAAAAATAAAAATATTGTTCAGGTTACGCGGATTCTTACTCCTCTGGGGCCGATGCTTGCCGGTGCAACAGAAAAAGGTATTTGTTTGCTGGAATTTGTTGACAGAAAAATGATCGAAACTCAATTAAAAAGAATCCGAAAAATATTTAAAGCCGAATTAATTCCGGGCCATAGTAAATATTTTAAAGATCTTAGACAACAAATTGATGAATACTTTGAAGGGAAAAGGAAAAAGTTTGACATACCACTCTCAATTGATGGCACAGAATTTCAAATGAAAGCCTGGAAAGCACTAGTAAAAATTCCTTATGGAAAAACTGTCCCTTATGAACACCAGGCTAGAGTAATTGGAAATTCAAAGGCTGTTAGAGCTGTTGCTAAAGCAAATGGTGACAACAGGATTTCCATAATTATTCCATGTCACCGGGTTATCGGCAAAAATGGCAATTTAACCGGCTATGGTGGTGGAATCTGGAGAAAAAAATTCTTGTTAGATCTCGAGAAAAAATAAAAACCGCCTGATAATTCAGGCGGTTTGAGTAATGGAACATCTCTATTTTAATCAGAATGCAATCCAGCTATAAACATAGATTGAATTATTATCCGAAGCATTTCTACCAGCACCATCATAGTTTGTACCTGCTCCATTGAATTTTGAATAACCTACATACTGGATTCCAAATTTTGTATTATACCATGGCAGATATTCAAACTGAGCAATAAATCCATTGCTATTTGGAGAACCCATAGCACTACCATCAACTGCTCCAGGTGCATATAATATTGGATCGCCGTCGCCTGATATATCAAAATATCCGAAAGAAAATCCAATTTGCTGGTGCAAATAATAATTTCCGACTACCTTAAATGAATTAAGACTTAAACTATTGCTGGCAGAACCTGAAGCATCAAAGGTTCCGTCAAGACTTCTTTTTTCATTTATATAGGTTGTGTGAACCGTAAGATCATTATCCCCAAATGGTCTTTCATAATTAAGATCGAAACCTACGTCAGTATATCTATCAGTTAAACCACTAACACCCGCCGTATACATCTGTGTCGACATACCAAAAGTTCCCAGTTCAACATACTGGTCATTAAACTGCTTTTGCAAAGCTAATCTCCAATATGGTGCTAATGCCTTGACTATTCCGGTTGAAGAATTATCAGGTGGATGAGCTCCGCCTTGTTGTGCTGACCTGTACAAACTCGCCTCAGCATAAATTAGATTATTCCAGAATGCATATGCACCCAGACCCGCTACATTTTGTCCGAGACCATCTTCGATTAATGTTGCAGTCATTGGTGATAATGTTACTGCCGAAGACGTATAGGGAAATCCCCACGCCGGTGTACTGTTCCAAACATCCTGAACGGTAGGATTATTATTTAAGGTAACACCATATATTAAGCTTTTGTTATCAAACTCAGTCTGATTAGCGTATCTTAGATCCATATTATCCATTCCGAATGTTGCACCTTGATCATCATAGGTAATCTGCACAAAGGCCCCAATTTTGGGAGCAATCTGCCCTCCTAAGAACAAACTCATCTGCTGTGGCAGTGATACTATATCATTTTGTGTCCCGGATTCTGCATTTGTTTTATAAGTGTATGATGCTTGGATCATTGCAGAAAGCGGAGAAATACTTAATAAATTTAATTCAACATCATCGCTGGTATCTCTAACCTGCACTGTTGCTATTCCAACCATTGTATAACCGTTCAATTTAAATAAACGTCCAAATGGCGTAAGCTCGGGGAAAATAGTGTGACACGAGCTGCAAGGTAAATTAGTTTGTCGGGCAAAACTGGGGATTGCCCAGCTTGTGTCAGTCATTATAATCACAACCATAAGGGTAATCACCCATATGGGAATTAGTTTTAATTTGCCAAATAACATTTTTGTTCTCCTTAAATTTAATTTTGAATAATATTATTATTTTTTTCCCAGTTCACGGATATAATCGACTAATTCCCAGCGCTGTTTATTAGAAAGATTAGAACGCCAGGAAATCATTGCAGTTGGCGGAAAACCTGTTGTTATCTTCCAGAAAATAGCACCATCAGATTGTTTTTGAACTTCTTTGGAAGTTAAATTCGCTGGTTTTGGATTAAGACCGGCTGATCCAGGTCCGTTTCCCTCCCCTTTTTCCCCGTGACAGGTCTGGCAATTTATTTCAAACAAACTTTTTCCTTTCTCTGTAGCTTCTTTATTTCCGCTAAGCGGATTATTAAGCTTATCTGCCATTGCAGGTGCTACCCATTTTTTCCCCGATTGAGAAAATGAGAACTGAGAGTTTTCCTTATTTAAAACTTTATTGGAATTACTCACATCAAGAGTAAATCCAAATAATAAAGCAGATGCAAGTAGTATATAAATTATTTTAAAAGATCTTTGAATTTTCATTTTATAACTCCGGTTAAATTTTTATAAATAAATTATTCTAATCGAATGGATTACAATTAAAGACAATAATTTAAGCGGAGTATTAGATCAGAAGTATGTCAGACCGGAGTGCTCTTTGTGTAGGTAATATATTATTTGAAATTATTTGTATTACAAAATATTTTCTTGCTAATCCGTTGAGTCCGGATTTAGTTGAGAGGTTATCGCAAAGAAGGTTGGTCTTTTCACTATTAGTATTAAATTCATCATCAAGATCCCAGGATATAAAATAATGGAAATTAAGACGATCTATATTAGGATTGCGAACTGGTAAATTTGTATTTGAAGTTCCAAAAAATTCAAAATTACCACACTCCTGAATATTTTCATTTTCATAAGAAATTATTCTTTCGCTTGTGGAATTTTCAATATTCAGCGAGGTTGCATAACCCATAAAAAGTGCAAAAAATAACACACTGAGTATTGGGAGAATTATAATACAATTGAAACAACTTTTTAATTTGCTACTTGAATTTTTCATGGCTACCGATAATTATTGACAAATAATATGCCATCATTAAAAAGTATTATATTAGCTTACTAATTAAAATGTTTCAGATATTTTCTCCAAAGTTTGATTAGTCAAAGTATTTTATTCTCAATATTGAGAATCTTATAAATAATATTTGAATATATGTCTATTTCATAACATTAGAATTACTTGCAAGCTGAACATCCAGCCAAGTATTTAACGCCCCTAAATTTTGATACTGATGTTCTCCATAATTACCCCCACCCATTCTGCCCTCTCCATAACCTTCCCCCGTTCTATCTCCTCTTCTACCCTCATCTCCTTCGCCACTCCCCTCACCAAAGCCTTTTTCTCTGTTTCGCTGCTGCATTTGTGGCCTGTCAATTTTTCCTTCTTCAAAGCCAAGCCTAATTTCGCTGCCAGGGGTCGTATTGACAAAAAATCCTTTATTAATAGAATGATTAAGAGGAATTTTTAATTCATAAATTAGTTGATCACTCGCAATATTTACTTTTAATTCTATACCGTAATCATTTTTAACTGGAATTCCGGAAAGCAATTCTCCATCCTTATTAACCAGTTCAAATTCATTCATTGAACTTTCATATTTCTTCATCATTGACCCCATATCCTGATAACTGCCACTTTGGTTTCTCTGGTAGTTGAACATCATATCATTGCTCATTCCAATAGGATATTTTATTCCGTATGTCCTATTTTCATTCTGCGGATCGATCCAGATAGTTAAGCCGTTTCTAAGTGCGCGCATAATCTGTGCGCGATTCGTGGTTACAAGACATATATATACATTATCAGAATCGTTCTGAACACCTATACCAATATTTTCATCTTTAATAAAATTAATTGTGTTTCCCCAATCTTTCTGATTCCCATCAATCTTTATATTTCCTTTGGACCAATGACTATTAATTCTCTGATCACCACAACCTGTTATCAGTAATGGAAGAACAAACAAAATCAAAATGTATCTGTAATTAAAAATGCCAACCCTTCCCATCGTAACCTCCATAAATCTTTTTAAAGAATATCCCTCCACCCGATGGCATGCGGATGAAGGGATTAATATAGGAACTAATTATTTACTCAAAATGCAAAGCATCAATTGGATTTAAAGCGGAAGCTTTCTTGGCCGGATAAAATCCAAAAAATATTCCAACTAAACCTGAAAAAGCGAATGATATAAACATTGTAAATGGTGATAAGGTTGTATACCAGCCATATAAATTATTTACAATTTGTGTAGCAACTATTCCTATCAATAGACCAATTAATCCACCGCCTAAACTAAGTAAAGTAGCTTCAACAAGAAATTGAGTGAGAATATCACCACCTCGAGCACCAATAGCCATCCGGATTCCGATTTCCCTTGTTCTTTCCGTAACAGAAACAAGCATAATGTTCATAATACCGATACCGCCAACAATTAAAGATATACCTGCAATTGAAGCTAACAAAGTCGTCAATACCTGTGTTGTAGTTTGTTGAGCCTGTGCAATGTCAGTCTGATTCATAATTGTAAAATCATCAGGCATTCCATCTGGTATTTTATGTGATTCCCTCATTAATTCATCAAGCTCTTTTTCAGCGGCAGGTATCATTTCAGGTGAGATTGCGCTGCATAAGATTTGAGTAATGAATCTCCATCCGCTTAACCTGTATTGAACCGTAGTGTAAGGAGCCAGAACACAATCATCCTGATCTTGTCCATTTGCATTCTGACCTTTAACTGCAAGCACACCTATTATTTTACAGGGGACATTTCTTATTCTCAATTGTTGGCCAACTGGATCCTGATTTGGAAAGAGATTCTTGGCTACTGTAGCACCTAATACACATACTTTATTTCTTGTTCGTACATCTGTTTCCGTAAAAGGGTCTCCCGACTGCAGCTTCCAGTCCCTGATCGAAAAATAATCAGGAGAAACACCATACACACTGGAAAACCAATTCCCCACTCCGCCAATAAGCTGTCCGCCTGTCCTGATAATCGGAGATACTCCATTTATATTATAAGCATCCTTTTGGATAAAACTAACATCATCTAGGGTCAGTCTCGATAACGTCCCTGCACCCTGACTAACACCAGAGGCATTGGCATTACCCGGATAAATAATAATCAGATTAGTACCAAGACTATTAATCTGACTTTCTATTTGCGCTTGAGCTCCTTGTCCAATAGCTACCATTACTATAACAGCGCCCACACCTATAATAATACCCAGCATTGTCAGAAGGCTGCGCATTTTATTTTTTGCTATGGAAATGAAAGCAGCCTTAAATAAATTTTTTATTTTCATGGCTCTTCTACCGTTTGAGTTTTAAAATTTGCCAGATCCTCAACTGCGTTGTATCTATCTTCAACAGTATAATCTTTTTGTATTAAACCGTCTCTAACGACTATATTCCTCTGTGCATATTTTGCTATATCCTGTTCGTGCGTAATAAGCAGCACTGTAATGCCCTGATTATTCAATTCCTGAAAAATAGAAAGTACCTCAATAGATGTTCTTGTATCGAGGTTTCCTGTTGGCTCATCAGCAAGAATTACCGAAGGATTATTAATAAGAGATCTTGCAATTGCAACACGCTGTTGCTGTCCGCCTGATAACTGATTTGGGTGATGATCCAGCCGGTCTCCCAGTCCAACTCTTTCAAGAGCTTCCTTGGCCAGTTTGGCCGGATTAGGATAGTGAACCGCTCGGTTATATAAAAGCGGCATCTCAACGTTTTCAAGAGCACTGGTTCTTGCTAATAAATTGAATCCCTGAAAAACGAAACCAATTTTCAGATTTCTTACATCAGCTAATTCATTTTTAGATAATTTATTAACATGAACTCCGTCAAGAAAATAATCACCTGAAGTAGGTACATCAAGACAGCCGAGAATATTCATAAGTGTAGATTTACCTGAGCCGGAAGCGCCCATAATGGCAGCAAATTCCCCTTTATGAATATCAAGATTAATGCCATTTAAGGCTCTTACTGTTATATCACCTGTGTGGTAGTCTTTTATTAAATTTTTTGTTTCAATTATAATTTCTGCCATATCTGCTCTTTTAGAATCCTCTTCTTAATTGTCGGGGCTGGTTGTCATTCCGCTGAAATGGGGAAGAACTCGAACTGCCGGTTTCATCAGCAACAAGGATTCCATTTATAACTTTCATTCCATCTTTTATTTTGTCTGATTTTATTTCAGTGTATTGCCCGTCCGTTATTCCAAGGTGTACGCGTAGAACCCTCAACTTACCCTGATCATCAAAATACCACAGAGATCCCGATGTCTGTGGTCCGTTTTGTTGGTTACCTCTTCCAAAAAATCCCTGTCCTCCGAAACTACCTTGTCTGTTTCCCTGCCCCATTCTCGACTTGAATCTATTTTTTAATGAATCAGGCATATTCTTTGACATATTCTGAAATTCTTGTCTTATCAGATCAATCATAGCCTGAGTGGGCTTGAACCTCAAGGCTGAATTAGATACTCTATACACATCATCAGCGCTTTGAATTAAAAAGTCAATTGTCGCTGTCATACCTGGCAAAAGAAAACCATCTTGATTATCAACATTTACAACAACTGTATAGTTAACAACATTTTGAACAGTTGTTGGAGAAAGTCTTATTTGATAAACTACTCCTTCAAATTTTTTATATGGATACGCCTGAACTGTAAACCGGGCTTTCTGTCCTACTTTTATCTGACCAATATCGCTCTCATCAACATCCGCAAGTATCTGCATTTTCGATAGATCCTTGCCAATTAGGAATAATGTTGGTGCTGAAAAACTTGCTGCAACAGTCTGTCCGGGATCAACATTTCTTGCTATTACTGTACCATCAATTGGAGCTTTAATATATGCGTATCCCAGATTAGCTTTAGCATTATCCAGATTTAATTTAGCCGAGGCTACACTTGCTTTTGCAAGCTCGTAATTTTGTTTTGAAAGATCATAATCCGATTGTGCAGCTAGGTTCTTATCATACAAAGCCTTCATCCTTTCAAAATCATGTGTAGAATATTCGAGTTGAGCCTGTGCTTTTTGTAACGACGTTTCAGCATTCTTAACATTAGCAACAAGTATTGTTGTATCAATTTGTGCAATAAGCTCACCTTTTTTGACATGCGAATTAAAATCAACAAATATTTTTGAAATAATTCCGGAAACCTGGCTTCCAACCTGCACTGTTGTAACCGGGTTTAAGGTTCCGGTAGCTGTTACGATAGATTCAATGTTCCCTTTATCAATAGTAGTAAATCTGTATTGCTCATTGGAGCTAGAGGATGATGAAGAATAATACCAATATCCGGCTGTAAATAATATTATAACAGCCAGAGCTATTAAAAATAATTTTGATTTAAATAATTTTTTCATTGTTTTATTGAATTACCTGTTAGTTCAAGATTAATAACTAATTATTTCTGTTGCGTTGACCGAAATTTTGTCTTCGCTCTTCGGCTCGCTTGATCCAGTCTGCTTTTATTTGCTGGAATATTTTATTTTGTTTAGGGGTCAGTACTTTTTCAATTTTATTATAGGTCTTGTCATTATGCTCTTTCATAGCCTGCATCATAGCATCACGATCACCAATATTGTCTTCGCGTATCTTTGATATCTCTTCACGTGATTTTGTAAAAATATCCTGTATTTGGCTAACTTGCTTGTCCGTCAACTTGAGTCTGCTTTTTAGAGTATCCATTCTGGCGGCCTGCATTTGCTGTCCTCTTTGCTGCCATCCCTGCGCAAAATTATTTCCTGCCAATAAGATCAGGCAGATCGCTAACAAACCCATAACTTTAAAATTTTTCATTATTTAATCCTATTTATTGTTAAAACCCTATTAAATTTTCAAATTTGACAGCTAAACATATATAATAGGTTTAACTTTTCATCAGTAAATATTCAGGAATAGGATTGATTTATAAAAAATAAGGATGAATGGTAATCAAATGATTAAGAATTGTTATAACTGATTGAATAATATAGAATTACAGCCTGCCTTTAGTTCATCAACTCTTGGATGCTATCTGGAAATCCTTAAAGTTATCTTGTCCAGATTTAATATCACCTTCTCCTATTTGTTGTCTCCACATAGCGTAATAAAGTCCCTTTAATTCGAGCAATTCCCTGTGTTTTCCAGATTCATTGATTTGACCTTTTTCCAGCACATAAATTCTATCAGCGTGAAGAACAGTTGAAAGCCTGTGAGCAATTAAAATAGTTATTAAATCTTCACGTTCAGATATTTCCCTGATTGTTCCGGTAATTTCCTCCTCTGTAAGGGAATCAAGAGCAGAAGTAGCCTCATCAAAAATCAGCAAATTAGGTCTCCTTAGCAATGCTCTTGCAATTGAGAGTCTTTGTTTTTCGCCGCCTGAAACCTTAACTCCCCCCTCACCAATCATCGTGTGGATACCATTATCTGCACGCGCCAGCAAATTATCACAAGCTGCTTTCTGCAATACTTCCAGGCAATCTTCATCGGTTGCGCCTGGCTTAACAAACAAAAGATTTTCCTTAATTGTCCCCGAAAATAATTGAGTATCCTGAGTTACAAATCCTATTTTTTCCCTCAATTGATCGAAATTAATTTCATCACCCGAATAATTGTTATAAAAAATCTCACCTGATTTCGGAGTATAAAGCCCGACAAGAAGTTTCACTAATGTTGTTTTACCCGAACCAGACGGACCAACAAAAGCAATAGTCTCACCTTTTTTTGTTTCAAAAGATATTTGATTAAGTGCATTCTTAGTTGCACTCTGGTGTCTAAAAGAAACATTTTGAAAGACAAGCGAATTGATTTCGTTAATAGTTGCAGGCCGATCTGGCTTTGATTCGATTGGAAGTTTAAGAATGTCCTCAAAGTTGTTAAGAGAAACTTCAGCTTCTCTATAAGTGTTTATTATGTCACCTAGGCTTTGTAGCGGACCAAAAATAAAAAACGAGTATATAAATAATGAGAAAAATTCACCAACTGTTATAGCCCTAATATAAATAAGGTAAAGCATAAGGAACAAAATGCTTGTCCTTATAAAATTAACTATCGTTCCCTGAATAAAACTCAGACTCCTTATATATTTTACCTTTTTTAATTCAAGCACAAGTATTTTATCTGTAGTTGAATTCAGACGATCGATTTCCTGGTTACCGAGACCAAGACTCTTAACTAGTTCAATGTTTCTTAATGATTCTGTAGTAGATCCTGCAAGAGCTGTAGTTTCAGTAACAATGACCTTTTGTATTTTTTTTATTTTCTTGCTAAGGACAGAACTAACTATTCCCAATATCGGTACGGCTGAAAAAAACACTGGCGCAATAAGCCAGTAAACATTTATCGCGTAAATCGTAACAAATATCACTCCAACTAGTGTAGTAAATAAAACATTAATCAAAGCATTCATCAGTTTTTCAACATCAGTCCTCACTTTTTGTAGGACTCCTAGCGTCTGCCCGCTTCTTTGATCTTCAAAAAGTGAATAAGGTAGCTCAAGAGAATGTTGAATCCCGTCATTATAAATCCTTGCTCCAAGTCTTTGAGTGATAACATTTACAAAATAATCCTGGAAATTTTTTGCAAGTCTGGATACAAACGCAACTCCGACAGCGGCAGCAAGCAGCAGGCTAACCCCTCTAAAAAATTCCGAGGTTGTATACTGGCTGAATTTAGTTGCATACTTGTCTATTACAATCCTGAAAATCCAGGGATCAAGTAAAGAGAAGACCTGGTTTACGGCTGCAAGAAATAGAGCAAGAACTACAAGTTTCCAGTAAGACTTAAGGTATGAAAATAATAGTTTCATTAGGCTGCTGTAAGATAATATTACTACCTATAAAAAGATAATGATATTAATTTAAGGTTTTAAAAATAGAGATAACAAGCTAATGCTTTATTAATAGGTAGGAAATTTTGTAGATAGCCCGCTAAAAAACAGGCTATCTACCGAAAAGCATTTTATTTTTTACCAAGAACAGAGTCTTTCGCAGCTTTCGCTATTCTGAATTTTAATACGCGTTTTGCAGGGATTAAAATCGATTCACCTGTGGCCGGGTTGCGTCCCATTCTTTCCTTTCTGTTTACAAGCACAAGTTTTCCTAATCCCGGAATAGTAAAGGAATTTTTGGCTTCTTTATATGCAAGATTGACCAATTCATTGACGAACTGTTGTGAAAATTTCTTCGTCGTTTGTGTTTTTTTTGCAAGATGATCGATAACTTGACTCTTGGTCATTGCTTTTGCCATGTGATTTTTCCCTTTATGTTATTTGAAAAAAGTTATGTTATGAAAATAGATATTATTTTCATTAAAAGAAATAATTTTGTAAATAAAAATATCCTTGTATAAGCATTTCGCCCCCTGTTTATAGGCATGAAAACAGTTGAATAAGAATAGTGATTAATCATTATGATGTTATAATAAGCTAAGTATAAAATTCATATTTTGCAGGTTACATTTAATTGTTTATTTTCAATGGCGAAATCATTTATCAGAATTTGAATAGAAGACAAAGCTAATTAATGAAATACTTCATATTTATTTCCATTTTGATATGCCGTTTTGTTTTCCCCCAGGTTAATGATACAACTAAGACTTTAAAAGAGATTCAAAAGCTTTCAACAATTAATGATACAAGTAAAGTAGTTTCAGAAGATTCCTTAAAACATAAAGCTGCAATTGATACTCTGATTCCTATAAATCAAAAACCATTGGATGAGAATAGCTTTATCATTCCTGGAAATCAAATTATTAAAATGGACTACCGGTACACTGGTGATCTTTTAAAAGCTTTTGATTTTAATTTTACTCTGGATAAGGGCTTTATTGGACAACCAAATGAAACAACTATTTATGGTACTGGCTTTAAAGGTATAAGTTATCTGGAAGATGGAATATTGATAAATAACAGGTTTACCAACTCCCTGGACCTTAACCTGGTTCAGACTGAAAATATTGATTCAATCGAAATAGTTCCTTTGCCAAGAGGATTTTTATACAGCCCATATAATAATAATGTTAGCGTAAATTTTATTACAAAAGACTTTCTATCACGCCCTCCATATTCAAGAATAAAATATTACCAGGGCCCGAACGGAGAAGCCCTGTTTGATGCACTATTTAATAACACATTGTACAAAAGATTTGATGCTTCTTTTGATATCTCAAACCGTAAAACTGAAGACAACTATTTAAACAGCAGTTTTAGTCTCTGGCAGGCAAGACTTAAATTAAAATATTTACTCAGCAATAAAATTAATATCATTGGAAGCTATTATTATTCCACATCACAAACTGGATTGAACGGTGGAGTTGATTATACACAAATTGATTCAACAACAAAGGATATTAACTCGGTTTTATATGACCCTCAGCTTGCTCCGGTAATATATTCGACAAGGGAGGAACAGACCAGCCAACATTATATTAACTTAAAATTGATGGGAAAATTTACCGAAAATTCAGCTACAAATTTTATACTTTATTACAGATCAACTTTCGACGCGATTACCGGAGAAGCTCCGACTGGAAGTTCCGATTCAACCTATTTTGCTAATACTGATAGAAATAAAATATATGGTGCATCACTCCAACAGTATTTCAATACAAAAGCATTGAATCTGTCGGTAATTGGTAATTATGAAAAATATGATTTGAATTATGATGCACTATTTCAGAATTCTCATCCCCAAATAAATTATAATTCATTTGTCTATTCATTAAGTGCAGTAGCTAGCTTTAATCCGGCGAATAAAATATTTGTCCCCTCTGTTTTTTATAAATTCTCTCGCAACTCCTATTTAGCGAGTAATAATAGCTTTTCAGGTATGGGAGTAGATTTGAAATCCAATTTTAATAACAATATTTCTTTTTACGCAGGTCTTTCCTTTTATAATAACCAGAATAGCACTAATTCAAAAATTTTCGAAGCTTCCGGTGAATTTAATAATGATTTTATGTCTGGTGGATTAGGATATTTTTCAAGGAGAGGTTATTACATAGGTAGCGCTTCTGCACCTAATCCGCTTGGTGAAAAATTCCCTAATTTAACAAATACAGAAAGTCCCTTATCGGTTAATTATATTTTCCCTTCCTCCGAACAAAATATGAATGGTTTATCCGGACATTTAACTTTCAAACTGTGGAAAATAATATGGGAAAATAGCGCCGCTCATTATTTCAATATCGAAAATTCTGGAATATTATTATCATCAATTCCCAAATATACGTATAGGGGAGGCCTGTATTATAAAGGATTACTTTTCCATGACAACCTTGATTTGAAAGCTGGAATAGTGTTTTATTACACAGGGGCAAGAAATGACATTATAAATTCCTCTTATAGAGTAGTTACTGTTGATCCAACCAATCGATTTGATTTTACGCTCGCAGGCGAAATTCAAAAAGTTGCTATTGTATATTTTGCCTGGGAAAATCTCTTCAATAAACTGTATTATATAATTCCTTATTACCCGATGCCGACCAGAAATATAAGATTTGGAATAGCATGGGAGCTATTTAATTGACGGAAAATCAAAAATCAATTACTACATTCGTTCTTACCTCAGGACTATTGACGGAAATTTTTTTCCTGGCATTTATAAACTATAACGGAAGTACAGGTAACATTCCACTTTACATGTTTATTTACTTTGAATCATTCCTTGTAATGCTTATTACTTTGTTTTTAATTAAAAAACTGGACCGGGATGAGCCGGCAGTTGAATTGTCTGAGGAAAATAAAAAACCCGGTTGGTTCTTGAGATTATTTGCCAGAATAATGTACTTCTCCCAAACCGACGCTCATAAACTGCGAACGCCATTGTTGCTTATATTTTTTGGCCTCATTTTTAGACTTACTTTGCTTCCGGCTGCTGATACTACTTCACACGATGTGAATAGGTATTTGTGGGAAGGCAAAATTCTAAGCCATGGATATAATCCTTTCATTACCGCACCACAGGACTCTCAACTGATAAAGTACAGAACCAGATTATATGATGATATTACCTATAAAAATATGGTGACCATCTATCCTCCAATATCTCAGATGACATTTTTATCCGCTTATCTTTTAAAAGGCGAAAGTATTATAGGATTAAAATTGATTTACCTTTTTCTTGATCTGATAATAATGTTTTTACTGCTGAAGTTCCTGTATTTAAAAAATGTTGATCTAAACAATATCATCCTCTATGCGTGGATGCCCCTTATATTAATGGAATTTTTTGTGAACGTCCACATTGATCTCGTTGGAATATTATTTATGCTTCTATTTATATACTTTATAGAGAAAAATAAAATATATTCAGCAGCGGTCTTTTTTTCTTTAGCATTCCTTTCAAAAATTTACCCGGTGATTTTATTTCCACTAGTATTAAAAAAAGCAGGATTAAAAAGATCGTTATATTTTTTCTTGATTTTTCTGGTAATAACCTTTTGTGCCTACTTCCCCTTTATATATAAAGACTTTTCTGTTTTTACTTCCTTTTTTATTTATTTAAAAAAATGGGAATTCAACAGCTCAATATATTTACTGTTAAAGCATAATTATTTAAATCCGGAATATTCCCGATTACTATGTGCCGGACTTTTTATCCTTTCTGTAGGAGTCATATCGATTCTCTACAAAGATTTTACAAAAGCGGCATATGGAGTTTTTATTGCGATGATTATCTTTGGAACAACATTGTATCCCTGGTACTTAGGGTGGATTGCTTCGTTAAATCCGTTATATAATTTTTATTCTGTTACAAGTTTATTATTCACAATAAATTTCTCAAACTTCAGCACTCTCGGCACTGTCTGGAAAGAATACTTTTTTGTCCACCTAATAGAATTCGTGCCTTTCTTTGCATTACTTATTATTGATGTTTTTATAATGTGGAGACACAGGATAAAGAGAATAGCAATTAAAGGCAAAATATCCCCCCTGGGAGATAAAGAATAGTCGACTTTCTCCGTATTCCGGAAGAAGTTTTTCTATGAAATCAATTAATCGACCTCGAAAATTTGGTAAACAAACTGATATATGGGTCCGAGACAAGAATTATATAAGAAAGTCTTTGGTTGAGTTAGCCGGACAATTAAATCACGAAGTTTATAGACTAAGCATTTCCTTAAATTTTATCGCCTGGCGTCTCGAAACCTCTACTTTATTTCCCCCCTTTAACTTAACCAGCAAACCGCCATTGAGCCATGGCTCGATACTTTCAATCCACTTTAAATTTATAATGTGTTTTCTGCTGGCGCGGAAAAACGTTTTGTTATCAAGTCTTTCATCCAGATAATTAAGAGTCCGGAGAATCAGCGGCTTATTATCATCAAAATAAAGCCTGACATAATTTCCTTCTGATTCCATTAATCTTATAGTTGAAAGTTTAACGAACCAGCACTTCTCCCCATCCTTTACAAATATCTGATCTTCTTCCTTAAGAACCGGCTGCTCTTGAGATGCTGCCGTGTCCTTTTTGCTTTTTTCAATAACTTTTTTTATTGTGTCTTCTAGACGTTTCGGCTCAATTGGTTTGAGAAGGTAATCTAGAGCATTATACTCAAATGCTTTAAGTGCATACTCATCATATGCCGTTGTAAATATTACAGTAGGTACCCTATCAAGCTCTTCCAGCAGTTCAAATCCGTTCTTCCCTGGCATTTGTATATCAAGAAATATCAGATCCGGATTTAATTCGGTAATTTTGCTAACTGCATCATCAACATTTACTGCTTCCCCGACAATATTTATATCTTTATGTGGTGACAAAAGTCTTTTTAATTCTACTCTGGCTAATCTTTCATCATCTATAATTAATGCTTTCATAAATTTGAACCTCCGATTGGAATTACTAATTCAGCAATAACTTCATTTGCTGAGAAATTTTTAATTGAGAAAACCGCTTTTTCTCCATACAACAAACTTAATCTGTGTTTTGTGTTGCTTATCCCGAAACCTTTTGCATGCTGAACTGAATCGGGATCAATTTGTCCGCTGTTTTTAATTTGTATTTTCAATTTTGAGTCTGATACACTTGAATTAATTGATATTTCCCCGCCTTCTCTTCTTTTTGATACACCGTGTTTGATTCCATTCTCAACTAAGGTTTGAATCATCATTGGGGGTATTTCAACATTTTTCGAAACTGGATCAAGCTTAATCTTATACTTTAATCTTTCTTCAAATCTTATAGTTTCAAGCGCAAGATAATCTGCAACAGTTAACATTTCATCTTCAAGCGATACAGTTTCCATCCTTTCAATCCTTAGAGAGTATCTTAAAATATTTGAAAGCTTCGTAACTGCTGTCTGTGCACTATTTGGATCTTCCTGAATAAGAGCCCTTATGCTGTTCAATGCATTGAACATAAAATGGGGATTCAATTGAGACTTTAATGTTTTCAATTCAAAATCTTTTACGGCGGCCTCCCAGATTAGGGATTCTATTTCTGCCTTTTTATAATTTTCAAAATAATGAACCGAGAAATAGATAAGACCCCAAACCAGCACCACTATGCTTATATTAAAAAGCCTAAAAATAAATCCACCCACCCTAAAATTTGAAAAATGATAACTGCCTGTGGAAAGATTTACGGCATATATAAACACAATTATCAAGGTACCAATTATCACACTACTTAAAAGAACGCGGGGAATTATTTGCCTGAGTGGAAGAGAAAGCCAATCTTTTTTCCTGATGATGCTTCTGTAAATATGCGTTAAACACACACCAGTGAAGCTCATATAAAATATGACCAGCAGTCTGCTTAAGTCGAGCTCCTCAAAAGATGCAAATATTAGAATATTTACAACTGCTAAAAGAAGCCAACCGCTAACCTGGCTCAGCCAATAAATTTTTTTTCTATTCATTAAATCCTGATTTCCATTTTCAATTAACGAAACCTGTCCGTTTGAAGCTGCCACCCTTCTATATAAATCTGTATTGCTCTTTGTCATTAAATATAATCGTATCTTCGCTTAAAAAAATATCCTTCTCATATTCTCAACTTTCGATTCAAAACCCATGGCTAAAAAATGGAAACAAATAGTGTGCTAAATTACCCAATATGGGCCTTACGGGTGATTTTTTATTTTTAATGGCTTTAAAAAGTGATGGGCGGGTGAATGAATATTATGGCTGATAGGTAAATATTGTCAAGTTTCTCACTTTTTCCTTGGAAATACAAAGCAACAAATTATAGAATCATCCGTCCAAATTATATATAATCTTTCTACATTTTATTAATACTGGCTATTATACAAATTGAAATGAGGTACAAAAATGAAGATTATTTGTACTATTTCTTTGATGCTTTTTCTGGCTATACCTGTTTTGGCAAAGGATAATAATTCGGTTTCAAAAGACGATCGAAAGAATGATGATTTAAATTCTGCCTCAAAAGTAATGTCCACTTTGCTTTCAAAAAATCAGCATCCAAAACTTTATAAAAGCCCTAACTTCTTATACAGACCAAAATCGGGATTTGGATTTATACCAATTCCGCCTGGAACCGAAGCTAATCGTAGGGCAGAAATGATCCCATTGTACAGAGAAGGGAAAAGAATAGTAAAGTTTATAAAGAAATAATTTTACCGAGTTAAATGAGGAAATCCTTCGGAATTACTTTTATAAATCCCGAAGGATCATATTTATAAGTTTATTATATCACTATAGATAATAAAAGCCATAAGCAATAAAAGCAGAACAAACCCGATATTTTGAACAGCAATTTTTACTTTTATTGGGATCTCCCTTTTAAATATGGCTTCGATTATAATTATCAAAAGATGCCCGCCATCCAATACCGGGAATGGAAAAATATTTATTAATGCAAGACTCAGGCTTAAATATGCCAGGAAGTTCATAAATGTTGCAAATCCGTTGTCTGCCGATTTGGCCGCATACTGAGCAATCTTAACAGGTCCCCCAAAAACCTTTCCAAATGCTATCTGCCCGTTGAAAACTCTTCCCAGCATTGTTGCGGTAAGATCTGTTACCTTAACTATATCGAGCCACCCGTAATAAAATGATTCAAAGAAGCCATATTTTTTAAAATCAACTTTACCGACAAACACTGTTGCAATTCCAACACCGATCATACCGTCGCTGCCGGGCGTAACAGCCATATTCAAAGTATCTTTACCTCTCAAGACAACTAACGGGATTTCTTTCCCTTTATCTTTATGAATTATATCAATAGCTTGCTCACTTGTGTAAAGCGGTATGTTATCCATTTTAAGTAAAATATCTTCGCTTTTAATCCCTGCTTTTTGAGCAGGAGAATTTGCTATAACCTCGGTAATACCCGCTCTCACTCCTTCTGGCAGCAAGAATAAAAGTCCATTCTTACTATCAGGAACCTTGGCTCGGGGAATATGAAGCGTTTCTATTTGTCCCTTTCTATCAATCTTTACATTAAGATTTTCACCTAATGTTGTAATAAGTATTTCAGAGCGGACATCTTCCCAGTCGTTTACAGTTTTTCCGTTAATAGACAAAATTTTGTCATTGGTTCGAAAACCAAGCGAATCGGCCGTTGAATTAGGTGCTACATAAGCTACAGTTGTGGTTTTTGTTACTTCCTTTCCATGGAAGTAGTTTGATCCCCAGAAAACAAATAATGCCAGCAGCAGGTTCATTATTACACCTGCAGTTATAACGATTATTTTTTGATGAACAGGTCTCGCTCTGAATTCATAAGGCTGCGGTTCCTTATCTGCAAATTCTGTATCAAAACTCTCATCCACCATTCCGGCAATTTTTACATAACCCCCGAGTGGAAGTAGACTTAATCTGTAATCTGTGTGCTCCCCGCCGTCAAAATCTTCCGGCAAATCACCAAATGTAAATCCATTAATTTTATTCCAACCAAACAATCTTTTTCCAAAACCTATTGCAAAAACTTCCGCCCTCATCCCACAAGATTTAGCTGCAATAAAATGCCCGAACTCGTGAATGAATACTAAGATTCCTATCGTTATCGCAAAATAAATTACATATTCCATTAAGTGAAACTCTCCTGTTAAATTAAACTCGTTACAAAATCTCTTGTTTCCCTGTCACATTCAAAAATAGTATTAAGATCGGGCGATTTATGATTTTCAATCCTGTTCAATGCCTTTTTGATTAACACGGGTATTTGTGAAAACTTTATTTTTCTATTTAAAAATTTATCAACCGCCACCTCGTTTGCCGCATTCATAATACAGGGTGTTGTTCCGCCTGTTTCGAGCGTATTAAAAGCAAGTTTTAAGCATTCATACTTTTCAAAATCAGGCTCGTAAAAAGTAAGATTATTAATTCTCGTCAGATCTGTTCTCTCAAATTTATTTCCAAATCTTTCTGGATAAGTTAAAGCATATTGTATAGGAAGTTTCATATCGGGAATTCCCATCTGTGCTTTTATTGATCCATCAACAAACTGCACCATTGAATGAACTATCGACTGCGGATGAATTACTACCTCAATTTTATTTTTTGGCAAACCAAACAGCCAGTGAGCTTCGATAACTTCGAGCCCCTTATTCATCATTGATGCGGAATCAATTGTTATCTTATTTCCCATTTTCCAGTTTGGATGATTTAAGGCTTCATCAACCGTAACGTTCTCAAGTTCGCTTTTTTGCTTATTGAGAAATGGACCGCCGGAAGCAGTAATAATTAATTTTTCCACCTCATTCTTTTTTTCGCCCACAAGGCATTGATAAATAGCACTGTGTTCGGAGTCAACTGGGATTAATTCCGCTTTGTGTTGCTCACATAAATTTGTCACCAGTTCTCCGGCAACAACTAGGGTTTCTTTATTTGCCAGGGCAATCCTTTTCCCTCTTTTAATCGCTTCTATGGTCGGTGCAAGTCCGGCGAAACCTACCATTGCGCCTACTAGGATATCATAATCGCATTCTGCAGCAGCTTTGCATAAACCATCAATTCCCGAAAGAACTTCGCACTTGCCGTCAAGTTTCTCCCTTAATTTTCCGGTAAGTTTTTGATCCTTTACAACAACGAATCGAGGTTTGAATTCATTTATCTGTGGTTCGAGAAGGTCAATCCTGGTGTTTACAGTAAGTGCTTCAATTTTAAACTTTTCCGGGTATTGCCTTATTACATTCAGCGAGTTAACCCCAATGGAACCCGTCGAACCTAATATTATTATTTTCTTCATGTTAACTTATTAATAGACATTTAAAGTAAGCAAGAACCTTTTCTTAATCAATGAATTATAGGCTTGGTAGCGCCTCAGTTACCGTCCTTTGGTAGTATCCCGGCAAATATTAGGCTAATAATTTATTTACTTATATTTCTGCTACTCTGGCAATAGCGAAAATTATATCCTTCCGGAATATAATGAGAAACTCAATCCTGTCTTAAGTATCAAAATCCGAACTGTTGTGATCCTGAAAATAAATCCTGAAGGAGAAATGCAAAATTATATACATTTCTATTATATAACGTTCCTTCACTTATACCTCACATAGGCTTTATATACTATCTGAAAACGCTCTGAAAACGCTTTGAAAACGCTCTGAATACGCATTAACCAGCCTTCATCCTGCCTTAAAAATGACTTTTAATCAGTAAAATCTGGGCTTTATAACTATCAATTTGAGATAGCCCTCCCCTTCAAAAATACTTGCTTAATGGTATTTGATTATAGTGTTACAGACAAATTATGAACTGTGGCAAATAGGTAAATATTTCATCTCATTTAAATTTTGCTAAATTCTGGGTCTAAATATTTTTCAGCGCCGTCAACTATCCGGGTCTTGATGTGTCTATTAAATTGAAAGCTTTCAAAATATTTTGAAATACACTAGCGATCATAAAATTGAATTTACTATTGTTTTTAACCGTCTTAAGCGACGGTTGTATAATTATTTACTTAAAATGACATCAGACAGGTTGACGGCAGAGGATATCAGCCAGAATGTTTTTCTTAAGTTGTTTGAAAACTTTGATAAAATAAAAGATAAAAGTAAAACTGACATTTGGGTATTCAAGACGGCTAAATTTGAAGTTTTCAACTTTTATCGCGGAAAAAGAGTAAGAGTTGATCAGTTCGGCGTCGAAGATTCTGACGAACTTGAAATAAGCTCAGATACAGATGTTCTTGAAGTTATTGAGCTAAAGGATTTTAAAGAAAAACTTGAAGCTGAAATAAATGGTCTCCCATTTGAACAAAGAGAAGTTTTTGTTCTTAAGGAATTCGGCGGCCTAAGCTATGAACAAATCTCAACAGTGATTGAAATAAATGAAGACCTTGTTCGAAGCAGACTCCACTCGGCTAGAAGGAAATTAATAGCGAAATTATCAAAAGTTGTAAAATGAAGCGAGGATACAAATGGAAACTAATGAATTATTAAAAATGATCGATGAATATTTTGATGGAGAGCTGGAAAAAAGCAAAGATCAAAATTTATTCATTTCTCTTTCTGCGGATGAGCAGGCTAGAAATTATTTCAGGCAAAACCGGCTATTAAAATCAGTCACTTCGGAAATGCAGGAAGCTTTTCCTGAAGAAGTTGAAAAGAAGATTTTATCTAAAACAGTACTAAATGGAAGGAATAAATTCTTATCACATAGGATGAGAACTGTCCTGGCTTACGCAGCAATCATTGGTTTGTTTTGCACAAGCCTGTTCTTCTATTCACAGGTAAGAACATACAAAGATGATATTAATCAGGTTCATTTGGATATTCAAAAGCAAAACAGAACAATTCAAATTTTACTGAATTCTTTGCCTACAACAGAAATAAATGGGAAATATTCCAATGCGGTCATTATAAAAAGCAATTAACGAGGTACATTATGAAAACAATTATGGCAATAATAATTTTTAGTCTCCTTCTTGCCGGCTGCGAAAATAAATCAAATAAAGTAGAAGTAGTACCTAATCTTGAATCAATTTATACTTCGGTAAATGATGTAGATACTCCTCCACGAGAAACAGAAGCTACTAATAAGATAATGACTAATTCCTTGGTAGAAGCTGT
>Ga0315535_1000454_pt1 | contig 29030 bp, 21 predicted proteins | sample SalMarSW160220MG_2_FD_203092 | JGI IMG/M metagenome (GOLD analysis project Ga0315535, IMG submission 203092) | Salt marsh sediment microbial communities from the Plum Island Ecosystem LTER, Massachusetts, United States - Salt Marsh Sediment SW1602-20 ... | reverse complement strand
CCAGCTCCACGCCGCTGGGGGCGCGGGCGTCCTCGCGCACCACGCCGGTAACGATGACGCTCGTCTCCTGCGTGAGCGCACGGGCGCGTACGAACGCTTCCTCGCCGGCCTCCGCGCGCGTGATCACACCCTGGACGAAGCCGCTGCCGTCGCGCAGCTGAAGGAAGGCGATCTTGCCGCTGGAGCGGAGGTTGGTGAGCCAGCCCTGCACCTGGACGGTGTCGCCGACGTGCCCGGGGAGAAGCTCGATGGGGGTCGCTGCCATGCCTGGGAGTCTAACAGTGGCGGCGCACGCCGTCGTCGACGGGGCTTCGCCCTGGATGAGGCGCGCTCCAGGCGTTCCGCTCAGGGGCTCCCCTGGGCGAGCGCCTCGTCGAACGCGGCCACCACGCCGCAGTCCTCGACGTCGCCGGCGACGTCGGAGAAGTGCTCGAGCAGCTCCGGCGCGCTGTTGGCCATCACCACCGGGTGCCCCACCTCCTCGAGCATGGGCACGTCGCCGGTACTGTCCCCGACCGCCATGATGTCCTGCAAACGCATGCGCAGGACCTCCGCGACGTGGCGAACGGCGCTGGCTTTCGACACCCCCAGGGCCGTCACGCTCACGAAGGCGGTGTGCGTCAGCGCGGGGCTGGTGGCGATCGACACCTGCACGTCATCGCCCGAGGCCGCCACCACCAGCGGGATCTCCTGGGCCGGCACCACCCACTGCGCCCGCACCACGGGCTCGTTCTCCACCACATCCTCGAGGTCGCGCACGATGGCGCTCACGCCGATCATCTTGGCGTGCGCTTCGCTCATGTCGGTCTTGCGCTCGACGAAGAGGTTGCTGGGAGTGTAGAGCTCCAACACCCGGCCGAGCCTGCGCGCCTGCTCCAGCAGCTGCCGGGCCGTGGCCTCCTTGAGGGCCGACGCTTTGAGCGTCTCGCCGTCGGGATAGGCGATGTGCGCACCGCTCTGGAAGACGTGGGGTACGGCGGGGCCGAGCCGCAGCGCCACCCGCTGGGCGACGCCGAAGGCGGGCCGCCCGGTGCACGCCATCAGCTTCACGCCCGCCTCCCGCACCCGCTCGGCCGCTTCCCACACGCAGTCCTGCACCGTTCCCTGGGCGCCGATCAGGGTGCCGTCGAGGTCGAGGACGATGAGCGGGATCATAGCGCCCGCTCGCTCGCCACCACCAGGCCCAGCTCCTCGAGCTGGGCCCGGTCGAGCGTGGCCGGCGCCCCGGTGAGGGGGTCGATGCCGCGCTGGTTCTTGGGGAAGGCGATGACGTCGCGGATGCTGGCGGTGCCGGCGAGCAGCATCACCAGACGGTCCAGACCCCAGGCGATCCCGCCGTGGGGCGGCGCGCCGTAGCCGAGGGCGTCCAGGAAGAAGCCGAAGCGCCGCTCGGCCTCGGCGTCGTCGAAGCCGAGCGCCCGGAACATGCGCCGCTGCACGTCGAGGCGATGGATACGCAGGCTGCCGCCGCCGATCTCGTTGCCGTTGAGCACCAGGTCGTAGGCGTAGGCTCGCACGGCTCCCGGGTCGCGCTCCAGCAGCTCCAGATCGTCGTCATGCGGCCGGGTGAAGGGGTGGTGCATGTAGGTCCAGCCGCCCGACTCCTCGTCCTCCTCCAGGAGTGGGAAGTCGACCACCCACAGGAACGCGGTGGCGGCCGGGTCGAGCGCCAGCCCCAGAACCTCCGGGAGCCGCGAGCGGACCGCGCCCAAGGCGGTGCAGGCCACCTTCCAGCGGTCCCCGACCAGCAGCAGCACATCCCCTTCGTCCGCGGCCCGGCCCGCCAGCGCCGCGGTCTCGCCCTCGCCGAGGAACTTGGCGATGGGCCCGCTGAAGGTTCCGTCGGGGCCGCGCTTGAGCCAGGCCATGCCGCCGGCACCGTAGCGCTTGGCGTGCGCCTGCAGCTCGTCCAGGACGCGGCGGGTGAGCGGGCCCGCCTGGGCGGCCGGCACCCTCAGCGCCTTCACCGCGCCGCCGCCGTCGAGCACCGCGGCGAAGGCGCGGAAGGCGGTGCCCTGGAACGCATCCGACACGTCCTGAAGCGGCAGCTCGAAGCGCGTGTCGGGCTTGTCGCTGCCGTAGCGGTCCATCGCCTCGCGGTAGCCGAGGCGGGGGAACGGTGTGGCGATCTCCGCACCGGTGGCGGCCGCAACCACGGCTCGCAGCAGGCCCTCGTTGAGCTCCAGGATGTCGTCCTGCTCGACGAACGCCATTTCCACGTCGAGCTGGGTGAAGTCCGGCTGCCTGTCGGCACGAAGGTCTTCGTCCCGGAAGCAGTGTGCCACCTGGAAGTAGCGATCGACGCCGGCCATCATCAGCAGCTGCTTGAAGAGCTGGGGCGATTGCGGCAGGGCGTAGAAGTGGCCCGGCCTCAGCCGGGCGGGGACCACGAAGTCGCGGGCGCCCTCCGGCGTGGACAGGGTGAGCAAGGGCGTCTCCACCTGCACGAACCCGAGGGCATCGAGATGATCCCAGATGGCTTTGGTGACGCGGTGTCGCAGCCGCAACGGCGCGAGCGCCTCGGGGCGGCGCAGGTCGAGGTAGCGGTGCTTGAGCCGCAGGTCCTCGCTGACCTCGCGCACGTCAACGCTGCCGTCGACCAGGAACGGTGGGGTGCGGGCGGGGGAGAGCACCTCGAGGTGCTCGGCCACGACCTCCACCTCGCCGGTCGCGCTGCGCTGGGAGCGCTGCGCCTCGGGACGCAGCCGCACCGTGCCCCCGACCTCCACCACGAACTCGCTGCGCAACGCCTGGGCCGCCTCGAATGGCGCGGCATCATCCGGCTCCACCACGACCTGGGTGAGACCCTCGCGGTCCCTCAGGTCGATGAAGATGACGCCTCCCAGGTCCCGTCGGCGGTTGACCCAGCCCTGCAAGAGGACGTGTCGGCCGGCGTCCGAGGCGCGCAGGGCCCCGCAGGAATGGCTTCGTCTCATGCCCGAGAGCTTATCAGAGGGCCGCATCGGCCGCGCCGCGTGTGGCGAGCGTCATGGGGCGCCGCGCGCGCCGGACGTGGGATGGGCCGTGACTCAGGCGTGCTCGTCCAGGAAGCGTGCGAGCTCGTCCTCGGCGACCTCGGTCTGCTCCCCGGTCGCCAGGCGCTTGAGCTGCAGCACGCCGCGGCTGCGCTCGGTGTCGCCGCGCAGACCCGCGAAGACGGCCCCGCTGCGATCGGCGTCGCGGAGTCCCTTGCCAGGGTTGCGTCGGACGTAGGCGTGCTCGACGTGGCGGCCGCGGCGCAGGCGCACCGCCATCCGGGCGACCTCCGCCACGGCGGGCTCGTCCAGCGGGACCAGGAAGAGCAGCGGCCGCGGCTCATCGGCGTGGACCGCTCGCTCCTGCGCCATGGCGTCGAGCACCCGCTCGCTTCCCAGTGCCCAGCCCACGCCGGGCAGGGGCGGCCCGCCGAGGTTCTCGATGAGGCCGTCGTAGCGGCCGCCACCGCCGAGGGCCGACTGCGCTCCGATGCCCTGGGCGTGCGCCTCGAAGGCGGTGCGGCGGTAGTAGTCGAGGCCGCGCACGATGCCCGGGTCGATCTCGAACGGTACCTGCCAGTCGCGCAGGTGGCCCGTCACCTCGTCGAGGTGGGCGCGGGCCGCCTCGCCCAGGAAGTCGACGGGACGCTTCAACCCCGCCAGCAAGGCCTGGTCCTGCTCGGCCTTGCTGTCGAGCACGCGCATCGGGTTGAGCCGCAGCCGCTCGCGGCTGGTCTCGGACAGCTCCGCCTGGTGCGGCTCCAGCGCCTGCCGCAGGTAGGCATTGTAGGCCGCCCGGTCCTCGGGGTCGCCTACCGAGCCGACGCGCATGTGGACGCGCGCGAGGCCGCAACGGCGGAGGATGGCATAGAGCAGCTGCACCGCCTCGGCGTCGGCCAGGGCCTGCGACAGCCCGATGATCTCCAGGTTGAGCTGATGGAACTGGCGGTAGCGCCCCCGCTGGACGTTCTCGGCCCGGAACAGCGGGCCTGCGCTCCACAGCTTCACCGGGGTGGGCAGGGTGTGCATGCCGTGCTCGATGAAGGCCCGCAGCACCCCCGCGGTGAACTCGGGCCGCAGCGTGAGCCGGCGCCCGCCGCGGTCCTCGAAGCTGTACATCTCCTTCTGGACCACCAGGTCGGCCGAGGCTCCGACCGACTTCTCGAAGACCTCGCTGTACTCGAACACCGGCGTGGTGAGCTGGCGGGCGCCGGCTCGGCCGAACTCCACCGCCGCCGCCTCGGCGAGCTGTCGCCAGGCGGGTTGCTCGTCGGGCAGGATGTCGTGGGTGCCCTTGACGGCTTGGGACCTCATAGGCTGAAAGTCTACACCGCGCGTCCTGCGCGCCCCGGCCGCGCGCCGGTACACGACGGAGGGCCGCCCGCGGGCGGCCCTCGCGATGCTTCCCTGCGGACCGGCGTCAGGGCAGGTTGGCAGGCAGCCCGTTCGACTTGACCCCGTTCGCTACCACGAACACGAAGCCGTAGCCCGGGCTCTGGGGTTCCGTGAACTCGATGCGGCTGGCCGACCACGAGGTGGGCGTGACCTTCATGCCACCGTCGCCGTTCATGTCGGCGCCGACGAGCACGTAGCTGTTGGCGTTCTGACCGCTCTGGCTGTCGCCGAAGTAACGGCCCTGGAGCACCACGGTTCCGCCGGCGGTCTGCGGCGGCGTCACGGCGATCAGGGTCGGCACCACATTGGTGCCCACTTGCGGGGTGGGCGCGCACGCAGCGATGAGGGTGGCGAGCACCCCGAGCGCAATCCAGGCAAGACGCTTCACGGTCTCCTCCTCGTCCACCAGAGCGTATGGTGGCGCCGGGCACGCGTCAATGGGAAGTTTCATAGCCTGGGCGCGCCCTCGGCAGGCACTCGCGCGTCCCCCGCGGTACGATCCTGGCGTGACCAGCCACGCCTTCGCTTACCTGGCGCGCCTGAAGCTCATCCTCCGGTGGGGCCTGATGCGCAACACCCGCGGCGAGAACACCCAGGAGCACAGCCTGCAGGTGGCGATGGTGGCCCACGCCCTGGCGCTCATCCGGGTGCGGGTCTTCGGCGGTCGGGCCGACCCCGAGCGCACCGCCCTGCTGGCGGTGTTCCACGATGCCGAGGAGGTGATCACCGGGGACGTGCCCACCCCCATCAAGTACTTCAATCCGGCGATCGCGAGTGCCATGACCGGCATCGGCTCGGTGGCGCGGGAGCGGCTGCTGGAGATGTTCCCGGAGGCATTGCGGGAGGACTACCGGCCGCTGCTGCTGCCGCAGGACGGCGACGCCGAGGCGTGGCGGCTGGTGAAGCTGGCCGACAAGATCGCCGCCTACCTGAAGTGCCTAGAGGAGGCGGTCGCGGGAAACGGCGAGTTCGCCAGCGCCGAGCAGGCCATCCGTGCCGAGCTGGAGGCCGTCGAGGAGCCCGAGGTGGGCTACTTCATGGCGACCTTCGTGCCCAGCTTCCGGCTCACGCTGGACGAGCTGGGCTGAGCCGACGCCGGCCGGCCACGCGCACGAGTTCACGAGCAAGTCTCATGTGACGTCGTGAAAGCTCACCATGGACGGGGAGCGGGGGAGAGGCGGACCCGCCGCCGCGGGCAACGGGAGCCCGCCCGGGGCTGATAGACTCTTCTGGTGCCTTCTCGCCCGTGACACGGCAGCGGCGGCGAGGAGCGGCCGAGACGCCGGAGGTGGTGGCCATGTTCGAGGCTCCCGACATGGACGTGCAACGGGACGAGCTGCTCGAGCTGGTCGAGGCGAGACGCTTCGAGGAGCTCCGCACCCGGCTCCGCGACCGCGAGCCCGGCGAGCTCGCCGAGCTGATGGACGACCTGCCACACGAGGCCGAGGCGGTGATCTTCCGCATCCTGCCGCGCGAGCTGGCGGCCGACACCTTCGAGTACCTGCGCGTCGATGCGCAGGAGCGGCTGCTGCGGGCCATAGGCGATCGCGAGGTGGGCCGCATCCTCAACGACATGTCGCCCGACGACCGCACCGCGCTGCTCGAGGAGCTGCCCGGCAAGGTGACGAAGCGGCTCCTGAACCTGCTGTCGCCCGACGAGCGCAGCGTGGCGACGCGCCTGCTCGGCTACCCCGAGGACTCCGTCGGGCGCCTGATGACGCCCGACTACGTGGCGGTGAAGCCCCACTGGACGGTCGCCGACGCGCTGACGCACATCCGCCAGTTCGGCAGCGACTCCGAGACGCTCAACATGCTCTACGTGACCGGCAAGGGCGGCGTGCTCATCGACGACCTGCGCATGCGCGAGCTGCTGCTGGTGCCCCCCGACACCCGCATCGAGGAGCTCATGGACCGCCAGTTCGTCGCGCTCGAGGCGACGCAGGACCAGGAGGAGGCGGTGAGCGCGTTCCGCCACCTCGACCGCACGGCCCTGCCGGTGACCGACAGCGGCGGCATCCTGGTCGGCATCGTCACCGTGGACGACGTGCTGGACGTTGCCGAGGAGGAAGCCACCGAGGACTTCCACAAGCTCGGCGGCGTCGAGGCCTTCGACGAGCCCTACCTTCGGCTCAGCATCCCCGCCCTGGTGCGCAAGCGCGCGGTGTGGCTGGTGATGCTGTTCATCGGTGAGATGCTCACGGCCACCGCCATGGGCTTCTTCCAGAACGAGATCGCCAGGGCGGTGGTGCTGGCGGTGTTCATCCCGCTGATCATCTCCAGCGGCGGCAACTCCGGCTCGCAGGCGGCCACCCTGGTGACGCGCGCCATGGCCCTGGGAGAGGTGACGCTGCGTGACTGGTGGCGCGTGATGCGGCGCGAGCTGGCGGCCGGCCTGTCGCTGGGCGTCATCCTCGGTGCGGTGGGCTTCGTGCGCATCTCCGTGTGGGCCCTCGCCTTCGACAGCTACGGCCCGCACTGGCCGCTGATCGCGGCGACCATCTTCTTCTCGCTGATCGGCGTGGTGCTGTGGGGCTCGCTCGCCGGCTCGCTGCTGCCGATCGTCCTGAAGCGCATCGGCGCCGACCCGGCATCGTCCTCCGCCCCCTTCGTGGCCACCATCGTGGACGTCACGGGCATCGTCATCTTCTTCACGGTGGCGGCCATCATGCTGTCCGGAACCTTGCTGTAGGAACTCGTCCGAGCCGCTATCCGTGGGAGCCGAATGTCCCTGGAGCCGGGGCGTATGGTGGGCGGGTACAGGAGGTGCCGATGACTCGGTCGAAGAGAACCGTTCCGGGCTCGGGCGCTCAGACTCCTGTTAAGGAAGAGAGTAGCGTCGACGAGGTCTTGCATGCCCTCGACACCACCCTCGAAGGCCTGAGCGACGAAGAGGCGATCGGGCGCCTGCAGCGTTATGGCCCCAACGCCCTGGTGGAGGGTAGGCGCCACCCGCTGGCGGAGTTCCTGTCCTACCTGTGGGGGCCGATCCCCTGGATGATCGAGGTGGCGGCCATCCTCTCGGTCGTCGACCGCCACTGGGCGGACCTCATCATCATCGTGATCCTGCTGCTGTTCAACGCGGCGGTCGGGTTCCTGCAGGAGTTCCAGGCGACCAGCGCCGTGGATGCGCTGAAGAAGCAGCTCGCGCTCAAGGCGCGGGTGTGCCGCTCGGGACGCTGGAAGCAGATAGATGCCGCGCAGCTCGTGCCGGGTGACGTGCTCCGGCTCCGTCTGGGCGACATCGTGCCCGCCGACGTCAAGCTGGCCGACGGCGACTTCCTCAGCATCGACCAGTCGGCGTTGACGGGCGAGTCGCTGCCGGTGCAGAAGCGTCCCAGCGACGTGGCGTACTCGGGCTCCGTCGTCAGGCAAGGGGAGATGGTGGCCGTGGTCAGCGCCACCGGAAGCGCTACCTTCTTCGGCAGGACGGCCAAGCTGGTCGGTGAGGCGAAGACGGTGTCGCACTTCCAACGCGCGGTGCTCCACATCGGCGACTACCTGATCTACCTGAGCCTGGCGCTCGCCGCCCTGCTGGTGCTCGTGCAGCTGGACCGCGGCGCGCGGTTGGTGACCCTGGCGCAGTTCACCCTGATCCTGGTGGTGGCGGCGATCCCGGTGGCGATGCCGGCGGTGCTGTCGGTCACCATGGCGATCGGCGCCCGGACCCTGGCCGGCCTGAAGGCCATCGTCACGCGCCTGGAGTCGATCGAAGAGATGGCGGGCATGGACATCCTGTGCTCGGACAAGACCGGCACCTTGACGCAGAACCGCTTGACGCTGGGCGAGCCCGTGGTGTTCGGTGCGGCCGATGCCCAGGATCTCATCCTGGCTGCGGCGCTGGCGTCGGTCGCCGAGGATCAGGACCCCATCGACCTGGCGGTGCTGGGCGGGCTGAGCGATCCGGCCGCGATGGAGGCCTACCAGCGGCGCTCGTTCACCCCGTTCGACCCCGTCAGCAAGCGCACGGAGGCGACGGTCGACGAGTCCTCCGGCGGCTCGTTCAAGGTCAGCAAGGGGGCGCCACGGGTGATCCTCGACCTGTGCGGGCCCGCGCCGCAGGATCGCGCCGAGGCCGAGCGCACCATTGACGACCTGGCCGCGAAGGGTTTCCGGACCCTGGCGGTGGCGCGGTCGACGGAGGACGGCGGGTGGCGCCTGTTGGGCGTACTGCCGCTGTTCGACCCGCCGCGGGACGATTCGCCCGAGACCCTCCGCCGGGCCCGCGAGCACGGCGTGCGCGTCAAGATGGTCACCGGCGACGACGTGGCGATCGCCCGCGAGATCAGCAGCCGGCTCGGCTTGGGAAATAACATCCGGTCCGCTGCGGAGCTGACCACGGACGCCGAGGATGGCGGCTTCGAGGGTGCCGCGGTCGAGGACGCCGACGGCTTCGCGCAGGTCTTCCCGGAGCACAAGTACCGCATCGTGAAGCGGCTCCAGGCGCTGGGTCACATCGTCGGCATGACCGGTGACGGCGTGAACGACGCTCCGGCGCTGAAGCAGGCCGACACCGGCGTGGCGGTGAGCGGAGCGACCGACGCCGCCCGCGCGGCCGCCGACCTGGTGCTCGTCGCCCCGGGGCTGTCGGTCATCGTGCGTGCCATCGAGGAGGCCCGCAGGATCTTCGAGCGCATGAACAGCTACGCCATCTACCGCATCACCGAGACGATCCGCATCATGGTGTTCGTCGTTCTCGCCATGACGGTGTACGGCTTCTACCCGATCACCGCCATCATGATCATCCTGCTGGCGTTCTTCAACGACGTTCCCATCATGGCCATCGCCTACGACAACACCTGGCTCGACCCGAAGCCGGTGCGCTGGGACATGCGCCGCATCCTGACCGTGTCGACGGTGCTGGGGCTGATCGGCGTCATCGAGACCTTCGGGCTTCTGGTGCTCGGCCGCGTGTGGCTCGGCCTCGACACCGCTCAGATCCAGAGCTTCATCTTCCTGAAGCTGGCCGTCGCCGGGCACCTGACGCTGTTCGTGGCCCGGACACGCAAACCGTTCCTGAGTCGACCGCACCCGGCCCCGATGGTGCTGTGGTCCGCCATCGTGACGAAGATCGCCGCCACGCTGCTGGTCGCATTCGGGCTGGGGCTGGTCGCGCCCGTCTCGTGGCCCGATATCGGCCTGATCTGGGGCTACTGCGCGGTCTGGATCTTCATCGAGGACTGGGCCAAGCTGGCGACCTACCACCACATGGACCTGAGCGGGCCGCGCCACCGCTCCTTCCTCGACCGACTGCAGACGCCGCTGCACGCCTACGGCAAGTCCCGCCGGGGCTCGACCTCCGGCGACTAGCGGTCCACACCCGCGCCGGGAGCCTCGCCCCGGTGCGCGAGCGCGCGGTGTGGCAGAGGTTGCCGCCCACAGGGGAGATGCTCGCGGTCGCCATCATGCCGCTGTCCAGGGCGCTACCCTGGTCACCGGTGTGGAGGCTTTTGCGCGCGCACGGAACCAGCTCGAACCGGCGGCGGTCGGACGCGGCCGGCCCGTGCCGAGCGGCCCCGTGGCCGAGCGGGTCCTCGCCGTCAGGACGGGACCCGTCAACTTCTTCCTGTACCTCGCCGACGACGGCCCGCTGTGCTTCGACGGTGGCCTCACACGGCCGTGGGCGGCGGCGGCGCTGCGCCGCCTGGGCGTGGCGCCGGGCGCCCCGACACACCTCTTCCTGACGCACTCCGACCCCGATCACACGGGGGCGGTGTCGCTGCTGCGCGGGGCGCAGCTGTTCCTGTCGGCCGACGAGCGCCCCATGGTCGATGGCAAGCGGACCAGGCTGGGGCCGTACCATAACCGGCTCGGCCGCAGCTTCCGCGGCCTGGCCGACGGCGAGGTGGTGAGCGTCGGATCCACGCGGGTCCGGACCATCGCCGTTCCAGGCCACACCCCCGGCTCGATGGCGTTCCTGGTGGACGGCTGGGCGCTGTTCTCGGGCGACGCCTTCAAGCTGGTGGACGGCCTGGCGCGGCCGCTGCGGCGCTACATCAACCTGGACAGCGAGCAGCAGGTACGGTCGATGGCGCGTCTGGCGCAGTTGCAGGGCGTGCGGCTGGCGTGCACCGGGCACTGGGGCGTGACCCCGGAGCCGGACGTGGCGCTCGCCGCCTGGCGCTGAGCAGGGCGCGGGCGGCGCGGCTGGAGAGCCCGCCAGCTGGTGGAACGACCATCCTATATATCCAGACTGAGGGTGGCAGCTCGGTCTGTCCGGCCGCGGACCACCGCTGATGGTCGCCTTCGAGCCGTTTTATCAAATCGCCTGAGGCCCCCAGGCGCCGCCCACCGGCGTCCTCCGTACGATCGCGCCAACCACCATCGCGAGGCGGGCTCTCGTGAGCGCGTGCGCGCGGGCCAGCGCACAGGCGGTTCCCGGCAGCTTGCACCGCTCGCGCGAGCCGGACCGTTCTGTCTGGCGGCCGGTCCGTCTCGCCGCCGTTCGAGGGCGCACGGGGCCCACGTGGCCCACGGCGGAATTCGCAGTAGGTGCCCGCGGCAAGGTGCCCGCTGACGCTGCCCGGTAGCCGGGCCGGTGGCGGGTCGGTGGCTGGTCGGTGACCGGTCGGTGGCCGGTCGTGCCTCTGGCGGTGGCGGGTTGATGCCCGCAGGCTGCTGGCCGCCAGTGGCTGCCGGCGACCATCTCCGAGGTGAAAAACCTGATAACTCGTCTTATCAGGTCTTGCTACGCTGCGCGCATGATCCTCGCTACGCTCCCGCGGCGACGCGCCCCCGCGGCTCCGGAGGCCACGACATGAGCCAGCTCCAACGCTACCAGGGCGACATGATGAGCCGCGCCGAAGGATGGGCGGCGCTGCCGCCGGACGAGCTCAAGCGCCGCGCCGCCAGGGCCGCCAACGCGCGCGACCTCGAGGAGCTGTGGGCGCTCACCGAGGCCTACCTGTTCCTGCATGGCTCCAAGGGCGCGCGGGCCAGCAAGCACACGCTGCGCACCTACCGTCGCGGCGTCGAGGACGTGCTGGCCGGCTGGCAGCACGAGAACCTGCTTAGGCCGGCGCGTGACGCCGGGGTGCTCTACATCCGCCGCCTGGAGTCGACGCCCAACCCCGACACCGGCGCCGTGCCCCAGCCGTCGACGCTGCAGGTCAAGCTTGCCGCGGCGCGGACGCTCTACCGCGCGCTGCGCTGGTCGGGGGCCACCGAGGCACGCCCCTTCGAGAACGTACGGGTCGCCAAGGACCCCACGCCGCCCTGGGAGAAGCGCCGGCCGTATGCCGACCGCGAGGTGGAGCGCCTGCTCGAGCTGGCGACGCCTGCCGAGCGAGTGGTCATCCTGCTGGGCGCCCACGCCGGGCTGCGCATCAGCGAGATGACCGCGCTGAGGTGGACCGACATCGACCTCGGCCGCGGCGAGCTGCGAGTCGAGGCCGGCAAGGGCGGCAAGCGCGCTCGCGTGCGCATGACCAGGCGCCTGCGCGAGTCGCTGGCGGCGCTGCGCGCCGAGGGTACGTCACCGGGCCGGCAGCGCGACGCCGACCTGGTGCTGCCCTGGGCCACCGACCGCACGCGTAAGCGCTTCAGGGGGCTGTGCCGGCGCGCCGGCGTGGACTACGACTCGGCTGGCGTGCACGGGCTGCGCCACGGTGCCGGCACCCGCTACTACCGCCAGACGCACGATCTGGGGCGGGTAGCGGCGCACCTTCGCCACGCCGACATCCAGACCACGCGCATCTACGCCAAGGTCGATCAGGACGCCATCCAAGAGGACATCGACGACTGGTGACGGGGTGCCGGGAGCGTTACTGGGGCGTCAGCTGGCCGCGAATCTCTCCACTCCTGTGGTCCTGGGAGTGCACCTGGATGTAGAACTCTCCATTCTCCAGCGCCGTCACCTGGTCGGCGCTGAGCTGGAACCGGCCCTGGAACGTCCCGGCGAGCGTGCCGGTGACGTCGAGCTCGAACACGACCGGACCGTTCTCGGTCGGGCCCCCGCGGTGGATGTGAGCTCCTCCGGCTTCGGCCGTATCGATCGGGCTGGTGAGGCTGAACTTGCCGGTGACGAGCAACTCCTGTCCGTCGAGGATCGCCAGGGCGGAACCGCTACTTCCGGACGAGAACGCAGGCACCACGTACTGCGAGGCCAGGGTGGCGGTGAAGGCCTGCATCCTGGACGGCGCCTGCGCCAGCGCGCCTGTGAGTGCGGCCATCAGCACCACTGCCACCAGTGCCGCCGCGAGCTTGCCCCCCGTCGTTCCGAGAGCACGTACACGTATCATCCGCGTCACCTCCACGCTCACTCTGCCATCGCCGCGGGGCGTCCCGTGTCATGCGCGATCCCGACGTCGTCAGCGACGCGGCAGGCGCCCCTCCGGCAGCTCGACGCTGCCGGAGCACACCGGCTGCAGGGCCGCGCGCAGGCGGCCGTCGGGCCCTCTCGCGCCGGACGCGCCCGTGCCGGCAGCCGCCGTTGCGACAGGATGGCCTGTGGCGTCGACGCGCTCCAGAAGCAGGCAACCGTCGCCGTCGATCCCGTGGGCCACGCCGCGGAGGTGCGCCCGACCCCGGGCCACGTGGACCGTGGCGCCCGCCAGCGCGTCGAAGCGCTCGAAGCGTTCGGGAAGCCGCTCCGGGGCGTCGAGCCAGGCGTCGAGCCCGCGCCGGATGCCCGCCAGCACGGCCCCGTGCACGTCCTCGAGGTTCCAGCCGCGCAACGCCGCGGCGCCGTCCGGCACGACGTTGCCGACGTTCACGCCGACGCCCACCAGCAGGTGCTCCTCGACGTACTCGGTGAGGATGCCGCCGAGCTTGCCGTCCCGGTAGAACAGGTCGTTGGGCCACTTGAGCTGCAGCCGGACCCCGTAGGCCTTCAGCGTTTCGGCCAGCCCTACCGCCACGGCCACGGCACTGCCGCCGCGAGATAGGCGTGGCGGCCCCGGATCGCGCACGGCCAGCGACTGGTAGCTGCCGCCGGGACCGCTGGCCCAGACGCGGTCACGCCGGCCTCTCCCCTGCGACTGCCTCGCCGCGCGCACCACCAGCCCGTCGACCCGCTCGCCGCGCTCGAGGCGCCGGCGCAACTCGGCCTGTGTGGAGGCAAGCACGTCGAAGCGCTCGATGCGGAAGGCGATGGCGAGCGGCATGGCGTCAGGCGACTCCGACCGCCTCCTCGCGGCGGATGCTGAACACGCGGCTGACGCCCCCTTCGGTGGTGACCCCCCAGAGCACGTCGGCGACCTCGAAGGTGGCCTTCTGGTGGGTGATGAGCACGAACTGGGTGCCGCTCCGAGCCAGGCGTGTCACGAAGGCGCAGTAGCGGCGGATGTTGGCCTCGTCGAGCGGCGCGTCGACTTCGTCCAGGACGGCGATCGGTAGGCCCGCGGCGCCGTCGTCGCCCGACATCAGGGCGAACAGGAAGGCAAGCGCCCCCATGGTGCGCTCCCCGACCGACAGCAGCTGGAGGGATTGCGTCTGCTTGCCCGGCGGTTGCAGCTTGATGCGCACGCCCACCGGGCGCCCGCCGTCGTGATCGACCTCGATGTCACCGGTCCCCTCGCTGCCGAACAGCTGCTCCACGTGTGACTGGAAGCCGCGCCTCAGGCTCGCCAGGGCCACCTCGAGACGGGCGGTGGTCTCGCGGTCGATGCGCTGGAGCGTGCCCTCCAGGTCGGTAACGGCGAGGGCCGCTTGTACCGCCTCCACCTCCAGCTCCTGCTGGCGTCGGCGGGTGTCCTCGAGGTCGCGGGCGGCGCGATGGTTCACCGGGCCGAGCGCCTCGAGGTCGGCCTCCACCTCGCGCAGCCTGCTCCGGGCCGTGCGTTCGCCGAGGTCGAGCAGCGGTGCGCCCTCTGGAAACGCGCTCAACTCCTCCTGCGCCAGCTCCAGCGCCGTCTCGCGACGTGCCCGCTGGACGTTGGTCGCCTCCAGCTCCTGGCCGCGCGCGGCTTGCTGCTCGGTCTCCCGGGACAGCCCGTCCTCGAGGGCCCGGTCCTGCTCGCGCGCCGCCGTCATCGCCGCCTCGGCCGCCTCCAGGCCGGTCGGCAGCGCCTCCCTGGCGGCAGTCAGCGACTGGCGGGCGGCGCCCAGCTCGCGGTCGAGCGCCTCCAGCGCCTGCTCGTGACGGCCGGCGCGGGTACGCAGCTCGGCCGCCCGCGCCCGGCCCTCCTCGAAGCGGGCTCGCGCACCCCGGTAGGAGCGCCAGCGCTCCTCCAGCACCAGGCGCCTCTGGCGCAGCTCGCCAAGCTCGTTCCGGGCGGCGGCCTCCGCCTCGCGGGCGGCCTCCAGCGCCTCCGTCGCCGCCGCGGCCTGGCGCGCCAGCGCCTCCGGGCGCTCGCCGTCACCGGCTGCCTTCGGCGCCGCGAGCTGCGCGCGCTCGCGGGCCAGCGACGCCTCGCGGGAGCGCAGCTCCTCGAGCAGGGCGTCCCGACGGGAGGTGCGGGCGCGGGCCTCGGAGAGCGCCTCGCGAGCCTGCTCGAGCGAGGTGCGCAGCTCCGGCTCGCGCGCCTCCAGCTGGCGCAGGCGTGCCCGCTCGCGCGCCAGCTCGGCCTCGGCCTCGGTGGCGGCCGCGGTCGCCTTGTCGGCCTCGGCCTGCGCCGTCTCGAGCTCCTCGGCGGCGCCCAGCACGCTCCCCTGGCTCGCGCGACGGCCGCCGCTCATGGCGCCGGAAGCCTCGAGGATGTCGCCGTTCAGCGCCACCATCCGGGTGCGAGGGCCGCGGCCTCGCGCCAGCTCGGTGGCGGTGGCCATGTCCTCCACCAGGGCCGTGCCTCCCAGCAGCTGCTCGACCACGCGACGGTAGGCGGGGTCGACCTCCACCACCTCGGCGGCGACGCCGATCACCCCCTGGCGGGCGAGGAGCTCTGTGGGCGGCCGGCGGCGCTCGTCGCGCAGCAGATCGAGCGGCAGCACGGTGACGAAGCCGCCCTGCCGGCGGACGTGATCCAGCACCCTGCGAGCGGTGTCGGCATCTTCCACCACCACGTACTCGGCGCGGCGGCCCAGGGCGGCGGCCAGGGCCGTGCGGTAGCGCTCCGGTACCCGCAACAGCTCGCCGACCGAGCCGACGATCCCTGGGATCCCCGAGGTGAGCGCGTTGCGGGGCCCCTGCGCGTAGGAGCGGCGCGCCTCGAACGCCGCCCGCTGCCGCTCCAGGGTCCGGGCGTGCGCCTGCCGCTGCGCCTCCAGGGTGGCGTGACGTTCGTGCGCTCGCCGCAGCGCCGAGCGCGCGGCCTCCAGCTCGGCGGCCGTCGTCTCGGCGCGCGCACGCGCGCCCTTCTCGGCAGTTGCCAACGCCTCCAAGGCGCCGTCCTCGGCTGGTCCGAGCGCCGCGAGGCGCTCGTCCACCTCGCGAGCCTGGCGCGCCAGCTCGGCGCTGCGGATCTGGTACTCGGCCTGCAGCCGCTGGCGTTTCGCCTCGGCCTGCCGCTCGCGCTCCAGCTCCGCGGCGGCTGCCGCGGCTCGCTCGCGAGCCCGCGCGAGCTCCTCTTCCGCGCGCCGGACGGCCAGGGCGAGGGCCTCCTCACGCTCGCCCAGCCCGGTAGCGTCCTCCTCCGGGGCGTTCGGCGGCTCGGCCGCCTCCAGCCGCGCCGCCTCCTCGCGCGCCGTGGTCAGCGCCGCCGCCACCGACTCACGCCGTTCCTGGGCGCGGGCGGCACGCTCCTCCGCGACCCGCAGGTCGCCCCGCTTCACCTCCGCCTCCGCCAGGGCCTGGCGGTAGCGCTCCTCGGTGGCGTCGCGCTCGTCGCGGGCCTGCTGCTGCTGGCGGCGCAGCTCCGCCAGGCGGCCGCGGCCCTCGATGATCGCGGCCTCCAGCTCCCCGCGCCGCCGGTCGAGCCCGTCGAGCTCGGCCGCCAGCCCGTCGGCGCGACGCCTGGCGGCGGTATGGCGCAGCGCCAGCGCCTGGGCGCCCAGCGAGGCGTGGCGCTCGGCCTCGTCGGCCTCGGCGGCCAACGCCTGGCAGCGCTCCCCGAGCTCGACGAGGACGTCCTGGAGCCGGTCGAGGTGCCCCCGCGCGGTCTCGAGGCGCGCCTGGGTGAGCTCGCGGCGCCCACTCATGCGCCCCACCCCGGCGGCCTCCGCCACATACTCCAGCAGCTTCGGCGGGTCGGCGATCAGCACCTGGCTGACCTCGCCTTGCCCGATGATGGCTACGCCTGCCCGCCCGAGCCCGCTGCCGGCGAGCGCCTCCTCCAGATCGAGGAAGCGCGCGTTGCGGCCGTTGAGCTTCAGGCGGGTGACGCCGTCGCGGCCCAAGCTGCGGTAGAGCTTGACGGTCCTGCCGTTGCCGCTCAGCTCCACCTCGACCTCGGCGAGGCTCACGCTGCGCTTGCCGCTGGCGCCGTGGAAGATGAGGTCACGCTTGTCGCTGGCACGGAACTCGCGCGCCCGGCCGCCACCGGTGGTCCACTTCAGGGCGTCGACGAGGTTGGACTTGCCCGATCCGTTGGGGCCGATGATGGCCGTGACACCGGGCGCTAGCTCGATGGCGGTGCGGTTGCCGAAGCTCTTGAAGCCTTGCAGCGACAGAGAGGTCAGTCGCACGGGCCAGTCTACCCCGCGCCCGCGGGCGCCGATCGGGCGGCGCTCACGCGCCGCCGCTCGCCAGGGCTCTCAGCAGGTGGGCGCTGGTGGCGATGCCGCGCAGGTAGTCGCGCACCGCGAACTTCTCGTTGGGGGCGTGGGCGCGGTCGTCCTCGAGACCGAACCCCACCAGCACCACCTCGCACCCCAGCAGCTCCTGGAAGTCCGCCACGACGGGGATGGTGCCGCCGGTGCGAGCGAACACGGGCTCGCGACCGTAGCTGGCACGGAGCGCCTGGGCCGCCGCCTTCACGCTGCGCGCATCGAGCGGTGTGGAGGCGGGCCTGCCGCCGTGAAGACGCGTCACGCTGACCTCGACGCCCTCCGGTGCCAGGCTCTCCAGGTAGCCGGCGAGCTTGTCGCTGACATCGTCGGGGTCCTGATCCGGGACCAGCCGGCAGGAGACCTTGGCGCCGGCGGTGGCGGGGATGACGGTCTTGGCGCCCTCGCCCTGGAAGCCTCCCCAGATGCCGTTGCAGTCGAGCGTGGGGCGTGCCCACAGGCGCTCGATGAGGCTGTAGCCGGCCTCTCCGGGCGTGGCCGACACGCCGGCGTCGGCGCGGAAGGCGGCCTCGTCGAAGGGGGCGGCCGCCATCCGCCGGCGCTCCTCGTCGCTGAGCGGTACCACGGCGTCGTAGAAGCCGGGAACGCTCACACGGCCGTCCTGGTCCTTGAGGTGCGCGAGCATGCCGGCGAGCGCGTCGACCGGGTTGGGGACGCCGCCACCGTAGGCGCCCGAGTGGAGGTCGCGTGCCGCGGTGCGCACCTCGACCTGCAGGTAGGCGAGGCCCTTGAGGCCGTAGGTGAGCGTCGGGGTGTCCGGGGCTAGCATGGCGCCGTCCGAGATGACCGCCACGTCGCACGCCAGCGTATCGGGATGCTGCTCCAGGAAGGGGCGCAGGTTGGGGCTGCCGATCTCCTCTTCCCCCTCCACCACGAAGCGCACGTTGAGGGGCAAGGCGCCGTCCACCGCGGCCAGCGCCTCTACCCCCTTGATGTGGGCGTAGACCTGCCCCTTGTCGTCGCTGGCCCCGCGCGCGCGGATGTCGCCGTCCACCAGCGTCGGCTCGAAGGGGGGCGTCTCCCACAGCTCGAGGGGCTCGGCAGGCTGCACGTCGTAGTGCCCGTAGATGAGCACGGTGGGGGCGCCGGGAACCTCGGGCGAGCGGCCCACGACCAGCGGATGGCGTTTCGTGGGAATGAGCTCGGCCTCCAGCCCCGCCTTGCGCAGGGCCTGAGCGACCAGCTCGGCGGCGGCGGCCACCTCCCCCTTACGTTCGGGGTCGGTCGATACCGAGGGGATGCGCAGCAGCTCGAAGAGCTCGCTCAGGTGACGTTCGCGGTTGGCTTCCAGATAGTCGTTGAGCGGCATGTGGCCGAGTATAACGCCGGCTCAGCCGTCCTCGTTGCCGTCCCCACCGGCGTCCGCGCCCTCGCCCGCGCCCTCGCCCGCGCCCTCGCCCGCGCCCTCGTCGCGTCCCGGCGGTAGCGCCTGGCGGCGCATCGTCTCCAGGTGATCCTTGAGGCGCACCTGCAGGTTGGAGATGCGGTTCTCCATGCCCGACTGCAGCTCGTCGAGGCGCCGGCGCAGCTTGATGATCTCCTCCACGCCGGCCAGGTTGACGCCCAGCTCCTGGGTGAGACGGCGGATATCGCGCAGTTGCTCGATGTTGCGCTGCGAGTACAGGCGCGTCTTCCCTGCGCTGCGGCTGGGCTCGATGAGGCCCTTGCGTTCGTAGAGGCGCAGCGTCTGCGGGTGCATGTCGACCAGCTCCGCGGCCACGCTGATGACGTAGAGCGGCTTGTCCTTGTCGATGCCCGGCGCGCGCTCCTCGGCCCCGCGCTCCGTCTCGTCGTCGGCCCCGCGCCCGACAGCCTCCTGCTCGTTGGCGTCCTGCTCAGCGCTCATGCCTCAAGTCCTTCCCTCCGTCAGCTTCCCCAGCCAGTCCGACGCTCCCCGCGCGAGTCCGCGCCACAGGTCGTGGTGCACGCTGAGCAGCAGGTCGCCGCTTCCCAAGCCCCCGCCGCTCACGCGCACCGTGCCGCCGTCACGGGTGCCCGGCGGGATGCGGACCGTCGTTCCCGCAAAGCGGGTGGCGATGCCGCGGGCGGCCTCCGCCGGCGTGAGGTAGACATCGGCCAGCACGTCGTCCCCCTGCAGCCTGGCGTTCCCCGGAGGGGTCACGCTCACGCGCACGAAGAGATCGCCGGGAGGGTTCCCCGGGCCGCCGAGCCCCTTGAGCCGGAGCCGGGTACCGCTCTTGATGCGCGGGGGGATCGCCAGGTCGACCTCGGCGCGGCCGCCCCTCACGCCCGCGCCCCCGCAATCGGGGCACACGGCGCCGTTCAAGGTGCGTTGCCCGCGGCACGTCGGGCACACGCTGGGGCCGGGCACGCGCAGGCGGCGCTGGCCGCCTTCGCGCGCCAGCTCCAGCGGGATGCCGATGCGCATCTCACGGGTCTCGCCGGGTAGCAACCCGGCGTTGCGGAACATGCCCGTCATCATGCCGAAGAGGGCGTCGAACACGGCGTTGCCGGTGCGCGGCGCGCCCTGGCGCTGGTCCCAGTTGATGGGGATGTCCGCCTCGCGGAAGATCGTCTGCCAGTCCATCCCGCTGAAGTCGGGCTGGCTACCGGGTGCCGCGGCCGTGGTGCCGTAGCGGTCGAAGCGGGCACGCGCCTGCGGGTCGCGCAGCACCGCGTAGGCCTCGGAGATCTCCTTGAAGCGCTCTTCTGCCTGCTTGTCGCCGGGGTTGCGGTCGGGATGGTAGCGCATGGCCAGCTTGCGGAAGGCCGACTTGACGTCGTCGTCGCTGGCCCCCTTCGGTACGCCGAGGACCTCGTACGGGTTGGTCGCAACCGGGCTCACTATGGCGCATGATATACATAACTTGAGTCTGGGACTGTTAAGCCACGCCCGGGGGCACGACCGGATCGGTCGAGCCGACCCCGATGGTATCGTGCTGGTAATGCCCGGCTGACACGGGCATGGAGGTGTGGCGTGACCAAGAGGCTCGGCATGGCGCTGCTGCTGGTGGCGCTGGCGCTCGGCCTGAGCGCGTGCCGCAACGAGACGCAGAACCGCATCCGGCGGAGCATCCAGGACTTCACCAATCAGCGGATGTACATCACCCTGTACTCCTACGACGGCAAGCAGGTGTTCAACGGCATGGTCGACGGCAAGGTGACGCGCTCGAGCACCAAGTCGGAGGGGGCGGGCAGCGGCGACTCGCAGGGCGCCTACATCTACTGGTACGACGATCGCGGTCGCTACCACCAGACCAACCTCCCCTACCTGCTCACCACCTACGACCGCAACCGCGGTGCCCAGAGCTCGCAGCCCTCGGGGTCGTCATCGCAGTGAGCCGCCGCGCGGGCTCGAGCGCCGTTCGCTAAAGCGGGGATGAATGCGTCACCCACGGGCGTGCCCTGGGGCCCTGCTAGCATGGACTGAAGGAGGAGGGGTCACCATGACCATTCCCAGACCGCTCCGCGTGCTGCCCATCGCCGTCGTACTGGCGGCGGCACTCACCGCCTGCACCGTCTACGTGCGCCCCGGCCCGCCGACCCCCAGCCACATCGGCGTGCCGCTGGACCACGTCATCGAGCTGTTCCAGCCGACGCGCGGGGCGGGTGCCGTGTACTATCTCGGCCAGCACGTCGAGTTCCGCATCCGCACGGACGTCAGCGGCTACGTCACGCTGTCCGCGATGGACCCCGACGGCCGGGTGTACGTCTTCGCGCGCAACATCTACGTGCCCGGGCATCGCACCGTCATCCTGCCCACGCCGGACATGCGCGTGAGCTTCAGCGCCGCCCCGCCGACCGGCTACCACATCATCCGTGCCGCCTTCACCGGCTCTCGGACCGACCCGAACCGGGTGCACTACAGCGGTCGCTTCGGAAGCGACGCGTGGTCGTCCGCCATCGAGCTCGACATCCGCCCCTACCAGGTGCGGGATGTCGCCTCCACCACGCTGATCATCCGCTGACGTCCGACGTCCGCGGCACCCCGAGGCGGCCGGCGCGCGAAGCGCCGGCCGCCTCACCTCGGGGCCGTGCCAGGGGCGGGTCCGCCCGGACCGTGGCGGTGCGATACAATGGTGGGCGTACGCTTCCAGGCACTACCCCAGCGCCACACCGGGAGCAGGAGGACGCATCCTTGGCCGGCCACAGCAAATGGGCACAGATCAAGCGCAAGAAGGCGGTCAACGATCGCCAGCGCGGGAAGATCATCAGCAAGCACATCCGGGCGATCCAGTCGGCGGTGCGCGAGGGCGGGGGCGGCGACCCCTCGTCCAACCTGCCGCTCAAGAACGCCCTCTCGGCCGCCAAGACCGACGACGTCCCCCAGGACAACATCGACCGCGCCATCGAGCGTGCCCTCGGCGGCAGCGAGGGCGGCGACTTCGAGCCCGCCCAGTACGAAGGCTACGGGCCTGCCGGGGTGGCCGTGCTGGTCGAGGCGCTGACCGACAACCGCAACCGCACCGCCTCCGAGGTGCGCCACGTGTTCAGCAAGCACGGCGGCAACATGTCGGGCTCCACCGCCTGGCAGTTCGAGACCAGGGGCGTCATCGTGCTCGAGGACGCCGACGAGGCGCTTCAGGAGCTCGCCATCGACCTCGGCGCCGAGGACCTGGAGGTCGACGACGCCAGCCTCACCGTCTACACCTCTCCCAGCGAGCTGTACGCCGTGGTGGACGGCCTCCAGAAGGCCGGGCACAGCCCCGGCGTGTCGCAACTCGACAAGTTCGCACAGACGGAGACGGAGCTGGCCCAGGCCGATGCCGAGAAGGTCGTGCGCTTCCTCGAAGCGCTCGAAGACCTTGACGACGTGCAGAACGTCTATTCGACGGCGAACCTAGAGAACGTCGAGCTGGTCGGCTGACCAGGCGAGGAGGGGTATGGGCTTTCCGAGCGTGCGCTGGGATGAGGTTCCGGCAATCACCGCCGCGCAGATGCAGCAGCTCATCATGCTCGCGACCGGCAAGTACGGCCTCGACAACCGCGTCCTGGTGGAGCACACAGCCCGCAACCTGGTCACGCTGGTGGATGCCTTCGCCGGCGACGGGTCGGTGCTGGTGGTGGCCGGCCGCGGCAACAACGGCAGCGGCGGTCTGGCCGCCGCGCGGCTCCTGGGCGCGCAAGGGCGGCGTGTATGGGTGGTGCCGACCCACGAGGCCGAGAACTACTCCGGAACGCCCAAGGAGCAGCTCGAGCACTTGCGCCACTTCGATCGCGTGCGGGTGCGCACCAGCCTCCCGAAGATGAAGTTCGCGTGCGTCATCGACGCGGCCATCGGCACCAACCTCGAGGGGCCGCCACGAGGCAGGACCCAGGACGTCATCACCGTGCTCAACCACATGGCGGACGGCTGCTGCGTCATCTCGCTCGACGCCCCCACCGGCATGATGGTCGACGACGGCGAGGTGCCGGGCGACATCGTGCATGCGTCCATGACCCTGGCGGTGGCGCTGCCCAAGGTGGGCGTCAAGCCCGGCGGCGTGGTGGGCCGGCTCTTCGTCGGCGACATCGGGCTGCCTCAGGGCGTGTTCGAGTCGATGGGGCTTCCGAGCGTGCGCTTGCCGGGGTTCGTCGCCGAGATCACGGCCGACTGACGCGGCCGCCAGCCGCCGAGCGTGGCTCGCATCCTCATCACCGGCTCGACGCAAGGCCTCGGCCTCGACGCCGCCGCGGCTGATGACCGTCAACGTGATCGCTCCCTACCTGCTCACCGTCCTCCTGGAGCGTCCCGATGGTCTGATCTACCTCAGCAGGAGCATGCATCGGCAGGGGCGAGCCGACGTCCGAGGCCTGGCCCCGTCCGGCGGGTGCGGCATGCGGAGGCCGGTCGGCCGCCGACGTCGGGCCGGGAACGGCCCTGGTACCGTGCGCCAACGGAGCTGACGCCACGCAGCAGGCGTGAAGGAGGATCGATGGAGTACCGCACATTGGGCAACTCGGGACTGATGGTCTCGCCCTTGACGCTCGGGACGATGACGTTCGGGGGTGAGGGCGCCTTCGCCAATACCGGCAACACCGGGGTCGAGGAGGCCCGGGAGCTGGTGGCAGCGTGCCGCGACGCGGGGGTGAATCTGTTCGATACCGCCGACGTGTACTCCTGGGGTGTCTCCGAGCGCATCCTCGGCGAGGCGCTCGCAGACGCCGGGGACGACGTGCTGATCGCGACCAAGGTCGGCATGTCGGTCGGCGACGGTCCCAACGATGGCGGCCTGTCGCGCGAGCACATCGTGACGCAGTGCCAGCAGAGCCTTCGGAATCTCGGCAGGGACCACATCGACCTCTACCAGGTCCACTCCTGGGACGGCCTGACCCCGCTGGAGGAGACGCTGAGCGCGCTGGGGTACCTGGTGGACCAGGGCATGGTGCGCTACGTCGGCTGCTCCAACTACTCTGCCTGGCACCTGATGAAGGCGCTGGGCATCGCCGAGCGCGAGCAGCTGCCGCGCTTCGTGGTGAGCCAGAACTTCTACAGTCCGGCGTTCCGGGACGTCGAGACGGAGCTCTTGCCCGCCATTATCGACGCGGGCATGGGCATGCTGGTGTGGAGCCCGCTCGCCGGCGGGCTGACCTCCGGGAAGTACCGCCGGGACGCCAAGCCCGACAGCGGACGCCACCTGTCGGAATGGGACGAGCCGCCGGTGGACGATCCGGAGCGGCTGTGGCGCACGGTGGACGCCCTGGTCGAGGTTGGCGAGGAGCACGGCTGCTCGGCGGCGCGGGTCTCGCTGGCGTGGCTCATGGCACGCGCCGGCGTCGCCAGCGTCATCGTCGGCGCGCGCAACGCAGGCCAGCTGGCGGACAACCTCGCCGCCACGGAGCTGGAGCTGACCGCCGACCAGGTCGACCGTATCGAACGAGCCTCGCGGCCGCGGCTGCCGTACCCGATCTGGCACCAGCGCAAGACCGTGGCGGCTCGGCTCGCCGACGCGGATAAGGTCCTGCCGCTGGAGCGAGCCGACTGACAGCGGCCGGCGTCACGCCGCCCAGCGGTCGACGCGGGAGGCTGCGGGCGGTCTCCCCCTCTCCTCCACCGGCCTCGCCACGCGCCTTCCGGACGCCGCAGCTCGCGGGGGCCGGCTGCCTGCGGCCGCCAGGCTGGCGGTGTCCACCACGCCGAGGCCCCACGGACGGCGGGGTCCGGGGGCTTGGCGTTGCGCTCGTGAGGCTGTTCTCGCTTGGTAGGCGCGGGCGGGATTGAACCGCCGACCTCTACAGTGTCAATGTAGCGCTCTCCCACTGAGCTACGCGCCTGCGCGACCTGCGGGTGGGACCGAGTGGTGGAGGCGCCGACCGGATTCGAACCGGTGAATCGAGGTTTTGCAGACCTCTGCCTTACCCCTTGGCTACGGCGCCGTGGCCCACGCCTCCGCTCGACGCCCTGGTGGCCGCCGAGCTAGTGAAGCGTAGCACGCCGGTTTTTTCGCTGTCAACGCGACCTTTGCCGTCCAGGCGGGAGCCTCCGGGCCCGGCGGAGGAGGGCTGCGAGCCGCCGTCTGCGGCGCGACGCCCGGACCGGCGCCGGGCGGTGCCGCGCATCCGGCGCCCCGCCTCCGGCGGGCGGACGCGAGGGTAGCATGGGCCATGCCGGAAGGACCCTTGCCCGCCTTCGCCCACCTCCATCAGCACACCGCCTACAGCCTCCTGGACGGGGCCGCTCGGATCAAGGACCTGGTCGAGTGGGTCCGGCAGGTGACGCCCGGGGAGGCCGCCGTGGCCATGACCGACCACGGCAACATGCACGGGGCGGTGGAGTTCTACAAGGCCGCCGAGGCCGCCGGCGTCAAGCCCATCCTGGGGATGGAGGCCTACGTCACCAGCGGGTCGCGCTTCGAGAAGCGGCGCATGGCGGGCAACCTCGACGGCGGCTACTACCACCTGACGCTGCTGGCCAAGGACTTCACCGGCTATCAGAATCTCTGCAGGCTCTCCAGCCGCGCCTACCTGGAAGGCTTCTACATGAAGCCGCGCGTGGATCACGAGCTGCTCTCCGAGCACAGCCAGGGCGTCATCGCGCTGTCCGGCTGCCTCGGCGCGCAGATCCCTCGCGCCGTCCTCGATCTCGGCGAGGACGAGGGCGAGCGCATGCTGAAGGCCTACCTGGACATCTACGGCGACGACTTCTTTATCGAGCTGCAGAACCACGGCCTCGACGAACAACGCCGCCTCAACTCCGTCCTCAAGGGGTACGCCGAGCGCTACGGTCTTGGCATGGTGGCCACCAACGACGGCCACTACGTGCGCAGGGAGGACGCCCGCGCGCACGAGGCGCTGCTCGCCATCCAGACCAAGACGGTGCTCTCCGACCCCGACCGCTTCCGCTTCCCCTGCGACGAGTTCTACGTCAAGACGCCCGAGGAGATGGCGGCCGCGCTGCCGGAGAGCGCCTTCCCCGGTGCCCTGGCCAACAGCTTGCGGGTGGCGGACATGTGCGACGTGGTGCTGCCCATCGGCAGCCGGCGCGTCTACCAGATGCCGGAGCTGCCGCTGCCGGAAGGCCGCACGCTGGCGCAGCAGCTGCGCCTGGAGAGCTACCGCGGCCTGATGCAGCGCTACCCGGTGATCGACGAGGCGCTCTACCGCAGCTACCTCGCGCAGGCGCGCGAGCCTGAGGAGGTGGCCGCGCTCGACCTCGAGGGCGTGCTGCTGGCGCTGGCAGAGCAGGGCGAGCGCGGGCGACGACCGAAGGGCGAGGGCGACACCTACGACCGCTACGCCTACCCCCACCTCGACGCCTTCGAAGGGCATGCCGAGCCGGACGCGCTCGAGCTGCTCAGGCGCGCGGAGTACGAGCTCGGGGTGATCGTGGCGATGGGCTTCCCCGACTACTTCCTGATCGTTGCGGACTTCATCAACTGGGCCAAGGACCACGGCATCGCGGTGGGGCCTGGGCGCGGCTCCGGGGCCGGCTCGATCGTGGCGTACGCGCTGCGCATCACCAACATCGACCCGGTGGCCTTCGGGCTGCTGTTCGAGCGCTTCCTCAACCCCGAGCGCATCTCCATGCCCGACTTCGACATCGACTTCTCCGACGTGCGCCGCGGCGAGGTCATCGACTACGTTCGCGGGAAGTACGGCGACGACAAGGTGGCCCACATCGCCACCTTCGGCACCATGGCCTCGCGCGCCGCCATCAAGGACGCCGCTCGCGTGATGGAGGCCCCCTTCGCCGATGCCGATCGCATCTCCAAGCTGGTTCCCGTCGTGTACGGCCGCAGCGTCTCCATCGCCCGCGCGAAGCAGGAGGTCCCCGAGTTCCGCGAGCTCTACGACTCCGGCGCGCGGGAGTACGTCGACGTGGCGGAGACGCTCGAGGGGCTCACGCGCCACGCCTCGGTCCACGCCGCAGGCGTCATCATCTCGCGGCGCCCGGTCCAGGAGCTGGCGCCCGTGTTCCGCGCCGGCGACGGGCCGGTGGTGTGCCAGTACGACATGGGCTCGGTCGAGGAGCTCGGCTTCATCAAGATGGATTTCCTGGGGCTCCGCACCCTCTCGTTCATCGAGGCCGCCGTGAAGATCGTGCGCGACGCCCTGGGTGTGGACCTCGACCCGGACGCCTTCCCCCAGGACGACGCCGCCACCTACGAGCTGCTCTCCCGCGGCGACTCCTCCGGCGTGTTCCAGTTCGAGTCGCCGGGGATGGTGGACACGCTCAAGAAGGTGCGGCCCAGCCGCATCCAGGACCTGGTCGCCGTGAATGCGCTGTACCGGCCGGGCCCCATGGAGAACATCCCCGCCTACCTGCGCCGGCACCGCGGCGAGGAGGCGATCGACTACACGGACTTCCCCGCCACCGAGGCGCTGCTCACCCCCATCCTGGAGGAGACCTACGGCATCCCGGTCTACCAGGAGCAGATCATGCAGATCGCCCAGGCGGTGGCCGGGTACTCGCTGGGCCAGGCCGACCTGCTGCGCCGCGCCATGGGCAAGAAGAAGGTTGCCGAGATGGAGAAGCAGCGCCAGATCTTCACCACGGGCGCCGCGGAGCAGGGCATCGACGGCGCCGAGGCCAACCGCATCTTCGACCTGCTGGAGCGCTTCGCCAACTACGGCTTCAACAAGTCCCACTCGGCGGCCTATGGCGTGCTCGGGTATCAGACCGCGTACCTCAAGGCGCACTACCCGGTCGCCTTCGCGGCCGCCCTGCTCACCGTCGAGCGAGCCAACTCGGACAAGGTCGCCGAGTACGTCGCCGACGCGCGCCATATGGGCATCGAGGTGCTGCCACCCGACATCAACGAGTCCAACGCCGACTTCACCCCCGTGGGCGGCCTGGTGCGCTTCGGCCTCTACGGCATCAAGAACGTCGGGGACTTGGCCGTCGACCACATCCTGAGCGAGCGCCGGCAGTCCGGCGACTTCGCCGACCTGTTCGACTTCTGCCGACGGGTGGACACCACCCTGGTCAACAAGCGCGCGGTGGAGCACCTGGTCAAGGCCGGCGCCTTCGACCAGCTGGGCGAGCGGCACGTCCTGCTGGCGAACCTCGAGCCCGCGCTGAAGTGGGGGGCGATGCAGCGCGAGCAGGCGGCCCAGGGGCAGACCAGCCTCTTCGGCGCCGAGGAGATCAAGCCGCCCACCCTGGAGGGCGGTGAGGCGCTCGGCGAGCTCGAGCTGCTCCGCTTCGAGAAGGAGGCGCTGGGTCTGTACATCAGCGCCCATCCGATGAACTCCTACCCGGGCCTGGCGGACGCCGCCACCTGCCCGGTGGACGCGGTCCAGGCGTACGTCGGCGAGCACCCGCCGCAACGACCGGGAGGCCGCGTGCGCATCGTGCTCGCCGGCATCCTGCAGAATGTCGCCAAGCGTCCCACCCGCAAGGGCACCATGATGGCGCGCTTCGAGGTGGCCGACGAGTCCGGCGCGCGGGAGCTGGTGGCCTTCAGCCGCAGCTACGAGGCGATGGCGCACCTGCTGGCCGAGGACGCGCCCGTGGTGGTGGTGGCGGACGTATCCGAGGACGGTGACGGCGTCCGCTTGGTGGCCGACCGCCTCATCCGCTGGGACGCCCGCGAGCGCGGGCTGGAGGTCGCGGTGCTGCGCTTCGACGTGTCGCAGGTGGGGCGCCATCACCTGCTCGAGCTGCGCTCCCTGCTCGACGAGTACGGCGGCACCACGCCGGTGAGGCTCGAGCTGGAGGGCCCTCAGGGGCGTGCCAGCTACGCCGCCGACGGCGTGCGCGTCGACGTCGCCCGGCTCGAGGAGCTGCAGGCGAGCTGCCCCTGGCTGCGAACGACGGTCACCCTCGACCAGCGCCGGCTGCTGACGGAGCGACCCGCCGGCAACGGCTACGGCCAGCGCCAGTCGCCCGCTCCGGAGGTGCCGTTCTAGCTGGCTGCGATGCTCCCGGACGCCGCCCGGTCCTCGCGGGTCAGGTCCACCTGGGTGGCCGCCATCTTGAACGCCTGGGAGCTGGTGGCGGCCGCCATGCCGGTCTCGAAACTTATCACGCCCTGCCCGTAGAGCTCCGCAAGGTTGTCGTCGAACAGCTGCATGCCGTCCAGCCGGGCGTCGCGCAAGGCATCGTAGAGCTCTCCCGTGCGCTCCTCGTCGCGCACCAGGTCCTTGACCCGGAGCGTGCCCTTGAGGATCTCCAGCGCCGCCACCCGGCCCTTGCCGTCGGCCCGCGGCAGCAAGCGCTGCGACACCACGCCCACCAACGACTCGGCGAAGAGGATGCGGGCGGTGGCGCGCTCGTGCGGTGGGAACAGCTCGATGACGCGGTTGATGGTGCGCACCGAGTCCTGGGTGTGGAGCGTGCTGAAGACCAGGTGTCCGGTCTGGGCCGCGCTCAACGCGGCGGTGGCGGTGGCGTGGTCGCGGATCTCCCCGATCATGATCACGTCCGGATCCTGCCGCATGGCGGCGACGAGCGCCTCGGAGAACGAGCGCGCGTCGACGCCCAGCTCCCGCTGGACCACCACCGACCGCTTGGACCGGTGCAGGTACTCGATGGGGTCCTCGACGGTGACGATCATCTTGGCGTGGGTGCGGTTGATCTCGTCGACGATGCGCGCCAGGGTGGTGGACTTGCCGCTGCCCGTGGGGCCGGTCACCAGCACCAGCCCCTTCTCCTGGTCGCGGAAGTAGTCGATGGTG
>Ga0315535_1000453_pt1 | contig 29108 bp, 28 predicted proteins | sample SalMarSW160220MG_2_FD_203092 | JGI IMG/M metagenome (GOLD analysis project Ga0315535, IMG submission 203092) | Salt marsh sediment microbial communities from the Plum Island Ecosystem LTER, Massachusetts, United States - Salt Marsh Sediment SW1602-20 ... | reverse complement strand
ACCACGAATTGGCATGGGAAGACTCTCATCTACTGTACATGGGAGACCTCCAGCATCAAGAAACAGAACTTCATTCTCATTGCCATCTTCAGAGAGTAATGCGACATATCCAGAAGAAGCACCAGTAAGTTCCTTAGCTATATCAAACACAGCTCTAGCTGCGCTTGGAAAGTCCTCTGAACGCAGGACTACAGCTGCCGCATCAAGAAGTTTCTGACTTTCGTATTCAATCCTTGTGATCTTTTCTTTAGCTTCTTGGAGTTCTCTCTCAAGAGTCATAGTATCAATCGCGTTGTTGTTAGACATTATGTAGACCCGACTGGTCATTGTTCATTATTCTCTTTTATAAATACTAATACTATAAGAAAAAATGAAGTGAGGCCAGCGCACTGTAACTCGAACGATGAGTAAACCACATTGAGATACATTACTCAATCACCATTACTGGAAGTGAGTAAGCTGACCTCTTGTGAAAACTGACACAAGTATGAGATCTTCGGGTTCCTTCACAATCTCAAAATCGACACAATTACTGATATCGGAGTTCATATTTACTGATACTGAATAAGTATTTGTAGACGAGAATAATGTTTCTTCAGCGGGTGGTTGCGGTTGGAGACGGATACAAGTGGTTCAATAAGTAGTATCTCCGAAGTTAAGAATAGAGGGGATCTTGTTAGATTTTTTGAAGATGTTATGACTACATCAGCTCAATCACTCAAAGAGGAGCAAAAACTTTCTGCTGGAACAAATCTGGTGAAGTCATTCATAGTAGAAACAAATCGTGAATCTAAAGATACACTTGATGATATTTCAAAAGAAATCAAAATAGAAGAAAAAGACACAAACGACAATAGTCTTACCTTACTTACTCTCTCTCATAAGAAGAACAAGAAGAGGAAAGCAAAATATTTACTTGACACCGCGCATGAAAGGTTCTGGGTTTTTCATACATTTGAGAAAAGTGATACGTCAAGATATCTGATGCATCATTTGATTGGTAGTTCTCTAAGTCGTCTTGACTATATATGGTTGTCTCGTGAATTTCTTATGAATTTCATTCATGAAAAATCAATGAGCACTTGACTCCTTTTCAACCCATGATATTGAGTCTTTTGTGGTATATTTTGCGAATAACAATCCGACAATGAGGAATAACGGGAATGGTAAACTTGGAATAAACAATCCAAAAACATAGGCGACAATTAGACCCGGGAGTCACAGAATATTCCTACTATGACAAGTTTTCTTGAGTCTGTAAGATTCTTCTTGTAGAGCAGTACCTGCTGGATGAATGCGAGTCTGATCAGACCCCATAGTCCCTCCACAATCATTACCTCCAGTGGTGTGAACCTGAAAGTCTGGGACTCAGTGTAAAACGCCCACAACGGTGCGGATAATATAATGTTAACAGATCCTGGTTGAAATCTGAACGTAATTAGATAAGGTGTAATAAAAGCCAGAATAAGAAGCCAGAATCGAATAGTACCATGTGTTAGAAGCTCGTTAGAACTTATTTCTTCAGAAATCTCCAGTACCTCTCTACTCAAATTCAAAGTTAGTATTTGTAATAAGATTATCGCACAAATAATCAAGAAATGGTGTTTATAAAAAGTGAGATTCGATTGAATTTATTTCAATTATGTGATAGATATTATTTATATTAAAAATTATAACGAACAATTTATTAATTAGATAAACAGGTTATTTGATAGCTCATGCATATAAATGAGATGAAGATGGGCTGGAGGAAATGACATGATTAAACGGAAAATATTGTATGCAGTTAAGTTCTATGATTCACAAGAGATATGTGTTTAGATACTAAACATTACTAATCCACACGATATGATCACTCAATGGCGTCGATCAGTTTTGCAAGTTGAGATTCTTTTTGATAACAATAAGTCAAGATTTTCCCATTGTACACGACAGCATAAACACCATAGGCTGTTGGAAATTTCTTCTGAATATCCTTAGAATTATCAAATCTAATCGAACGGAATGGTATTTTTTCATTCTCTGCAAAGTTCTTGACTGCCTTCAGAGCGCTTAATTGATATGGGCATTGGTCGGTATGAAGAACTGTCAGTCCATCTCCAAATTTCATTGCTCGTTTTTCCCAGTCCTTGGGAAAGGTCGGGTCATCAACCTCCTTTAATTTCAGAACCATTAAATTGAAGCTAGGAGGTGCTTGATCTATTGCAGCAAATCCATTCTTTTCAAAGATTTTCTTATCAACAAGCCAATTACCTTCACTAGTAACACATACAACTCCATCCTTTTCTTGAACTTTGGAATCTTCCACGACAGTTTCAATAAGTTGTCTTCCAAAACCAAGCTTTTTCCATTTGCCAACTACCCATAGACAATGAATCACATTGTAGTTTGGGGCATTCACAACTCTCCAGGAGAAATTACCAGGTATATATTCGATGAATCCTCTGGATGTCATTCCTTTTTTTTCTTTTACCATCAGCAACTTGAACCGAAGCCCTTCTTTGTATCTTTCATCAAACCAATGTAATTTGTTCTGATAGCCATCAGATTGCTTCTTTGATTTGACACAGAGCAGATCATATTCATTCACGTTACTAGGTGTGATATCTACAATTTCGAACTCAGTATTCAAGCGAATCACCAGCTTCTAAATAGCAGTGTAGTTCGATTTGAAATATCTACTCATTTAATCCGAGTGAGGAATTATATCTGCAGAAAATCAAACATATTCGTTTAGTATCTAAACACATAACCGTTTGTTAGAATGTAACGACAATCCATGCAATGATCAGTGACAAAACAGCCATCGCTATTGTTCCATAGACATGCCCCTTTGAATGTTCAACTCGGAAGTTCTTGTATGCAGTTTGTTTCATACTTTCTGTTCCAGGAATAATCACCCAGTCTGGAGTCCAAGTTCCAACTATGATCATATCTAGGAACAACCAATCAGCTAGATTTCCTATCATTAGAACACCAAAGGCATTGAAGAACGCATCTAGTAACGAGATAGTTCCACCGGAACTAGTTTCGAAAATGATTGTAGATACAAGAGGAAAGGCAATCATTAATACGATGAATGGAAGACCTGCAGCGGTTGCTTTTCTACGTTCTTCTTTCGACTAAGGTTCCACGCTTTCAGTAATTACCTTCGGATAGTCACTAAAAGCCCAGATTCGTGGACTGGTAAATCGCATAATCGGTAAAATGTATAGTATAAGGAGAATGCCTGCAAGGGTTCCATGAACTAGTATGTTCTTAATCAATCCCATACTCAAACCTCAAGATTATGACCACACATACCTATATAAGTTAGACGAAGCTAAATTATTTTCTATGTGTTTAGTATCTAAACAATCATACTTCAGAAATTAATTCTTACTCATGATCGAAACCATCTTATCAAGAAAATTCGATATTACCTCTTTCTCTTTGTTGGATAGAGCTTGGATATATCGGCGATACTTACCTTCAAGAGATTTTTTACTCTTGTTAAGTTGGATCATCAATTGCTCACCAGAATCAGTGAATTGAACACGTAACTCATTCTTCTTCTCAGGGAACATCTCTTTACTGATAATCCCCTTCTTTTGCAAACGAGAGAGCGTCTGTGAGATTGCACCTTTAGTCAGACCCATTTCGTTGGCAATTGCTGTTACGTTTGTGTTCTGTTCGTGATATAGAAACATTAGCAGCTGAATTTCTGAAGGATGCAACTTCTCTCCTTCATGAGCAATAACCCTCTTCTTGTCAAAGGATACAACTAAGGTGATACTGTCTAGTATCTTTGTAACGAGTTCTCTATCCTTAAACATAAGTGTTTAGTAACTTAACACTACATAAAACTTCGCATGACTCGGTTAGTCCTCTCGCATTGATACTCGATAAGAAATTACCTCTTGCTCCTTGTATATTTCAGACCACTGCTTTGTTGTGAGAAGTTCTCGCAGCTTCTCCTTAGCCCCGTTCTTCATCCTCTCACTCATATAGACAATCTTGTCTACCTTTACGGGCACTGATGGATCATCATAGTCTTCTTTGTCATACTTGCGCATTGTAACTTCTAAGTAGTCATGTAGGGTCTCCAATTGTTCTTCGATTAGTTTCTTCTGTTTGAGCAAATTGTGATATTCTTCACAGATATCCTTCATTTCTTCTTTGAACTTGTCATCCAGACTCATCTCTTCACCTTTTGCTGCAATAGTATTTGCATCTGAAAAATCATTTGGAAATGATTTGAAGAACTCCATAAATGCTTAATAGTGGCCAGAGAATGAATAATAAAAAGGAAAAGGAACAATGAGCGAAAGTTCCAAGTCTAGGAAGGCAGTGCGTTTCTCTATTTTGGATTATGGAGCGTCTGAGAATGAAGTATATCGATCTTAATAGCGAATCCAAGAAGAAGACTAAAGCACACTATTCTGCAGCAGTTGTCCATAACAAGATCGTCTACGTTTCAGGCCAACTTCCCATGGATCAGGAGAAGGGAATCCCTGTTGAAGGAGGGATAAAAGAACAGACACGAGCAGTATTTCGAAGTTTATCCAACATTCTTGAAGAAGCTGGGAGCTCGAAGGATAGAGTTCTGAGAACTACCGCTTACATTTCTGATGTTTCACTCTGGGGGGAGGTGAATGACATCTATGCAGAATATTTCGGAGAACATAAACCTGCTAGGACAATTGTTCCAACAACTAAACTCCACTATGGTTGTCTGATCGAGATTGATGCGATTGCAATCGTCAAGGAAGAACGGTGATATTAATGTCAGAACAAATGATTGAACTTGAACGAATACTTGAAGAAGTAAAAAATGCGGAGGAAGTATCAAAACCGACTCGCAGGCAATTTTGGAAGATTATTCGTCATATTAAGCGAGAGAGAGAACCAGATATCAAAGAAATCAGAATCGCGACAAAGATTCGAAACATACTATTCGATATGGATAGAGGAAAAACACATGCAATTGGTCCATTCGTAGCAGCAGAAACCATGCTTGGAATATTCTCGTTTATTTTGTATTTGTACGTACTGAATATTCCCGTTTCGTGGCTCAATTTTCTGTCTTGGGGTTTTCTAGAGATTATTATAGTGTTTCTTCGATTCGTCTGTATCTTTCTCATGATTGCCTTCTTCTATCCATACGGTCGATTAATTGCAGGTGCAATCTTAGGAATAAGACTTGAAGCAATTTGGTTCAGCGATAAAAAAGAACCCGGTCTCAAAATTGATTACGAAACTTTTCTACTCGCTAAACCCTCACGACGAAAATGGTTCTTCTTCTTTTCGGGATTATGGACAATGATTACAGCTGTTGTAACTGGTTTAATTGGCTGGTTTATTGCTGGTGATATTCTCGGTTTTATCCTCGTTGCTTTCTTTGTCGTCTTCTATGTGTACGTTATTGGGACTGGTGTCAAATACCCTAATCGTGGAGAGATGTCACAATATAATCGTGAGAAGAAAATAGAGAAGGCTTGGAAAAAGAATCTGGTATAGCTTGGATTGCTTGCGATTAAAAAAAGAGAAACAATTGTAACGAACTCTGCGCTTCTAATGTTTTTATCTTGAGCATTGAAAAAACATCAATCGCTTCAAGAATGATGCAGTATTGCCTAACTTCAATAAGCCCTTTTCAATTCGGAATTCTTGGTTATCAGATGCAGATCACTCCAGAAGTACTCATAGGTAGTTTGATTGGTTTACTTACAGCTTTTCTCTGGGCAATATCGACTAATGTTTACAAAACACAGAGCAAAGAAGCTACTCCAATAGCTATTGCTGCTCTGAAAATGTGGGCTGCTATGGCTTTTATGACATTTATTGTCATGTTACCATTTCGCACGACACCGTTCTATGTTCCATTTGAATCACTCTTGGTTCTAGTGATTTCTGTAGCAATCAGTCTAGTTGTTGGAGACATGCTCTACTTGACAGCTCAAGAAAGAATTGGAGTGTCCTACGCTTTTCCTATATCTAGTACCTATCCCATATACACCTACATGATTGCCATCATCTTTCTTAGTGAAACAATCATCATCAGTCGTTTTGTGGGTATTATCGTAGCTGTCATTGGAGTGTCACTGATTTCCCGAGAACAAGCAGCTCATAATGAATCACAAAATCTGTCAAAATTTGATGTTCTAGGAATTGGTCTATCTTTAATAGCAGCTGTTTGTTGGGCTTTTGGAAGTATTCTTCTTCAAATTGGAGTCACGGATATTGAGCCCATAGATGCAAATTTTGTGAGGATGCTTTTTGGAGGAGCAATATTTGTGCCGATTGTTCTCACAGCAGTTAATCGAGGAATGCCAAAACCAACACGGAGGGCAACTAAGATTATTGTTGGAGCAGGATTTTTAGGGATGACTATGGGTTCGCTTCTGTACACCTATGCTGTCAAATTGGTAGGAGCCTCAATTGCAGCTCTTCTTGGTTCTACTTCACCACTGTTTGCGGTGCCTATTTCTATTCTTATACTCAAGGAGTCAATTAGTAGACGTTCTATCTTTGCAGTTCTTCTAACAGTCTTAGGGGTTGCGCTTGTTATAATTGCAGTATAGAATCATACCCAACCTTTCCGTCTGAAATATCCTAGAAGAATCAACCCTACAATTAACATGAACCCCATGAACACAGGATAACCATAGTAGAAATCGAGCTCTGGCATCCATTGCCAATTCATACCATAGATTGAAGCCATCAATGTAAGTGGAATGAAAACGACAGAGATGACGGTTAGAACCTGCATGACCTCATTCATCTTGTTGCTGACTTTGGAGAGATATATGTCAAGCATCCCAGTGATTGATTCTCGATAAGTTTCTACATGGTCTGTAACACGAATGACATGATCGTAGAGGTCCCTCATGAAAACCAAATTTTCCTCTTTGACCTGCATAGGTATGTCCCTCTGTAGTTTCAGTACGACTTGCCGAAGGGGCCAAATATGACGCCTGAAGATAAGAAGAGTCCGTTTGAGTTTATAGATCTCTGTCAGCATTTCAGTTGATCCTTCTGCGATGAGTTCATCTTCCAAATCTTCAATATTATCTCCTATGGATTCCAAAACAACGAAATACTTGTCAACAATCAAATCGAGCAATGCATAAACTAGATAGTCAGGACTACCTTTTCGAATACGTTCACCTGGTTGGCGTATCCGGTCGTGTATAGGTTCGAAGATATCATCGGAAGTTTCCTGAAATGAGATGACATAGCCTTTTCCAAACACGATTGATACTTGCTCGGATTGGACATCTTCACCGTCGATGTCATATTTTCTAAGAACAACGTAAACTCCTGCTGACATTAGTTCAATTTTAGGGCGTTGATCAACACTAGGGATATCTTCAATTACAAGTGGATGTAGATTGTAGAAATTGCAGATTTGTTCAACGATTGCTACATCATGTACACCCATGACATGGACCCATTTTGTTGCACCTTCTTTCAAAGAAGGACTACAGTCATAAATAGAGTCAGCTACATATTCTCGAAATTGATCGTCGCAGATTTCCGTAATGAAAATCTTGACCTCTTCACATCTGTCCTTGCCTGTGTGTACAATTGTTCCAGGAGCTAATCCTACTTTGTCTTTCATATCATCCTGACTCATACTGGCCACAGATTGATGACGTCTCTTGCAATATTAGAAAGTGAGGATTACATAGACTAAATATTCAGTTTCCATTAATGGGATAAAACGGCGCTAATCGTTGCTATATTAAGGGAATGTTCATCGTCAATCTAGCACTAGGTGAGATGTGTTTGAAGTCATCGCGGTCAGATTTGATACGAAGAATATTGTTTACTATTGATCAACAACCTGCATCTATCTATGATATCCTGTATTCTATAACTAATTTCTCTGATCCAAAAAGAACTAAATTACCTAAACTTCTCAAATCTATGGAGAACGATAATCTCGTAGTGAGTGCACTCCAACCAGGTCCTCTTGGGCCATACAGAAGAATTTACGAGCCGGGGCCAAAGGCAGAATATTACCTGATTGAAAATTTGAAATCTGCGTTGGAAACTATTCTCCATTTCTATGACTCCTATAGGAGTTCAATTCATGATTCAGGAAATGAAGAAGAAAACGACTCGAAAATTCCCATAAAAGATGGTAAAATTCTATTTGCTTCATTTCCTCATGTCAATGTGAATGATCTTAATGAGATTCGAAATCTATTAGCAACTCGTGACATTACTATATCCATTATTGGTAAAGATGATATTCTTAGAAAAACTGGAATTTCTTATGATGTGGTAGGAACAGATATCGTTTCAATCGAAGCACCAAGTAAGAGTTTCTCAGAGGTTCATCTTAGAGGAATTCCACCAATGGATAAACTTCACGATACGATAATGGAATGTAAGAGAGTCTTAACAAGAGGAGGAGTCCTAAATATGATTGCGCCTTTTGTATTCTTTGATAAACCAAAGAAATCGAGTATTGAAGATTTTATCCGAAACACTGCAACTAAGCACTTTCCAGAGTTGGGAATCATTGAAGGTGATGAAGTGCTTGATCTCATTACGCAGAATTTCTCGAAGCACGGTATTCTTGAAATCGGACAAGGAGAATTCAAATTCTGGGCGATCAAATCTTGAATAGCGTTCTAGAATAGTTTTCTAGCAACTGTCCAGACATATCCACGTAAATCACCAGGTTTCAAGAGTCGCTCTTCAGTTCCGAAACCATGTAGGGTCCAACCTTCTAGTTCCAATTTTAGTTCGTCTTCAGTGACAAATTTAATGGGTGGATCTGTTTCCATATGAGGAAGAATATTTCCACTGTATACAAAGAACCCACCGGGTTTCACTGCAGCGATTGCTTCTCTCATCCGAGGTATGGTTCGATCAAATAAGTACTGCAGACACTGCAAAGTAATTACAATATCATAAGACTCTGGTTCTAGTGGCCAACCATCCATATCATCCAATCTGAACTCTACTTTATCAGTCAATTTTAGAATATTGGCTCTTCTTTGTGCAACTGCTATTGCGCTAGCTAGTGCGTCAACTGCAGTAACTTGACAACCTATCTTTGCAAGGTAACATGCGACAGTCCCATCGCCACAACCAAGCTCCAAGATACTCATATTTTGAGTGTCGGATTTTGTGATTGCAAGTGCATGTTCCAGCTGTTGGATACGTGGTCCTACATCTAACCGTGAAAGCTCATTATCACTTTTCGAAAGCATTTGGCTGTAAATTTTGTCCCAGCCATCCATCCATTTCTTTGGTGCTGTAACGGGTACATTACTTTCTACCGTCATTTGGTTCGAATGCGCAGCCATCAATCCGGTGTATAAGGTATTTGGTTTAAGTGACTGAGAGAAAATGTAAAAAGAAACACAGATATTGATTTTGTATTGCGACTAATATTAGTGAAGACAAGCGGTCTTCTAGAAAATATAGATATACGAACAACTCTTCACAAATCCAAGATTGGAGTAAGCATAATGAGTGAGAAAAAAGAAAAGCTTGCCAAGCTTATAGTTGATCTCAATGTCAGTGCTATTGTCACCATGAGCGAAAGACTTGACGTTGCGCCTGAAGAGGTCATTGAATTGATCAATGAACTGATATCCGAAGGAAAACTTCATGGCACAATAACAGAAGATAGTAAGAGATTCTTCAGAAGTGACGCCAAGGTTTCTAATGCTCCAGTCATAGAACGTGGTCAAACTATACCTGAATTTTTGAGTTACAATACAAAACCGGGATATGTAATAGCAATAATTGGTGCATTAATTCTTGGCATAGGTGCTATAGTTAATAACTATGCGACAGATGCAGCTGAACAAAATGTTGCAGCAGTACTCTTTCTAATCGGAATACTCATACTTTTTGTTGGGCTTTACCTAGTAGCAAGGCGCAAGACTCCAGATTGATTCCGTAATATCATCCGCAACGGATTGCTTAAGTAGAGGTCTGAGCGGCCAAATCTCAAGGTGACCTAATCTGCTGCAAATACTATTCTCGGACATATTGATGCTAGCAATATTTGCAATCGGAGTAGGAGTACTTTCTTCCATGATTGGAATTGGAGGAGGAGTTGTAAATACTCCCCTACTCTTGATTCTCTTTGCTTTCACTGAACAGGAAGCTCCAGCTACAGCATTGGTGGGTGGTCTTTTTGTTTCAATTGCAGCTTCAATCAGTTACTGGAAACAGAAGCCTCGCCCAACTATCTTGAGGATTGGTCTAATACTTGCTGTCCTAACAGTCCCAGGGTCACTTTTCGGTGTGTTCTTGCGAACATTAATCACTGCTCCGTATACACTTCGATTGATTTTTGGAATAACATTAATGCCGCTTGCAATCAAAATGCTCTTTACAGCGAAACGGGGTAATAGCGATCTTGCTTCAGAACTTGCTAATTGGGACATGTCACAAATAACAAACCGACAAATGGGAATTTCATTATTTGGAGCCTTCATTGGTGGAATCTCTGCAGGGCTCCTAGGGCTTGGAGGTGGAGCAGTGATAGTTCCAGTTCTTTGCGTACTCATGGGACTTCCTATGCATGCAGCTGTTGCAACAAGTATGTTCACCATGATCTTCACTGCTTCTGCTGGTACTGCATACAACATCATCCTCGGTTCGATAAACCTCAACTTTGCTTTGACACTTGGAATTGGAATGCTTATTGGTGGGCAAATTGGTGCAAGAATAGCATGCAGAGTGAATGCAGTACAGCTCAAACGAATATTTGGTCTCATCATTATACTACCACTAATCTCTATGATGAAGCTCGGACAAATGTGGTTGGATCCTTTAGGCACAAGAGGCATTGTATCAACTACAGGAGATGTCATTATCTGGTTAGCTATTGTCATCCCCATTGGATTGATTCGACTATATCAACTCCGACAATTATCACATCAGAATGAACCAGTGGAACCCTGTGATTTGCCAACTCCTGAATGAATTTGGATTAGGAAATTCGATATTCACTCAGATATCTACAGAAGTCCTCGTTTATTAGGAGCTTTGCCCATTCTTTCAATTCAGAGAATCTAATAAGTGATAAAAATGGCAAAGTATAATCTGAATGGTCAGGTTGTGATTATTACAGGAGCATCACAAGGACTAGGTGAACAATTTGCTCATGGATTTGCTGCATCGGGAGCATATGTCGTGCTTGCTGCAAGAAACAAAGACCATCTCGATAAAATTGCAGATGAATTGACGAAGCAGTACAATACTAAATCATTAGTTGTTCAGACCGATGTTGGAAAAGAAAACGACATCATCAATCTAGTTGAACGAACTGTAAAGGAGTTTGGAACTGTTGACATCTTAGTTAACAATGCAGGAATGTACATTGTGAAACCACTTCTAGAACAGACACTGGAAGACTGGAATACGGTAATGAACGTTAATTTGACATCAGCATTTCTAACGTCAAGAGAAGTCGCGAAAGTCATGATTCCCAAGAAGTCAGGTGTTATCATCAATATCTCATCCACATTCGGTTTTGGAGGCACACGATTTACCGAGATCAGTTACTATACTTCAAAAGGCGGTATAGTAGCAATGACGAAAGCACTCGCAGTTGAGCTGGGTGAGCATAATATTCGAGTCAATGCGATTGCACCGGGATTCTTCCCAACTTCAATGTCTGTTGGAGCTATGAACGATGAGAAGATTCGAACGACAATGATTGAGCCTAGAACAGCTCTTCCCATGCTTGCCCAAAATGAATGGATTAGAGGTGCTGCATGTTTCTTAGCAAGTGAGGATGCACGATATATCACTGGCCATACTCTTGCTGTTGATGGCGGATGGCTAGCATTTTGATAAAAAAGAAAAGAGTAGGAAGGTAGACAGTACTACCTCCCTTCTTTGTTTTGAGATTAATCTTCCCAATCCAATGCTTCGAATTCGCGATATTTCCTCCACTGCGCGCCAGCAGCAATACCGGCTGCAACTAGGAGACTAATCAAAAATACTGCAAAGTTCTGATAACCATCAAACTGGTCTGCAAAGAACCAGAACCAAATGGTGAGTAACAGCACCCAACCAAATGATAGTCCAATGGAGAACCAACTCTCAGGGCCTTCGCCTCTCTTTCGTGCCCATGGTAACCACATTGCCATTATTATGAGACACAAAATAGCGAATGAAAAAAGGGCCGCCGCCACATTCTGGTTACCTGAAAATGAATCAGCCATGAACCATAACCACAGCACCAAAACAATAAGCCATGCCCAGAAGAGAGCAACTGTACCTTTGGGTTTTGTGCCAACCGAAATAGCTTCATTTACTGAAATCTGCATCTTTCCAAACCAAGGAGCAATTACCATCATTGTCATTACCAAGAAAGATCCAAGAATAATTGCTATATTCTGATTGAAAGTGAAGTAGTATATCGTTGAAGCAACATTATTTGCAAAAGGCAACCATAGTACAATAAATATACACCATGTGATGGCACCAAATGCACTGATTCTAGCATTTCCATCTTCTCCTGCAGATGGAATCCAGAGCATCGCATTCACTAATCCTACAAAAAGCAAAGATGCCAATGCAACACCAATATTCTCATAGAATCCAAATCCACCTGCATAGAACACAATCCATAGAATCAGAAATACAATCCATCCTATTCCACTTAGAGCACTAGCTTTTGTTTTCATACCTTCATGTGAAGGTATCCAAGCAATTGAGTTGAATGCTCCAATCACTAACAAGGCAATACCGATGACTGCTAAATTTTGGATGAATGCATATCCACCAGCAAAGAAGAACAGCCATACGACCGTAAAACCCATCCATACGATGAAACTTGCTAGAGTTCCATATTCCTTACCGGAAGTTCTTTTTCTTTTCATTCGAGATCTTCGTTTCCGTTTTATTTCGATATCAATATCGAAGTCTTCCTCTTCGACGTCTTCAGTTATGTCATCAAGCTCATCAGTGAAGTCGTCAGGAGTTTCATTATCATCAATAGGCTTCATTCTTTTAAACCTCAAATCCAACGCAGGCTGCTTTCGGACGGGAGCCTAATGCATATTGCGTTAGTTTTCTAAATATGAAACCTCATTTATGATATATAAAGCAGGGGCACAAATGAGGGTCACAACATGTTACTATTCAAATAACAATAGTTAAATAAATATGTATGGGTTGATTGACATTCTATCAGGAGACATGAAAAAGTGACTGATGAAAAAATGACTCTTGACGAGTTCCACAAGAAAATAGCGATTCAATGTAATAATGGAATTTGGCCAACACTAGATAATGATAATCCGTCAGATGATGATCTAGAAGATGCAATGCATATGGCTCATACAGCAAGGTATCATTGGAGTAAGGTGGGCACAGTTGTCAACGCGGTAAGAGCAGAGTACATGCTAGCTAGAGTCTATGCCCACATGAAACGAGGCGAATCGGCATTGTTCCATGCTTATCGCGGACTCGAGCTTGCCAAAGAAGCTGAAACAAAAGATGAATGGAAAGACTGGGATATGCCCTTTATTTACGAGGCACTCGCTCGAGCTCATGCAACAGCTGGAAACAAGAGTGATTGCAAGAAGTACAAAGAATTAGCTCAGAAAGCTACTGATGCAATTGAAGGTGAAGAAGACAAGAAAATCTGTCAGGGTGAATTAGACAAGTTCTCTTGCTAACCACTCATAGAATTATTCACTAGATAATGGCGAATGCCGATGTAGTGCATTTCATAAAACGGGCTGTTTCTGGAATATTACGTGAGATCTAGCCCATCTGCACAGACGAAAGTCTTTGTTGAAGATGGTTAATTATTCGTCGGTAATCAACCAGCAAAGTGCTGTGTTGTTCTACAAAAACAGGAAAATTTTTCTCCTAAAATAATTGTGCATAAACACCATATTGACAGCAATATTAGTTTCGTATCTCGGAATAACCTTATTATGCGGGTTTTGTTGGTCTTCTCTACGGAGCTAAGTCATTTGAGCACTCGGAGTCCTGTCTTTAAGACCGTTTTAATAGGTGAAGGCGGTGTTGGAAAGACATCACTTGCAATTCGTTATACAGAGGACCGATTTGACCAGCGAATGAAAATGACTATAGGAGTTAATTTTGCTACTAAGAAGGTTCGTGTTGCAGGGACAGATATTACTCTACTTTTATGGGATCTCGGAGGACAACCTAGATTTCAAGAGGTTGTATCGGATTATTTCAGAGGTTCTAAACTTGCCATAGCAGTCTATGAAGTAAGTCGACCATTCACCATGTTTAGGTTAGAAAATTGGATAGCGCGGTTACAGGGTAGTGTTCCGGATTGTGATATCTTTCTAGTTGCTAACAAAATAGACGAACGTATCGAAGGAATGGGAGTCACAGTTGAAGAAGCTGAAGATTTTGCAGCAAAGTACGATGCGAAAACTTTCGAAGTTTCAGCAAAGACTGGCGAAGGTGTTAATGAAATGTTCGACGCTGCTGCAAATCACCTTGTTTCCAAACATATCTAAGACAATTATCCTTTTTTTTTTCATGTATTGGTATGAAATATGATTAAATAATAGATTACACTAGATGTCGTTGGGCCTTAACGACGGAGACCAAGACATGGCAAAGATAAAACTCAAGCCTTTCGCTTGTCCAGCTTGCAAAGAGGGTACTTTAGTGTATGTAGAAGTCGAAGAACAAAAAATTACACATGCCAAAAGATATCCGGTGATTGTGACCGCAAAGTGTCCCAGGTCACATCCATTAGTCGCATTTGTTGACTCTAATTTTCAGGTCAGGGATGTTGAAGCAGCAGCTGAAGCATCTGAAGAAGAAAAGGGTGCAACAGATAAAGCAGCTGGTTATTTCGAGTCATTCTAGGATTTTGTCGCAGAGGTATAATGTGTGCTACGAGATATGCTTATAATATATTATAAGGGTCTTCGCGCCGGGACTGACATGGAATGCGCTCCGTGACCTTATCAAGAGCACACTACACGTACGGGGATTAATGGCAATGTATGGAATCTTCCTCATAAACGACGCCGGCGAAACTGTTGCCTCAATGGGTTGGGAAAATCTAGAAGGTGACTCAGCATTACTGGGTGGTTTTGTTTCAGCACTTCAGATGTTCATCATGAAAATCTCAGGCAATGAGATCAATGAGTTACAATTTGGTGAATTGAAATTACTGATCGGTAAAGCAGGTGAGAACTATGTAGTTACTCTTCATGCTAACGATGATAAAGAAGCTGGAGCACACAATCTAGAAGTCATCAAGTTTGTTATAGAGCAAGGTGATAACATCGATGATGGTGTTCTCAACTTGATCAATGAAATGGTTACAGGGGAAAATACATCAGAGGAAGAAAAGGAAAAAGTTCGAAGTGGAATTCGTGGGTTTACTAGTGAGGCAAGTTCAGCTGCGAAAGAGTGGGGTAAGAAAGTGTTCTAGGTGATTATGAAATGGAAATTTACGAAATAGCATATCTATTCCTCGGTCTCGCTACATTAGTCGCAGCAGGGACTATTATCAATTACAGTCGAAAAAGATCAGCGGCAACATCTGATCCAGAAATCAAGAAAGCATTCAGACCCCTCTATCTTTTCGCGATAGGTTTGATTATCTTCGCAATTGGATTATTACTAACATACTGGGAACTTCTTGTTCAAGTTCCGTGGATACAGATCTCAACGTTCGGAGAAGTTACAGATACATACTACTATCTTCTGTACTATATCACCTTAGGTGAGCTTTTCTTCTTGGCAATCTCTGCAGCCATTATTATGCAACAACGACTCATCGGCGGCTTTATGATTGTAATGATTATAGTTGCGTTCCTATTGATGTTTAACGCAATCCGAACACTTGAAGTGAACCGTGTTAGTAGTTATGCAGATTCATTGATTAATTTTGGTTACGTGCTCACAATGATTTTACTTGGAGCAATCGCGTTTCTCTTCTCATGGATTGCGTATGATACAAAAAGGAGCACAAGCTTAGCGTTAGGCTATGCAATGATTGTTCAGGTATTTGCAATTCCGGGTCTATATGAGCTGCTTCCTATCGGAATAATCAATATTATCGTTATTTTCACACTCATGGGACCTGCTATGATTGCCTTTGCATTTCTGCGACCAGACCAGAAAATTTCAGGCGAATTAGTAGGTTACGGAGCAAGCTTTGCAGCACCGGTGGTTGTAATCACTGCTTTGTTAAACTCTGCATATACAGCGGATATCTCTATCATGACGATAGGAATAGTTGGTGCAATAGCAATTATGTTTACAGCTGGGTCCGCTTCTTATTCCTATGGAAGATGGAGAGAAACAAAGCAAACACCCACAGCACTCCTTATGGTTATTTTTGCATCGTTTACAGCTGGGCAAGTTGTCGGAATATTAGGTAGTATAGGAAGCTTTGACAAAGAGATATCGATTTACTTTGACTTAGTAGCATCATCGTTTGCACTTGTTGTCTTTGCAGTATTTGCAATATTGGCAGCAGGATATCGTACGTCAGCATCTATTCCTCTGATTATCTATATACCTGCAATCATGCTTACGGCGTCGGCATATCCTGCACCTATTAGTGTTGCAGTTATGCGGTGGATCTATCTAGTTGTCCCAGTAATGGCAATGTTCTTCATACCTGTAATCATTTTCTACAGGGTTTGGAGAAGAATGAAACAATCAGACACATCTGGAAGGATGCGGCCGTTGGGGATTTCAATCGGATTGCTTGCTTACATATTAATCAGATTCCCGTTGATGCTTGTTGACTTCCCGGTTCTAGACCCCTCATATGGATTAATTTCAATTGGGTTCGTCATCTTGTGGCTAGCAATAACTGGAAGACTCGACCGGAATTAGATATTAAAATTAGATGAGTGGGAATACCACTCATCGAATCTTCTTTTTAATGTTAACATATTTCTTCATGTGTTGGTTCCTCATCTTGAGAAACGCAAAGCTACGTTAATCGTTTCCTGAAGAAGATCTCTCCAATCCCACCCTCATTTAGACCCGAAATCATACCACATTCTTCAAATCCAAAAGCCCTATGCCAAGCTTGAGGTTCAGGTTCGTTTGCTTGTGAAGAACTCATCAGTGCGTCATGTCCATGAGTACGAAGATGTTCTTCCAAGAATCCAAGCATCTTTCTACCCACACCAGCTTTCCTGTACTCATCAATAACAAATACGAGACCTATGTAGGGAGTTGTAGACCAAAGATATTCTAAACGAATGTATCCAATCAGCTGACCATCAAGCTCTGTTACAATAATTTCATCATTGACAATCTTGTTACGGATAATCTTCTCGGTCACATAGCTGTCTTCAACAACACACCATTCAAGATCTTCAGGACCCGCAAATCTTACTAATGCTCTCTCCTGAATACTCATTACATTACACGTCCACATTTACAATACACAGAACTTACTCAAGAAAGTTGTGCTCGATTAAGGGTGAAATATCATAAGGTTTCAAACGCGTTATTACTTGAGAGAGAGATTTCTCCAGAGGTCATTAGTAATTGAAAATTATCGAATTTGATAGTGAATTTGATGAAACTGTGTTGCAGTTTCTAAGAAGAAATTATAGCAAGAATTACAGTAAAGGGTGGAGCTATGGTAATGGCACAATTGCAGTCTTTGTACATGAAGAGTATGTATTGAGAACCAGTAGTAATCAATCAATTACTGTAATATTTGAACCAGCAGGAACCAACAGAAAAACTAGAGTCACTGTGATAAGCACAGGAGGAGGCAAAGGTCTCTTTGGTTTTGATTGGGGATCTGAATCATCTGCAGAGAATACCCTTATGAAGAAAATCAAGGAAATAACTTCATCAAGATATTAATCTCGATAATCTTTATCCTTGTATTCTTCAGAGTTCGCATCAAAGGTGTTCTTACAATATTGACTACAAAAGTAGTACATTTTTCCATTGTACTCACTCGATAATGTAGCAGTTGCTATGTCCATATCCATCTTGCAAATAGGATCAATAGCAAACGTTGGAACCTCAGTTTCGCCTGCTTCTTCTTTGTACTGCTCGGGATTCTCTTCAAATGTATCCTTGCAGTATTGATTACAGAAGTAGTATCTCTTACCTTTGTAATCACTATAGAGTTCAGAAGTGGCTATCTCAACCTTCATCTTACAGATTGGATCAATAGCAACCTCGCCTTCTTGATATGCAGCAGGAGGAATGCTCACATCTAGAACCTTTGATTTCTCAGGTTTGAAGCGATTTAGAGTCAATGCATTTGTTACAACACTTACACTCGATAGAGCCATTGCTAATCCTGCAAATTCAGGTCTTAAGACGAGTCCTAAAGCAGGATAAAGAAGACCAGCGGCTATGGGCAATAAAATGATGTTGTAAATTAATGCCCAGAAGAATCCCTGTCTAATCTTTGTCATTGTACCTTTTCCCAATTGAATACCAGTCACAACATCGAGTAGATCATCTTTCACTAGCACTATATCACCGGATTCAACAGAAACATCTGTTCCAGAACCTAATGCAATACCAACATCTGCTTGAGCTAAAGCAATTGCATCATTTACGCCATCGCCAACCATAGCTACAATTCGGCCCTGATTTTGGAGCATCTTCACTTGTTCAGCCTTGTCGTTTGGCAATACTTCTGCAAGAACATGTTCAATACCGACGGTTGATGCTATTGACTTGGCAGTCTCCAATCTGTCCCCAGTAATCATCCAGACATCAATTCCCATATGTTTCAGAGTTTCTACAGCTTGAACTGAGGATGGCTTCAATTTATCAGAGATAGCCAACACAGCAAGTGGAGTCTTGTCTTGAGCGGCAAAAACAGTCGTCTTGCCATGCTGTTGAAGCATTAAGACCTGATCTTCAATTCCTGAAAAATCGACACCTTTGTCGGTCATGAATTGATTACTTCCGACATGGATTGTCTTTCCATTGATAGAAGCACTAACACCTTTGCCAGTGGTGTAATTGAAATCATCTGAACCTGAAATGTCAATACCTCTTTCCCTTGTCTCGTAGACTATAGCTTCGGCAAGTGGATGCTCGCTATTCTTTTCAACTGCAGCAATTAGACCAAGAGCATCGTTCTCAGATAGTTCTCCAACTACGATGATATCTGTGACCGTAGGACGACCGATTGTCAGAGTTCCAGTCTTATCAAATACGATAGTATCGATTACCGGTATAGTTTCAAGTCCAGCTCCAGTCTTTATTAAAATCCCATATTGAGCACCTTTACCAATACCAACCATGATTGCAGTTGGTGTAGCGAGGCCAAGTGCACAAGGACATGCTGCTACAAGGACAGCTATTGTAAAGTTGAGGGCTAATGTCCAATCAACAGTCATTATCAAAGTCCAGAATAGAAACGTTGCTACAGAAATGATAAGAATGACAGGTGTAAAGTAACTAGCAATAGTGTCAGCCTTACGTTGGATCGGAGGCTTATTTGTCTGAGCCTCTTCTACCATTCGTACAATTTGAGACAGAACCGTGTCAGCTCCGACTTTAGCTGCACGAACTTGTAGAACACCATTTTTGTTTACAGTACCGCCAATTACTGAATCGCCTGTAGTTTTGTTCACCGGGACTGGTTCTCCAGTGATCATTGATTCATCTACTGAAGACTTACCATCTATTATTTCACCATCAACAGGCACACGATCTCCAGGTCGTATCAAAACAATATCATCAACCTCGACATCTTCAATTGGAAGAGTAATCTCATCACCGTTCCGTACTACTACAGCCACCTTAGCTTGTAGATCCATTAGACTTCGAATGGCTCTTGATGTTCGTCCTTTTGCTATTGACTCCAGTGTTCGGCCAAGTAAGATGAATGTGATCAGTAGAACTGCTGTATCGTAAAACGATGAATATCCAGTAAGAAAGAATGTCGTAGCGACTGAGTAGAAGTAAGCAGCACTGGTACCAAGCATAACCAATGTATCCATGTTTGTCTTCAGATGTCGTGCAGATCTCAGTGACGCCTTATAGAACGGATAGCCACCAACAAACTGAACGGGTGTAGAGAGTATGAACATGAGTAACTTTCTGGTCTCTTCAGCTTGAATGATTGTATCGAATACATGAAAATGAATGAGGACTACAGGGATTGCCAGTATTAGAGAGAATGCAAATAGTCCTAGATAATAGCGACGCTCCTTTTCTCTCGCAAGGGTTTCCCGATCACTATCTGTTCCTTCAGTGTCTTTAGCCTCGAAACCCATCTCTCGTAGAGATCTTCTAATCATCTTGTAAGTTAGTAAATCATCATCATATTCCAAGAGTAGCTTATTTCTATCGGGAAAAGTATTGACAGTAATGACTCCTCGCTGTTTCTGCATTCCATCTTCAAGCGTTTTCCAGTCAGATTCAGACTCCGCTCCCGCAATCGTTATCGTCATAGCAGTTCTCTTAGCTCGATATCCGCTGGAATCTACTGCATGCTCAAGCTTGGTCCTATCAACCCTAGATGAGTCATATTCAATTACTGCTTTTTCATCAAGAAGACTAACAGTAGCAGATATCACACCATCTTCGTTTAGAAGTGATTTTTCAATTGTTGCTACACAAGAAGCACAATGCATACCTTCTATCTTCATTGACATTCTGTCTTTATGTTCTTCCACTCTCTGACTCATGCAATTCACTCGGTTATACAGGCTATTACACAGGAATTAATACGACTCCCTAAGTGTCGATTAACTATATTTAATATCAATTAATAACTATTGCCATATGAACGAGTGCAATCAGAGTAATTCTAACCAATAAAATGCTCGCTCTCTTTCTCACCAGCAACATCGGACATCATTCGGAGTAGTTCCGTAAATGTGTCCTGGATGCCCGAACCTGTCTTAGCTGAGGTCTCCCGATAGATCGCAGGGACTCCGAGTTTCTCAATGAAATACTTGGTGAATTCCTCTCCTTCTTCGCGAGTAACATATTTGGTTTTGTCATTGGTATAACGTAAATCAATTTTGTTAGCGATAATAACAGTTGGTGGAAGAGGGCCCATGTTTTTGAATGCCTCGACTAACCACTTACTTGCATTATCAAATGATTCTCGATTTATCACGGAATACACAAGACATATACCATTGCAGCCAGAATAATAGTGTCCTCGAACTTTTTCGAAGGTGGGTTGACCCGCAAGATCCCAAATGATAAATTTGACGATTTCTTGTTCGAATAGAACTCTCTTGGTTGCCAAATCGACTCCAATAGTAGCAATATGACCTTCGGTGAAATCTTCTCCAAGATAATTGCGGCGGATGCTTGTCTTACCAACAGCCCCATCACCTATGAGGACTGCTTTCATGATTTTACTGCCATCGTCCTGATCTTTCATTATGTTACCTTCCACACGCCATTATTTATGCGAGTCGTCATTACATATCAGATATCCATTCCCCACAAAATGAATCTCTGTATTTTGACTTTTAGTCTGCATTGATAAGGTTAATGCTTGTCCGCTCCGAACGTAATTAAAATTTCATATTGGTACATTTTCAAAGTACAAATAGATTGTGGACTTTCTTTGATAATTTTCTAGGTGATACTTTACCTACTGTGATCGAATCACAATTATGAAACTGTGCAAAGTTAGTTATCCCCTTCTTTAAACGCTCTAATCCGTCTGTTGAGCGAAGCTCATTATTCTCAAGATAGAGCGATTTCACTTCCATAATTCCATCCTTCCTGTGAGCTTTCCCATCTAGTCGTCCTGCTAGATGTGTCTTGTCTAGAATTGGAAGTACAAAGTATCCATAGACTCTGTCAGGAGCGGGTACATAACACTCAATCTTGTATTCAAAGTTCCATATTCGTTTGGAAAATGCTCTTTCTCTCAAGATGTTGTCGAAAGGAGTGAGAATTTTCACTGGAGCAGTATCTAAATCGGCCTTACTTTGAGATTGTAACTTTTTCGAGTTTGAGACAAGAACGAAGTAACGTTCCGTGAAACCTTCAATCGATACCTCTTCAAGATCCCCATCCTTCACCCTTTGATTGAGGTATGCTTCAATCAGTTCCTTCCTACCCTTCCAAAGTTGCTGAGATGGCATTTTATTATGATACGTCCGAATGTCATCATAGCATCCTAAGCCAAGTGAATTCAGAGAAGAGTGAACTAGAAACTCTGCAGCCTCCGCGTTAGTCATAGGTTCGGAGTCTATGTGAGCTGGTAACACACGTTCTGTCAGGTCATAATATTTCTGGAAACCCTGCCTGTAGGCGACCATGAGTTTTCCAATAGTATAGAGATACTCTAGAGCTTCCTTCTCAACCTTCCAATCCCACCAGCCAGTTGAATCTTCCTTGCGGTCACCGATGGACGCACTGTTTGTAGTTCCATTCTTCTTTATATGCTGATACACCTGATCGATTAGGTCCTTGTTCTCTAATGCCCATTTCTTTGTACGTTTCCCGGGATAGAACTGTCTTCGCCAAGTATAGAAGGGATAAGTCTCTATGGGCATCATGCACATGGAATGAGACCAATATTCAAACAGGTCTCCATTTTTTTCGTAATTCCAGATAGAACCTTCTTCATACTCAGGAAACCTATTGAAGGTAGTAAGATTGTGGCTGCGAGATACGACTGAGATTGTGTCTATCTGTATATTGTGAACGCGCTTGGCAACATCGACGACTGACTTGCACGGTTTACTGGTTCTGAGACCTTGAACATCAAGGATGAAGCTCTTGGCTTGATCAAGCGTCACTTCAAGCATAGTATTTCCTCAAGAAGCCTTTCTTATGGGGGTTTCTCTCAATGATATTGAGTCATTCGAAATTGACTAATCACCCTCAAGGGTTCTTTTCATATGCAATACTAAACCTGCAAATTTCAATCAAGCCTTTGGTGGCGTCCGACGCTGAAATATTATGAATATCACGAGGACGGCTATCACCCCGACTAAAGTAGCTATTATCAGCAATGATCCATCAGGCAGAATGGTTTCAACCGGTGATGTTAGACCAGTAGTTGGAACGGTCAATGACTCAAGGACAGCGACCCTGAAAGTAGCTGAGAGGCTATTGCCTTCATTGTCGGTCACGGTTATTTCCAAATCATATCCACCAGGAGCTAGAATTGTCTTATTTGTCACAAGTCCATCCATAATCTCGAAATTGATATCATCATTAATTGTCCATTCTGCAATACCTGAAAGATCTGAAGCAGTCACTTGAAGCGAAAATGCCTCTCCATAGATTAACACTCTGTCGGTTGGAGCTGAAGTCCACTCAGGTGCAGTTGTGTCAACAACGAGTACACTGTCTGATAGAGTGTTCCATGTCCCAGACTGTGATAGCATGAAAAGAGTGTATGGATTGATTGATGTTGAGCTGGGAATCCACGTATAGGAGAACGTATCCCCAACATTAAACATAGAATGATTAGCTCCACCGTACTCAATCTCTACAGATGTCATCCCCGATGTATGGGTCACATCAATAGATACCGTCACAGAATCCCCGAATTCGACTGGTTCAGCTGTTTCTATTAAATTGGACCAAGCTGGAAGACTTGTCAGAATTTCGTACTTGAAAGTATCAGTTTCCCAGGTACTCCAGATACCCACGCTGTCGCAGGTTCTAGCACGCCAATAATATCTTGTTCCATTGACAAGTGGAATGCCTGTATACGTATATGTAGTTGCATCATAGACGAAATCTACCAGTAGGTCTGGACCGAGGGTATCATGACCATCAATGTATGTATCCCAGGCTCGATACACTCCTCTGTTACTTTCAGCTTTAACCAATTGAGATCCACTAATTCTATTACTAAACCTCAATTCTATCAGTAGGTCATTTGAACCAGAATAGGAGAATGTATTGTTAACATCTATCACAAGCATTTTGCCAAAGTTTCTTACAACATATTGGCTTCGGTCAAGAACAAGGACTGGTGTTTGTCCTCCATAGTTGCTATCCATATCTGTATGACTTAGCTCTCCTTCAACTGGAGTTTCGACGAGATACACAAGGAAATTAAGAAATGTAACGTCTTCGAAACCAGTGGTTGGAAACAACAGCCGATCTATTATTCCAACTTTTGGAATCAAGCTCTGATTGTATTTGAATTGAATTCTCAACGAGAAACCCGGTGAATGATTGAAAGGAAAGCTATCTGTTGAAACCCCATCACTGAGGACTTCATCATTCACTAGCTCTAATTTAAGACCTTGAGTCCAAGTATCGATAACTACACCAACAGAATTTGCATACAAACCTGAACCCGAACCAGTAGTACAGAGTGTACCCTCACCGACTGTTACTTCACCATCAATATTTGTCCCTGATGAACCACTGTGTCGTATTTCTATTATCAAATTCATACTGGATTGTACGACAAACAAGTTCTCGATATCGAAAATAACGTAACCATCTTCTATGCTCGCTGTGTAGGATGAACGATTCAAGACCTGAATAGGTGTTCGACCATCATAATTATCATCGAAGACAGCTGTTAGGTTCTCAGCCTCAACACAGATCATATAGATTGCTAAATCTTCATAATATGTTGTTCCTGTTTCCTGGTCAACTTCGAAGTATAACTTATCGACGATACCCGAATCAGAAATCATACTAGCGGGCCATTTGTACTGTTCACGTATTTCATCATAAGCACTAAATATGCCACTTGGCGATGATCCTGCACCTTCTGTATTATGAACAACTGAAAAAACAGTATGATTCTCTTGTCCCAAGAGTGAACCATCATAGGTGGAACTATTCCAGACTTGCACTTCATAGTTCTTCTGGAAATCATTTAGGTCTGCATCAGTTGAAGTCCAACTTAATTCAGGATTTGCATTTTTAATATAATCAATCTGAGGCGAAATCGAGAAACCATCAACCGCCAATCCACTGGTACTTGGTATTGAGTATTCTAATGCGATGTTAGGTATTGTATTTTCGCTCACTGATATACTACCTTCCCTTGAATAGAATTGCTTCGCGGATACAGTCAGTAGTGCTTCGTTGACCTGACGCAACAATAATGTCAGAATCCCATCTTCACTCAAAGATTGAATAATTGTTGGAGTTATTTCCCACTCATACCACTTCCAAGATTCAAACATATCAGGACTGGCAGGTGAATCGATCACATCAAGGGGAGTAGGATCATACGTTGGTTCAGTGTTCCAAGTAATTGCATTCTCTGTCCAAGTCACATTGTCAGAGAGATACACTCCAATTGGTTCATCCAATGTTGCGGAACCACCAGTCGTGAAGAGATTAACTGTAGCTCTTGTGAATTGAGCTTCCCGTGGTATGTGAGAAAGATTGAATTTCAACCAAGTTCGACCGAAATTATTGACTCCATCACGGCCGCAGAATAGATTCCCGCCATTATAGTTCGTGTCTGGTGTAGCATCTACTGTGAATGTATCATCACTAACTCTAACAACAACCACATCACTACCCGGTGTAGCCGAAGTAGTCATTTGAGAATCAACAAGTTCAACATTTGCAGCAGAATCCAAACCATAAGAGATGGTTGTAGTGAACATACTGAATGTCAGTATGAGAATAAGTAACGTGATGGCTTTTTTCATAAAAACTCCTCTCTATTCGAATTATTGAGCTTTAGAATGTACTATTCCAGATATGAATCTGAAATTCGCAACATTATTGAAACCCTTTAATTCCATCAAACCATATTATCATACATTCAATAAGTATTTCATTATTTCTAAATCTAAGATATTTAGAAATAGATTAGCAGAAAATAAGATGAAATTTTCAAGGGGACTCACCCAAGAGTAAAAAATTAGAAAGCGAATCTTTTATATGTAGACAACTACATAGAACTATGTAGAGCTCTACATAAGTTGGTGTCTATATATTGGAACTTCATGGACCTAGAAGCATGGGCCCAGAGGGAAGACGTCTAAGCCGAGTTGAGGTCTTAATTCTCGCACAACTCAGACGGAAACCTGCTCATGGGTATGCAATTCTTTCAGGTCTTCAAGAACAACTTGGAGGTTGGGAAATTAAAAGCGGTACACTTTACCCAGCCCTTCGAAGACTTGTTCACCGAGGACTAATCAAAGGAAAGAAGGTCTATCAAGAAGATCGACCTGATGCAATTGAATACCAACTTACTGAAAAGGGTCAAAAGGTACTCACTCATGCTCTTCTGCACTTGGGTGATGAGATGCATAAACAGGATAGCTTCTGGTTCTTTCTAAGTGATTCAACTAGAGGAGAGACGACCCAGGTTCTTTTTGATCAGGTCATGGAAAATCGCAGTCCTATTGGTTTTGCATATATGAAGCGGTCATGTTCACCCAAATGTAGTGGTAAGAATTTGGAATTTCTTATGCAATACAAAGAGCATCTTCTGGAAGAGCTTGACTGGGTGAATAAACATCTATCAGAGCTTAAAGGTGATACATCTAGCAAGGAGGTGAAAAAAGAATAATGTGTGATTCACACCAACCACATATGCGGAAAGGTTACGCATACGGATTTGGCATGCATCCAAGGCATTTCATGATGATGGAAGGAGGTTGCGATTGCCACGAGAGTAAAGAAACTAAAATCAAACGACTCGAGGCTCATAGGTCACATCTCCAAGACCGAATAGGTCACATCGATGAACGAATTGCTGAGCTGCAAAAGCAAGGGGAAGGCGAAGAGGTCTAGGACCTCGTGATTGGATTAAGCGCTTGCGACGTTATCCCAACTCGCCTTCTAGTTTCCTTCTTTTTTTTCTCTTTTATCTTTTGACACGCAACTAAAATTAGGTTTGAAACTCTTTTTTAGAAAACTAAATATAGATACGTGATCTAGACCGGATTAACATCGTGGCTACATGTTGGAGAGGAACAATTTGAATCGTATGATCATTCTTACTCTTGCCATTATTGGGATGATAATTGCTAGTCCACTGTTTTCATTTGTTGGGACTAACTTATCCATTGATAGTGATATAATTGCTCAACCGATTGTCGAAGTGGAATCGATAGAGAAAACAACCTTTACGTCGTCTTATGAACCTCATGATAGGATTTCCATCTCAGATGATCTTGATTGGAGTGAACAAGCAATCCCAGGTTCTGGAACTGAAGGAGATCCCTATACAATTGAAAATCTCGAAATTAATAACTACCTGGAATGTATCTTTATTGTTTACACCTCTATGCACTTCATTATTCGGAACTGCCTCCTATGGTCAGATTCTATTCATGGAGAAGGAATTCACATCAATCATGCAGATCATGGTCGAGTGGAAAATTGCACAATAATGATGAAGAGCTATGGAGTCTATGTAATGAACTCAGATGGTCTTGTGATAGCAAACAACACAATGTACAATCTGGATCGACATGGTGTCCGTTTATCAACTGTAAGCAATTGCCTTGTTACTCAGAATCTAATTTACGATACTCAGGATAGGGGTATATACGCCCAAAGCTCTTCCTCTACAATTGAGAATAATACTATATGGAACTCATCAGCAGAGGCACTATACATGCTATCCTGCGGTTCCAGTAAAATTCATTTGAACACATTCAGGAACTCTTCTGCGGGTACATATTTAGAATCCTGTGATTCGATAATCGTTTCAAATAATTCATTTGTTGAAAATGATGAGATGGGATTCAGGAACTATGATAGTGATAACTTGACTTTTGAGAATAATTCCGTTCACGATAATGGTGGTGACGGCGTAATGTGGAATAGAGGAGATGATTCCAAAATTAATAGAAATCAAATTAGCAACAACTCGCTCTACGGATTCTACTTATACTACTCAAAGAACTGTAATCTTTCTTCCAATTACTTTGAAAATGATGGTCTCGTAATCACAGGTTCAGAACTCTTAGACTGGAAACATAATATCAACGATAATACGGCTAACGAGAAAACACTGGGGTATTTCTTTAATTCAAATGATATGGTCTTAGATGGTAATCTCTTAGGCCAGGCAATTATAGTCAATTGCTCAAACCTTGCAATTCAAGGAGGATCTATAGCACGAACAGATGAGGGAATTGGGCTATATTACTCTAGTAATTGTACAGTGAATTCAACTTCGATTGCGGATGATATAATTGGAATCTATCTTTATGGCTCTAAATCGTGTAACATAAGCAACTCAATTCTTAATGATTGCGGCATCTCAATTAATGGAGGCTCTCAATCACAATGGATGCACAATTTTACAGGAACCACCGTTAACGGAAAACCTGTAGGATACTTCTTTGAAGAAACTGGTCTCATACTAGATGACGACTCATTGGGACAGATTATTGTTGTAAATTCAACTAGTATTACTATCAGGAATTATGGAATTACAAATGCTTCGCAAGGCTTGGCATTTGCATTTTCTAGTGATTGTAATGTAAGCCAAAGCAATGTTACTGATAATTACATCGGAGTTAGATTGCAAGACTGCAGTAATATTTCGTTCGAGAATGATACAATTCTAAATTCAATTAATTGTGGAGTGTTAATTTACTCTTCAAACAACTGCACATTCAAAAATATCACGATATCCAAAGCTAGCTATGGGATCTACATTTCGGGTAGCTCAGAATGTAGTATAAATAAAAGTACATTGTCCAACAATACATATGGAGTATACCTTAGAAGTTCTAATTTACTAAACGTATCACATAGCACATTCGAAAGAAACTATGAAGCATTCTACATATACTATCTTGATAATTCCACGATTAATGATTGCCAAATTTTGAACAATACAAACTATGGATTGAGAATTTACTATTCCGATTGGATTATTCTTCGTGAGTGCTCAATTTTGGATAACTTGAATCATGGAGTTTTCTCGTATTATTCAACTTATGGAATCATCTTGAATAGTAATGTTTCAAGGAATGGAGGGGATGGTCTCTCATTATTTGGTAGTGATAGGTTCCTGATAGTTAACAACACTGTTGATAGCAATTCGGAATATGGAATTAATATCTACGTGTTTTCTGAATACAATTCTATCTTCAGAAATAATATCACATCAAATGAAGGTGGAAATGGATATGCATACGAATCTACAAACACATGGGATGATAATGTATCAATAGGTAATTACTGGAGTGATTATCATGGACCGGGAACATATTCAATCGATGGTCCTGGTAATAATGTGG
>Ga0315535_1000452_pt1 | contig 29165 bp, 32 predicted proteins | sample SalMarSW160220MG_2_FD_203092 | JGI IMG/M metagenome (GOLD analysis project Ga0315535, IMG submission 203092) | Salt marsh sediment microbial communities from the Plum Island Ecosystem LTER, Massachusetts, United States - Salt Marsh Sediment SW1602-20 ... | reverse complement strand
ATCGCACCGGCGGCAAGTTACGGCTCAATGCAGAAGGATTCAGCCGATTTCGCTCTCATCCGGCTGCTGGTCGAAGACACGGACCACGCCATCAATCTGCTTTCCCTGCAGGAATATGTCTTCGATATCATGCCTGTGATCGCCCTTGAAATTGAAAACAAACCTGGTACCCTGGCACAGATGGCGAAAAAGTTTGGTGAAGAAGGCATTAACATCAACTATGTCTACGGTTCCGCTCTCCCTGGTGGTGAAAAATCCCTTTTTGTCTTCAGTCCCGAAGATATTGACCTGGCCGCACGAATCTTCAAGGATGATTCTTGATTGACCTTGCTTTCATTGCTTCTTCGATGCGCCCAATATCTTCTGGCACGTCGACTTCCAGGGAATTATACGGAGTTTCCGTAACCTTGATTCGAAACCCATGTTCGAGAGCCCGTAATTGTTCCAGTTTCTCTGCGGTCTCGAGGACCCCGGGCTGCAAGCGGGTGAACTGCAACAAAAAATCAGTTCGGTAGCAGTAAAATCCCAGATGTTTATAGAAGACCGGACTTTTCTCCCCTTCGTCCCGAATAAATGGGATGGGATGCCGGGAGAAATAAAGTGCATTGCCCTTCCTGTCCGTCACCACTTTCACCTGGTTAGGGTTCTCCCTATCTTCCTTCCGGCGGAGCCTGCACTTGAGCGTAGCCATGGGAGCAGCATCCTCCTCAAAGAAAGGCACCACAAGATCTGAAATCATGGCAGGATCAAAGATGGGTTGATCCCCCTGGATATTTACGATGAGGTCGTCCTCCGGCACGCCCAGGGCCACGACTGCCTCTGATATGCGGTCCGTTCCGGACCGGTGCCTTTCGCTCGTCATAACGGCCTTCCCGCCGAACCCCTGAACCGTCTCGAGAATAGCGGCATGATCTGTCGCCACATAGGTCTCGGTAATTTGCGGGCACTGCAACGAACGTTCATAGACATGCTGAATCATGGGTTTGCCGTTTATGAGAGCAAGGGGCTTGCCGGGGAACCTCTTTGAATCATAGCGGGCAGGGATGAAAGCAAGAATGCTCATGACCTTTCTGTTGGAGAAGGGGTTTCCGGAGCCCCGGTCCACGTCTCCATGTAGCTGGCACTCGCATCATCGGATTCCCAGGCGGTTACCTTGCTGATCCGGATATCATCATGGTTCAGTTTCCCCGAAAGGTATTTGAAGATATGGCGGGCAATATTCTCTGAAGAAGGGTTTATATCCTTAAATGTATCCAATTCATTCAGGAAATGGTGATCCAGCGTGTTCAGTGCCTCTTTTGTGGCCTTTTTCATTTTACCAAAGTCCGTCAAGATGCCTTCTTTCCCAAGGTTCTCTCCCGTGAGGTAGACTTCCACCTTCCAATTATGTCCGTGGAGATTCTCACAAGCTCCATGAAATTCCCTGAGTTGATGCGCCGCGGCAAACCGGGACGCTACTCTCAATTCATACATGAATGCCGTCTCCTTCTCCCTCTTCTTCCGCCGGGTTGTCAGAGTCGAAGGGCTTTCCGCATTCGGTGCATTTACCGTCCACAATGATTCCCGTGCACGTTCCATCAGGGCACAACACGCGGTCCTCCAGGTCCAGGCCTTCATCTCCGTACCCCGAGTCTGTCTCCTCTGAATAGTCCTCTGAATGATCAGCGAGAAGACTTCCACATTTCATGCAATATCGGGCTTCTCCCGGGGTGACGGTTCCACAACCCGAGCAGGTTTTTCCCGGGACCTCCTTCTCACAGTAGGGGCATTTCATCTTCTCTTTTTCCTTTCTCACATATGATGGAATCGTAAGGTCTCGGCCCTGCAGGTGTTCTGCTCACGGAGAGCGAAAAAGCGATTTTCAGCCGCCTTACAAATCAACGGGCTGCAATGCATCCCTTCGATTTGCGTCAGTCTCCTTTGCATGTTGATGAACTCTTCCGAATTCATCAGAGCCGGTACTCTGACTCCGTAGAGAACATCTCTAATTTCCGTCTACGAGCGCATCAGCTCTTCTTCGAAGTCACCACCTGGAATGGAGTAATCTGCTGCTTAACCTTGGTGCTCTTGCACTTCGGGCATCTCATCTTCTTGGTCTCGTATTCACGCACGCTCATAATCGTTGAAAAGGATTTCTTGCACTTCTGGCAGGTAAATTCATAGGTTGGCATGACATTCTCCTTTCCATATGAACACAGAACATTTGCCACGCAATGACCATATTTTCTCAACAAATTTTATTCTCTCTTTCGTGAAAGCGGTGTCAAGGAATTTTTCCACGCTGCACGTGAGAAAGGTCACAACCCTGCCCTGCCCCAGGCAATCATCCGCGCGATCTCTTCCCATGACCGGACCCTCCTGAAGGGGTGAGGTTTTTGATTCCAGGGCTGGTCGAACACGATGGGCGTTACCTGAGCCGCGGCCAATAGATAGCAGGTGTCGAGACGATCTTCCACGAAATACCTGATTCCATTCTCCAGGAGTATAGGGATCTTCTCTTGGTGGGTGCCGGTCGCCTCCAGCCGGATCAGATCCTCATTCACCCCGTGCAGATGCCGAAGGACCCATTCATGGATTGCCGCTCTTCCAGGTCTTGCGGTAACCAATAGAATGGGTCCTTCCCTGGCCAGCAAACCGAGCACCTCCACCGCTCCCTCAATGGGCCTGATCCCCATGCTAATGGGATCGTCAAGGATCTGTTGAATGATCATCCTGCTGGTCTCATCATCGATGTCAATAACTTTCCTGAAATCATACTCCGTAATATCTTCATAAGCAACTTCGACATGGCATTCTTTTCTTGCGGTTTCCACGAATACACGAAAGGTGTCGGCCAGGACTCCGTCAATGTCGAAAGCGAGTTCCCGGGGTGATATTTTTTCCATTGTCTCCCGTTCTCTATCGTAAGTTGCACAGAATCCCACAGGATAAGCCCTCTTGCAGTCCTTCCATTTCCGGCGTCATCAAAACGCCGGACGTTTCTCCACAAATTTGCCGCCTTCAACGGTCAAACGAGACGACTCGATCAGATCCCCTCTTCTTCCTTTTTGCCTCATACAGCCGCTCATCCGCCCTTTTCAACAGGGAAGCAGGATCCTGAACGCCCGCATCATGGATGTGGGCTATGCCGAAGCTGATGGACAGTCTTACGCTTTCGCCATTCTGGACCGGAGGATTCTTGGACAGGTATTGATCCAGGCGGTTCATCATTCGATACGCCTCATCCCGCTTATTCCCCGGTAGGATAATGACAAATTCATCGCCGGCGAACCTCGTTACAATGTCACTTTCTCTGCTCATCTGCACCAGTCGGTTGCCCACATATTTCAGCGCAGCGTCTCCGAAATCGTGTCCGTAGCGATCGTTGACCGATTTAAAATCATCGATGTCCAGAAATGCAACTGCGAGCGGGCTTTCATATCGAAGCGCTCTGTTGAATTCTCTCTTCAAAATCGATTCCATGACCCGCCTGTTGATCAGTCCCGTGAGCGGATCGCTGGAGGCGGCGAGTCTGATTCTCTCATGAGCGGCGACATTGGAAATGCAAATGGAAAGAATGACCGAAAGCCGCTCCAGGAGAGAGACATCCATTCCCGGATGATACCTGTCCGGCGCATAATCTCCGCAGTTGAGGCTCCCGATGACGCTGTTCTCCTGTGTGAGCGGAATGAGGGCAAGAGAACGGATGAGATACTTCTCATGGTCAGGAAATAACTTATAATAGGGAGCCAGATCGCCGTTGATCAGTATCGGACGCGAACCATTGCCCACCAGGCGTCGAAAGGTCTCCGGCTCTATGATATTCAACTTGTTGTCGAGCATTCCCGAGGTTCCCAGTTGCCTGATCAGGTGCGCCACGTGGTGTTCCTGGATCAGGGATAACCAGGCATAAGGGATGTCGAATTCTTTCCGTATCTCCGTGAGGAGGTTTTCAAAAAGATCCCTGAAATTCAGTATTGATAAAATGTGAACTTCCACTGCAAAGAATTTCCTCTCAATTTCCTCATTCCTTTTCACTCTCTCAAGGATCTCTTCAATGTCATTCATGATCAGTTCCTTTACAGTCTATGCTCCGAGGTCCTATACTCAGGAGATTAACCTTCTTCCCTTTCTTTTCCTGCCAAAGGCAGGCGTACGATAAAGGTCGTGCTCTTCTTCCCTCCCTCGATCACTATTTTACCTTTCAGAAGGCGGACAATGCGGTTCGTAATGTACAGTCCTCGTCCTTCAGCCTCTCCTTCAAGTAGTCTCACCCTGTCTTCATAAGAGATCTGGCCGCTGTTGCTGATTTCTGCGAAGGCCCACTCTCCATCTCCATAGGTGCGGATTGCGAGGAACCCTCCTCTGAGCGGTATCGCTTTCGTGGCATTGTTCAAGAGGTTGTCGAACACCCGTTCCAGATGAATTGGGTAACAACGGACGGGCAGTTCCGATTCAAACGGTCCTTCCTTCAATTCCACATTCTGCTTAAACTGCTCTTTGATCGCCTCCCTGTTGATCTCAAAACGGCGACGCAGCACATCAGATAAATCGACAACCTGCTCCTTTCCCACCTGGTAAATGCTCAGAGACAGCTCTTGCAGCCGGCTCGTCTCCTCCAGCAGAATGTCAGTGTACCGGCGGATCTGATCTCTTGATTTTTCATCCGGTCCTTTTTCGAGAAGAGCTTTCAACCTCCTTGCGAACCCCGCCGCCGCGATGGTCGGATTCTTGAAATCGTGCAGGATATCATCCAGTCTCTCCATTTTCTGGGCTTTCATCAATTCCCTGCCCAGGAAGAGAAAGAGTTCTATTTCGTCCTCTCTATAACGAAGTCTCTGTTCAAGGGCGTCAAACGTTATGAAGTGAGTAATGTCTCCCTCAACAGAAAGAGGTATATACAGTATGGAATTGATATTGTGCAATCGGGCGAATTTTTTCATCTGAACTGAGATGAGTTCACTTTTTTGGGGGTCCACAACCAAGATATAAGAAGGAGTAACGATCTCGTAGGTGGAATCTCCCCGGTAATCCCTCAAGTTCAGGATGACTTCAAATGTTGCCTCTTTTCCCACGGGAAATTTCATGCCGATACTGTGATAACCTCCCAGTTCAGGATAGGCCGCTTCGAGTATCACATGATTATAATCAGGCGTCACGGAAAAAAGGGCACAACTCTGGACATTCACCATGTCGGCCAATTCGGGAATGATCCTGTTGAATACCTCCTTCATCTTGATGCCACCTCTTGTCCCGAGGGTCTTGAAAATTTGCTGGATAATCGAGTCCTTTTTCTCGTTGATCCGGTGCATCGAGAGGATTTTTTTTCTGGCTATCACAAAACTGAGTCGCTTTGCCATCAGGTTTGCCACCTGGATTTCAAGTCTGGAGAAATTCCGGTCCTTCTGCCGATAATAGATCTGGATGACTCCTGCAGTGTCTCTCTCATGGGGGAAAAACCGTGGAATTTCAAGCGGGACGGCAAGCAGTGAATGGACACCTTTCCGGCGAATGACATTCTTGTCCCGGTATCGTCCGTCAACAAGGATATTGGGAACCAGGCACGGTTTCCTGGTTCTTGCCACCTCTCCGGCTATGCTGCCTTCGAGGGGGACATACGTCTCTCTTGAATGTTCATCCAATGGAAATGACCCGTAGTTGAGCATCTGTTCGGTGAGGGGATCATATATCCTGACGGAAGCGGACTGGGCATCCAAAAAATCGACCATATACTGTGTCGCGATTTCAAGAATTCGAGGTTCGGCCAGATCCGGATCGATATCGACAATCTCATCCACCTGCCGGATAACCCGCCCGAGAAAATCGTAGATGACATGCTCTTCCAGCCACTCCGTGAGAAGCGACCAAAAATCCTCCCCGGTCTCGAAATTCTGTGCCCATGGCTCTCGCCTGACCGCTTTGACCAGATCGTCCAGGTTCTTCAGCATCGCGTTCTACCCGCTGGGTTTCCGTTACGAAAAATGCCATTATTCTTTACCAGATAGCCATTGGAAAGTCAAGAGGAGGCTCACGGAAGGAACTGACCGCCGATTGGTTCGGCGCGCGCTACAGCGCCAAATTCGCGGTCGCCTTTAGATTCGGCTTACGCCCGGCAGAAATGATGGGATCCGTGGAAAGGGATACGGGCCAGCCTGATAGGGTGCCTTGTGAGATTGTTAATCACAAAAACGAGGACTCTTCCCCGAAAAGCCGAAGAGTCCTCGTTGTATCCTTAGCCGGCTTTTACAGTTATGTGTCTTGGTTTCGCGGCCTCCGCTTTTGGAAGAATAATTTTCAAGATCCCGTTCTTCATGCTTGCCTCAATCTTCTGTTGATCAATAACATTGCTCAGAGTGAAGCTCCGGTAGTAGTCCCCTGACCTGTATTCCGTGTACACCGGATTGAGGCTCTGTTGTTCCTCGGCAACCCTGCCCCGAAGAGTCAGTTCACCGTCTTCCAGATGGATTTCAACACCCTCATTCGTCACACCGGGCATATCCGCGATAAGCACCAGGGCCTCGTTATTCTCAAAGATGTCCACAGCGGGAATGAACACGGGACGTCGCTGGGTCAATTCGCCTTTTGCTTCCATCTCCTTTTTCCCTCGCAATTCAAGGTTCGTTTCCATGGAAGTCACCCCCTTTTAGTCAACCTTGATCTCGATTTTCTTGGGCTTGACCTCTTCAGCTTTCGGCAGTGTCAGCTTCAGGATTCCGTCTCTGGTTTCAGCGGTCGTGCTTTCGGCGACTACCCTTGTAGGAAGTGCGACCGTCCGGCTGAATTTTCCTTCCCCTCTTTCGCGACGATGATAACTGACATCTTCACCTTCAGGCCCCCCCCTGCGTTCACCCTTGATGAGAACACTTTCCTCCTCTACCGTGATATCGAGATCCTTGCCTGATATCCCCGGAAGTTCTGCTGTAATATACACATTATCAGCATCCTGGGCTACGTTGACGGCCGGGAAAACGCCCGCATTTCTTACCGGTGTCCGCTGTTCCCCAAAAAAGCGGTCGAAGAGCATGTTCATCTCTTCCTGCAACCTGTTCAGTTCCGTAAATGCTGTCGTTTCAAATGGATCTCTCCATCTCAAAATGGCCATACGATCACCTCCTCTTGAGATTTTGTTTCAATCTTATTAAGGACTTCCGGAGCATCTTCTGCTACCGGGAGAGGCAGCCCCCGTACTCCCGGGGCAATGATCTCCTCGAGCAATATCTCGAGGTTGCACCGGGAAACGGGCTGCCAGAGGGCATGTATCAAATAGATAATTCATATTTCGGGAATGTCAAGATGAGGACGAGACTTCTTTCGGGAAAAGCGTTGCCCTTTTCGCAGGAGAAAGAACGCTGCCAGGAAGCCGCCCGTGGCATCGGCACAGAGGTCCCAGAAACTTGCATCCCGTCCGGGCACAAAGTATTGATGTACTTCATCAGAGAGACCGTACAGAGCAACGAGGAGGATTAGAATGATTAACCGTTTTGTGCGGTTTTTTCCCTGCACTGTACTGAAGGACAGGGCAAAGAGCATGCCCAGTATTCCGAATGCCACGCCATGCTCTATTTTGTCCTGCCCCCAGAACAAATGAGGCGCGGGCAGACTCTGTCTTGAGGAAAGCCAGTATAGGGCCGCCATCCAAAAAACAGCAAGGACGCGATAAATCCAATAGCGGCGAGTCACGCTGGGTTCAGGCCTCCTCATGTGATATCAGATATATCCTTTTTGGCCGAGGAAAAGAAGTACTTCCTGGGCTGCTTCATCCGGGTCCAGTTCGGTGGTATCGATACGAACTTCCGGATGCTCCGGCATTTCATAAGGATCGTCAACGCCCGTAAATCCCTTGATCAGACCCGCCCTGGCCTTGGCGTACATCCCTTTTCGGTCACGTTTTTCGCATTCTTCTATAGGAGTTGCAATATACACTTCAACAAAACCTCCATATCTCTCAATGGAGGAACGGATTTCTTCTCTTGTTGCCTCGTAGGGGGCAATAGGCGCGCAAATGGCTATCCCGCGGTTTTTGGTAATCTCGCTTGCCACAAATCCTATCCTCCGGACATTGATATCCCTGTGCTCCTTGGAAAATCCCAGCTCGCTGGAAAGGTTCTGCCGCACGATATCACCGTCAAGGAGCGTCACAGGCCTATCACCCATTTCAAGAAACTTCGAAAGCAAGACCTTTGCTATGGTGGATTTCCCCGCGCCGGAAAGACCCGTAAAGAAGACCGTGAACCCTTGTCGGCGGGGCCGGGGATAGCTCTTTTGCAATTCTTCAAGTACCTCGGGGAAGGCGGCCCATTCAGGCACCTTTCGCCCCGACCTGATCCGATTGCGGATATCCGTGCCGGATACGGCCAATGTCTGGGTTCCTGGAGGAACCTGGTTCAGCTGCCGATATTCATCTTCAAAGGGCAAGTACACTACCTCATCGAACAGAAGAGGCGAAACGCCGACATCTTCCTTCAATTCCTCCATCTTCCTGCATGCCGCGTCACGACGATAAAACGGCTCCTGCTTCCCGTCAACGCCGGGACTTCCATGATCTCTCCCGAATATAAAATGAGTGCATCCGAAATTCTTCGCCAGTATTGCGTGCAAGACAGCTTCTCTGGGACCGGCCATCCGTGCCGCCAGAGGAAGGAGATTGAGGACATAAGAACCGGGAGGATAGTGGCGGCAAATCGCACTGCAACAACGGGCACGGGTAAAATGATCAAAATCGTCAGGTTTTGTCATTCCTGCAATGGGAAGGAGCAGAAGATTGGCCTTTGCCTCTCTCATGGCCATGAGCGTCATCTCAAATTGAGGGCGGTGTATCGGGTTTCTCGTCTGGAATCCAACCACCCTGTGCCAGCCCAGCTTGTCGTAAAGGCTGCGAACTTCACGGGGCGTCAATCGGAATTGCTTGAAATCAAAGTGCAGCGGCAAATGCAGAACTTCCAATTTCCCGCCCATATAGAAATCCCGTCCTGCCTCACCCAGGTAACGAACTTCCGGATGTCTCCGATCGAGGGTACCGCACACCGCTCTTGCTTCTTTCTCTCGTTTCACGGGCCAGATATCTTCAATGTGGAGGATTGCGAGCAGGAACCCTTCCGGATCCCGCAGACAGACCGATTGCCCTGCCTCAAGGGTTCGTGCACGTATCTCAGGGATATCCAGACAAACAGGTATGGGCCAGATGATACCATTTTGAAGCCTCATGCGGTCCAGGACGGATTCGTAGTCGGCTCTTTGCATAAATCCTTCCAGCGGCGAAAAGGCTCCCGTGGCCAGGAGTTCAATATCGCAGAGCTGCCGGTCGGTTAACGTAATGTCCGGGAGGCTGAGCGCAATCTCCTGGAGCACTGCGTTCCTTTCTTGATCGACCACCAGATCAACCAGCTCGCCACCGTAAGGCTCGATCCGTTTTTCCTTCTCCATCCCCGTATCCTCCAACGCCGGCATCCCGCATTTTGCAAATGAGGAAAGATCTTGTATGCCCTGGAATACAAGGCTTCTTTTATGTTACAGCGTTGCCGACCTGTCAACACTTTTGTTCGACCCGATTCTTTCCCTTCTTGAAATATTTTCTCATTTGCTCTAGAAATATATGAGAGGCACGATGGACCTGAAATGATTCTCACAAAAAGAAGAGGAAGCCCCGACGCAGAAATAGAAAAGTGAATGCATGGAAAGGAAAAACACGTGAAACCAGATCAGTTTCCCCACGACATCAGCGCCTATCTCATTCCTGAGCCGAAAGGAGACCTTTACTACCGCTGTCTGCAATGCGGTGAGGAGTTCGATATCCAAGAGCTTCTCTATACCTGTGCGAAATGCGGAGGGGTCCTTCTGCTCGAAAATAGGGATGACTCCCGTCAGCGGATACCTGGGAAGACATGGCAGGAGATCTTTGACTACCGGAGGATGCTCAATATCGACGCCCTCAAGGGAATTTTCCGCTACTATGAATTCATTGCGCCGGTCATTCCCCTGGAACATCTGGTGTATCTCGGTGAGGGGCATACACCCCTGGTGCGCGCAAACAAACGTCTGCGGGATTTGGCCGGGATGGACTTCTATTACAAAAACGATGGCCTGAATCCAAGCGCTTCATTTAAGGATCGGGGAATGGCATGCGCCCTGAGCTACCTTCAGTATTTGGCCAGGGAAAAGGGGCTCAGTGACATCCTGGCAATCTGCGCGTCGACAGGAGACACATCAGCGTCCGCCGCTCTTTACAGTTCCTATCTCCAGGACATCGTGCACTCAGCGGTCCTGCTTCCAAAAGGGAAGGTCACCCCGCAACAGTTGTCTCAACCCTTAGGCAGCGGTGCAAAGGTCCTTGAAATGCCCGGAGTTTTCGATGACTGTATGAAGGTGGTGGAACTGCTCGCGGAGAACTATAACGTGGCCCTTCTTAATTCAAAAAACAGCTGGCGAATCCTCGGCCAGGAATCCTTCTCCTTTGAGATCGCACAGGATTTTGATTACGACGTTGGGAACAAGGCAGTGGTATTACCGATCGGGAACGCGGGAAATATCACCGCGGTCATGAGCGGGTTCCTCAAATTCTTTGAAGCCGGAATAATCGACTCCCTCCCCGGAATTCTTGGCGTGCAATCGGAACACGCCGATCCGGTCTATCGCTACTACCTTGAAGAAATGCCTGAGAAAAGGAAATTCGTTCCCGTTCATGTGCGGCCCAGTGTGGCCCAGGCAGCCATGATCGGTAATCCCGTATCCATGCCCAGAGTTATTGAACTGGTGGAGAAGTACAATCGCCTGGCCGGGGAAAAACGCATCCACCTTGTCCGTGTAAGTGAGCAGGAAATTATGGATGCCATGATCACCGCCAATCAGAACGGAAATATCGTTTGCACCCAGGGAGGAGAATCCCTAGCAGGACTCAAGAAGGCACGGAACCAAGGACTTCTGGAATCCGACATGATCGGCGTCCTTGATTCAACGGCCCACATGCTCAAGTTTGCCGCTTTTCAGGAAAAATATTTTGAGGATTCTTTTGAACCCGCATTCGAGGTCATTCCCGCGCCCGCACTGAGAAACGCACCGGTAGAGCTCTCCTTGGAGGGCCGGAGCCCGTCACCTGCCCCGGAAAAACCATTGAGAGGCAGGGAATTGGAGGAATTTGTGGTGAACATGGCGGAGCAGATTGCGCATATTCTTGAGTTGAAGAAGAAATAGAGGGCGGGAAAGAACCTGCCGGTCTTCTTGAAAGTGAACCCCCCTTCTCATGTCGCGTATAAGAATTGTCGTTGTCGGCCAGACAAAGCTTCCGTTCATCCTCGAAGGCCAGCAGTTTTACCTTGACCGCCTTCAGCACTACACGACCGTCCATTGGGCGGAACTGAAATCCGTCCCCGCAAAGAAAAAAACCGGTGAAAAATCCATCAAAGACAAGGAGGGGATTTCGATTCTGAGGAATATCGACGACCGGGAATACGTTATGGCTCTCGATCGAAAGGGAAGGATGTATGACTCACGCGGCCTGGCTTCCCATCTGGAAAAAACCTTCATGGACCACGACCGACTGGTCTTTGTCATAGGAGGGGTTCTTGGACTGTCCGAAGATGTCTTGAAACGGGCTCAAGCCGCCCTCTCCCTTTCACGACTGACGTTCACACATGAGATGACCAGACTCTTTCTTCTGGAACAACTCTACCGCGCGTTCACAATCTTGCGGGGCGAGAAATACCACAAGTGAAAGGGGAGCGCTATTTCTCCTGACTGCCGGCTTCCAAAGCCATTGCGATCTTGTTCTTGAGCTCTGTTAGATCGAAAGATTTTATGACATAGAAATCCGCGGCGATGGATTTCATATCCTCTTTGAATGTGTCATACGCAGTGCAGAGTACCACGGGCAAATCATAGAACTTGTTCCTTATATCTTGCAATAAATCCAAACCATTGTAATCCACCATCTTTATGTCAAGGACCACAAGATCCGGCTTTTCTTTTTCAATCCTTTCGAGCAGGTTGTAGCCGCTGTCCGCGGTGATCACTTCATAGCCGGCTTCAGTCAACTCTTCAGAATAGAGATACCGGATATGCTCTTCGTCATCCACTATCAGTAATTTTGCCATGACCTCTTCTCCTTGATCGTGTTTCGGAGGACCGCTTTTGCATCAATTCGTGTCCATCCATGAATGGAATCTGGGCACTTCCGGTCCAATGGAAAACACGATCAAAACGATACACGAAAAGAATCCATATTGCAAACGAGAAAGTGAACTGGCATATGAGATACTAATACGTGTAGAAGCCCTTGCCGCTCTTTCTCCCCAGCCAACCGGCATCCACGTATTTCTTTAACAGGGGGCACGGTCTGTATTTGTCATCTCCCAAACCTTCGTGAAGCACCCGCATGACGGCAAAACAGGTGTCGAGACCGATGAGATCTGCCAGGGTGAGCGGCCCCATGGGGTGGTTCATGCCCAGCTTCATCACCTGGTCAATATTTTCTGCCGTACCGACCCCTTCGAAAAGCGCGTAAATGGCCTCGTTTATCATGGGCATGAGGATCCGGTTGCTGATAAAACCTGGAAAATCATTTGCCGCGACCGGCGTCTTGCCCAGTCTTAACGCCAAAGAACTGGCGGCTTCAAAAGCTGTATCACTGGTCGCAAGCCCCCTGATAATCTCCACCAGCTTCATCATTGGAACCGGGTTCATGAAATGCATACCGATGACCAGTTCAGGTCTCCGGGTTGCGCTCGCAATCCTGGTAATTGAAATGGAGGAGGTATTTGATGAGAGAATTACTCCCTCCCTGCATTGCCGGTCAAGCTCTTCGAATATCTGCAGCTTGACGGTCTCGTTTTCGGTCGCCGCTTCCACGACGAAGTCTGCCTTGACCATATCTTTGAAAGAGGTGGATGCCTCGATTGCAGCAAGGATTTCATCTTTCCGTGCGTCTGTTAAAAGCTCTTTTTTTATCATCCTGGCCAGGCTTTTCTCTATGGTTGCAAACCCTCTCTCCACGAATTCATCCTTGACGTCATTCATGATCACTTCAAGACCGTTCATCGCTCCGACTTGTGCGATGCCTGAGCCCATTTGCCCTGCACCGACCACACCAAGGGTCTTCATCTCCATCTCTTCCACCTCCGGCTGGCGTTATTCTTTCTTCTCGTGAGAACGGACAATCATTACCGAACATTGTGCCTTATGGGCAACTCTTTTTGCCACACTCCCAAAAAATACCAGACCCGCTCCTGACAGGCCATAGGAGCCCATTATGACCAGATCCACATCCTGTTCCTCAAGGAATTGCAAAATTTCAGTGGATACGTGTCCATCCCGAACAATGAGTTCGGACTGTATGCCCTCTCCTATTCTGCTTGCGTATTCCTGCTGCATACGCTCCTCGATATCCAAGATTAGAGACTTATCCGGTTCCGTGGGTACCACCCACTCCGCCTCTGTCAAGAGAGGATTTATCAGAGGGGGGAGCACATGCACGACAAACAGTTTCGCTGAATATTTTTCCGCCATTTCCAGGGCCACAGTGAAAGCTGCCTCGGCATTCCTGGAGAAATCAACACAACAAGCAATCCTTCTTATACCCATGATGTCATCCTCTCTCCTATCCATAATGAATTGAAAAACCTCTGATCCGCCGTCAATGCATCATCTCCGTCCATCCGCCTTCTTCACACCCGGATGAAATTTGACGCTCGATTTGGACAAGAATCGTGTTCGTGGACTTTTTCACTCTTTTCGTGTATGGTAATACTCAAGGTCAGTCGCTTCATCCACCGGTTATCCTCCGCCTTTCATTGGTCTTGATACTATATGATGATCGGGAAAAGATCAATGATCTCTTTCTCAGGACTTTGCCTTTGGTTATGCATGATGACATCGTTGTCTACGAACATCCCAATCCCCACATGAGGAGTTTTTTCATCGGTGTCTCCTTCTGGCCGCCCCGGGTCGAGGTCTTTCACAAAACGCCTCTGGATACTTCCCGGGAAAACGTGAAAAGCCTGGGGAACATCGGCGTGCGGATGGCAAAGGAATTACTCGAGATCCCGGGCCTTAGGGAACTCATGATGCGGCCGGGGGAAATCCTGGTCAAAAAGGATCGTGCCGTCACCTGGCAGGACATTGAGCCGGAAGTACTAAAAATAGTTCAAAGGGCCTTGAGAAAACAACATATCCACCTTGTGAAACGCTGACTTGAAAGAGGGGTCAGGGGGGAGCGTTTTGGATTGACAACTGGTGGCTCCCTTGCCAGAATCGATCGAGGAAATGCTGCAGATGTGCCCGGTTGCTGACACTCTGCCGGCATTGCACTTTGATTGGATGAACAGGAGAAAAAGGAGATACCTTAATGAATCTTGAATTTATCCAGGCACGCGATCTTCCTGACGCGTGGTTTCAGTGTGTCTACAAGCTGCTGGAGACAGGACATGAATATACCATTGAAAGAGGGAGTTATGAGGGCCAGAAACGCCTTGAATTCGATTACATAACGGTCCATATCAAATACCCTGGAGTCAGGCCCCTCCTGCCCGACATTCCTCCTGCTCTGGGTATCCCGAATCCCGTTGCAGAAGGCTACTTGGAGGAATATCTTCCCTATCTGATGACGTCCATGAAGCAGCCCGGTGAAGACTATACCTATGGATGGTATCTCGAGAGCCAGATTGGCGAGGTAATCCGTATGTATAAAGAGGACGGATATGGAACCAACCAGGCATTCATGACGGTTGGAGATCCTCAATCCATTCACCTGAAGGATCCCCCCTGCCTGCGGGGAATCGACACCCGTATAAAAGACGGAAAACTTCACTTCGTGGTCTATTTCCGGTCATGGGATTTGTGGAATGGATTTCCTGCGAATCTTGGGGCTATCCAGCTCCTCAAAGAATATATGGCGTCAAGCGTGGGCGTAGAAGACGGAGAAATTATTGCGGCCAGCAAGGGTCTTCACCTATACGATTACGTGTGGGAACTGGCGAAGCTGAGAACCATGTGTGAAAATCCATCCGCCCTGGCAGGCGGCACGTGTGAAGATGCCGGCTGACCTTAAAGGCTTCGATTCCCCGGAGATAGAACACTGGGCCCTGGAGCGCGGGTTTCCCGCGTATAGAGGGCGCCAGATCCACTCCTGGCTTTTTAGACGTCTCGCCGGTTCTTTCGATGACATGACCGATCTGCCGAAATCCCTTCGGTCCTTTCTCTCTCATGAGGCCACCATGAATCACCTGGTTCTGGTTGACCTCCTGCACTCCGGGGATGAGACCAGAAAGTACGTCTTCGAGCTGACCGACGGCCACAGGATTGAATCAGTGCTGATTCCGGAACGGGAGCACTGGACCCTCTGCATCTCGTCCCAGGTGGGCTGTGCCATGGGATGCAGTTTCTGCCTCACGGGGAAGCGGGGCCTCAAGCGAAATTTGTCCACCGCCGAGATTGTGGATCAGGTCATCCAGGTGAGACGTTCCATGGAATCACCTGAACGCCTGACCAATGTCGTTCTCATGGGGATGGGCGAACCTCTCGCAAATTATGAAAATGTGATCAAGGCTGTTCGTCTCCTGGTGAGCGCAACGGGGATGAATTTCTCCCATCGAAAAATTACCTTGTCCACAAGCGGCCTGGTCCCGGAGATAATCCGGTTTGGCAGGGACATTACGATTAATCTCGCTGTCTCCCTGAACGCAGCCGATGATGAGACGCGCAGCATGCTGATGCCGGTGAATCGCCGATATTCCCTGGACAAACTGCTCGATGCATGCAGGATCTTTCCGCTCCCCAACAGGCGCATGATTACATTTGAGTACATTTTGATCGACGGAATCAATGACAGCAAACGAGATGCCCTTCGTCTCGTCAAAGTACTGTCAGGACTCCGGGCCAAGGTTAATCTGATCCCGTTGAATCCTCATGAAGGTTCCCCTTTTTCCCCGCCGCCCACGGAGAAGATTCTCTGCTTTCAAAAACAACTCATTGACAGGCATCTTACCGCCATCATACGGAAGAGCAAGGGACAGGACATCCTCGCGGCATGCGGGCAATTGAGCGGAAATCATCCGGCTGCAATCGGCTGAAGCCGAGCCCTGCAATCAGGGATGTTTTTTTCTTGCCTTAAAAAATTCCCGTGGGGTAAGCTTTAATACTTTTGGGCAAGGAGCGATTTTTATGGTCAAACTCGATTTTTCAAAAGGCAACGGTCTCCTTCCTGCGGTCGTGCAGGAACACGAGACGGGGAAGGTGCTGATGGTAGCCTACATAAATGAGGCCTCATGGGAAAAGACTCTTGAGACGGGAGAAGCGCATTACTGGAGCCGTTCCCGCCAGGAACTCTGGCACAAGGGAGGCACTTCAGGCCATGTGCAGAGGATAAGGAGCATCTTTGTTGATTGCGACAATGACACGGTGCTTTTTCAGGTTCAACAGGTTGGCGGCGCGGCCTGCCACACCGGGTATGATACCTGCTTCCACAGGAAGATAGACAAGAACGGCGACGTGGTTATTGTCGGAAACAAGATATTCGATCCTGAAAGGGTATATAAGAAATGAGAAAATTGAAGCTGGGAATTCCAAAAGGGAGTCTCCAAAAGGCTACTATCGGGCTTTTCGAGAAGTCTGGATGGAAAATTAACGTCAATTCAAGAAGTTATTTTCCTGACATAAACGATGATGACATTGAATGCAGCATTTGTCGGGCACAGGAGATGTCCAGGTACGTGGAAAGCGGCACCCTGGACGTCGGGCTCACGGGCAAGGACTGGGTTGAAGAAAACGAATCTGACGTGATCGTAATCGATGACCTCATTTACTCCAAGGTGAGCCAGAAACCGGCGCGCTGGGTAGTAGCCGTGCCGGCCGATTCCGAGATCAGAGATTTGCACGACCTGCGAGGAAAAAAAATTGCCACGGAGCTTCTCCACTTTACGACCCGCTATTTCCAGGAAAGGGGCATAGATGTCCAGGTTGAATTCTCATGGGGCGCCACTGAGGGAAAAGTCGTTTCAGGTCTGGCCGACGCCGTTGTGGAAGTGACGGAAACAGGGAGTACTATTAAGGCCCATGGTCTCAGGATTATTCACGAACTCATGCAGACCAATACCCAGGTGATTGCCAATCGCGACGCATACCAGGACTCCTGGAAGAAGGCAAAGATGGAGGAAATTGTTCTTCTCCTCAAGGGGGCATTGCGGGCCGAGAACATGGTGGGGCTCAAAATGAATGTTCCGACCAAAAAGATGGATGAAATTATTGCTCTTCTTCCTTCGCTGAATGCACCGACGGTCGCAGGCCTCTATAATTCCTCATGGGTCTCCGTGGAGGTCGTGGTGGATTCCAGCATTGTGAGGGATCTTATCCCGCAACTCATAAAGGTGGGAGCGCAGGGGATCATTGAATATCCTCTGAACAAACTTATATGAGGGGCGTAAAGCAGAGGGCGTAAGGCTCAACTAACGTGATGAAATGAGGATGCCATGCAGACAATGATAACCAGGAAAGCGCTCACGATTCCTCCGTTTATCGTCATGGAGGTCATGGAACGGGCCGGTGAACTCGAAAAGGAAGGGCGCCATATCATCCATCTGGAGATAGGAGAGCCGGATTTCGGAACTCCCTCCTGTATCTGTGACGCCGCGCGGGAAGCCATGATCCGGGGCCAGACACACTACACCCACAGCCTGGGAATCCTCCCCCTGAGAGAAGCAATTTGCACCCATTACCAGGAAAAATACGGAGTCCACATATCGCCTGAGCAAGTCATCGTCACCTCGGGAACATCTCCCGCGCTCCTCCTGCTTTTTTGCGCCCTCCTGGATCCCGGGGACGAAATCATTCTTTCTGATCCTCACTATCCCTGCTACCCGAATTACGCCACCTTCCTGGATGCCAGGCCGGTTTTTGTCAAAGGGGAGGAAAAAGAGGGCTTCCAGTTGAATCCCGAGGAAATCAAGAAGAAGATCGGCCGCAGAGCAAGGGCTGTCCTTATCAATTCGCCTGGGAACCCCACAGGCAATCTCCTCTCTCCCGAACGAATGGAGGCTATTGCCCGCCTGGGACTTCCCGTTATTTCCGACGAGATATACCACGGACTGGTTTATGGCCAAGAAGAGCACACGATCCTGGAGTATACCGACAACGCCTTTGTTCTCAACGGATTTTCCAAACTCTACGCCATGACCGGCTGGAGGCTGGGGTATGTCATTGCGCCTCGCAGCTTCGTACGGCCGCTTCAGAAGCTGCAGCAGAATTTCTTCATATCCGCCGGCAGTATCTCCCAATGGGGAGGGCTGGCCGCTCTCACGTGCGCTGAAAGAGATGTAATGCGCATGAGAGAAATCTATGATGAGAGACGGCGGTATATGATCAAGCGAATCCGTGCACTCGGCTTCGGTCTTCCCGTGGAGCCCGTCGGAGCTTTCTATGTCTTTGCCAACGCAAAAGAGTTCGGTGAGAGTTCCTATGGTCTCGCATTTGAAATCCTGGAAAAAGCCGGGGTCGGCGTCAGTCCCGGAATCGATTTCGGGAAAAAGGCGGAGGGTTTTCTCAGGTTCTCTTACGCCAGCTCCCTGGATAATATAAAAACAGGTCTTGATAGAATTGAAGATTTTTTCTCGCATCGGTAAATGGACGCACGGTTTATAACAAGCGCCTTTCGGCAAGAACAATATCCCTCTCCCGATAGACCGGAGATTGCCATTGCCGGGCGGTCTAATGTGGGCAAGTCCTCCCTCATTAACACCCTTGTGCGACGTGGAAACCTTGCCAGGACGAGCAGCCGTCCAGGAAGGACGCAGTCGATCAATTTCTTCCTGGTAAACGCAGCAATTTACCTGGTGGATCTCCCCGGCTATGGCTACGCCAGAGTTCCTATACAAGTCAAGGCTTCCTGGAAGCAGATGGTGGAAGCCTATTTGAAAACGAGACCCAATCTGAAGGCGGTGGTTGTCATCCTGGATGTCAGACGGGATCTGTCGCCCGGAGACGGTGACCTGCTCCAATGGCTGAAGCATCACAACGTCACCGCTATTTTGGCGCTTACAAAGGCAGACAAAATCAGCAGACAACAGGCGAAAACACAGGCAGGCAGGATACTTCAGGCATGCAGAGCATATGCACCCATTGGGCCGGTCCTCTTTTCTTCAAAAACGCGCGAGGGAAGGGAGGAACTCTGGGAACACATTGGCAGGACCGCGGGACTTACGATCGCTGGGCTTCCAGGCCGTAGGCCTTGATCTTTTTGTGGAGATTGCTTCTCTCGATGCCGATGGCTTCAGCCGTCTGGGAGATATTCCAGTCGTATTCCCTGAGTTTTGTCTCGAGAAAGGCCTTTTCAAACTGATTTTTTGCCTCTTTGAGGGTATCGGGCAGAATGCGGGGTTCAAACACCGGTTCCCGTCCCTGGGCCTGATTAAAAGGGGAAGGAATATCACTTGCTTCGATAACCATCCCCGGGCTCATGATCATCAGCCTCTCCACGAGGTTCTTCAGCTCACGAACATTCCCGGGCCACGGGTACTTCTTCAATAGTTCCATGGCACTGCCGCTCAGCCGTTTGGGATCGATGTTCGTACTCACCGAAAACTCCGCCAGGAATTCTTCCACGAGCTCGGGAATATCTTCCGCCCGGTCTCGGAGAGGAGGCACCTGTATCGGAATGACATTCAGCCGAAAATAGAGATCTTCCCGAAAGGTTCCTTTCTCTATTTCAGACTCCAAATCTTTATTGGTAGCTGCGATCACCCGTACATCCACCTCAATGGTCCTCGCCCCTCCTACCCGTTCAAACTTCTGTTCCTGCAGGATACGAAGGGTCTTCGATTGGGCCTTCAGGCTCATATCTCCTATTTCATCAAGGAAAATAGTCCCTTCGTGGGCGAGATCGAACTTCCCTTTCCTCATGGTGGCGGCACCTGTGAATGCCCCTTTCTCATGCCCGAACAACTCGCTCTCGATGAGGTCCTCAGGGATTGCAGCGCAGTTTACCTCCACCATGGGCTTATTGCTCCGCCGACTCAATCGGTAGATATAGTGGGCCACAAGCTCTTTTCCGGTGCCGTTCTCTCCCGAAATCAGGACCCATGCATTGGTGGGCGCCACGATGCGTATCTGTTCCTTGAGGCGGCGGATAGGTTTGCTGTGCCCGGTAAGCTTTGATTTTTGCTTGTGTTTCTGCTTCAGAAGATTGATTTCTTCTTCCAACCGGTAATAATCCAGGGCCTTTCGCACCGAGTGGAGCAGCTTTTCCATCGAAAGCGGCTTTTCAATGAAATCATAGGCTCCCAGTTTGGTCGCTTTGACCGCCGTCTCAATGTTCCCGTGTCCGGACATAATGACCACTTGGAGGTAAGGGTAAGCCTCTTTTATCTTCACCAGTGTTTCTATGCCGTCCATTCCCGGCATCCAGATGTCCAGGAGAACCAAGTCGGGGATGAGCTGATCAATCTTCTCAAGGGCTTCTGTACCGCTCTCTGCGTTTACCACCTCAAATCCTTCATCCGACAGGATGCCCTCAACGGATCGGAGAATGCTCGCCTCGTCATCCACCACCAGAATTGTTCTCGCCATTCCCTTCTACCTCATCATTTCCAAGGCAATTGCGGCGGTCCTTGCCGATGCACCCTTCTTCCCCAACAGCCTGCTTACAATCTCGAGCTCTCGTATCATTTGTATCCGTGCCTCGTTGTTACTCAAAATCCGTTCTGTTTCGAATGCCATCTTTTCAGGAACAGCCTCGTTCTGGATCAATTCGGTAACCACGTTCTTTCCGGCTACAAGGTTTACGAGGCTGATGTGAGGGACCCTGACCATTCTCTTGGCGACTTGGTAAGACAGCCTCGAGAGCCTGTATACGACGACCATTGGAATCTGCATCAGGGCCAGTTCGAGTGTCACGGTTCCGGAAGTTGCAATGGCTGCATCACATCCCTTGAGAGTATCATACATGCCTTCCCGGGATATGACAACAGGCACCGAACTTTGGAGAATGAGGCGGCTCACCATCTCCTCGTCAAGGGTCGGAGCCAGGGGCAGCACACATCGCAGATCAGGGTGCTTCCTTTTCAACAGCTGAGCGGCCGAAATCATCGAGGGGAGAAGGGAGCGCACCTCTTCATTTCGGCTTCCCGGCACCAGCCCGATAAAGGGAAACGCAGAAGGTCCGGCCGGACCACTACGATGCCTGCGAGACAGTCCGGGCCAGATATCCAGTATAGGATGGCCGACATACTCCACTCTGACGCCTTTGTTCCTGTAAAAGGATTCCTCGAAGGGAAGGATGACGGCCATCCGGTCTACCCGCCTCTTTATTTTCCGGACCCGGTTCTTTCTCCAAGCCCAGATCTGGGGGCTGATGTAATAAAGTACCGGAATCCGGTGGCGCGCTGCTGTACCGGCGAGGGGAATGTTGAAATCAGGATAGTCCAGAAGGATGAGAAGATCAGGAGGTTTTTCCTTCAGGATACGCTGGAGACGTCTGAGAGCAGTGAAAATTCTCCCAATTCGGGGAAGTACTTCGGTAAGTCCCACAACAGCCATCTCCCCGGATGAGAACAGGATTTTCACCCCTGCGCCGGCCATTTTTTCTCCACCGATGCCCCAGAAGGCAACGCCGGAGTCCCACCGGAGAATTTCCTTGACGAGCCTGGCTCCATACTGGTCTGCGGAGGCCTCGCCGGCAACCATGAGCACGAATTTCATATCATCCCTCGGCGCAGGGTCCTGCTGGAAACGGAAAAAGGAGACTTGATCAACAGAGGCTCTGGAAATTCCTGCACCCCTTCTCAATCTGATCAATGATGGCCAGGGCAATTTTCAGAGCTGCGCTCCCGTCTCGACCGGTGACAACCGGTTCAGTTCCGGTGCGTACCGCGTATGCAAAGGCGCTCAACTGATCAAACAGGGGGTCAGCGTCAGGATAATTCATCTTGCTCGACACAATCTGAGGAAATGGTTCGGTACGCGAGATGTCGTTAAGCCGGGTTACGCTGATCTCCTTCTTAAGGCAGTTCACCGAAATATATGCGTCGGGCTGAAAAATACGGATCTTTCGAAGAGGTTGATTGGAAACGCGGCTCGCTGTCAGGTTTGCTACCATGCCGTTCTGAAAGATTATCCTCACATTTGCAATATCTGTCTTCTCTGTTATTACCGACATCCCTACGGCGTGCACTTCCCGGACGTCCGATCGAGCCATGTGCAAGATGATGTCGAGATCATGAATCATGAGATCGAGCACCACATCAACGTCCGTTCCTCTCACGGTGAAGAGATTCATCCGATGAGATTCCACAAATATGGGTTGCTTCAAGAGGGATTCCATTTTTACCACTGCCGGATTGAAACGCTCCACATGACCCACCTGCAAAACCAGCCCGCCCTCTTGGGCCATATGGATGAGCCTGTCTGCGTCATCTTGGTCATAGGTTATGGGCTTTTCAATAAGCAGATGAACGCCGGCCGCCAGGATCTCTTTCGCAACAGCAAAATGGCTCTCGGTCGGGACCGCCAGGCTCACAGCATCCACCCGTTCCAATAGTTCGTCTTGCGAGCTGTATGCCGTCGTATTATACCTCTGTGTGATTTCTGCAGCACGACCAGCATCGATGTCGACCACTCCAATCAGTTCAACGCCTTTCATAGCACGATATTTCTGCACATGGTACTCCCCCAAGTGTCCCACGCCTATGACGCCAACCCGTATATCCTTATCCATCAATGATGCTCACCCCGGTCTTTAACAAAATACACCTGAAGCCTTGTTCTATCAGGTCAGCCTTTTCCGCAAAGACGATCTATTTATGGCCCGACTTTACGGGACTTTCTCGTAGACGGTGGCTAAGAAGGTATGTCCTCTCCTTGCAAAGAGACAATGGAGATCCCTTCTTTATCAGCCAGCGAAATCATTTCATCTCTGTCGAACAGCAGCGTTTTTCCCGCTTCTACTGCAATTGCACTTGCCTTTGCCTTTGCCATGGATCGTATGGTTCCTACTCCGATGGACGGAACATCAAACCGGAGATCCTGGTTCGGTTTGCTCACTTTGACAACAATCGCTTTTTCGCGGGCGAGCCTGCCTCCTCGCAAAATGGTTCTATCGGTACCTTCTATGGCCTCCACAGCCAATACAGTCTTTTGCCGGACCACCACACATTGTCCTATATCCAGGCCGCCCAGCTCCTTGGCGATTCTCCAGCCGAAAACCATATCCTCTTTCTCGGCCTTTGAAGGCCTCTTCATGGTAAGAATCCCGGGCGGGGCAACCAACTCGGGGACGTGGGTTGTCGAACTGACCACCTCGATTCCCTCTCTGTCGAGTTCGCGGGCGACCGCTCGCAAAATATCATCGTCGTGGAAAATGGCCAGCCTGGACATGAGACCGAGACCTTTCAGGTCGGGCAGTATATTGCCAAACATGCGCCTTTTTTCTATGGCCCCCGCCATCACGGCAGTTCGGACACCATGTGTTTTAAGGCCTCTTATGAGTCGCCCCAGTTGACCGAGTCGAATCCAGACAATGCTGTCAGTTTCATACTCCAGGGCAGGGTCGGTTTCTCCCTCATGGGCGATGGCGACGACTCGTAATCCGGCATTTCTGGCAGCTCGGGCGACCAGCAAAGGAAACTTTCCACTCCCGGCGATGATCCCGAGGGTAGGCTTTTGTGTAGATACCGACATGGAATTCAGGCTGAACGAAGGATGCCGCGCTTCGAGCCTTCTAAGAAGGCCAAGAGCATTTCAAGCTCCGGAAAAGAGTCTATTTCATTTCTCACCTGGCGAATACCCTCGCTGAACCGATGGTTTTCCCGCCAGATGATCCGATAGGCTTTTTTGAGCCCGTCTACGACCTCACGAGGAAATCCCATTCTCCGCAACCCCTTCCGGTTGATACCGTAAAGCCGGGCCCGAGGACCGGCAGTCATCATAAAAGGAGGAACATCCCGGTCGATGCCGGATTTCGCTCCCAGGAACGCATAGGACCCTATGCGGACAAACTGATGGACTGCGACCAGGCCGCCCAGGATGGCATAATCACCTATGGAAATGTGGCCGCCCAGGGTCGCGACATTTGACATGATTACCCGATTTCCAAGGTAGCAATCATGGGCTACGTGCGCATACGCCATGATGTAATTCTGATTTCCGATCACCGTTTCCCATTCCTGTTTTGCGGTGGCCCGGTTAATGGTCACATACTCCCTGACCACGTTGTCGTCTCCGATGATAAGCCGGGTATCCTCTCCCCGGTATCCGATATCCTGGGGAGCCGTGCCGACCGAAGTATACGGATAGATCTTGTTTCTTTTGCCAATACGGGTATGCCCCTCAATGACGACATGCGCTCCTATTTCCGTCCCTGCGTCTATGGTTACATGACTCCCAATCGTGCTGTAGGGGCCCACCTTGACTCCCTCGCCAAGCTCAGCGTGGGGGCTGACCACCGCTGAAGGATGAATCTCCATTCGTTTTTTCCTTTCAAACGTCTGCTGTTGAAATTCCTTTCCTATCCTGTATTATTTAATTAGCCTATCGATGCCACCAGTTCGGCTTCAGCGACAATCTTTCCGTTCACGGTAGCTTTCCCACGCATCTTCCAGACCCGGGACCCGGTCCGCAAGGGCTCCAATTCGAAAACTATCTGGTCGCCCGGTATGACCGGCCTTCGGAACTTCACTTTATCCATGGACATGAAAAAAATGCCGTCTTCTTTTCCCTTTTCAAGGATGCCGGGGACGGACAGGCGTGCCAGTATGCCCCCGACCTGGGCCATGGCTTCAATGATCAGAACTCCCGGCATGACGGGCCGCCCGGGAAAGTGCCCCTGGAAGAAAGGCTCGTTTCCGGTGACGTTTTTCAGTCCCACCACCCGCTTCTCCGGTTCCAGTTCAGTAATACTATCTACGAACAGGAAGGGATAGCGATGAGGGAGCAAGCGTGTTATTTCTTCATAAGAAAGGGGTAATTCCATTTCGCTCTCACTCCTTCTCGCGCTCTGTTTTCATTTTTTCCAAGCGCTTTTCCAGTTCCCTGATCCTGAGGTTGTACTCCGGCAGGCGCGCGAAGAGATTTGAAGCTCTTAACCAGAGGCGATGGGGCATGGTGGGAGTTCCTGACACTATTTCTCCCGGGGGAATCGACTTGGCAACCCCTGATTGGGACGCGATCATGACCCCCTCCCCTATTTCGAGATGATCGGCGACCCCGACCTGTCCTCCAATCATCACCTGCCGGCCGATCTTCACACTCCCGGAAATGCCTGCCTGTGCAACAATGATGGTGTCTTCCCCAATTATGACATTATGGGCAATCTGTACCAGGTTGTCAGTCTTCACGCCTCGCTGGATCCAGGTCTTCCCGAATGCCGCCCGGTCCACGCAGTTGTTGGCCCCTATTTCAACCCGGTCATCGATTTGCACAATGCCCATCTGGGGGATTTTTGTGGAATGCCCACCGTCCTGCACAAAACCGAAACCATCGCTTCCGATGACGGTACCGGCATGAATGATCACTTCGTTCCCGATCCGGCAATCATCCAGGACAGTCACGTTGGGGTAAAGAACGCTATTTCTGCCGATGTGGACCCCATCCCCAATGTAGACACCGGGAAACAGAATCGTCTCATCACCGATAACGGCACCCTCGCCGACAAAAACATGTGGATAGATAGAAACTCCTTTTCCAAGTGCGCAACTGGCATGACAAACAGCCTGATTGCTGATACCGGGAAATCTTGGAATCTCCGAGGCAAAGAGGGCGGCAACCTTCGGGTAGGCCGTTTTCGGGTTATCAACGATGACCTGGGCTCCCCCATAAAGGGAATTTCTTTCCCGGAGGATTACTGCTGAGGCCTTTGTCTGGGGAAGCCTGTCCTCAAAACGGGCACTGGTGAGGAAAGAGATTTCACCCGGTCCTGCAGTGTCAAGGGCATTAATGCCCCTGATTTTTATTTGTTCATCACCAATGACCGCCCCACCTATAATCCGGGCGATTTCTTCAAGCACGATCTCCGGGGCTCTTTTTCCCCTATTGTGTTGACCCGTCATATGCCTTAACCACCTTCTCAGTGATATCAAGGGCATGGTTGAAATAGATAAGCCCGGGAGCCTGTCGCTCAAAAATCAGAACATAGTCACCCTTATCTCCCATGCTCCCGACGATCTTTTCCACTTCCTTTCCCACTTTTTTTCGCGCATCAAGTTCAGCGTCCTTCATCTCCTGGGTATATTCGGTGTAGAGGTATTTATAATACCGCTGCTTTCTTTCCATCTCTTTCTGTTTGTCTTCCTTTGCATCAAGGCTTAACATCATGCTCTGCTTCTTGAACTCTTCCTCGATTTTTGCCAGCTCAGCTTTTTCTTTATCGAGTTTTTTCTGAAGCGATTCAAATTTTTTCTTCAGGTCGGCCCGAACCTTCTGAAACTTTTTGGACTCCTGCTGGAACTTCTGCATGTCTATAATGCCCACCTTAGCAGTGTCCACCGCCAGTGCGGTGCCTGTCAGACTCAAAAGCAGAATGGAAAGAAAAATAATCCCAAATTTCTTCATGCTGTTTCCTCCTCTTCGTGTTACCTTTCGACTTCCCATCAGAATACTCCACCGATGCTGAATTCCCACCTGCCCGAAGGTTCATCTTCACGCGGGTCAAGATTTAATCCATATTCGATCCGCAAGGGGCCAACGGGCGAATACCACCTGATACCTGCCCCTACCGACCGGCGGATCCCACTGAAGGTCCAATCCTCGTCCTTTTCAAAGACATTTCCGGCGTCAAAAAAGACAACGCCCACAACGCCTTGTTCCTTTTCCAAAGGAAACCGGTATTCGAGGTTATACACCATCATCTTTTCCCCGCCGATTTTGTCTCCAGTGGCAGGGTCCCTCGGGGAAATGGCGGCGTAATCGAATCCCCTCACTGTGTCAATGCCGCCCAGGAAGAATTTCTCAAAAACCGGCAGTTTCCCCCCGGTGCGTTTGACCTCGTAGCCCCATCTCCCCTGAGCTAGAAAAACTGTATCCCAGGGAAGCGGAAAATACCAGGCGGTTCTCGCCTGGTATTTGTTAAAATAGAGATCTCCGCTGAAGGGACCCCCTGCATATTCGAAGCTGATGCTGTTGATCGAGCCCTTATGGGTATCCCACGGCCGGTCCCTGCTGTCCCGACTCAAGCCCAGGGTGACACTGCTGGTCACATTCTGGCCGATCATCTCTCTCACCGCTGTAGCGGCCGTATCAGCGACATCCGTGATGTCGGCGTTATCATATCCATATTTGACGGATCCAATTGTGTAATCGTCAATTCCTACAGGAAATCCGAGGGTCACATATCCTCCCCAGCTATCCTTGGTATATTCGTCGTACTCTCTTTTCCATTTATAGATATCCGTGCTCAGCGACAATTGTCTTCCCAGAAACCATGGTTCCGTAAAACCGATGTCATACTGGCTCGATACGGCCCCGAGGCTCGCAGCAGCATTCAGGCTCTGTCCGTAGCCGAAAAAATTGTTATCGGCTATTTGAAAGGAAACCATGGTTTCATCTACTGAGCCATATCCCACACCGGCACTGAAATAGCGGTTCGGCCGATCTTTCACGTTGATATCCACGATCATGGAATCCTTCTGATCTCCTCGCTTCGTGTCTACAGATACATTCTCGAAGAATCCGAGACGATTCAAATTCTCCATACTTTTTCTGAGCAATTCGCCGCTGAAGTACCCCTCTTCCTCCACCTTGAGTTCTCGTCGAATCACTTTGTCGCGTGTCACCGTATTTCCTGTGATATTGATGCGCTCAAAATGGACCTTCGGTCCCTGAGAAATTCTGTAAATGATATTCACCTTCTTGTTTTTTTGATCCTCACTCGTAGAAGGAGACACCTCAGCGTATGCATACCCCTCGTCGGCATATACGTTCCTTAAAGCGAGCATGTCTTTTCGAACAGTCTCGCGGTTGAACTCCTTTTCTCTTCCAATCCGGACATGTTTGAGTAATTCCTCCGGCGATTTTATGAGATCTCCCTCTACGGAGACGGTGCCGACCTTGTACTGTTCACCTTCTTCCACTTCGATGCTGATCTTCAGTCCCTTGCCCTTCTCATACGTCACTTTCGGCTCACCCACCCGTGCGTTTATAAAGCCGTGATTGTGATAGAAGGCTGCAATTTTTTGGGCATCAAAGTCCAGTTTCTTTCTATCCAGGTATCCCGAATCAGTGATAAATGAGAAGAGACCTTTCTTACTTGTCTGCATGAGGTCCCTCAGGTCATTCCCGTCAAAGGACTTATTTCCCAGAAATTGAATCTTGTAGATGTAGACCTTCTTGTGCTCGTTAATGTCGTAGTTCAGCGAGACTTCATTATTCGGAAGAGTTCCGGTTCGTTCGACTACTTCGGCATTGTAATACCCCTTCTTGCGGTAGAAGGTCCTCAGCCTTTCGACACTCTGTTTCACCTGATTTTCGTCCAAAATGGCATACAGTTTGATGCCTAATTCTTTTTTCAGATCATCCGCCTTGATTTTCTTGTTTCCATTAAAGGAAATCTTTCCTATGGACGGTTTTTCAGTGACTTTGAAAATGATCTTTTTCCCTTTAGCGCCTTCCTCGGTTTCAATCCTGACATCTTTGAAATATCCCATTTTGTAGACATCCCGGAGATCCTGATCGAGTTGGGCATAGTCAAGGGAGTGTCCTTTTTTCGTTCGGATCACGGCCAGAATAGCATCTCTTTCGACCCGCTTATTGCCTTCAACAAGCACGGAATCCACCTGTGGTACCCCATGAATTTTGTTGTAGATGCTGTCGACAATGTGATCCGCGGCAGAGGGCAGTGCATCGATATTTTCCGCAACCTCATAAAAAAAGAAGGGGGGCGTGGGAGACTTCAGGTCAAAGACCCTTACATCCACGCTGAATTTTTTTCCCATTTGCGTAAGACTTCCACCAACAATGAATCGCGAGGACAGCTCCTTTCCCAATTGCTGGGCGGTGCCTTTGGTCATGGACGAGGAGGCGAGAGGTTGTGCATTGGCCTTGCTGGTACTGGTTACCTGGAGTCCTTTTTTTTGCATCCGCACCACAAACATATCCTGGAGCCCCTTGGCCAGATATTGAAGTCGCGCGGGAGCATAGACTTTGAAGGGCAATACCGTCACCGTGGCATCTTGAGCCAGACAAATCATGGGAGACGAACACACAAAAAAGATCAGCACAAA
>Ga0315535_1000451_pt1 | contig 29207 bp, 19 predicted proteins | sample SalMarSW160220MG_2_FD_203092 | JGI IMG/M metagenome (GOLD analysis project Ga0315535, IMG submission 203092) | Salt marsh sediment microbial communities from the Plum Island Ecosystem LTER, Massachusetts, United States - Salt Marsh Sediment SW1602-20 ... | reverse complement strand
ATATCCTCCCCGGTCAGCTTCAGGTATTGGATAATCGATTCCGTATTGGCAATGATGTTCCCGTGGGTGATCATCACTCCTTTGGGCTCACCGGTGGATCCGGAAGTGAAGATGATCTCGGCGAGCCTGTCCCCGTCAAATTCCTCCATGTCAGAAGGAGTGCTCCGGCCCGCCTTCCTGCCACTGATCAGGGTCGAATAGTCATACATCACATGTTCCAGAAAATCCCATTTCCCGCTCTTCAGCGAGGGAGCAATAAAACCAATGCGTGCATCGCACAGATCCACCACAAAGGAGAGGTTGTTATCTTCAATGGAATGATTGAGGGGTACACAAACATTTCCTGATTTCATGATGGCCAGGTAGGCCACAATGAAGAAAGAAGAATTGGGGCTGACCAGCAGGATGTTGTTGTTTTGTCCGAAGGTATCAGACAGGTAAGCGGCAAGCCTGGCGGCGTGATCATGAAGCACATCATAGGTCATTTGCTCCTTGTTCCCAAGGAGAAAGGATTTTTTCAGAACTCCCGATACACCCAGGAGATAATCAAAAGCGTTCATAAAAAATGATAATCGTTAATGGCCTGCATCCTCAGGTAATTGGTGGTCTCTTTCTTTCGGGCAAAGTTCGCGAAAGTCATCTGAACATCCTTCTCGGTCATTCCCATGACCTTCCCCACTTCGGCTGGTGCATGGTTGTTCTCAAAACCATACCAGAGCAGATCCATTTGCTCAAATGGAAACTGATAGAAAAACTCCTCCTGTGTCTGTTCGGCACTGTAGGTATCGGTTGTGGGGGTCCTTTCAATGATTCCACGGGGCACACCCAGGTATTCAGCCAACTGATAAACCTGGCTTTTGTAAAGATTTCCAATGGGAAAAAGATCACTGCCTCCATCCCCGAATTTCACAAAAAAGCCCTGGTCCACCTCATGTTTGTTGGGTGTTCCGATCACGCAATGGTGCAATCTTTCGGCGTGGAAATAGAGCAATGACATCCTGGATCGCTGTTTGAAATTGGAGGCTGCGATGATGGTTCTCATCTGCCTGGAGGGAAGCCTGGTGACGATCTCAGTGCCATCCGGTTCCACCACCGTCAGGTAAAAGATGGGGGGAAGGTTCGAGCTGGGATTGTTCTGTTTCACGCCGATCTTCATTTTATGAACCAGGGGATCGTACCTGGGGTAGACCTCCCGAACTGCCTGGTCCCGACGCTCATAGCAAGCAAATCCACGCAGCGCCTCGGTAATGTTCTCCACCACGGTTTCCACATTGAACTTCTTTGCAAGCAAGGTGGCCAGCTCCTGGCTGTCCGGACTGGAATCCTTTTCCGGCATCATGACCCCCAGAACATTTTCCGGACCCAGGGCCCTGGCAGCCAGGGCCAAAGTGACGGAGGAATCAATTCCGCCGCTGATTCCCACAACCCCGCCTCTCCTGCGGAAGCGTTCCATAACGTCCGACCTGATCCTCCCGGTAATTTGCTCCACCAGTGCTTCGATGTTTTCAACCTTCAGTATATTTTTATGAAATGTTTTGCTTTTCATTTTCTATGAATTGGAGTTTGGTTTCTTGTCAAAATATACCGGGCATTTGGTCCGCATCTCCTTCTCCCTGAACGGATTGTTGCCAGCAATAAAAAAATCCATCAGGATCTGAGTGGAGAGAATCCCTGCAATGGCCATGTTGTCATTCTCGGTAATACTCCCGCCTGAATGCATTTTCCCAATCAGCTTCTGCACCGAGTCCGGATTAAAAATCCCAAACTTGTTGATCTGATCCGGTGACATGGCTTCCCGGTGGTACCCGGGTGCCTTGGCAGAAAGCAGACTGGAGGCTACGGGGGCCCTGTATGCCTGCTTGGGGCGGGAAATCACCTGGTCGGGCAACCGGCCCTCCATCAGTTTCTTTAACAGGTATTTTTCATTCAGGCCCCTGATTTTGTCCCCGGACCGGAGCCTGGTGCAAAACTCAACCACCCGGTGGTCCAGAAAGGGATACCGTCCTTCCACCGAATGAGCCATCGACATTCGGTCCCCCTGTGAGGAGAGCAGGTAACCTGAAAGGAACAGCTTAGATTCGATCCACTGTGCTCTGGACAACAGATCCCAGTCAGCCATACCTGCAGGAAGTGTTCCGATTAGTGATTCAACCGGATCATCCCCCAGGGATCCTTTGATGTAATCACTGAAATGGGTTTTAATGTGGTTGGAGTTGTTCCACCGCACCAGGTGGGAGTAGATCAGGGAATCCGTCTCGGTGAGGCGGTGTCCGAAAAAGAACCTGAGCATATTGCCGCTCTTTCCCTGGAACTGGGCCAGGTAGGGATAGAGTTTTTGAAGCAGCAGGGGCCGGATCCTTGAATCGGGTTGCCGCGACCAGAACTCCCGGATCAGTGTTTCTTTAAAAATGTTGTACCCTCCCAGGAATTCATCGGCACCCTCCCCTGTGATCACCACTTTGATCCCATGATCATTAACCAGGTTCGAAAGCAGGTACATGGGAACGGCACCGGTGCGCAGAAGCGGGATCTCAGCATGCCACAACACATGGGCGAAATTCCTGGCTATATCATCCCCGGAACAAACAACCGATTGATGGTTTGTATCCAGCCATTTGGAAACCATTTGCTGATAGGAGGTCTCATCAAACTCGCGCTCTTCAAAACCAATGGAAAAAGTATTCAGAACACCAGGCTCAATTTTCTTGATTATATGGGTTGTTGCACTGGAATCGAGCCCGCCGCTCAGGTAAGCAGCCACCTGGACATCAGACCTGAGCCTGAGCTTCACTGAATCAGCGATCAGCTCTTCGAACTCATCCAGGGCTTCATCAAAACCATAAACAACCGGATTTTCCCTGGATTGAAATGAAAGTTCCCAATAGGATTGAATGACATGATGCCCCTCCCCAATGACCATATAATGGCCTGGAGGCAGCTCGAAGATGTCTTTGAATATGGTTCCCGGTGTAGGAATGGACCAGAAGGTAAATACTTTGTCCAGATTCTCCGGATTCAGTGCAGCATGCACCTGCCTGGCCTCCAGGATGCACTTGATCTCCGAACCAAATACGAAGGTCTGAGGTGAATGAAAATAGAACAGGGGTCTGATCCCCATCCGGTCCCGGGCCAGAAATAATTGTTTCCGGCGGGAATCCCAGATGGCAAAAGCAAACTGACCGTTTAGTTTTTCAAGACATTTCTCTTTATAATGACGGTAGAGTAGAAGCAGGACCTCCGTATCGCTTTTGGTTTGAAACCGGTAACCCAGCTGGATAAGCTCCTTTCGAAGCTCCAGGAAATTGAAGATTTCACCATTATATACGATCCAGTAATCCCCTTCTTCAGTGGTCATGGGCTGCTGACCACTGGCCAGGTCAATGATACTGAGCCTGACACTGCCCATGCCTATTCCCTGACCGATATATATCCCCGATTCATCAGGCCCCCTGTGCTGGATTTGCATCAGCATCTGCCTGACCTCCTCAGGCTTTACATTCCCTTCCGCAAATCTGTATATGCCGGCAATACCACACATAATTCAATTATTGTGCTACGATTTCTTTCTTCCTGAGCACAAAATCTGTGATGGCATGTATGGATTCGAAGTTCTCCTCAATCAGATCACTGTCATTGGCAACAACACTGAATTTCTCTTCCAGGAAATCCAGCAACAGGGCAAAGCCCATGGAATCAAATATTCCTTCCACAAACAACATGGTTTCTGAAGTGAGCTTGCTGGTATCTTTGAAGGTATTGTCCTTTGCGTATGCAAATAGTTCTTTTTGAATGCTTTCTGAATTGATCATAACAATCCAATTAATTGTTAAAAACTTAAATGATAAGCCCAATCCACGCTAATCTTACATTGAAGATAACAATACTAATGAAGGATCGGAATAAAATTTGACCAAATCTTACATATAAGGAGTGCAGGCATTATTTCAACGCTCCGGCCAGAAATGCAAGCAGATTAAATGCCATCATCCTGGACCCATAATCATTCAGGTGCCCCGAATCTGACGCATAGGATTCAACCAGGCAAGGATAATCCATGCCTTCATAACTGTAAGTATTGGCCTTCCCGTCGGGAAGTGTGGACTCCAACTTTGCCAGGTCGAATACAGGAAAATCCCCCGAAAGCTCATTGAGCATCCGCTCATTAAACTCCGTTCGCTTGACATTTTCTGCATATCCCGAAGGATTCATGCTCAGCACCCTTTTGGCAGTTGCCTTCAGGCCTTTCTGAATAGTGGTTAATGGTACCGTAATCAGTATAATCCTGGTATCGGGCTTGCTGTTCTTCAGCTCCAACATTTTTTCCTTGTAATGATCAAATACGGCATCTACGTCTGAATTCTCCACAATGTCTACATAACAAAACTTGAAAAAGGCCAGCGTAGGCGGTTCTGCCGAATTTGAATCCATCAGCGATGCAAAATCATCCGTCTTTCCGTTGGGGTCACCATTTGCCCCAACGTTGAAATCAACAAAAACCGCATTCCCGAGCTCTGCAAAGTCCCTGGTGGTCATTTTATTCAGGTTGATCCCCTCCTCTTCCTCCCACCAGTTCACTCCGGAAAGAATGTTCTGACCAACGGACTGGTGTCCGAATATGACCTTGTGTTTTGCAATTTCAGTCAGAAATGCAGCTGCATCTGCCGAATCGCTTCCATATAATTTATAAAAATCGTTCATATCATCTGTGGATTCGTTACAAGCGGACAAAAGGAAAGCAATCAATATCAAACCAATATACCTCATGAGATTATGATTTACTGTGTAATAAAAATAACACATTTCCGGATACAAATATTGCCGAAAATTGGTTTTTAACGAAACTTTGACAATACCAAACTTGTTCAGGCACTGAGCACTGAGTACTTGGCACTGAGCACTACAACAGCCCCTGGTCCACCATGGCATCGGCCACCTTCAGGAAACCGGCGATGTTGGCCCCTTTCACATAGTCCACATATCCGTCCGGATGGGTACCATACTTCACACAGTTCTCATGGATGTTGGTCATGATGTGGTGAAGCCGGTCATCCACCTCGGTGCGGCTCCAGTTGATCTTCATGGAGTTCTGCGCCATCTCCAGTCCCGACGTGGCCACACCCCCGGCATTGGCTGCCTTGCCAGGTGCATAGAGCAGCTTTTTCTCCTGGAACTTCTCAATGGCTTCGGGCGTACAGGGCATGTTGGCCCCTTCACAGACGCAGATGCAGCCATTGGCCATCAGCATGGCGGCATCGTTCCCGTCCAGTTCATTCTGGGTGGCACAGGGAAGGGCAATGTCGACCTTCACCTCCCAGGGCCGCTTCCCCTGGACAAATTCGGCGCTGTCAAATTCAAGGGCATAAGGAGCCACAATATCTTCATTGGAGGCACGAAGCTCCAGCATGTATTCGATCTTTTCCCCTGAAATTCCCTCGGGATCATAGACATATCCGTCAGGTCCCGACAGGGTCACCACCTTGCCTCCCAGTTCGGTCACCTTCAGTGCGGCCCCCCAGGCCACATTCCCGAATCCCGATACCGCCACACGTTTTCCCTCGAAAGTCTCTCCCCTGGTGGCCAGCATCTCCTTGGCAAAATAGACACATCCGAAGCCGGTGGCTTCGGGCCTGACCAGCGATCCTCCCCAGTTCAGCCCCTTCCCGGTAAGCACACCTGTATTTTCCCTGGCCAGCTTGCGGTACATGCCGTAGAGGTAGCCGATCTCACGGCCGCCCACACCAATATCCCCGGCAGGAACATCGGTATTGGGACCGATGTTGTTCCAGAGTTCCATCATGAAGGCCTGGCAGAAACGCATGATCTCTGCGTTGGATTTCCCTTTGGGATCGAAATCAGACCCGCCCTTGGCACCGCCCATGGGAAGGGAGGTCAGGCTGTTTTTGAAAATCTGCTCAAACCCGAGGAATTTCAGGATACTCAGGTTCACACTGGGGTGAAAGCGCAGTCCGCCTTTGTAAGGCCCGATGGCGTTGTTGTACTGGATCCGGTAGCCCAGGTTCACATGGACCATTCCCTGGTCGTCTGCCCAGGGCACCTTGAAGACCATGACCCGGTCGGGCTCAATGATGCGGTCCACAATGTTGGCTGACCTGAAATGGGGATTGTCATTGTATACTTCCTCAATGGATTCAAGGACCTCCCGAACTGCCTGGTGGTATTCAACCTCACCCGGATGCTTTTTGACCAGGTCGTTCATGATGGTATCTACGTTCATAGCTGGAAAATTTGGTTTTAGTTAAAGATAGTTTTTGTTACCAGATGTTTTTGAGCCAACTGGGATTTTTCGCATCGCGAATAACCACTTGGCGAGAAAACTATCTGGTTTAAAAAACAACTCAAATTTGCTGTTTCTGCGGAGATTAAACAACACCGGAAAGTATGATTAAGAGCAGGTTTGGGTATCACCAAAGGGTACCATGATAAACCCCTCCCTGCACCTGCAGAAAGGGGTTGAAATCAAATGGTTTTTTCCCGGGACAGGGTACGTAGCAACTGGAATGATAGTGATAGCATCAAATGATGGTATCACCCATGAGACAGTTGCACGACACTCCCCTGGGCGCTTCGTCGCAGCCGGATGGTTCTCCACAGCAGGGCGCTTCGCCGCAGCCGGGCTGTGTACCCCCGCGCTTAGCCGATTGCCTCGCCGTAAAGTGCACCCACAAAATTCCAGTCGATGACATTCCAGTACGCATCCACGTAGCTCTGGCGCATGTTCTGGTAATGGAGGTAGTAGGCGTGCTCCCACACATCGATGTTGAGCAGCGGGGTTCCCTTCATCTCTGCAATGTCCATGAGCGGGTTGTCCTGGTTGGGCATGGAGGTCACCTGCAGTTTTCCATCACCATCCAGCAGCAGCCATCCCCAGCCCGAACCAAAATGACTGGCTGCGGTGGCGGAAAACAGTTTTTTGAACTCCTCGAAAGATCCGAAATCCTTCACAAGGGCGTCAGCCAGTTTACCGGATGGCTCGCCTCCGCCGTCGGGTGACATGAATTTCCAGTAGAGATTGTGATTGAAATATCCACCCCCGTTGTTCCTCACGCCGGCTCCGTAGTTGGAGACATTGGCAAAAATCTTGTAGATATCGGTGGGGTGCATGTTTTCATGCTCCAGTGCGGCATTGAACTTCTTTGTATAACCTGCATGGTGCTTGCCGTAATGCAGTTCCATGGTCATGGCGTCAATATGGGGTTCCAGTGCGTCAAAGGCATATCCCAGTTCGGGCTGGGCAAAAGTACCCTCGGGGGTGGTGGCCACCAGGGAGGCCGTTGCTCCGCCGGCAGCTGAGCCGTTCATGCATGATGTTGCCACGGAAGGAGCAACCAGTGTGCCTGCTCCAAGGATGGCTGAAGTCTTTAGAAAATCTCTTTTATTCATTTTTTAGTTCGGTTTTTTTGGTGTGAATGATGACGTTTTATTCATAGTTAACGCACCGAACCGTATTTTGTTTACCGGCCGGACTGAATACGCAAGACGCGTCAATCATGATTGGCCGGTGCTTCCGGGTGAGTCTGACACCGGCTTTATCACAACACCCCGGTTGGTCTTGCCGTCGATAAGCACCACCAGTTCCCCGGGGAAATGCACATGCCTGATGCATTCGTCCTCATACACCGCAGGCAAACTGTCCAGGTACCCGTAGTCGTAAAAGCCATCATTGATAAACGGGTTGATGGTCATGTAACCCACACCGAAGGAGATCAGGTTCTGGAAGAAGTGCGTACCCTGACTGGGGTCGATGCGGTATTTCTCCAGTCCCGATTCCACAATAACGCGTGCCTCCGAGATCTGTGACCATTTCACAGGGATCCCCAGCCACGGGTCGGAAGAACCCCACCTCCCCGGCCCCACCAGCACATAGCCGTTCTTCGCCATATGGCTCAGATCCGCAACTTGTCCCCTTTTCCCTTTCTCCTCTTTCCCTTTCCCCGCTTTGAACCCATCATTGATGGCTTCTATCCGCCCGGCGATCTCACTGCTTTTTGCCGGATCCCAACCCTCCGGTTTCACATAGACAAAATCCCTGATCCCTGTGAATTCACCGTTGCCCAGGGCTGTTTGAGAATAGAGGATGGTCTCCTCCTGTTTCACGTTCTCAATATCAATGACGGCAGACTGGTCGGTCTCCACGATCGGCCTGATCTGCAGGAAATTAAATACATAGGGAAGCCCTTCGGGCACGTCCATGTTCACGGCAAACTCGATCTCGATGGGCAGGTTGATCTCCTTCTGACCGATCTCCAGAAGCTCCTTGATGATGGCAGCCAGGGGAAAGGAGCCATGCTGCAGGATTCCGGCAAATGTAATAATTCTTTTACCCTCGTAATTGATTCCGTCACGGACCACATCCGACTGGTAGTCATATACCGAGGCTACGTGTTTCAGGTTTTTATCATCTCCTGCAGCGGTTACCTTCAGCCTGGCCAGGTTCACCGCGTCATCGGTGGACGTGTGGTACTTCTCCTGGTGCAGGTCAAGTGCATAAAATTGTTTCTGGGTGTCCCGCAGCATCAGTTCGCTGGAAGAGAGCTGCAGGATCTTCCTGGGGTAGGCAGGTGAGAAACGAAGGCTCACACCGCCATCCATGATGTATTTCCCCAATCCGAATGCCACCCTGGCCATGCCGTCCTCCGGTTTCTCCGGGGCAATGGGGTAGAAATTGATGGAGCGTGCCACCCCCGACAGGGTGGGGTAATAGTAGTCCCCGTGGCGCGTGCCGCATACCTCCTGGATCACAATGCCCATTTTTTCTTCGTCGATCACATTGGAAGTGGCCTCGATATACGCCTTGCTCTCCCTGAAATAGACCGATGCATAGACACTCTTGATGGCATTGCAGAGCAACTCCATGGTCTGCGCGGGATCCTGTTTGCTGACCGGGATCATGTAGGTGGAATAGATCCCTGCAAACGGCTGATAATGTGAATCTTCCAGTTTGCTTGAAGAGCGTATTGCAATGGGTGTCTCCGCGAACGAGATCACCGTATAAAGGTCCTGATGCAGCCACCCGGGCAAGCGGGCCGAAACGAAATGTTCCAGGATCTCTTCGTCCGGCAGGTCCGATAAACCGATCCGGTAGAGTTCATTCGTCTCCATGAACTCATCGAACACATCGGTACTCATCACCACCGTTTTGGGTACGGTGATCACCGTGTTCTCAAATTTGCTGTAGAGTTGGTGCTTGTCAATCACCGAATTGATGAATGCCAGGCCACGCGCCTTTCCGCCGATGGACTCATCCCCGATCCGCGAGAAGGTCCGGTAGGAGTCATAGCTGTTCCTGTCAAATTTCGCAATGATCCCCCTCCCCTTGCTGATGCGGTAGCTGGAGATGGCTTCATACAGGTAATTCCGTATGTCACTTGAATTTTTAAAATCTTCGTTGCGGACATATTTAAACAACTGCGCAACAGGGAATATAGCCCTGGCATTCAGCCACTTGGAGAAATCATTCCGCTCCGTGTGAAAAACCAGGACTTCCGCGGGGACCTCCATGATCTTGCGCTGAAGCGCCTGAAGGTCCGCGGCGCGCCCAATCTCCGCCATGGTCTTCGGATCCCTGAAAATGAACTCCCCGAATGCAAAATTCCGGATGATGAAGTTGCGCAGCTCCAGGGAAAGCGATTTGGAATATTTGTGCAGGAAACCCACCCCCATACTTCGGGCAACTTCGGCATTGGAGAGATCCGATGATTGCATCAGTGCCGGCAGGTAGGGATCCTCCCTGCGCATCTGCTCTACCAGCTTCACCCCCAGCTTCTGCTCCTTGTCCCGCTTGTCCCCCTTCTTAAAACTCACATCGCAGATCACCCCCAGCAGATTTTCCTTGTAGCTCTCGTATAGCTCCATGGCCTCATCATAGGTCTTGGCCAGCAGGATTTTGGGCCGCCCCCTCATGCGGAGCATGCGCTGGTGCTCGTTCAGCGCCTCCTTCACGAAGTTGCGGGACTGCTGCATCACGATCCTATAGAGTTCGGGCAGGTAGGTGGAGGTATAGCGGATCGAATCCTCCACCAGGATAATGCACTGGACGCCCACCGTATCAATGTCATAGGGCGCATTCATCTTGTCCTCGATCAGCTTGATGATGGCCAGCAGCAGATTCGCATTCCCCAGCCAGCAGAACACATAATCGATGGCCGACAGGTCCTCGTTCTGAAGCCGGATGCTCACCTCACGGTTAAAATGGGTGAGCACCACAATGGGAACTTCGCTGTACTTTTTCCGGATCCGTTTGGCCAGGGAGAATGCATCATCCTCACCCAGGTTCAGCATCTCGATCACCAGGTTGATATCCTCCTTCTCCATCATACTGAACGCCTCCTTTGCATTGGTGGCCTTTATAAAAACCGGCGGATAGCGAAGATTCAGGGAGACATATTCGTTGAAGATCTGCTCATCGATGCGGCCATCCTCCTCCAGCATGAAAAAATCGTAGTTGCTGCTGATGATCAACACCCTGCGAATCCTCTTCTGCATCAACATATTGAATGCAACGGGACTGAAATCAATGGTTGGATATGTGATTCCCGGGGATACAGCCATGCTTCAATATAGTAGAAATTCTTTTCTTTCCGTCCATCATGATACAAACAGGTTCCCTGAAACGTATGTGTTTCACAAACCCGGTCTCCTCCATCAGCTCCTGGGAAGAGAGCACATCCCAGCGGATAAATGAGGTACGCGAGTCGTGATGGATGCTGAAATAACCCACATTCATGGAGGTCACGTTATGAAAAAAATGAGACCCCAGCGAGGCATCCAGCGGGAACTCCTCCAGGCTGGTCTCCACGATCACACGGGCATTGGAGATCTGGGACCAGTTCACCGGGATTCCGATAAACGGATCGCGTGTTCCCCAACGTCCCGGCCCGATGAGGATGTACTTCCGGTCACTGGTCACCATTTTGCGGTTCATCTGTTCGATCTGCACGGCAATCTCCCTGGTCCGCAACTTATCAAAGGCCTGCGGATCCACATACACAAGGTCCACGATGTCATCCACCTTTCCGTTCCCCATGCTCCGCTCGGCATAGATGATCATGTCTTCCCTGGAAAGCGCATCGGTATCGAAGGTGAACTCCACGCCTGTCCCCAGCATGGGCTTGATCTGCAGGATAAAAAACGAAGGCTTTCCATTTTCCGCCCTGTCCAGGTCCACCGCATATTCCAGCTCCACAGGTGAACCCAGTGCCTCCTTCCCCACATCCATGATCAGGTTCAGGGCCTTGGCCAGCGGCACATACTCATACTTCAGGATGTTGGCAAAGTTCAGGATCCGTGGTCCGGGAGTGGACAACCCGGATTCGATGCGCTCGTTGTCCGCATCATACACCGAGGCCAGGTGGGTCAGCACGCCCTGACTCTCCGCTTCGGAAATGGGCAGCCGGTTCAGGTTGGCCTCCGAACCCATGTTGCAGAAATCCACCTCCGAATTGATCATATCCAGGGCCATAAATTCCACCTGTGAATCGCGAACCTGGCTCTGCAGCGAACTCATCTCCAGGTTGGGATACTTGGGGGCGAAACGGTAAGCCCGCTCCCCGTTCACCACATAATGGCCCAGCCCAAGTCCGGCGATGGCAAACCCATCCTCAGGCTCCATATGAGCCACCGGATAGTAGTTGTGCGACTGTCCAGTTCCGCTGATGTGCGGATAGAAATGATCCTGGTGGTAGGTGCCAACCACATCCTGGATCACCACAGCCATCTTCTCATCCTCCAGGCTGAAGTTGATGGCTTCAAAGTAGCTCCTGGACTGGGGTGAATAGATGGAAGAGTAGACCAGTTTGACCGCATCTTTCAGCTGATCGAACCGCACCTTGAAATCCGGGTGGTTGTTGGGGATCAGGTAGGTTTCAAAGATCCCTGAAAAAGGTTGCATGGTGGAATCCTCCAGCAGGCTTGAAGAGCGGATCGCCAGGGGCCTGTTCACCAGCTTGAGCAGTGCCTTGAGTCTTTTCTCCAGGTTGTAGGAGAGCTCCCCCTGCAGGAAGACACTGCGTATCTTCCCATAGTCGGTCTCCAGATGGATGATCTCCTTCAGTTTGTTCCGCTCTATGAACATGTCAAATTCATCGGTCCCGATGATGGCAGTCCGTGGTGTGCGGATGTTCATCTCGGGAATGATCTCTGAGAAATTCAGGTTGTAGATCAGGGTATTGATAAAAGCGCACCCCCTGCCCTTGCCCCCCAGGGCACCGCTGCCCATGCTCACAATATTGGATTCATCCAGCAGGGCGGTCTCCTCGAAATTAACGATTTTTCCCGTGTTGGACTCATTCCGGTACTTCTTGATCACATACTGGAGGTAATTCCTGAACTCCGCCGGCGTTTTAAAGTCGGTCACCTTCACCGGGTGGATCATCTTGGCAATCTTGATCTCACCCCGGGCCATGAGCCACAGCGAAAAGTGGTCCCGCTTTCCGTGGTAAACCAGCGACTCGCTGGGAATGGAATTGATGTGATGCTCGAACTCCCTCAGCGATTTGGCTTCGGCAATCTTCCTTCCACCCGAATCACGGTAGACAAAATTTCCGAACCCGAGGTGGTGCATGATGAAGTTGCGGATATCCTGCAGGAGGGTTTCACTGTTCTTGTTGATAAAGGTGGATTTGAGCTCGAAGGCCCGGCGCGAGTTTTTGATATCGGAGGACTGGATCACCGTGGGGAGCCCCTTGACCATTTCGCGGGCCTGGACCACCAGGCTGAATCCCGCATCTTCGTCGAGCACCCCCGCTTTGCTGAACTTCACGTCGGTGATCAGGCACAACAAAGACTCCCGGTATTTCTTGATAATATCTATCGCCTCTTCGTAGCCGGTAGCCAGCAGGATCTTGGGCCGTGCCCTGAGCCGCAGCACCTTGAAAAGCTCGTCGGTACTCACATCATCGATAATCCGCTTGGTCTGCTCCAGCACGTTGTTGTACAAAAGCGGCAGGTACCTGGAGTAGTATATCTCCGAATCCTCCACCAGCAGGATCACCTTCACCAGTCCAACCTCCGTATCATTCTCCACATTCACCTTGTCCTCCAGGTGCTTGACCATGGCAAAGAAGATGTTGGAATCCCCGTTCCACGCAAACATCTGGTCGATGTTGCTCAGGGTGGGATTGGTCTGCTTGAAGGAAGAGATCTCCCGGTCGTTGTTCAGCAGCACATAGATGGGAATGTAGGGAAAATCCCTTTTGACACGCGCCGAGATCTGCATGGGGGTTACCTTGTCGGCGCCGATCATCAGGATCACGATGTCGAAATGGCGGGAGTTGAGCTGCTCGATGGCCTCATCATAGTTGGAAACCCCGGTCACACGGGGCATGGAAGTAAGGTTTAACTGGGAGTATTCGCCCAGGATGTGCTCCGAGAAACGGCCCTCCTTTTCGATGCTGAACGCATCATAGAGGGTGGCCACCAGGAGGATCTCCTTCACCTTGAAACGCATCAGATCGTGGAAAATATCCCGGTTGGCATTCTGCTTGCTCAGGAATTTCTGAAGCAGCTTGCGGGAGTTCACCTCCCTTGGATGCTGAAATATACTGATCTCCTCCCGGACCGTATCCTCTTCCATGGTCCGGTGCAGGATCTTCCGCGCCTCCTGGCTGTTCAGGAAATTGGATATGATGCTGGCCAGGTTATCGATGAGCTGCCGCTCCTCCTTCAGGAAAGGTCCCTCATCAAGCTCAGGAAACTCTTTCAGGTAAAAGACCTCAATCTCCCCCCTCCGGTCGTCTATGGTCTCAAATTTCTGGGACAGTTTCCAGTCCCCTTCCCGGAAACCGGGACTCTCGTAGGACTCCCCCTCGAACCAGATCCTGGCCACGGTCATCTCGGGATATTGCCAGGCTTTGGGAAGGATCTGCACAATCTGCACCAGGGTCTCCGGAAGAGAGCGGTTCTCCTTGATGATCTGGGTGGTCTCGTTGATGCAGGTGAGCTCCTTCAGCCGCTCCTTACGCTCGGCAATCAGCCTTCGAATGTCTTCTTCCGATCTGGGAACCTGGTCCATGGTTTACTTGCTGCGCTCGTAGATAGGTGTTTAGCTTCGCTAAACGTTAATAGATAGTAGTTAGGTTTTCACTTCGTGAAAGTTAGGATTTTTCTTCTAATCCTATCCACCCTACCCTTTACTTCGGCCAAAGCCTCAGTTCCTCGCACTGAGTACTGAGTACTGAGTACTGAGTACTACCCTTTCGACTCAAACACATTCCCGCTGTTCAGCAGGTCATCCACGGATTTGATCTTTGAGCTTGCTTTGGCATGGCGTACCAGGCCATGGAGTTCGTCCTCATAAACCGTTGATTTTACGGACCGGATCACCCCCATGGCCACGGGGAATTCGGGCAATTCCATGCGCACCAGCCTGTAGTGGTTTGTATCATCCGCATCGTGGGCGTTGTGAACGATCAGGTCCTCTTCGGTAACCCCGTTTTCGCCGATGGTCACAACCTCCGTCGTGTTGCACTTCATCATCAGCCCCTTGTTCCTGTCCTTTCCGAAGATCATGGGTTTTCCGTGCTCCAGGTAGATCTGGTTGTCCTGGCGCACCTCCTTGCCCGTAATTTCCTCATGCACCTTGTTGGCAAAGATCACACAGTTGAGCAGGATCTCCACCACGCTGGTCCCCTGGTGCTCGGCAGCAGCCTTGAAAACCTCGCGCATCATCTTGGGATCGCTGTCCACCGTCCGTGCAAAGAAGGTGCCCTGTGCACCCATGGCCAGTTCGCCCGGGTTGAAGGCATTCTCGATGGTTCCCTCGGGGGAGGTCTTGGTCACACTTCCCTTGGGTGTTGTGGGGGAATACTGCCCCTTGGTCAGGCCATAGATCTTGTTGTTGAACAGCAGAATGTTCACGTTGATGTTCCTGCGCATAATGTGGATGAAGTGGTTCCCGCCAATGGCCATGGAATCGCCGTCGCCGGTTACAATCCATACGCTCAGGTCAGGATTGGCCGCCTTGATTCCCGAGGCAATGGCATTGGCCCTGCCGTGCAGGCTGTGGAATCCGTAGGTGTTGATGTAATAAGGGAAACGGGAAGAACAGCCGATCCCCGATACAAACACCACTTTCTCCTTGGCTACGCCTGTTTCAGGCAGTACATTCATGATGGTGGACAATACAGCGTGCCCGCCGCATCCGGCGCACCATTTTACGGGAGTGTCCAGCTTAAAATCTTCCTTTTTGGCAATGGCAACAGGTTCAAATTTGGTTTCCATGGTTACAGCTATATGGTGTCCAGCACTTCGTTAAACTTGATCTTCAATTCTGATATAAAAAGCGGCAGTCCCTGCACCTTGTTGTACTGAAGGTAAGTGAACTGCGGATGCTTGGATCGCAGGTAGAGCGCAAACTGGCCCAGGTTCAGCTCGCAGACCAGTATCTTTTTAAAACCGGAGAATATCTCTGCCGTGTTGGAAGGCAGGGGATTGATGTAATTGAATTGTGCCAGGGATATACGTTTCCCCTCTTGCTTCAAATCGGTAACGGCACTGACAAGCGCACCATAGGTGCCTCCCCAGCCCACAACCAGCAGGTCACCTTCCTTTTCGCCGACGATCTCCTGTTGCGGGATAAATTCAGCAACCTTCTGCACCTTGGCATCTCGCTGCTCCACCATGACCTGGTGGTTCATGGGATCGTGCGATACCTCTCCGGTCACATCGGCCTTCTCCAGTCCGCCAACACGATGCCTGAGACCGGGCTGGCCGGGAATGGCCCAGTACCGGTTCAGCCGCTTGGGATCCCTGTGGTAGGGATAGAAATTCTCGGCATTGTCCTCCACCAGGGGCGGATGGATCTCCGGCATGCTGCTCATGGAGGGGATCTTCCATAATTCCGACCCGTTGGCCAGGTAGGAGTCTGAGAGCAGGATCACGGGGGTCATGTGTTCCAGCGCCAGTCTGGCAGCCTCAAATCCAAAATTGAAACAGTTGGCCGGCGTGGAAGCAGCAATCACAACCACGGGCGATTCCCCGTTTCGCCCGTACAGTGCCTGCAACAGGTCCGCCTGCTCAGTCTTGGTGGGTAGTCCCGTGGAGGGTCCGCCACGTTGAACATTCACAATCACAATGGGCAATTCAGTAATCACCGCCAGTCCGATGGCCTCTCCCTTGAGTGCCAGCCCGGGTCCTGAAGTACTGGTCACCGCCAGCCTTCCTGCAAAGGAGGCCCCGATGGCAGAACAGATCCCGGCAATCTCATCCTCGGCCTGGAAGGCAATCGCCCCCAGGCTTTTGTACTTGGTAATCTCCTGGAGGATCTCGGTAGCCGGGGTAATGGGATAGGATCCCAGGAACATTTCGAGCCCGGCTTTCTCTGCACCGGCCAGCAATCCCCACGCAGTGGCCTGGTTTCCGGTAATGTTCCGGAACATTCCCTTTTTCCCCTTGACAGGATTCACATGAAAGGTGGTCGAAAGGGCTTCGATGGTCTCCGCATAGTTGTACCCCTCCCGCAACACGGCAATGTTGGCCTTCACCAGTTCGGGTTTGCTTTTGAATTTGCTTTTCAGAAAATCCTCACCGATTTTTATGTCCCGGTTGAACAACCAGTATAGCAACCCGGCCACAAACTGGTTCTTGGTCTTGTCGGCTGTTTTGCTGTCCAGCCCATTCAGCATGGCCACATTCCTGGACAGCTCCGTAATGGGTGCCTTCACCACGTTATATCCTGACAGGGAATTGTCATGAAGCGGGTCTTCCACATACTCGGCCTTCTTGTAGTGCTTGTTGTCGAAGTTGTCAATATCGATGATGATGGTGGCCCCATCCTTCACCCATTTCATATTGGCTTTGAGCGCGGCAGGATTCATGGCCACCAGTACATCGGCCTGATCGCCAGGGGTGGATACCTCTTTGTGTCCGATATGTACCTGGAATCCTGAAACCCCAGCCACGGTACCCTGTGGTGCCCTGATCTCTGCCGGGTAATCCGGAAAGGTGGAAAGATCATTCCCGATAAATGCCGAAGTATCGGAAAACTGCGTGCCGGTTAGCTGCATTCCGTCTCCGGAATCCCCTGCAAACTTGACCACCACTTCATCCAGCTCTATTACCCTGTGATTCTTTTCCATGGGTGTAATTGGGTTATTGTGTTAATGTGTTATTGGGTTTACCTGTTGTGCAATTGTTCCACGGTTCAAAGTTATGTATTTTAATACCCGGCCTGCTTTTCAGGCTTACAATTTTCCTATTTTTTTTAACATGTTATCAATCCGTAAAATACTGGCCCTTAAAGGACAAAAGTCATCCACTCCGCGGATCCCGTTTCAATATGAAATTTAAGTATGTAAATATATGGATATTTATAAATCCCGCAAAATTCGTTTCCGGTCTGTTTGGTGGTGAAGGGAAAGAGCATTCTGGAGCCCAACAGTCTCTACGCCGGGATTACGGCCAAAAGGGTGGTACAATTAGCGTGAGGCGTCATGTGGCCAGCGGCAAGCGCAGTTCACAGGTTATTGGAATATTGACTTATTATGCTAGTGGTTAGGAAAAAAACCTGATATTCCATATCTTATCACATCCTTAATCAAACCACACCTTCCATGAAAAGAGTCGGACCCGTCCTGGGAATCATCGGTGCTGGCCTGTTGATGACCGGGATGTTTTTCAAAGCTGTGCATATGGCCGGTTCAGGGATCCTGGTATCCCTGGGGGTATTGATTATCAATTTTGGTTTCCTGCCCTTTGTGCTGATCGGCCAGTGGCGGGAGTTGACGCCCCAGAAAAGAGTGGAATATTTCCTGGGGATTACCGGAGTTGCCCTGATGCTCAACGGGATGCTATTCAAAACACAACACTGGCCTACTGCGGGGATCCAGATGACCCTGGCTGTTGCGCTTTTGATTTTCGGCTACCTTCCCCTCCAGTTGAATATCCAGTGGAAGGAAGCCGCCACCAGGCTCCAGAAGTTTTACGCCTTTTTCAGGTTCTTCACATTCTTTACCATCCTGACCGGCTTTATTTTCAAGACGATGCACTGGCCAGGCGCCGCTATTGCGTTGAGCACCGGGACTTTTACGCTCCCGGCTTACCTGATCCTCTATTTCATCGTCAGGGCAAAAAAGCAGGGGAAGATCCCCTTTATACTGGGGGACCTGTTGATAGCCATGATCAGTTACACCATCTGGATCTTCGTTTCCTCCACGCTTATTTCTCCGGGAGTCGTTGAAGGGTACAGTCTGATGGAGGACCAGTACCTGAGGATGAACGCGGGGCTCGAATCGGCCAACCGGATGATCTATGAAAGCATCGACTCCGTTTCCAATATCGAAGATGAAGCGCTGATTGCTTCCATCCGGGAGCTTCGTCTCCTTGGTGAACAGTACATTCATGCTTCCGATTCAATTAAAAACGGTTTCTACCGGATGGTGCTGGGGGAGTTTTATAAAGAAGGGGCGAATCATCTCGTGATGGGTGCCAACAGGCTGGCAGATCCCAATGAAGTATTTGTCTATTTCATTGTGGAGGGAATGGCTGAGCAGGTCAAATCCCGAACCGATCGTTACAGGGAGGGGGTTTTAGCCATTGCCAGGAAATACAACCTTGCGTCCAGTTCCATCGGTCTGGGTCTGGAAACGGATGACAGAACCGATGAATATGGCAATATGCATTCCTGGATATCCTATATTTTTGAAAATGTTCCAGTGGGTTCTGTGATCATCAATTTGTCCCTTCTCAAACAGATGGCCCTGCTGACCGAGAGCACGGTCCTGAATGGCCTGATCAGCCAGATCAACCTCTCTGAGGAGGTGAAACTGCTCCAGGAACTGGCAGCCAGGGAATCCGAAAAAGCCATGCAGCTGAAGGAGAATGAAATTACCCTCGTGAGACAGCGGCAGGAGATTCAGGAAGTACTGCTGACCCAGTCCCAGGATGAGATCAAGCAGAACAGGATGATGGCCATCTTTGCTTTCGGGGGTGTGGCACTCGTACTGGTGATGTTCTCCATTTCCACCCGCGCCTATGTGCGAAAACAGCGGGACAACAGGAAACTGGCCGAGCAGAAGGACGAGATTTCAGAAAAGAACGACGAGCTGAACCAGCAGAACGAGGAGATCGCTACCCAGCGGGACGAAATCGAGGCACAGCGGGACCTGGTTTTCAAGCAAAAAGAGCAGATCGAAAAGACCCATGAAGAGATCTCTTCCAGCATTGACTATGCCATGCGGCTTCAAACCTCCATCCTTCCCGGCACCAGCCTGCTCAGTGAAAAGTTCCGGGAACATTTCGTATTCTTCCGGCCCAAACAAAAAGTGAGTGGTGACTTTTACTGGTGGACGGAGGTGGAAAAAAAGGTGATCATCACTGCGGCCGATTGCACCGGTCATGGTGTACCCGGTGCGTTTATGAGCATGCTTGGGATATCGCTGCTACGCGAAATCGTCAATAAAGAGTTCATTACCCAACCAGCCGTGATCCTGCGGCATCTCCGGAAAGAGGTGATCCGTTCGCTGGACCAGAAAGGTGAGTTCGGGGAGCAGAAGGACGGCATGGACCTGGCGCTGGTCACCATCGATCCCGGAACCCTGGTGTGTGAATATGCCGGTGCCAACAATCCGCTCTACCTGGTCCGCAAAGGTCAACTGACAGAGTACAAGCCTGACCGGATGCCTATATCCCATTATCAGCGGATGGAAAAGTTTACCAACAATGAAATTCAGCTGGAGAAAGGGGATCAGTTGTACCTGTTCAGCGACGGGTATGCGGACCAGTACGGGGGAGAGAAACGCAAGAAATTCAAATACAAGGCATTTCAGCAACTACTGGTGAACCATTCCGGAGAGCCCATGGAGCAACAGCATCAAATCCTGCTCGACACAATCCTCCGGTGGCAGGGTGATCTAGAACAGATCGACGATATGGTCATCATTGGTATTAAGATTTAAACCTTCCATGAAAAAACTTGAGCGAATTTTCGGGATCCTCACTATTGTGCTGTTCTGGTCGGGACTGATCTTCAAATACCAGTTGATCGCGGGCGGAAGCGTTTTAATCTCAACGAGCCTGCCGGTCTTTGTCTTTGGCTACCTGATCCCTCATTATTCCCTCCAGCGCAGGAAATCAATCACCTGGCCCGAACAGGTGTATCTGATCCTGAAATTCACCACCTATTCCCTGGTACTCACAAGTGCCATCATGATCATCATGCACTGGGCAGGAGGAGACACTCTGATTGTCATCAGCATGATCCTGGTGGCATGCCAGATCGTGTTTTATATATATATGCGGGCCAAGGGTTCCAAAAGGTTCTCATCCACCATCAATGACATGGTGGTTGGTGTGCTGGTTCTGGGGATCTTTTTCTATTTCGAAAATCCGCGTGCCTCCAAAGATACACTCTACGGTCAGAGCCTGATCCTCGACCAGTATGAAAAACAGAATGCCGGTATCGAATCTGTGAACCGGCTCATCTATGAGAGCATTGATTCCATCGAGATGGATCAGGATCCCGCGCTGAAAGAGGGAATCGGAAAAATCAGGGCAGTCAGCTCCCATTTTTATCAAACGTACGATTCGATCACCCGCAGGTTCATCTACTACTGTAATACTCCCTATGCAAATGACAGGAAGATATCCGACCAAACACTTTATCCGCTTGTATTGCATTCCGGTGTCCCCGGAGAAGCATTCTTCATCTCCATGCAGAACGGTTCTGCGCTTAAATCGGCTATTGAAGCGTATATGATCCAGGTGAAGGAGATTGTCCAGGAGTACAACCTTCCTGCCGGTCTCATCGGTGTGGGCCTGAATGTGGACAATATCCGGGATGAGTACGGCAATCATGTGGATTGGGAGTTCATTATGTTTAATAACCAGCGCGCCTCCTTAGTCATGAGTAATCTATTGTGGATCAAGCAGATGGCTCTTCGCACCGAGAACACTGTACTCAACGGGCTGATCAGCCGGGTGGACTTCTCCGAGGAGATGAAATTCCTTCAGACCCTTGCCGCCCGTGAATCGCAAAAAGCAATGAGTCTGAAAGAGAATGAGATCATCAGGATCAGGCAGGAACAGGAGTTGCAGACTTTACAGCTGGAACAATCCGAAACAGCCCTTCAGCAAAGAAAGGTAACCATCATTTTTGCTTTTCTGGGAATTGCTTTTGTGCTGATCCTGCTGGTCATCTCCACCCGTGCCTTCTATCTGAAACGGCGCGACAACAAGCGGCTGGCCCTCCACGAGCGGGAGATCCTCCAGATGAATGATGCGCTGAACCAGCGCAATGAGGAGATCATGGCCCAGAATGATGAGATCCTGGCACAGCGCGACGAAATCGAGGCACAGCGGGATATGGTCTACAAACAGAAGGACGTGATCGAACGGAGCCACGGGGAGATCTCCTCCAGCATCGAATATGCCAAACGCCTGCAGGCCTCCATCCTGCCCAGTCCGGGCCTCCTGAAAACAAGAATCAGGGACCACTTTGTGCTCTTCATGCCCAAGCACCGGGTCAGCGGCGATTTTTACTGGTGGACGCAGATTGAGGATCATGTGGTGATCACTGCGGCCGACTGTACCGGCCATGGGGTGCCGGGAGCATTCATGAGCATGCTGGGCGTCTCCATGCTCAGGGAGATCGTCAGCAAGGAGTACATTTCCCACCCGGGGGTGATCCTGAGAAGGCTCCGTAAAGAGGTGATGCATGCCCTGAAGCAGACCGGGGAGCTGGGGGAGCAGAAGGACGGCATGGACATGGCGCTGGTGAGCATCAACGTGGAGACCCTTGAGTGCCAGTACGCCGGGGCCAACAATCCCCTCTACCTGGTCAGGCACGGCGAGCTGACCGAATTCAAGGCCGACCGGATGCCCATCTCCATCCACCAGCAGATGGATAAATTCAAAACCCACGACATACAGCTGCAAAAAGGCGACCACCTCTACATGTTCAGTGACGGGTACGCGGATCAATTCGGGGGCCCCAACGATAAGAAATTCAAATACAAAGCGTTCCGCCAGATGCTGCTGGATGGTGCCACACAACCCATGACCGTTCAGAAACGGAACCTTGATAACACTTTCCGCGAATGGAAGGGTGAGCGAGACCAGGTGGATGATGTGGTGGTAGTGGGACTGGCGATCTGAAAAGGTACTAAAGCCAGATATTCCGTTTCTCCAGGGAGATCTTTTCGTTGAAGAACATGTTGGCGATCACTTCAAAATAACGGGTGTGATCGGAAACATAGAACTGGTTCGCTCCGGATGATCCTGTGCTGAGCATCTCCTTTTCCTTCAGGAACTGCTGAACCGCCTGGGCCACAATCTTGGCCGTGTCGTGCACATAGACATCAAAGTTGAAAAAGCGGCTGATCTGGTTCCGGATGATGGGATAGTGGGTACATCCCAGGATGAGCGAATTGATGCCATCCAGCTCGTGGCGTGAAAGGTAGGAACGGATAATTGCATTGGAGATGTCGTCGAATACAAACCCTTCCTCGATCATAGGAACGAACAGCGGTGTGGCCATGGAACTCACCTGGATTTTAGAGCCTGCGCCGGCCGTTTCCATGATTTTCTTCTGGTAGGTGCCCGAATCAATGGTGGCCTTGGTGCCGATGACCCCGATGGACTGGGGGCTGTCTTCCGGCTCGCAGACCCGTTTGACCACCGGATCAATCACATTCATGACCATGGCGCGTTCTCCCACATGGTCTTTCACCTCCTCGAATGCATTGGATGAGGCGCTGTTGCAGGCGATCAGGATCACCTTGCAATCCTGATCCAGCAGGAAGTCCGTAATCCCCAGGGAATACTGCACAATGGCCTCTTTGGACTTATCCCCGTAAGGCAGGTGGGCCGTATCACCGAAATAGACCAGCCTCTCGGCCGGCAACAGGGTATGCAGTGCATGGGCAACGGTCAAACCGCCCACTCCCGAATCAAATAATCCTATTGGCCTGTTCTTCTCCATGAGTCAATTTACAAAAAAAAGTGAGGCTCCACCGAACCTCACCTCTCATTTTTTTTTCGCACTGAGCACTGAGTACTAAGTACTACAGCCCCATTTTCTCCATCACCAGCGGAAGCATGTCCAGGCTCTCCTCTGAAGCATAGACCGGGTTGCCCTGGCTCATGTCGAATACATAGATCAGGCCGCGTTCCTTGGCAACTGATTCGATGGCCTTGCGGGCCTTATCCATCACCGGCTGGATCATCACCATGCTCTGTTGTTGCAGGTCCTGCTGGGCAGTCTGGGCAAAGTTCTGAAGGCGTGCCTGCATCTCCTGGATCTCTGAGGCTTTGGCTTCCTTGATCAGGTTACTCATGGTGGTTTCGGCCTTGTTGTAAGCTTCAATCTTTTTGTTGATCTCCACCTGGATTCTTTCGATCTCCAGATCATAAGATTCTCTCAGATCCTCGATTTTGCTCTGGGCTGAGTCATACTCGGGCATGGCCTGGAGCAATTGCTCGGCTGAAATATGGCCAAATTTCTGTGCATTTACTGCAAGGGCCATACAGAGGATCCCTATGGCGAGGGTGATTCGTTTCATCGTGTTCATCTTTAATTTTTTAGCGCTACAAATGTAAGATATTAATTCTTATAACCTAACTTTTTAAGGACTTCGTCACTTAAATCGTAGCGCGGATTTGAGTAGAGAATGGAGGCTCCCGATGCCGTATCAAAGATCACTGCATAACTGCCTTCTGCCGAAAGCTCTTTCACGCCTTTATAGACGGCGTCCTGGATCGGTTTCACCAGCTCCTGGCGCTTCTTGGAAAGCTCTCCCTCGGGTCCGAAATACTTTGCCTGCAGCTCCTTCGCCTGGCGCTCTGCGGTCATGATCTCATCCTCACGTTTCTTTCTCATCTCATCGGTAAGCAAAACACGTTCCGACTGGTAGGTCTTGTACATCTTATCGATGGCCTCATACTCCACGGCGATCTCAGCTTCCCATGTTTCGGAAGCCTTGTCCAGTTCCTTCTGGGCTGCGTTGTAAGAGGGGATGTTCTGAAGGATATATTCTGTGTCCACAAATGCGAACTTCTGGGCCATGGCTACCCCTGCGAAGAGGAAAAGAGCCAGTGCAACGGATGTGATTTTTTTCATGACAATATGTTTTTTTGATTGTGTCCTGTTCGGTTTAGTTCAAAGACTGTACCAAAATTGAATTTCTCTAGAATTGCTGTCCGATTGTGAAGTGGAAATTGGATCCGCTCGGACCTTCATGACCCATGTATGGATCAAATCCCCAGCCCCAGTCTATCCCCAGCAGTCCGAACATGGGCAGGAAGGCCCTGACACCAATACCGGCTGCACGCTTGGCATTGAATGGATTGAACTGGTCGATGGAATACCAGCAGTTGCCTGCTTCCAGGAAGCCCAACACAAAAATGGTGGCCGAGGGATTCAGGGAAACAGGATACCTCAGTTCCAGGGTGTATTTGGTATAGACGTTACCCGATTTCTGGTTTCCTATACGCGGCGTCAGGCTCCCGTTGGGATAACCCCGCTGGGCAATGGTTTCACGCCCGTAGAGGTTGTACCCCGAGAGTCCGTCACCGCCCACGTCGAAACTTTCAAAGGGCGAAGGGCCGATGTCGTTGTTGTAATGGCCCAGGTAACCATAATGGATCCGCGTCATCATCACCAGATTTCCCAGCAGTGTATGGTACCAGTCGGCCTTAAACATCCACCGGTGGTACTCCACCCATCTGTACTTATCCTTGTCCGACGCATGGGCATAATCGAAATCCGGGTTAAACAGCGAATAAGGCGGGGTGATCTGCAGGCTCAGACTGATGTTGGAACCGCTTCTGGGATAGATGATCTGGGATTGCGAGTTCCGGCCGATGGTGGTGGTTAAACTGAAGTTGTTAAAATCCCCGTTGGCTGCCAGGAAACCCGAATAGTCCTTCATCTTGTAGCGCTGGTAGGTGACAGAATTATACAGGGTAAAGAAATCGTCGGGCCATGTGAGCCTCCGGCCCAGACCCAGCGATGCACCGGTCACCTTCATGTGCTGATCGGGTAAATCACTCGGATTCCAGTAACTGTATCCGTAGCCCCCGGCCCCCTGGTTGATCTTCGAGTAGTAGACCGATACGGAAAAAGAGTTTGGTTTCTTCCCCCCGAACCAGGGTTCGATAAAAGAGAAGTTGTAGGACTGGTAGTACTTCCCGTTGGTCTGCGCACGAACCGAGAGGGTCTGGCCATTCCCCGAGGGAACCGGCCTCCATGCCTTGGGATCAAAGACCCGCCCGAGGGCAAAGTTTGAAAAACGGATCCCGATGGTTGCCACCAGCATCCCTGCACCGTAACCACCGGATACCTCCAGCTGGTCGGTGGCCCTTTCAGTCAGTTTGTATTCAATGTCCACACTCCCGTCGGCCTGGTTGGGAATGGGATTCGGTTCGATGGTTTCCGGATCAAAATGACCCAGGTTGGCAAGCTCCCTTACGGTCCGGATCAGTTCAGCCTTGCTGAATTTATCCCCCGGCAGGGTACGAAGTTCACGTCGTACCACATGTTCGCTGGTCCGGGCGTTTCCGGTGATGATTACCTTGTTGATGGTGGCTATCTCCCCCTCGTAGATTCGCATCTCGAAGTCGATGGTGTCATCTTCCACGCTCACCTCCACGGGTGTCAGCTGGAAAAACAGGTAGCCGTTGTCCAGGTATACCCCGTTCACCGCATCCTCGTCAATAAAAAGCCTGTCATCCAGCACCTTCTGGTCAAACACATCCCCCTTCTCGATGCCCAGCACCGCTCCCAGGAATTCGGACGGGTACTTGGTATTCCCGATCCACTCCACATCACCGAAGTAGTATTTGTTCCCCTCCTCCAGGTTGATATAAAGATCAACCCGGTCTTTCTTATCAGGCGTGAGCGCTAACGAATCGGACAATACCTTGGCATCCCTGTACCCGTTGTGGTTGTAAAACTCCACCAGTTTCGCCTTGTCCTCCTTGAATTTTTCGGAAACCATTTTGGAAGCCTTGAAAAAGTTCAGGTTCACCTTCTTGGTGTCCTTCATCTTCCGCCGCAGCAGAGATTCCTTGAAGGCAGTGGCACCGTTGAAATAGATCTCGTTGATCTTCACACGGCCATTTTTTTCCACATCCACATCCATCTGCACCATGTTCACCCGGATGGTATCTTCCCTCAGTGTGATCTTCACTTCGGCGTTCAGGAATCCTTTCTCAACAAAATGATCCCTGATGATCCGGGAGGTGTTGTTCATAATATCGGCCGTCACCTGCTGTCCGGTCCGCAGGTTGATCTTCTCCATGATATCCTGGGTCTCCGATTTACCGATCCCGTTGATATTGAGGCGCGACATGCGCGACTGTTCGGTCAGGTAGATATCGAGCCAGACACTGTCATTGCGGATCTGGGTGGCTGTGATCTTGGCATCGGCAAAAAGGCCCTGGCTCCAGAATTTCTTTAATACATCGGTCACATCGTCACCCGGAATCGTGATGGTATTTCCCTTCTTCAGTCCCGACAGGCTGATAAGCACCTCTTTCTGGATAAATTCAATGCCGCTGACAGACACGTCGGCGATCACATACTCTGCGGGATTGGAATAGTCCATCACCCCCATGGCATCGTACTCCAGGGAGTCCGCTGTCACATTGACCTCACCCCGTGGCATGACAATTTTTCCCGGTTCAGGTTCCTTCTTCCGGTCAGGGATTTTTGACGCTTTGTTGGTTTGCGTCTGTTTCCGGTCCTTCCTGGATTGTTCCTGGGCAGCAAGGTCGGTCAGACCCATGGCCAGAATCAGGAGCGAAATAAAAAGTAAAGTCCGTCGTATCATTCCCGCATTTAGTTATTCAGTGTTACGGCCCTGGTTTTTTCATTGACCTTACCGAATCGTCGCTCCCGTCTCTGAAAATCGATAATGGCTTCATAAAAATGCTCCTTGCGGTAATCGGGCCACAATACCGGGGTAAAGTAAAGCTCGGTATACGCAAGTTGCCAGAGCAGAAAATTACTGAGCCTCCGTTCTCCGCTTGTGCGGATCAGCAGCTCGGGATCAGGCATAAACGACGTGGCCAGGTAGGACTCGACCAGGCATGAATCGATCCCATCGGGATCGATCTTTCCTGAAGCCGCATCACGGCACATCTGTTTTACCGCATCGGTGATCTCCCACCGGCCGCTGTAACTAAGGCCCAGAACAAGCTGGAGTCCAGTGTTCTTGGAGGTGAGTTCCACCGCTTGCATGAGATGCTTTTGCACACTGTTTGGAAGGTCAGCAAGGTTTCCAATCACCAGCAGGCGGACATTATTTTCGTTTAGATTCTTGGTTTCTTTGGCAATCGTACTGTTCAACAAAGACATGAGGCCGTCAATCTCGTTCTGGGGCCGGCTCCAGTTCTCGGTGGAAAAGGCATAGAGGGTCAGGTACTCCACTCCCAGTTCCCCGGCAGCTTCCATCACCTGGCGAATCGACTCTACGCCGTTCCGGTGACCGAACAGACGTTCACCACCCTTCTTTTGCGCCCAGCGGCCGTTCCCGTCCATGATCACGGCGATGTGCCTGGGCAGGCGGTCCCTCTCTATCTGGTCTTTCAAATTCATCTTTGTTTCTTCTTGCTTGTATTGGGGTTCACCCCTCCGCGCCGAATATTATGCTTGGGTCCGGCTTCCATGGCCGGACAGCCATCCGAATAGTTGAAGAGTTTATAGGAGACAAACACCCCGGTAAAAAAGTACCAGTCGTTGTTCCCAAAGGGCGTGCCCCCGTTCTCCGATCCCACATTCCGGATGGGGTCGATCATGTCCTGGAAGGTTTTGCGCGCACTTACCTCCACTCCCCCGCTCAGCCTTTTTCCCAGGTTGGCCTTCAACCCTCCCCCGAAGGGCAGGTAGAGGTGGGAAACCGACCCTCCTCCGTAGTTGACGCTGTAACCCAGTCCCGCCGATACATACGGCGAATATTTCGTTTTCCTCCAGGCGGTCTTGTAGCGCCACCAGTTGAATTCGAAATCAAGCCCCAAATCTACAAAACTTGCCTGAAAAAATGCCGGTCGTCCTTCAAAAACTTCACCCTCCGCTCCCAGTTCGTAAAACACCGCATGGGCCCTGAGTGAATTCCGGCTGTTGAAATTATACCTGTAGAAGGGCCCGATGGCCGGGGGCACCACCGTGGCCAGGGGCAGGGTGGAACTGATATCGCCCATGTACCACGAAACAGCGGTCATGATCCCGATATCAGACTTGCGCTGACCCGACACCGGAACGGCCAGCAAACATGCTGCAGCCACCCATATGGTTCTCATTGCCTTCAATGCTTAAAAATCAAACGGATTTTAAACCGGTTTAGTATGCCCGCACTCCCGGGTTTAAAGCGGTACAAAGATAATACATTTGTTGGACCAACTACCTGTAGTACTTGTTGAATATGGGCCTGTTTTTCCTGTCGTTGCGCACCATGTAAACGGCCTTCACACTCAGCAGATAGTAAGAATCGTTGTAGTTTGACCAACGGGACTGATACCCGTCCAGTTTGTCCGACAGGGTGAACTGGTAGCCCAGTTCGGCCCCCACGCTCCAGCGCGGGTCCAGCGCAAACTTGATGCCCCCTCCCACGGGGAAACCTGCCGTGTATTGCAGGGTATTGTCATACGCCGGATTCGAAAAAGGCTCTTCCCCGTTCTGGTCCTTTACCTTGGCTTTGGAAAGGATGCCGCCCGCCCCGGCATAGAGATAGAGATAGAGCCGGTTGTAGTTGTTGACCATCCCCCGCCTGTTGTAGATGCCGCCGGTCAGTCCCCTTTCCGTTCCCACAAGAAAATACTCCACCCTCGCCATGTGCTGAAAGGCCTGGCTGTTGAAGGTATATACCCTGCCATGTGACGATCCCGGGTCATCCTTCCCTCCATACATCAGGTAGCCCAGGTCGAGGCTCACAGAAAGATTCTCACGGATCTTGAACCGCGGGATCACTCCGATGCTGGGCCGCATTCCGTTGAAGGCGTTGGCCAGGGGCCGGTCGGCCAGACCGATGTCTCCGGCAAAAGAGACCACTCCAAGGTAGATGTCCATTTCATATCTGCGAAGCTTCCAGCGCTGCCCGTTCGCATCAACTGCTGTAAGCACCAGGAGGGTGGCAATGAGGATCCAGAAAGTTCTCTTCATAGCGGGCTTGTGTTAATACACAAATATAAAAATAAGTAAATTATTTCTAATTTCTTTTATCAGCACCCCACATCAGCTTATTTCTTAGCGTGCTGTA
>Ga0315535_1000450_pt1 | contig 29229 bp, 24 predicted proteins | sample SalMarSW160220MG_2_FD_203092 | JGI IMG/M metagenome (GOLD analysis project Ga0315535, IMG submission 203092) | Salt marsh sediment microbial communities from the Plum Island Ecosystem LTER, Massachusetts, United States - Salt Marsh Sediment SW1602-20 ... | reverse complement strand
TGAAGTTATCATTTCCGGCGCCCTTTTTCTTTGGTTCGTTTCTTTTTGGACGAACAAAAAGAAATGAACATTAGTACATAAAATAAAAGGGTGCCTTTTGAGACACCCTCGTGATTATCGCGCTTTCATGAACATTCTCTTCCACCTTATCTTATTTAATCCGCTGGCCTCTTTATCTATCGACAACCAGATGAACTTGGGTTTACCTACAATATGATCCTCCGGTACAAATCCCCAGTATCGTGAATCGGCCGAATTATGCCGGTTATCTCCCATCATCCAGTAGTAATTCATCTTAAAAGTATAACTGCCGGCCGGTTTGCCGTTAATATAGATAGTCTTCCCTTCTACCTTCAGGTCATTATGCTCGTAAACATTTATTATCCTTTCATACAGGCAGAGATTTGAAGTATCCAGGCTCACTGTAACTCCTTTCTTCGGTATCCATATGGGACCATAGTTGTCCTCATTCCATGCCAGTGCAGGACTGTAAGGGAAGATATAAGGAGCAAAAACACCCGGTTGTGATATAAAGGGAACAACACTTGTTACATTGGTGAATTTCTTTAGTGCCGCAGCGTTGGATTTAGTCAGGGGTAACAGGTAAGCCGAACCTGATATCATGTTCTGATCTGATTTCGAAATACCAAGACGTTCAAAGGCCATGGGATTAATAGTGGTCCCGTTGGTACTGACTATATAATTGGTCTGCTGGGTACCATTATCGGGGACAAGCTTCCCGTTGACATACAGATTACCTTCTTTAATGGTCACAGTATCACCTGGTATACCTATACATCTTTTTACATAATTATCCCTCCTGTCAACCGGACGGTATATTACAGTATATTTATTCCAGATCTCCTTCCTTGCCTTCTGGTTATAATAACTGTCCGGCTTAAGCGGTACACCACTGTAACTGTCGCTCATCTTCAGATCATTTGCAGTCCGCCTGATAATCTCGTAATAGCTCGTGGTTGTTTCTTCAAGAACGACCGTATCGCCTGCAGGGAAATTAAAAACAATAGGATCATTGTTTTTAACCTTTCCCAGTCCGGCCAGACGTTTATAAGGCCATTTCACCAGGTTTGACCATGATCTTGCCTTGGTAAGAGGCAGGGTGTTCTGTGTGAAGGGAAATGCTATGGGTGTATTTGGCATCCGCGGTCCGTATGCAAGCTTACTTACAAAAAGATGATCACCAACCAGGAGTGATTTTTCCATCGAGGGTGTAGGGATCCTGTAATTCTGAAACAGAAAAATATTGATAAGGGATACTGCAATGACAGCAAATATGAGTGCATCCAACCACTCAATAAAGGCACTGTTCTTACCATTTCTTTTCTTCCAGAAAGTCCAGTTGACTTTCTCTGTAATATACATATCAAATATTACAGCAAGCCCCAGAAGAAGCCAGTAATTGCCTATCCAGATAACAACCAGAATATAAATGATCGCAGCGATGGCAAACCTTATATTCTTCCTAGTAAATAGTTCAGCCATAATTATATTGTTTAAATAGAATCGGTAAAAGTAAAAATAATAATCAGAATCCCATTACATCTTTCATAGTGAAGACACCTTTCCTGTTATGTATAAACTCAGCCGCCAGTACAGCACCAAAAGCAAATCCTTTCCTGTTTTTAGCCTCATGAGTGAGCGTTATGGAATCAATTTCAGAATCCCACTTTACAATATGTGTTCCCGGTACTGAACCTTCCCTTACGGACATTACAGGTATCTTACCGGTGTTACTATCATTCACGGGTAACCATCCTTCATAACCTGAATGCTTTGCTGATATAGCGTTAGCCAGGCTAATGGCAGTTCCGCTTGGTGCATCCAGTTTCTTCACATGATGTATCTCCTCAATTGATACATTATATCCGTGATAACGATCCATCTGCTTTGCCAGCTCTTCATTGAGCATAAAAAAAAGATTAACCCCGATGCTGAAATTGGATGCATGAATAAACGCCGTATCATTCCTGTCACAGGCTTCAACAGCTTCACCGTATTTTTCAAGCCATCCCGTTGAACCTGTGACAACAGGCACTTTATTTTCGAGGCATGTAATAATATTACCAAAAGCTGATGCTGGTGACGTGAATTCGAACGCTACATCAATACCCCTTAGGTTTGACGTGTTAAGATCTGCTGTATTCTCCTGGTCTATAATAAGACCTGCAACATGTCCCCTTTCCTTCGCTATGGATTCAATTTCATGTCCCATCCTACCATAACCAATCAATGCAATTACCATATCTTAAATTAGTTTCTGCGAAAATACCTGTTTCGGTTTAGCATTCATATTTTAAAATCAAAAAATTATAAAAATATTGCTCCGGAACCATGTTTAAAACTAACCAGCATGCTCCAAAGCAGAACCAGGATTATGATAATACAAATATTATTCCATATATTGCCGGCTATTAAGCCGTACCTATGAAGAAAATAATTATCTCACTAACAATACTTATAATGATGATCAGCAGCTCATGTAACCAAAATGAAAAAGCTGACATGGTGATAATCAACGGAAAATTACTTACAATAAATGAAGATCAGCCGTCTGCTTCAGCCCTTGCTGTTAAAGGTGAGAAGATAATTGCAGTTGGAAGTACCGCTCAAATTTCAAAAATGATTAAAAAGGGAGTCACTGAAGTCATAGATGCAAAAGGCAGACTGGTATTGCCTGGCTTCAATGATGCCCATGTTCATTTCGGACCACTGGATCCTGACTATATTGAACTGAGATATACTACCGATCCGTCGGTCATCACAAGGAAAGTCCGTGAGCAGATATCGGAGTCAAAACCGGGAGAGCTTATAAGAGGTGGCCACTGGGAACATGAAATGTTTACAGGTAAAAAATGGCCTACAAAAAAGCTTATTGATGATGTATCACCAGATAATCCGGTGATGCTGACAAGGGCCGATGGTCATTCTGTCCTGGTAAATTCATATATTCTGAAAGCGTCAGGAATCAGCGCGAGCACTCCGAATCCCTTCGGCGGTGAAATACAGAAAGATCCTTTAACAGGCGAACCCACCGGAATTCTGAAGGAAAATGCCATGCATCTGATCAGGACAGGTGAGGTTAAAGTAAAACGAACTCCGGAGGAAGACAGTGTAAGGCTCTGGAAGGGATACCGGCTTGCTCTCAAAGAAGCACGGGAGGTTGGTGTTACAAGTGTCCAGGTACCGGGAAGCGCTGATGTTGATGTATACAATATACTAAAAGATGACGGAGAGCTGACCTGCAGAATTGATATAGGAAACTTCCTGACTGATGATACATCTGTACTTAAAAAATACCTGGAAGAGGAAAAAGAATTTCCGCGGGAAAATAACTGGATCCGGTCTGGCTATCTTAAGTCGTTCATGGACGGTACACTGGGTTCCGGGACAGCCCTGATGTTTGAACCATTCACAGATAATCCCTCCACATCCGGACTGGCAATGATGACATATGAAAACCTTGAAAAAATGGTTCTTCTTGCCGATAGAATGGGCTTCCAGATTGGTGTTCATGCAATTGGAGATAAGGCTAATAATTGGGTACTGAACGCCTATCAGAAAGCCCGGGAGGTAAACGGTATTCGTGACAGCCGGCACAGGATAGAACATGCCCAGACTTTAATACCTGGTGATATTCCACGCTTTGCCATGCTGGGAGTCATCGCATCCATGCAGCCCACCCATTGCATATCCGATAAAAAATTCTGTGAGAAACGTATCGGACCCGAAAGATCCAAAGGTGCCTATGCCTGGAAAAGCCTTGCAGATTCAGGAGCTAAGCTGGCCTTCGGTACTGATTACCAGGTTGAACCGCTTAACCCGATGGAAGGACTCTATGCTTCGGTTACACGTAAAGACAGGCTGGGTGAAGAAGGTGATGGCTGGTACCCTGAGCAAAAACTTACCATGGAAAAAGCAATTGAGTACTATACTCTTGGATCTGCTTACGCCCAGTTCATGGAAGACAGAAAAGGAATGCTGAAACCCGGATACCTGGCTGATATTGTCATTACTGACAAAGATCTTCTTTCAGCTCCTGAAAATGAAATAATGAAAACTAAAGTGGATTATACCATTGTCGGGGGAAAGGTTGTTTATACTTCAGGTAAATGATCCCCTGGCAGCTTCGCTGCCAACCCCATGAAAAAGGAATAATTCCGCCAATCCAGTTCATTATTATCATTATTCAGAGTATTGGCCGTTCGTCAGTTTATTTGGGTGCTATCAGATAATAAGGTCAATATCTTCATTGCTTCTTCCCTGTCACACCCGCAAAACTCCGGCTCGGCCTTAAAGTCACTGCACACTTTTGGCTTTTCAGGGGAATCCCATATATCACACCTGTAATCACCGAGAAGATGTATACATCTTATCCCTGCCGGTTTTCCACCAGGCATTCCAGGTATAGGTGACGATATTGACAGTGCAATGCAGCAGGCTCCGCAACCGGATCGGCATTCCATGAGTAAACAGTTAAAAATTATAAAGTTAAGAGTCAATTGTTTACTCTGCAAAGATATGAAATGCACTTTTATTTAGCATAACTTATAAAAAAATTCCCGGCAAACCGGTAAATATTAAAGGATAATTAAGTTACACAGAGGTATTATACAAGGAGAGGAATTTACGGTCTGTACCTTAGCGCCTCTGCTCCTATCTGCCATTGTGCCGTCATTATTTCTTAGTACTTTTGTGGAAAACTATGAGATGAGAATCGATATTCTTACTGTACTCCCCGAACTGCTTGAAAGTCCGCTAAATTATTCCATAGTCAAAAGAGCCAGGGACAGGAAGCTTGTGGAAATAAATGTCTTTAATATTCATGATTTCGCAACCGACAGGTACAGGAGTGTTGACGATTATGCTTTTGGTGGCGGAGCAGGCATGGTAATGATGATAGAACCTGTTTATAAAGCCATTGAGAAGCTCAAAGGTGAAAGGGATTATGATGAAATAATATACATGTCCCCCGATGGTGAAAGATTTAACCAGAAGCTCGCAAACCAGCTATCACTAAAAAATAACATTCTGTTCCTCGCAGGACATTACAAGGGTATAGATCAGCGTATCAGGGATCATCTTATAACACGGGAGATATCGATAGGTGATTATGTTCTTTCAGGTGGAGAGATTCCTGCTGCGGTTATCACGGATGCTATAGTGCGACTGCTACCGGGTGCCATATCAGATGAACAGTCAGCTCTTTCCGACTCATTCCAGGACGACCTTCTGGCCCCTCCTGTATATACCCGTCCGGCCGAATTCAAAGGATGGAAGGTACCTGATATCCTTCTTTCAGGACATGCGGGCAAAATAGAGAAGTGGAGGCATGAAAGATCGGAGGAAAGAACACGCAAGCTGCGTCCGGGGCTCATCAATGACGATGATGAAAACGGAAATTAAAAGATGATTTATAGAATACTGATTGTAAATGATCAAAACCTTTAGTAAACTTGTAGTTAATTTTTTATTTTTATTATCTATTTAATAATCAATAACATGAATACACAGGATTATATTAACCGGGAAGACAAATTCGGAGCACACAACTATCATCCGCTTCCTGTTGTTCTTGAAAGAGGAGAAGGCCCGTTTGTATGGGATGTAGAAGGAAAGCGCTATTTTGATTTCCTTTCAGCCTATTCTGCTGTTAATCAGGGCCATTGCCATCCAAAAATCATTAAAGCCTTAACTGACCAGGCTACCAGGCTCACTCTTACATCAAGGGCTTTTTATAATTCGGTGCTGGGTGAGTATGAAGAATTTATAACAAAATATTTCGGGTACGACAAGATACTTCCTATGAATTCGGGAGCTGAAGCTGATGAAACGGCTCTGAAACTCTGCCGTAAGTGGGCATACAGGAAAAAGGGTATTAAAGGCAATCAGGCCAAGATCATAGCATGTGAAGGTAACTTTCACGGGAGGACAATCAGTATAATCTCAATGTCTACAGATCCTGAGGCAAGGGATGATTATGGCCCTTATACTCCCGGGTTCATAATAATTCCATATAATGATATCAAAGCACTGGAAAAAGCACTTGAGGATCCTGATGTTGCAGGTTTTCTCGTAGAGCCTATCCAGGGAGAAGCAGGCGTTTATGTTCCCGACGAGGGTTATCTGAAAAAGGCTTATGACCTTTGTAAATCAAAGAATGTACTCTTTATTGCCGATGAAGTACAGACCGGAATAGCCCGTACAGGTAAACTGTTAGCCTGCGACCATGAAAACGTCCATCCTGACATTCTTATCCTGGGAAAAGCCCTGTCCGGCGGCGTACTTCCGGTATCAGCTGTCCTTGCCGATGATGAAATAATGCTCACGATCAGGCCGGGTGAACATGGTTCCACCTTTGGAGGAAACCCGGTAGCCGCAAAAGTTGCTATTGCAGCACTTGAAGTAATCCGGGATGAAAAACTGGCAGAAAAGGCAGAGCACCTAGGAAAGATATTTCGGAAAGAATTTACAGATATCAGATCTGACATGATTGAACTTGTCAGGGGAAAAGGACTGCTTAATGCAGTTATAATAAAGCCCAAGAACGGGAAAGAAGCATGGGATGTCTGTCTGGCCATGAAAGACATGGGTCTTATAGCCAAACCGACACATAATCATATCATCAGGTTCGCTCCTCCCCTGGTCATCACTGAAGAGCAACTTATGGAAGCAATAGATTTGATAAAGAAAGCGTTCATATTATTCGAATAACCCTGGAATGACCACGAGAATGATCCCGGGGATATAAAAATACATGAAAGATGAAAAAAGTTAAAGATGTCAACAACCTCGGCCTTACGGGCCTGATGATGCTTTTTTTACTGCTCGTGTCGTGCACGGGCAACAGGGAAGTTACAGTCAAAGAACTTACTGATGAGATCAAATACCTCTCTTCGGATGCTCTCCGGGGAAGACTTACCGGTTCTCCCGGTGATAGCCTGGCAGCTGTTTACATTGAACATAAACTTGCCTCATATGGCTTTGTCCCTCTCAGTGACGATGGTTTCCAGAGATATAAGGTCACAAAGAAACTTGTTCCGGGGCCGGACAACTCTTTATCTGTTAATGGTGTCACCTATACAATCGATAAGGACTTCATGCCTCTTGCATTCAGTTCTGATTCAGGTCTGCAGTCAGATGTCATTTTTGCAGGGTATGGATTCGCAATAAACAACGACAGTATAAAATGGGATGATTACAAAGGAGTTAATGTAAAGGGCAAATGGGTACTAATCCTGCGTGCCGATCCGGAACCTGATAATAACATGAGCCCGTATATTGATGCCAGTCCTGACAGGGATAAGGCTATGCTTGCCAAAGATAAGGGTGCTGCAGGAGTATTACTTGTATCAGGTCCTGCCTTTGAACCAAAGGATGAATTTGATACCTTAACTACCAGCGACTATTTTTCTGTTGGAATTCCTGTATTAAGGATTAAGAGGGAAGTAGCTGATGCTATCCTTTCAAAAAAAGCTACAGATGTAGCTTCACTGGAAAAAAGACTTAATTCTTCGAGAAAACCATATTCATTCCCGGTTGACATTACTGTTGACGGTAAGGCTGAGATCATAAGGGAAATGGCTAATACAAGGAATGTGGTCATGATGCTTCCCGGGGAGGATCCGCAGTTAAAGGACCAGTATGTTATCCTGGGTGCACATTTCGATCATCTTGGTATGGGTGGACCGGGATCTGGAAGCAGGGCTCTGGATACAATAGGGATTCATCACGGAGCTGATGATAATGCCTCAGGAGTGGCAATGATGCTCGAGCTGGCTGAAAAATTTGCCAAAACCAGAGGAAGTCATAAGAGAAGTATCATATGTGTGGCTTTTTCAGGCGAAGAAGAAGGATTACTGGGGTCGAAACATTTTGTTAATAATCCGGACATCGACCTGTCAAAGGTTGATGCCATGATTAACATGGATATGGTGGGAAGACTTAACGAAGAAAACAACCTCCAGATTGGCGGAGTGGGAACTGCCGAAGGGCTTAAGGACATGGTACTGGCAAACACCGATACATCAGTTATTAAGCTCACACTTTCGCCGGAAGGATACGGACCTTCAGATCACTCTTCCTTCTACGGAAAGGATATACCTGTTCTTTTCTATTTTACAGGAGCCCATATGGATTACCATACACCAAACGACACCTGGGAAAAGATCAATTATAAAGGGATGGTTGAGATTTCAGCCCTCATCTTCAAAGTAGCCAGTGAACTTGCATGCGAACCTGCAAAGCTTAAATTCACCGAAGCCGGACCTAAGGAAGAAGTCAACAGGTATCCGAGAAGAAGAATGCCGACTCTGGGCATAATGCCCGATTTTGCGGGAGTGGTGAAAAATGGACTGAGAGCCGATTTCGTAACTCCGGGAAAACCTGCAGCACGTGGGGGCATGAAAAAAGGTGATATAATAACTGCTATTAACGGAAAATCAGTAAACAACATACAGGATTATATGTTCAGGATGAGTCAGCTTAAACACGGCCAGACCATAAGTGTCGAAGTAAACCGTGACAATAAAAAAGTTGTTTTACTGATACAATTATAATTTTTAACCGTCTAACAGGAAATACTGAATCTATAAGCTATTTATTTATGAAGAAATTCATTCTCTGGCTGCTCGCATTTATTATAACAATAGTTGCAGCAATATATCAAAGACACACCGGTCCAACTTACCCTAAAAGCATGGATGTCAATGTAAATGGCAAACAATACCAGTTAAAGCTGGTAAGAAGTCTTTCACTGGATGAAAGACCCGAGGTAAGGCTTGAGATTTCAGACACTTCAGTAAAGGCTAGGTTGTACTATAAACGTTTCAGGACAAATGATGAATATCAGGTTACAGATTTTGAATATAAAATATACCCTGTTCATTCTTATATAATGAACAAGATCTTTAAAATGACAGAAGAAGAAGGACTTTATGCCGAGGTACCAAAACAGCCCGAAGCCGGGAAGATTCAATACTATTTTGAGATCACCGATGCACACGGCACACATACTTACCTGAAAAATGAACCGGTCGTTATCCGTTTCAAAGGAGCAGTACCTGTTTCAATACTTATTCCACATGTTCTTCTGATGTTCATTGCAATGCTTTTCTCAACATTTGCAGGCCTCATGGCTGCTGTTAAACATCCTCAGTATAAGAAATATGCTCTGTGGGCGCTTATTCTATTCCTTATTGGAGGATTTATTCTTGGTCCATTGGTTCAGTATCATGCGTTCGGTGAATTATGGACCGGAATACCATTCGGATGGGATCTAACTGATAACAAGACCCTGATTGCTGCTGCTTTCTGGATTTTGGCTGTTGTTATGAACAGGAAGCACGACAGGCCATTGTATACAATATTGGCCGCTGTTGTACTCCTTCTTGTCTTCTCTATCCCGCACAGCATGTTTGGATCTGAATTCAATTATACCAGCGGCCAGATGACCCAGGGTATGATTCATAACTTTTTTTGGAATTTTTAAAAAATTCTTAAATTGAGTGCAGCATTTAGAAATTTAACACGTCTATTGATTGAAAAATTAATAGAAGGTGGGTGCAGCAACACATATAAAATTTAGTCTTTTATTAAAGATGTCAAATGTAGAAGCGGCATTCAAAAACCTACACCAGGACTTGTTGGACGGGTGTAAAGAAGGCGACCAGAAAGCTCAGTTTCAGATCTATAAGTTATACTACAAGGCTATGTACAATACCAGTCTCAGGATCGTGAACGACACAATGGAAGCTGAAGACATAATGCAGGAATCTTTCCTGTCGGCATTTGAAAAGATTGATACCTATTCAGGAACAGTTAGTTTCGGTGCATGGTTAAAAAAGATTGTTGTAAACAGGTCGCTGGATGCACTGAATAAAAGAAAAGGGATCTTTGAAGATATTGATACACACACCGCATTAAGGGATGAGAGTGATGATTACCTGTCAAGAAGCGAGGAAATTGACGTTAGGGTTGAAGAGGTCAAGGAAGCTATTGAAAGGTTGCCGGATGGCTACAGAATAATACTATCTCTCTACCTGCTCGAAGGATATGATCACGATGAGATTGCTGAAATTCTATCGATTAACAGCAGTACATCTCGATCACAGTTATCGAGAGCAAAACAGAAATTAATTGCAGAACTGAATAGATAATAAATATATCAGGGATGAAAACTTTGGAAGACATAATAAACAGCAACAAGGATTTTTTCGAAGATGCTGAACCTTCGGAAGGACACCTTGAGAGATTCGATAAGAAGCTCGAACTGCTGAGCAGAAAAAATGCTCCCAAAAGGAGCATTGTCCCCTACCTGTTAAAGGCAGCCGTTGTGACTTTACTTGTCACACTGTCTTCACTGTACACCTGGGATCATTTTATCCGAAAGGATAACAACAGGATGACTCTCGGAGAGGTGTCACCTCAGTACAAGGAAGTAGAGAACTATTATGTCCACCAGGTTAATATGGTGGAAGATGAAATAGTAAATATTGACCTTAAAAACAATCCGGAACAAAAGGAAATATTGCTGAACGAGATGAAAAGCATGGATTCCGCCTATGTATCACTTCAGAAAGAACTCAAAACCAATCCTGATGATGAACGCATCATCAATGCTATGATTGAACATTACCAGACAAAGCTTGACGTTATGAATTACATTCTTAACCAGCTCCAGACTATTAAAAAAGAAAATACAAATAAGAATAATAATGGAAAAGTCAATCTATAAACAGGGAACGCTCCTTATTGCTGCTCTCCTGCTCTTCTCACTTACATCAGGTGCGCAGGAAGTATCAAAAAAATATCATGAGGAATATTCTGCAGGAGCAAATACTACACTCGATTTAAATAATAAATACGGGGATATTGTAGTGGAAACATGGGATAAGGACCAGGTTATCATTGATGTGAAGGTAACTATTGATATGCCAAACAGGGAAAGAGCGGAAAAGTTACTTGATTACATAGATGTTCAGTTCAGCCAGAATGGTGATAATATTTCGGCAAAAACAGTTATTGACAGTAAATTCAATTTCTCGGGATGGGGTTCAGGAAGCAAAAAATTCAGCATCGACTATAGTGTTAAGATGCCATCCGTAACAGCTCTTAACCTTACGAATAAATACGGGAACACAGATCTTGATGAGCTTAAGAGCCTTGTAAACCTGGACATTAAATATGGGAATCTTACCGCCACAAAGTTATCAAGAGGTAATATTAAACCCTTGAATACGGTTTATCTGGCTTACGGGAAAGGAAAAATTGATGACGCAGGATGGCTTAATATGACAATCAGGTATTGCGGTAGCATGGAAATCAACAAATGCCAGGCCCTTCTTCTCGACAGTAAATATTCGAAAATATCAATCGATGAAGCAAGCTCTGTAGTAAGTGAGAATAAATATGACAATATGAGGATCAACGATATCAATAACCTGGTGATTGACAATGGTTATACAGGTGTTACCATAGGTACACTGAATAAAAAACTTAAATATAACGGTAGTTATGGATCCCTGACGGTTGACAGGATACCTTCAGGATTTGAATCTGTTGATGTGGAATCTCGTTACATGGGTGTAAAGCTCGGAATAGATGAGTCAGCAAACTATAAACTTGATGCAAAAGTATCGTACGGAGGACTTAAATATGATGATAATAACTTCAGAAATCACAGGAGAATAGTCGAAAATAACTCCACTGAAGTATCAGGTGTCATCGGAAAGGAGGAATCTCCCGAGGCTTCAGTCCATGTTGTTTCTTCATACGGATCAGTCAGACTTTACTAGCTTTAATTTCATTAATATGATAAATATCTGGCGGGAATAGTTAAACATTCCCGCTTTTTTTGCAGCACTGAAGAATGAAACAGGTCTTTATATCAGAGCAACAAATAAAGTCCTTTTAAAGGTCCTGCAGATGAAATTACTATCATTCATATCAGGCATGCTCCTGGGTACTATCCTGGGAACATCTCTTTCTGCCCAGAATAACGGATGCTATCTTAAAAAATCATATCCGGCCAGTAAAGGTGTTAAACTTTCAGTTACAAATAAATTCGGTGATATCAACATACTGACATCAAAATCCGATTCATTGATTATTTGTGCTACAATCAGCATTGAGCAGGAAGACACTATACTTGCATCAAAAAGTCTTAATCTAATAGATTTCAAAATTACCAGCAATAACGATTCCGTTGCCGTTTTCACAAAATACGAAAAAGACTTCTTCTCCACGAAATACAGTACAGGCAGAAAAAGCTTCAGTGTTGATTATACTATCCGGATACCGGTTTATACAAACCTCTACTTAAGTAACTCCTTCGGAAATATTTCAATTGATGATTGCTCCGGCTATGTCAGTACAAAATTATCACAGGGTATACTGGTTATAAAAAACCTTTCAAGAGGTAATATCAAACCTTTAAACTCCGTAAGAGTATTTCATACGGATGTTGATATTAATAATGCCAGCTGGTTATCAGTAAATATAAGAAATTGCCAGTCGGTCAAAATAGACAATGTGCAGGCATTACTGATTGGCTCGGAGTTTTCAAAGATAAACATCGGAAAGGTGCATTCTATGGTAATAAATTCTAAATCTGATAATTATGAAATAAACAACATACATAACCTGGAGGCAGAAAGCACATATTCAACTTTTAATATTGCTTCATTTGATGGACTTATGTCTTTAAATAATGTTTTTGGCCCGGTATATATTGCAAACCTGAAAAAAGGATTTGATGCTGTTAAAATAACTACAAATCACTCTCCTGTTACAATCCGGACTGAAAAGGGGATCTCATTCAGGACTGATATCTCGGCAAACAACAATCCTGTGGAATTTGCATTCGATAATGACCCGGGGATAATCAGATCGGCAATCAATTCACAGGTAACTATCACAGGAGTAGCTGGTAATAACAAACAAACAAACTCACTGATTAAGATCACTACCACCCTTGGGAAACTGATCATCGAATAAGAATATCCTGCAGCCGGATCGGCTTTCTTTCCTATTCCTCTCCTTCGTCCTTATAAACAAAGATGCCTTTTTTGCCTTCTGCGGTCGCATACCCCCTGAACATTCCCTCAGAATTGAATGGCATGGCGATATTTCCATATCTGTCAAGGCAAATAACACCACCGCTTCCGCCGGCTTTAACAAGCTTATCATTAACTACAAGGTCGGAAGCATCCTTGACAGACATACCCTTGTATTCCATAAGAGCCGATATATCATGAGCAACCGTCCATCTTATAAAATATTCCCCATGTCCTGTACATGATACGGCACATGTATTATTATTGGCATATGTCCCGGCTCCGATAATCGGAGAATCGCCGATCCTGTTATATCTCTTATCCGTCATACCCCCGGTAGAGGTACCGGCAGCAAGGTTCCCGCTTGTATCAAGAGCACAGCATCCCACGGTTCCATGCTTATCTTTCTTTAAAATTGCCTGGAGTTCCCTGTATCTTTTTTCAGTAAAAAAATATGATGGAGGCACGATATCCAATCCCTGCTCTTTAGCAAACTCCGATGCTCCTGTTCCTGACAAAAATACATGTGGGGAGTTCGTCATTACATAGCGTGCGGCTGTAATAGGATTTTTTATATCTGTAACACACGCCACGGCCCCGGCATTAAGATCTGATCCGTCCATTATTGAAGCATCCATCTCATTGCGTCCTTCATGAGTAAAAACAGCACCTTTGCCGGCGTTGAATAACGGATTGTTTTCCATCACATTAATGGTTTTTTCAACTGCATCCAGTGCTGTTCCGCCTCTGGCAAGTATACTACGTCCTGTATCCAGAGCTGCAGTCAGGGCAGCCCGGTAAACACTGTCCATTTCCGGAGTCATCCTGTCCCTTGTTATAACACCGGCTCCGCCATGTATTACGATAGCCCATCCCTGCCGTGGCTGACCAGCATCTTCGGGTGATTTCTGGGTCCCTGTCTGCTTATTTCCGGTACAACCGACCAGAGCGAATATAATAAACAAAAGAAATAGGTTCAGAAAGCTGTTTTTCATATTATGCAGATAATTTTTATTAAAAGGTCAGTAATTAGTTGCAATAATACGAGTTTTTGAGCAGTTATAATGGATGAATAATGGACATTTTTGGTAAATTAGTATATCATTTGAATTAATACATCATGATAACTGTAGAAAAGCCTACTGAGGAGAAGTTGCGCAAGCTTGAAGTAAGAACCTGGCCGATCTGGGAAAAAGAGGTTTCGGAATTCACATGGGAGTATGATGAAAAGGAAACCTGTTATCTCCTTGAGGGACAGGTTACTGTCACGCCTGACAAAGGCAATCCTGTAACCTTTGGTAAAGGAGATTTTGTTGTTTTCCCTGAAGGTCTGAAATGTACCTGGAAGGTAACAAGTCCTGTAAAGAAGCACTTTAAATTCGGATAGCGGAGAAATTGTCTTTTAGTCTGCATTAACGTCAGGTTCAGTTAAGATGGATCCGGACCAGTAAATCAGAAATCCATCTCCACAACTGTAATACCCGACCCACCGAAATCAACGTGCTCATCATGGAATGATCTCACCACATCAACAGTGTCCAGGTATTGCCTGACCAGTTGACGTAAGATCCCGTTTCCCTTCCCGTGCAGTATCCTCAGGTGCCTGTGCTGTACAATGAGGGCATTGTCAATCAGTTCCCTGACCCGGTTAATCGCCTCTTCTCCCCTGACACCACGAATATCTATCTCCGGACTGAAATTTATGTTACGCTGAATTATGCCGGGATCACTTTCCCTGTAAGGAGCATGGGATCTGATGCTCTTCCTGAGTTCACCTCCCGATATTCTCTCAACCTTATCAGCTTCAACAAATATTATAAGGTTTCCAGTCTCCACCTGTATCTTTTTGCCTTTTACGGATATCACCTCACCTGCAGCCTGGGTGTCTTTCATACGTACAGCATCACCCGGCGCCAGAGGCCTTTTAATTTGAATGTCACCGGAAGGTTTTCTTTCAGCTATCTCAGGCCTGATCTTCATTTTATCTGCTTTTCTGGAAAGAGCTGCCACCTTTTTTTCTGAGATCGATTTTTCCTGTTCAACCCTTTCTCCCACAGCATTCCTGTATTCCTCCAGTTCCTGGCGCAGGTCCTTTGTCTTCTCTTTCTCTGCCTGCGATTCTTTAATCTGTCTTATAGTGTTTTCTATGACCCTGTTAGACTCCTTCAGAAGGTCTTCTGCTTCATTCTTTGCTTTCGCAATAATCTCTTTTCGCAATGACCTGGCTCCCGACAACTCTTTTTCATAATCGGCCATCAGCTCCAGTAGTCTTTTTTCCTGCAGCCTGATATTCTGACGTTTTCCTTCCCAGTATCTTTTGTCCCTGGCAATATCTTTCAGATGCCTGTCGTAATTAATATTCTTAGTTCCTGCTTTATCTGAAGCCATCCCAAGAATATTCTCCGGTAAACCAATCTTTCTCGCGATCTCGAAAGCAAATGAACTTCCCGGTTTGCCTATTGTGAGTTGAAAAAGTGGCTGCATCAGGTGGTTATCAAATGCCATAGCCCCGTTAACAATGCCATCTGTCACGGAAGCAAAGTGTTTTAGATTGGTATAATGAGTAGTGATCACACCATACACAGCCTGTTGGTTAAGCTCACCCAGGATAGCTTCCGCAATAGCTCCTCCGAGCATTGGTTCAGTGCCTGTGCCGAATTCATCAATTAATACCAGTGTCTGGTCATCTCCGTTCTTTATGAAATATTTCATGTTGATAAGATGAGAACTGTATGTGCTCAGATCATTATCGATACTTTGCTCATCACCTATATCTATAAGTATCTTCTTAAAAACTCCTGCTTCCGTACCTTCAGCCACAGGGAGTGTCAATCCACACTGCAACATATACTGAAGAAGGCCTACTGTCTTGAGACAAACTGATTTACCTCCGGCATTTGGTCCCGAAATAAGCAATATCCTGTTCTTTTCATCAAGTTCAATGTCAAGAGGGACAACCTTTCGTCCAGCTGTTTTTTCAAAAGCCATATGCAGCAGGGGATGTACCGCATGTCTCCACATTATATGCGGATGATCGGATAAAACAGGTTTGACAGAATTAAGGTGATTACCCAGGATAGCTTTTGCCCTGATAAAATCTATATCACCCAGAAATAAATCAGAATCAAGAAGATCATCAATATAGGGTCTGATATTATCAGCAAAACTGGTCAGTATTTTAACTATCTCGCGCTTTTCTTCATACTCGAGTTCAACTATATCGTTATTCAGTTCAACTATCTCCTCAGGCTCAATAAAAACTGTTTTGCCCGATGACGACTGATCGTGGATGAGACCTCTTATCTTCCTTTTATCATATGCACTCACAGGGATCACACCTCTGCCGTTCCTGACAGATACACCAGTATCTGCATCAACTATACCATCTGTCTGAGCCTGTTTAAGAATGGAATGAAGGCGTTTTGATACATGCATTGTCTTTGAAGAAAGCTCACTTCTTATCTCCCTGAGCCTGGCTGAAGCATTATCTCTTATAATACCCTTTTTATCTATTATCCTATCGATAGCATCCAGAACATACGGGTATGTCTTAACTGAACCGCACATTTCACGCAACGACGGATACCTGTCAACATCTTTGCTTCTGAAAAATGCCAGAATTGACCGTACCGTTTCCAGCGAACGTTTTAGATCATAGACTTCCGATACTTCCGGAAATGTTCCTTCCACTCTTATTTTATTAAGACTGGCGGATATACTGAAATAATTTTCTGATGGAAAATAGTCTTCTAAATTCAGCAATTGCTGAAACTCCCAGGTTAAGGAAAGCTGGTTGACAATTATATTATATCTGTCTGTAAAGCCAACATTATCAACTTTTTCCTTTCCCATCGGGCTGATACAATGCTCCGAAAGGATATCTCTTATCCTGTCAAATCCAATCTTTCCTTCAAAATTTTCAGGGTAAATCATGCTCAAAGATAAAGACAAAAGATATAAGGTAAAAGTCGAAAAATGTTATAAGATCTTACACTTGTTAGTTCTCAATGTTAATTATTGTTAAATCATAATATATACAGGTCATTATCCATTTCATTTTCTACATTTGAACAATCCAAAAATTAACCTAAAACCTATAAAAGAAAAATGAAGAAATTTTCAACTTCTCTGATGCTCTTCCTTTTTCTGCCTTTGTGGTTATTATCACAGACAGAAAATGTTGATCTTAATATGGTCTATAAGATCAAGCAGGAAGGACTGAAAAACTCTAAAATTGAAGATCTTGCCTTCTGGCTCACAGATTACGTAGGTCCCAGGCTTACAGCATCCACAGGTTTTAACCGGGGTACTGAATGGGCTAAAAAGACAATGGAAGAATACGGCCTTCAGAATGTCAGGATTGAAGAGGCAAGGGATTTTAGCAGGGGTGGCTGGGATAACTTAAAGACCTATGCTGCAATGACTGCTCCATATTATGCCAATTTTGCCTGTAATCCAGTCGCATGGACAGGAAGCACCAACGGTCTGGTCAAATCAGAAGTAGTTCTTCTTGATGTTAAAAACGAGAGTGACCTCGACCATTACAAAGGAAAGCTGGCAGGAAAGATCGTAATGATGCCTTCAACCGCCACATATGAGCCGAGCTTTGAACCCCTGGCAACACGTTTCACTGATGATCAGCTTAAAGAATTATCCATGGACGCCTCTGGATCACCCAGAAGACGTATGTTCGATTTTGCTGCCTACAGGGCCCAGCGCGAACTAAGGCAGAAAATAAGTGAAATGCTCGCACAGGAAGGGGTGGCTGTTATTATCAACAATTCTGGTGTATTTAATGTACCAAGATCAAATGGCGCCAACTATAAAGCCGGCGATAAGGAGCCTATACCTGAGCTGAACCTGCCTGTTGAAGATTACGGAAGAATGGAACGCATGATACAGCATAAGGTTCCCGTCGAAATGGAAGTTGAGATAAAAAATAAATTCTTTGCAAGTCCGATGGTATATAATGTCATAGGCGAGATACCCGGAACAGATAAGGCATTGAAAGACCAGGTGGTACTTATCGGAGCGCATATCGATTCGTGGCACGGAGGAACAGGTGCTGCCGACAATGCTTCAGGATGCATAGTTATGCTCGAAGCCATGAGAATATTGAAGAGCCTTAATATTCAACCGAGAAGAACAATAAGAATAGCTCTCTGGGGCGGTGAAGAACAGGGATTGTACGGTTCGTCAGGCTATGTACAAAAGTATCTTGTGGATCCTAAGACACAGAAGCATTTGCCAGGCTATGACAACTATGATGTATATTTCAATATGGACAACGGATCAGGCCGTTACAGGGGCGTGTATCTCCAGGAAAATGAAATGGTCAGGCCTGTATTTGAACAATGGCTGGTTCCTTTCGCCGGAATGGGATGCTCCACGCTGGCTATCAGGAATACATCCGGTACGGATCATCTTTCATTCGACAGGGTCGGACTCCCCGGATTCCAGTTCATACAGGATGAAATAGAATACGGTCGTGGATATCATACAGTAATGGATACTTATGAAAGACTGGTGATGAGCGATCTAAGACAAAATGCAATTATAACTGCATCATTCATCTATAATGCTGCCATGCGTGATGGTAAAATACCTGCTAAACCAATACTGGAAGATATACAGAGCAACCGTCGTCGGTTCTGAGGATACTAACATCTTATTGAATATATATTAGTAGGGACGTTGCGAGCAACGTCCCTACCTTTTTTGGAAGGCGTATTAAACCTTAATTGAAAAAATACATCAAAGAGTTAAAGAACCAAAATCAGAATAATATGAAAAGAATAGTATTTATCACAGTTATCCTGTTCTTTGTGTCAGCAGGGCTGGCCAGTGCTCAGAGAGCCAACAGGAGTGTTGCCGCCAGGCAGGTAACGCAACAGACAAGGATCATGAATGGTGTTCAGAATGGGCAGCTTACGCGCCAGGAAACAATGAAGCTGGAGAGACAGCAGAAGCATATCCGGAACCAGAAGAGGATCGCGAAAGCAGATGGCACAGTCACTCCGAAAGAAGCAAGAAAGATCAGACGCGAACAGAACAGGGCCAACCGCCAGATAAGAAAAGAGAAAATGGATGGTCAGACACGGCTTGATTAATTATCACTGATTAATTAATCTAAGGGAGAAGCTGTATCAAAAGTCAAATCCATTAACCACAAAGGGCACAAAGGAAATTCACAAAGGGCACAAAGACCTAATTATCATGGTTTTACCTTTGTGTTCTTCGTGTGATCTTCGTGTCCTTCGTGGTTAAAAATAGCTTTTGATACAGCCTCTTTATTGTATCCCCTGTATTCTATACCTGAATTTCACCATTCAGTATCTGAATTACACAGATCAAAAACATGATATTACCATTCGGCAGTTTATTTTTTTTTATGATATGTATTAGGCGGAATTTTACATCATAATTAAAAATTAACTCCATATGAAAACAATTACGAAGAACCACTTAAAAGTAATGACAGGGATTTTTACCGCATTGGTTTCCCTGTTAGTCATAGTTGTACCGGCAAACGCTCAGAAAAAATCTGCCAGGTATTATCTCTCACTCAGGAAACTTCCTGCCGGACTCACCCTGAAAGAAACTGCTCCGTACAGCTATGTGATGACTGCCGATTACTACAACCACGACATTCTGGGCAACTTCATTAATAAAATGCAGGTAAGAGGTGTTTATACCCGTGGTCTGCCCGGCAAAAAGGTCAGATGGAACGATGTTACAATTTCTCAGGCACAGAAATTAGACCAGCCTTTTCCGGAAGGAACAAAGCAGGAGTATATGGAAGGAATGACCTATGGACCTTCGGATGATTATCTCAACCTGGAAGCCTTTAAGAAGTTTCCGCCAACAACAGGTATGTTTGCAAGAAACCTTGTATGGGATGTTCTCACATTTGAGGCTTTCGGCTGGGCCTTCTGTGACTCACTGCAGCTCAATGTGCCTTTCAGTGCAAAAAGCATTAACGGGAAGCTCAACCTTGATGGCCTGGGAAGCTTTGAAAATAAGGACATAAGACTGACATGGACCGGAATCTCCACAATGAACAATAAAGTGTGTGCTGTTATCGAATTTATTACCATGAACAATCCTCTGGAAATAAAGGCCGACTTTATGCAGATGAAAGGAAGAAGCAACTACTGGGGAACCCTGTGGCTTTCACTGACAGATAAGCAGATAGAATATGGAATACTCTGGGAAGATGTTAATATGGATATCAAAATAAACGGGCAGGAGAAAAGCCAGCTCTCAAACACAAGCAGGAAAATCGAATTTATGAGAATCCCTCCAGGGGTTTAAAGCCGCGGTAAAGGGCCAACTCCCTTCATTGAAAGCTGAATCCTTTTCCTTTCTATATCCACTGCAATCACTTTCACCATTACATGCTGGTGAAGCTTAACAACAGTTGACGGGTCTGATACATATTTATCGCTCATATTCGATATATGTACCAGCCCGTCTTGTTTGATACCTATATCGACAAAGGCTCCGAACCTGGTTATATTGGTTACAATACCCGGCACTATCATCCCCTGAACAAGGTCTTCCATAGTGTGTATATCGGCAAAGCTGAATTCCTTTATCTTTGATCTCGGGTCCCGACCTGGTTTGGCAAGTTCCTGCATGATATCCTTCAGGGTAGGCAGGCCTGTTACATTTGTAACATATTTCTCAAGTTTTATGGCTTTACGTTTGTCTTCATCCATCATCAGCTCCCTGACCTCACAACCCAGTTCTCTTGACATCTGCTCCACAACATGGTAACTTTCAGGATGCACGCCGCTACTGTCAAGCGGATTCTCAGCATTTCTGATCCTCAGAAAACCCGCGCTCTGTTCAAAAGCCTTGTCTCCCATCCTCTTCACCTTCAGGAAATCTTTCCTCGATTTAAAGGGTCCGTTCTCTGCCCGGTAGTCAACCATATTCTGTGCAAGCTGTGGACCAAGACCGGAAACGTAAGTCAGAAGGTGTTTGCTGGCCGTATTAACTTCTACGCCAACTGCATTCACACAACTGATTACCACATCATCCAGCGACTTCTGAAGCTTGCCCTGGTCTACATCATGCTGGTACTGACCAACACCGATTGATTTAGGATCGATCTTGACTAGTTCGGCAAGGGGATCCATAAGACGTCTGCCAATCGACACCGCACCTCTTACTGTTACATCGTAATCGGGAAATTCCTCACGTGCTGTCTTAGAGGCAGAATAAATTGATGCTCCGGCTTCACTGACAACGAATACCTGTATGTCCCTGTCAAACTTTATATATTTGATAAAATCCTCAGTCTCGCGACTTGCAGTTCCGTTTCCTATAGCAATGGCTTCAGTTTTATAGGCATTCACAAGAGACAGAATCTTTTTAATGGAGAGAGCCGTCTCATTCTGTGGAGGATGTGGATAAATTGTTTCATTATGCAACAGGTTTCCCTGCCTGTCGAGACAAACCACCTTGCAGCCTGTCCGGTAACCCGGATCAATCGCCAGCACATTCTTTTCGCCAAGCGGTGATCCGAGAAGCAGCTGGCGAAGGTTATCCGCAAATACTGTTATGGCTTCAATATCCGCTTTTTCCTTGGAAAGGTTCCTGAATTCTGTCTCCATGGATGACGACAACAGGCGTTTCCAGCTATCCTTAACAGCGGATTCCACCAAATCGGAAGAAGCATTCCTTCCTTTTATAAATATCTTATTGAGAATATCAAGTGCACGGTCCTCTTCCGGCTCTATTGCAAGTCTCAGGAATCCTTCCTCTTCTCCCCTTCTCATTGCCAGCAGACGGTGCGATGGGCATTTTTTAAGAGATTCTGACCATTCATAGTAATCGCTGAACTTAATACCGTCGGCTTCTTTCCCTTTAATCACCCTGGAGATGATGACAGCCTCTTTTTCATATAGTTGCCTTAATTGCCTCCGGGCTTTTTCATCTTCACTCACCCACTCGGCTATAATATCCGAAGCCCCGGAAAGAGCCTCCTCAACGGAAGGAACTTCATCTGTTAAATACTCTTCAGCTTTTTGCCACGGATCATTTTCCCTCTGTTCCATAATGATCTGCGCCAGTGGTTCAAGTCCTTTTTCCCTGGCTATTGTAGCTCTTGTCCTGCGTTTCGGCCTGTAAGGAAGATAGATATCCTCCAGTTCAGCCATAGTAAGAGCAGCATCAATTTTTTGTTTCAGCTCGGGTGTCATTTTTTCCTGCTCCTCAATGGACTTAATGACCGCTTCCCTCCTGGCATCAAGCTCTTTCAGACGATCATACTCTTCCTTGATATTCATAATTTGTACCTCATCAAGGCTTCCCGTCATCTCTTTCCTGTACCTGCTTATAAAAGGTACTGTTGCTCCTCCGTCCATCAGACGGATGGTGTTCTCAACCTGCCAGTCATGCAGGGCAAGCTTCTTAGCAATAAGCTGAATGTTCCTTGAAGTATCCATATTCTATCTATTCAACATAAATAACCAGACCTTTCAGGTATTCACTTTCCGGATGATATATATTCACAGGATGATCGGGTGGTTGACTCATCTGGTGAAGTATCCTGACATTACGGCCTGTATTGGCAGCGGCAGCAAAGACAGATTTCCTGAAATTCTCCCTGCTTACTACCTGTGAACATGAAAAGGTAAAGATTATGCCACCGTGTTTAACCTGTTCAATAGCCTTCATATTAAGCCTTTTGTATCCCTGCAGTGCATTGGCCAGCACATTGTTGTGTTTGGCAAAAGCAGGTGGGTCAAGGATTATAAGGTCATATTTGTCATTAATATCATTCATGAATTCAAAAGCATCAACCTGGAACGATTCATGACGCTTATCAACGCCATAGTTCAGGTTAATATTCTCATTTGCCATCTCAACAGCTGAAAAGGAGCTATCGACAGTATGAACAAGCGATGCATTCTTCATGGCATATACTGAAAACCCGCCTGTATAACCAAACATATTCAGCACTTTTCTTCCTTCTGTGTAATCCTGTAGTAACTTACGGTTATCTCTCTGATCTATGAAGAAACCTGTCTTTTGTCCGGTAGTCCAGTCTATTTTGAATTTATATCCGTTTTCAGTTACTATTACCGGACCGGAACTGCCGAAAAGGAATCCGTTATTAACAGTTACCGGAGCCATATGAGGAATAGTCCCCTCGCTTTTATCGTAAACTGCCACAAGCTGATCGCCAAGAAGATCGACAAGGATCGATGTGATCTCATTTCTTAACCGGTAAAAACCCACGGAATGCATCTGGATCACAGCCACACCATTATAAAAATCAATTATCAACCCGGGCAGACCATCACCTTCACCATGAACAAGACGGTATACATTTACGGAAGGATTGCCGGCAATACCTGTTGCCTTTCTGTATTCAAAAGCCCTCCTTATCCTTTCCCTGAAAAAATCAATATCAGGATCTAACTGCTTAAATGTCAGTATTCTTACTGCTATTGACCCCGGTGCATAGTGTCCCGTAGCAAGAAAATTGTCTTTATTATCGAACAGGTCAACCAGGTCTCCCTCTGCAGGACTTCCGTAAATCTTTTTAATAGCTCCTGAGAAGATCCATGGATGGTACCTCCTGACCGACTGGTCCTTTCCTGATTTAAGGACAATCCTGACTCTTTCCATGATTTAGTATTTTCGGACAGGTATTTTGAGATCATTTCCGTTTACAAGTTTACGGTAGATCTGGTGACAGACCCATGCATCCGTTGCGGCGTAGATCTGTTGAGCCTCTGTTAGTTCTTCAGCTTCCCAGTCGGAAATCTGCTGACGTTTTGATATCCTGAATCCCAGTATTATCGCAACCAGCTTTTTAAGCCCGGAACTCTGTATTCCGAATTCCTTTACAAGGCTTTGCAGCTCGACAAATCCATCAGGAACCATATTTTTAATACCTTTAAGATGCTTTATATCATCGTGCACTGCCACTCCCGCCTTTATAACAGACGGATCGGAAAGAAGATGAGCCAGACTATCCGGAATGCCTATTTTGTTTACCCTGAAAAGACATGCCAGGTTGGCTGTTGAAAGCTGAATAAGAGAAACCGTGTTCCTTCTTCCTTTTCTAAAACTAGGCTTTGTCTCGGTATCAAATCCCAGAAGATCCGTTTCCAGCAATCTTGGAAAAACCTCGTGATACAACTGCAGGTTGTCCACTAATACTATTTCACCTTTAAACCACGAAAGTTCGTGTTCGGCTATCTCCTCCGAAGTTATGTTTTCCCGATACCTGTTATTCACCATCGTCCCTGTAATCCTTTTGTCTCCTGGTTATAATCCAGTCGGATGTATCCCTGGTCTCATTAATTTCATCCTCACTTTCTTCAAGCTTACCAATTGTTTCCCCGGAATATAAAAATTTATGAATAGCCCTCATGGAATTAACAAGCTTCTGACCCCAGTAGTTCTCAAAATTAAGTCTGCACTCCCAAACTGCATCATTCATTATCTCGTTAGTCCCGGTCTGGTAAAGCAGAAGAAAATCCTTTATGTCCTGGTATATATCCGCCATGTTTTCTGAAATAGCTGATGCCAAAGGACCTTCCGAATCATTTATCTTATCATCAAAAACCTCAAGATAATCATCGGCCGTGCCAAATTTCTGTCGCATTGTATCATGTATCATTATCCAGTCCGCCTCCGTCACAAATTTCTCATTTCCTTCCTCAAAATAAGGTTCCAGTTTCGGCAGTAAAGTGGCCTTGAGATACATTAACGGAAGTATACGCTGAAGTATCTTAAGCATTTCATCACCTTCAAGATCTGAAGCATGTTCCGCATACTTGCAGAATTCATTGGCAACCGCCACAAACTCTATGACATTTCTTGAGTATACAGGATCAGAACTGTTGTCCATAATGATTTTTTTAACCGTGGTACAAAATTAGACATTTAAGATTAGGATCGGCTGTATAAGACTATTTTTTGTCAGATGATTTATCTTAAGCAATATTATTGTCTGTAGGTATGAATGAGTGCAGGCTGTGAATATAAGATCCAATTTTTACATTTTTCTGTGTATCTCTGCGACTTCTCTGAGCTCTCTGTGTAACTATCCTTAAAAGGATTACACCGAGTTAGACTGAGAAATACACAGAGTCACACTGAGCACACCTTTATTTGCTTTTGCTTATCACTTAAATAAATTAATTTTGGAGTAATTGGAAGATCAATACTTCATGGTAAGCAATATTATTTATCGATAACTCATATAATTATGAATAAAGAAAACAATAAACCTGATATCAATCAGCCTTTGTCTCTCAATGGGAAAGTTGCGTTGATAACAGGTGGTGCATCTGGCATCGGACTGGGTACAGCCAGGAAACTGGCGACATTCGGAGCCTCAGTTGCCATTCTCGATATGAATGATGAAAAAGGGATGAAAGCTGCTGAAGACATCAATCGGAAAGGTGGAAAAGCAAACTATTTTCATTGCGACGTTAGGATTGCGGACAATTGCAGGCGTGCTGTGGATGAAGCATTCAACAAGTTTGGCAGTATTAACATACTTTTCAATAATGCTGGTGTTGCCGTAAGGAAAAATGCGGTCGACCTTGAACCGGAAGAATGGGACCTTGCCCTTGATGTTTCTCTTAAGGGACAATACCTGGTAACAAAATATGCCGTACCATACATGATTAAAGCAGGTGGAGGCAGCATCATTAACACAGGCTCGGGTTGGTCACTCAAAGGAGGGGAAAATGCAGTGGCATACTGCGCAATGAAAGGAGGCACCCTGAATATGACAAGAGCCATGGCTATTGATTTCGGAAGGTACAATATCAGGGTGAACACAGTATGCCCGGGTGATATTGATACACCCATGTTAAAAAGTGAATGTGAGCAGCTTGGAGGTGTTTATGATCAGAAATACCTCGAAAGCTGCATAACAGACAGACCAATTCGAAGAATAGGAACTCCCGATGACGTGGCAAATGTGGTACTGTTTTTTGCGAGCGACATGTCAACCTGGGTTACGGGCACTCACCTGGTTGTGGATGGCGGTGGTATAGCATGATAAAAAAACTTGGTGTAACTTTGGAAAATGCTCACAGGAGAATATAAAATACTTCATAACATCCTCAGGAACCGTATTGACGAAAAACGCATGTTCCACGATCCCATGTATACCCTGGCCTATGGTACAGATGCCAGCTTCTACCGTCTTATCCCCAGGCTTGTGATAAAAGCTGATAACGAGGATGAAGTGTCGCTTGTGCTGAAAGAATGCGCATCCCTTAACCTTCCTGTTACTTTCAGGGCAGCCGGGACAAGCCTCTCGGGACAGGCTGTAACTGATTCGGTACTTGTGGTTGCCGGGAACAACTGGCGTAAATACCGCATCGCCGATGATGTTTCAACTATAACAATGCAACCCGGACTGAGAGGTGGTTATATCAATGCCAGGCTGGCTCCTTACGGTAGAAAGATAGGCCCCGACCCTGCCTCGATAAATGCTGCCATGATAGGAGGTATAGCAGCAAATAATGCCAGCGGAATGTGTTGCGGAACGACAGAGAATTCCTATAAAACTGTGGCAGGAATGAGAGTTGTCATGGCCGATGGAACAATACTTGACACGAGAGATGAAAAAAGCAGATCTGACTTTTCAATTACTCACGCCACGCTTATCTCAGAACTGGAAGAGCTGGCACAGCTGGTAAAAGCCAATACCCCACTCTCTGAAAAAATAAGGAGAAAATATAAGATGAAGAATACAACCGGCTATAGTCTCAATGCCCTGGTTGATTATTCGGATGCTTTTGATATCATAGAACATCTCATGATCGGTTCGGAAGGCACCCTGGGATTCATCTCGGAACTGACATTCAAAACAGTTGCTGAACAACCCTTCAGGGCAAGTTCCCTTATCATATTTCCCGATATAGAACAGGCATGCAGGGCGGTCACAATCCTTAAATCACAACCTGTGGCAGCCGTCGAACTTATCGACAGGGCAGGGCTGCGGTCGGTACAGGACCAGAAAGGAATGCCATCATTCCTGAAAAAACTCAACATGAAGGTATGTGCCCTGCTTGTAGAGACAGTGGCTGACTCCAAAGACAAACTCGACTATAACATTCTGAATATTAAGGAATCAATAAAAGATATCCCCCTCACGATGGATATCAGGTTTACCGGTATACCTTCAGAATACGGGCTTTTATGGGATATACGTAAGGGTCTGTTCCCGTCTGTCGGGGCAATGAGAAAAGCGGGTACAACGGTTATCATTGAAGACGTGGCCTTCCCCGTTCCCGTGCTGGCGGAAGCCACTCTTGACCTGCAGAAACTTCTGAAAAAATACCATTACGATGAAGCTGTGATCTTTGGTCATGCCCTTGAAGGTAACCTTCACTTTGTCTTTACACAGGATTTCAGCACAGAAGCTGAGATATCGCGGTATGCTTCATTGATAAATGATGTGACCGACATGGTGGTTAATAAATATGACGGATCCCTCAAAGCCGAACACGGGACCGGACGTAACATGGCTCCCTTTGTTGAGATGGAATGGGGTATAGAGGCTTATGAACTCATGAAGGTAATAAAGCAGATATTCGACCCGCTTAACATCCTTAACCCGGGAGTGATCCTGAACCCTGAAAAGGATATACATCTGAAGAACATTAAACCTGTGCCCGCCTCATCAGAGATAACAGACAAATGTACCGAGTGCGGATTCTGCGAGTCCTCATGTGTCTCTGCTGATCTGACACTCACGCCAAGACAAAGGATAGTGATACACAGGGAACTCTCATCGCTTCAGAAAAATGGGCACGAGCCGCATGTTGCAGCATCACTTGCCAGGTCCTTCTACTATGCCGGTGATGAGACATGTGCCACAGATGGTCTGTGCTCCATAGCATGCCCTGTTAAAATAGACACCGGGAAACTTGTTAAGCAACTAAGGGAGGAAAATGCAGAAAAATATACTGCCAGGGCGATGAAAATAGCTGATCGTATGAGCAGGGTGACGGCTGCTGCAAGGACAGGTCTCTCGGCAGTAAACTTCTTCCACGCAGTATTTGGTGCAGGATTCATGAAGCATACATCATCATGGTTAAGGAAAATATCAGGCAACAGGATCCCTGCATGGAACAGGTATATGCCTTCAGGAGCTGCAAAGATCAGGGCCAATGGTGAATCTCCGGCAAAGAATGAACGAAAGGTTGTTTATTTCCCTTCATGCATTAACAGGTCGATGGGAGTATCTCACGATCACAGGGAAGAAAAGCAACTGACTGATAAAATGGTTGATCTGCTGAAAAAGGGAGGATTTGAAGTGATATATCCGGAAAACCTTAATAACCTGTGTTGCGGAATGGCATTCTTAAGCAAAGGTTATATTGAGGCCGGCATGAAGAAATCAGGGGAGCTTGAAAAAGCCCTGCTTAAAGCGAGCAATAACGGTGAAATACCGGTTTTATGCGATATGAGTCCGTGCCTTTATACAATGAGGGAGAATATGAAGCCTCCGCTCAGGTTATATGAGCCGGTGGAGTTCATTACTGAGCACCTTCTCCCCCATCTCACCATAACACCTGTAGATGAAACTGTTACAGTCTTTCCGGTATGCAGCATGAAAAAGATGGAGCTTGACACAAAGATTGTTGAGCTTGCAGGAAAATGCGCCCGGGAGGTAATTGTAGCGGAAACAAATTGCTGTGGCTTTGCCGGCGACAGGGGCTTCACCTTCCCGGAGCTAAATGCACATGGATTAAAAGATCTTAAGATACAACTCCCTGAGAACATTAAACACGGCTATTCCACCAGCCGCACCTGTGAGATAGGACTGAGCCTCCATTCGGGTGTATCATATAAATCGATCGTTTACCTGGTGGATGAAGCAAGTGAGGGCAATGGGCAGAGGGCAGTAGGTAGTAGGAAGATAATGACTAAAAGACCTTTAGATTAGCTTTTAACCGCACGACCTGCACGACCTGCTCTTTGTTTCCGAGCCTGAAATTAATCATTTTTCATTAAAAAGTCCTGGTTGAGTAGTATGTCATTCAGTAGTCATTCAATGGTCATTCGATGGTCATTCGATGGTCATTCGATGGTAATTCGATGGTAATTCGATGGTAATTCATGGTAATTTGTTGTAAAACATGATTGCTCTCAAAATTTCTAA
>Ga0315535_1000448_pt1 | contig 29239 bp, 25 predicted proteins | sample SalMarSW160220MG_2_FD_203092 | JGI IMG/M metagenome (GOLD analysis project Ga0315535, IMG submission 203092) | Salt marsh sediment microbial communities from the Plum Island Ecosystem LTER, Massachusetts, United States - Salt Marsh Sediment SW1602-20 ... | reverse complement strand
AAGAAAAGCGACGCGAAAATCGTCGTCTCCGACGACCTGGAAACAAAGCCCACTGTCGGCAGGTATGAAATACTGAGCGAATTGGGACAAGGGGCCATGGGAATGGTCTACAAGGCGCGGGACCCAAAAATCAATCGGATGGTTGCCATCAAGACCATAAGGTTCTCGGATGAATTCGGGGACGAAAAGATCAAAGAAGTAAAGGAGCGTTTTTTCAAGGAAGCGGAATTGGCCGGCAAGTTGTCCCACCCCTCTATCATCTCCATCTATGATGTGGGCGAGGATTATGATTTGACCTATATGGCCATGGAACTCCTGGAAGGGAAGGACCTGGAGCACTTCTGTCACAAAGATACCCTGCTGTCCCTGAGAAAAATACTGCAGATTGTCACTGACACAGCCGAAGCCCTGGATTATGCGCATCACCAGGGCGTCATTCACAGGGATATCAAGCCGGCCAATATCATGGTCCTGGAGAGGGGCGGCATCAAGGTTACCGACTTCGGCATCGCAAAGGCCCTCTCCAGCTCACAGACAAGGACAGGTATTATTCTGGGGACACCGAATTACATGTCCCCGGAACAAATCAACGGCCGGGACATCGATGGACGCTCGGACATTTTTTCTCTGGGAGTTGTTTTCTTTCAGCTGCTTACAGGGGAGCTTCCATTCAAGGGCAAGACGCTGACGGAGCTCTTCTACCAGATTAGCCAGGCAAACCACCCTTCCCCCAAGGAAATAAATCCCAACGTGATCAAGCCCTGCGAACAATTAATTGCCAGGGCACTGGTAAAAAGCCCAAATAAACGATTTCAAAAAGCCGGAGAATTGGCCCGGTATACCAGACTCCTTGGGGAAAAAATAGACCGGCTGAGGGAAGAGCGCCGGAATTCGTAGCTCGTCCTCGGCCTACAGCTACATACCCCTAAAGCTCAACTTTCTCCATAGTACTCCTTGTACCAGGCTACAAAATTTCTGATACCCTCTTCGATAGACGTTCCCGGATTGAACCCCAGTTCAGCCCTGGAGCTTTCAATATCGGCCGAGGTCTCGGGCACATCCCCGGGTTGTATGGGCATCATGTTTTTTTCGGCCTTCCGGCCCAGTTCCTTCTCAAGTGTTCCTATGAAATCCATGAGTTCAACGGAATTGGAATTTCCCAGATTGAACAGATCATAGGGAACCGCCCTGTCCAGGGCCTTCAGAGTGCCGTCTGCAATATCGTCTATATAGGTAAAATCACGCCTCATTTTTCCATAATTATAGACATCGATGGGCCTGCCCTTCAAAATAGCATCGGTAAAGAGAAAGAGGGCCATATCCGGCCGACCCCAGGGCCCGTAGACCGTAAAATACCGCAGTCCCGTGCAGGGGATCCCGTAAAGATGGCTATAGGCGTGGGCGATCAGTTCATTGGCCTTCTTGGTCGCGGCGTAAAGGGAGACAGGGGTATCCACCCGGTCCTCGACGCTGAACGGAACCTTTTTGTTATCGCCGTAGACCGATGAGGATGAGGCATAGACAAAATTTTCGACGCCCTGGGCCCTGGCCAGCTCCAGCAGGTTCAGAAATCCCTCGATGTTGCTCTTCTGGTAGGAGAAAGGATCCTTCAGAGAATGCCTGACCCCCGCCTGGGCCGCGAGATTACAGATCACCCGGGGTTCATGGGTTTCAAATATTTTTCTCATGGCCTTCAAATCCTGGATATCTTCCTGATAACACTTAAAGTCTTCATTTTTTTCGAGGATTTGGAGCCTGGCTTTCTTCAGTTTTACATCGTAGTAGGGGTTCAGGTTATCAACTCCCACGACCCGATCCCCCCGTTCAAGCAGCCGTTGGGCGACATGAGATCCGATAAAACCCGCCGCCCCTGTGACCAGAAAAGTTCGCTTGACTTTATTCATGACGCTCTTTTCCTCCTCCGTTGTTTTTTTCTACCACCTATGCTTAGCAGAAATCAGAAACAAAACCAATTCTTTTGTGCCATTGCCCAGGGCGTTGCCACCCCTTGAAGCCGGCATGCCCCTGGGTGTCGCGGCGCAAAAAAAAGAGACTGTATTCAGGAAGAAAAAACCTTCGCCGAACACAATCTCTTTTGATTTTCAACGGTATGGCTCGCTGGTTATGCGAGCCACAGCGTTCCGCATATGCTACATCATGCCGCCCATGCCGCCCATGCCGCCCATGCCACCACCGCCGGGCATTCCACCCATATCGTCCTTGTCTTTGGGTTTCTCGGCGATCATCGCTTCCGTGGTGAGCAGTAGCGAGGAGACTGAGGCCGCATTTTGAAGGGCAAACCGGGTCACCTTTGTGGGATCCAGGATTCCGGCCTTCAAGAGGTCCTCATAGATTCCTGTTTCAGCATTGTAGCCGAAGGCGCCTTTTCCGGCCTTTACCTTTTCCACAACCACGGAGCCCTCGGCACCCGCATTGTTTGCGATCTGGCGGATGGGTTCTTCCAGGGCACGGAGGATCATGTTCACGCCGGACTGTTCTTCGCCCTCCAGTTTCAATTTCACCAAGGCGGGAAGAATACGAAGCAGGGCAACGCCGCCACCTGGAACAATACCTTCTTCCACTGCCGCCCGCGTGGCGTTCAGTGCATCCTCGACACGAGCCTTTTTCTCCTTCATCTCGGTCTCAGTGGCAGCTCCCACATTGATAACGGCCACGCCGCCGATCAGCTTGGCCAGTCTTTCCTGGAGTTTTTCCCTGTCATAGTCGGAAGTGGTCTCTTCGATCTGTGCACGGATCTGCTTGACCCTTCCCTCGAGGTCGGCTCGGCTTCCACCACCATCCACGATGGTCGTATTGTCCTTGTCAATTTTCAGGGTCTTGGCAGTACCCAGGTCATTCAAGGTGATGTTTTCCAGCTTCAGTCCCAGATCCTCTGAAATAACGCGTCCCCCGGTGAGGATACCGATGTCTTCCAGCATGGCCTTCCTGCGGTCACCAAAACCGGGTGCCTTGACGGCCGCCACCTGCAAGGTTCCCCTGAGCTTATTGACCACCAGGGTGGCAAGGGCCTCCCCTTCCACGTCCTCGGCAATAATCAGGAGGGGCTTGCCCATCTTGGCAATCTGCTCCAGAATGGGAATAAGATCTTTCATGTTGCTGACCTTTTTCTCATGGAGCAGGATGTAAGGTTCGGTCAGATTGACTTCCATTTTCTCCGGGTCGGTGACGAAATAAGGAGAGAGGTAACCGCGGTCGAACTGCATGCCTTCCACCACTTCCAGTGTGGTTTCCATGCTCTTTGCCTCTTCCACCGTGATAACGCCTTCTTTTCCCACCTTGTTCATGGCCTCGGCAATGATATTGCCGATGGTTGCATCGTTATTGGCGGAAATGGTTCCCACCTGGGCAATCTCGTCCTGGTCCTTTGTGGGCTTGGAGAGTTTTTTCAGTTCGCTAACGGCCACTTCCACGGCCTTTTCAATACCGCGCTTGATGGCCATGGGATTGACGCCTGCGGCGACCAGCTTGGAACCTTCCCGATAGATGGACTGGGCCAGGACCGTGGCCGTAGTGGTACCGTCGCCTGCCACGTCCGAGGTCTTGGAGGCCACTTCTTTCACCATCTGGGCGCCCATATTCTCAAACTTATCTTCCAGTTCAATCTCTTTCGCCACCGTGACGCCGTCTTTGGTGATGTTGGGTGAACCAAAAGATTTGTCCAGGATAACGTTTCTGCCCTTTGGTCCCAGAGTAACCTTGACTGCATTGGCAAGGGTGTCAATACCTTTCAATAAGGACTCCCTGGCTTTTGCATCGTATTTGATTTCCTTTGCCATACCTGCTTTCCTCCTTCAAATAATTTGTTTAACGCGTTGAATTCCAGTCTAATGCCTAGCCTACGACGGCAATAATATCATCTTCTCTCATAATGAGACGGTCTTCCCCATCAATCTTGATCTCGGTGCCCGCGTATTTCCCAAAGAGGACACGATCACCTTTCTTGACGTCAAGGGCTTGTATATTTCCGTTTTCAAGGATCTTTCCGTTGCCAACGGCCACGATCTCTCCCTCTACCGGTTTCTCCTTGGCCGTGTCGGGAATGATGATTCCACCTTTTGTCTTCGACTCCTCTTCGACTCTCTTTACGATGACGCGATCATGCAATGGTCTTACTTTCATCTTTCCAATTCCTCCTAAATTTAAAATTTCCCATAAGCTAATCCGCTTACCGGCACCAAACAGTGCATTTCTCGACAGAAATATTAACTCGTGACTCCAACAAGCTAATATCGACCCGTCAAATGTCAAGTGTCAGGCAGAAAAAAATTGGGGGGATCAGGGTTGCAGATTCATGCGCCATTTCCAGGTCTTCAGGATACCTTCTTCGAGGTTCGTTGCCGGGCTCCAGCCCAGGATCCTGCGGGCCTTTTGGGCGACGAGACAGCTTCTGGCGAGGTCTCCTGCACGGGCCAGTTTTTGCTCGGGAGTGCTGAAAGACGGGGATGCCTTTCCATGGAGTTTTTCAAAAGCGTCCAGGATGGTCCGGTAGAGTTGGAGGGTCCGGGTTTCCACGCCTGTTCCTATGTTCATGAATTCCCCGGTCCCCTTTGTCAGGGCAAGGATATTGGCCTTGACCACATCACCTACGAAGCAATAGTCCCTCACCATACCGTCCGGACTATCGGGAAAATGGTTGAGGATGGACGTTTTGCCCTTCATGAGATTATCCATGAAAATGGCCACAACCCCGGCCTCCCCGTGCGGTATCTGCCGCGGGCCAAAGACATTGGCGTATCGGAGTGTGGTGTATTTGAGACCGTGTTGATGCGCGTAGTAGTTCAGGTAATGTTCCGAGGCGTACTTGGACACGGCATACGGCGAGAGAGGCTTCGGCGGGTAGTTTTCAGTGGTGGGGTATTCGTCCGCCTCGCCATATATGGCCCCACCGGACGAGATGAAGATCACTTTTTTCACACCGATCTTTACACCGCCCTGAAGCAGATTCAACAGCCCCTTGATATTGATATCGGCATCCAGCACCGGATCGGAGACCGAAGCAGGGACACTGATCTGGGCCGCGTGGTGGTTGATTATTGCGGGTCGTTCACGCTCCAGGAGAGCTCCCATTTCCCGGGAACGGATATCCAATTCATAAAAGCGCGCATCCGGATTCACGTTGGACCGTTTTCCGGATGAGAGGTTGTCCACCACCAATACCTCGTGCCCCTCCCGGATATATCCATCAACCACATTCGATCCGATAAAACCTGCACCACCGGTAACCAGTATTTTCATCTGTTTCCCCTTTTTGCGGACTTATCAAGCTTGCTTGTGAAATTATCAGAAATTCACTCCATGGTCAAGGGAAAGGGCCTGCAGATAACCGCACCCTCGCGAATCCCATTGCAAACGAATCAGGATTACTATAGGATTCGTTGCTTATATTCATCCATGCCACTTTCAGGAGAACCCGGAAAGATGAAAGAACACCATCCAGATATTCTCGGACAGATTGGAAACACACCCCTTGTCTCACTGAAACACATGGTCGGCATGGAACATGTTGAAATTCTTGCCAAAATGGAGTGTTTTAACCCGGGAGGTTCCGTAAAGGACAGGCCGGCTCTCTATATGATCGAAGAGGCTGAGCGCAAAAGTGAACTCACCAAGGACAAAATCATTCTTGAAGCCACCAGTGGAAATACCGGTATTGGTCTCGCCCTTGTGGCGGCGGTGAAAGGTTATCGCGTTCTCCTGACCATGTCTGAATCCGTCAGCGAAGAGCGGGTGAAGATTCTGCGGGCACTGGGGGCCGAGATTGAATTCACCCCGGCCCGACTCAGCACGGACGGCGCCATAGAGCATGTCTACAAACTGATGCGCGAAGAACCGGACCGCTACTGGTTGGCCGATCAGTTCAACAACGATGCAAACTGGAAGGCACATTATCATGGAACCGCCATGGAGATCTGGGAGCAGACAGGTGGCAGGCTGGACGCCATTGTGGCAACCATGGGCACGTCGGGTACCCTCATGGGGCTCGCCAGGCGATTCCAGGAAATCGGACCGGAGGTGCGTATTGTGGGCGTGGAGCCCTATCTCGGCCACAAGATTCAGGGGCTGAAGAACATGAAGGAATCGTACCGGCCGGGCATTTTTGAAAAACACCGGCTGACGGAAGTGATAAATGTGGATGACGAAGAGGCCTTTCAAACAGCGCGCCTGCTTGCAAGAAAAGAAGGGATTTTCGTGGGCATGAGTTCAGGTGCCGCCATGGCGGCCGCCTTTCGTGTGGCCCGGGAAATGTCTGAAGGGCGCATCGTGGTCATTCTGCCTGATGGGGGAGAACGGTATCTGAGTACTCCCCTTTTTACTGCCAGGAAGAAATCGGGACTCCGGCTTTATAACACCCTGACCCGCAGCAAGGAAGATTTTCTGTCCATAAAGGAAAACCAGGTCTCCATGTATACCTGTGGCCCTACTCTGTGCCAGGAAATTCATATCGGTCAGAGCCGCCGATTCGTGGTTGCGGATCTCATCAAGAGATATCTCATCCTCAAAGGCTTCAATGTAACCCACGTGATGAATGTGACCGATCTGGATGACCGTACCATCAGCGGGGCGGGAATGGCAGGGGTAACTCTCGGCGAATTTACACAGAAGTATTACGAGGCCTTTCTCCGGGACATTGCCCAGCTCAATATCATCAAGGCGACAGAGTATCCCAAGGCCAGCCTCCACGTTGAAGAGATGATCGCTCTCACGCAGGAACTGCTCGAAAAGGGTTATGCCTATGTAAAGTTCCGTTCCGTCTACTTCGACATTTCCCGCTTCAAGGATTATGGAAAGCTGTCCAGAATTGATCTGGACAAAATCAGGATTGGAAAAACCGTGGACCTGGATCAGTATGAGAAAGAAAATCCCAGGGACTTCACCCTGATGAAGCGTTCCACCCTCAGCGAATTGAGAAAAGGCATATTTTATGAGACCCAGTGGGGAAATGTCCGGCCCAGCTGGCACACGGAATGTTCGGCCATGGCCTTGAAATACCTGGGAGAAAATTATGATATACACACCAGCGGAGCGGATCTGATCTTTCCTCACCACGAAAATACCATCGCCGTCATCGAGGCCCTGAAGGGTAAAGTTCCGGCCAACTACTGGCTACACAATGAGCTGGTCATGCCAAACGGCAAGAAATCCCCCGGGATGGCCGAAACGGGGTACCTTACGCTCAAAGAACTGTACGGCCGGGGTTATACGGGAAGAGAAATCCGGTACTGGCTGCTCAGCCGTCACTATCGCAAGCCGCTCTATTTCTCCTGGCCCAAACTGGACATCGCGAGAAACACCCTCGCCCGCCTGGACAGTTTTATCCAAAAAGTCCACCACTGTGGCGAAGGAGCATCCGGACCCGAGACAGATCAATTGGTCTATGATCTCAGGAGCAGGTTCGGCACGGCCATGGACGATGATTTGAATATCGCCCCGGCCCTGGCGACCCTCTTCCAATTCGCCAGGCAAATCAATCGAATGATGAACCGAACGGGCCTTTCGCCATCAGGCAAGGAAAAAATTCTGCAGGCCCTCAAGCGCATAGATTCTGTCCTGGGTGTCCTGGACCTGGATCCGGCAGAACGGGATGAAAACGTGGAATCCATCATCAGGGAAAGGGAGGAGGCCAGGGCGAAAAAGGACTGGAAAAGGGCCGACGAGATTCGTCAGTCCCTGCAAGAGATGGGCGTTGAAGTGATCGATGCGCGTGAAGGGCCTGTGTGGCGAAAGATCATTTAGCTTCCCGGGCAGGCTCCTGTTGCCGTCCCTCGAAATTCTTGCACGGATGCCGGAGCATGGCCCACTGCCCGCGGTTCCCATCCCAGGGTTCGCCCGGACATTCCCCCAGTGCATGGGGACTGTTGTGTTCCTTGCTGTTCGAAAAGTATCGGAAGTGACTGCATTCAACACATAGAATTGATGGACCCCTTTCGCTGCCTGACCCATACGCCATCACGCCCCTCCGATTCATTTTTTGCTCCCCGGCCGGATTCACGCCATCACCTGATGCCCCTTTCTCTTGCCGCCGATCGGATTCAGGCGGGGCATGACCAGGCCGAGGATCAGCCTGACGGTTTTCAGGTCAAAGGGTCTGAATGCACCTCTGAAAACGGCGACGGCCGCGCACCCGCATCGGGAACAATCCGCTTGATTCCCATAGGTGCAGGCCTTTTCCCGCCCGTCCGCCTGGTAACAGAGCACCCTCCTGCCCACGGGGCAGGCGGCACGGCTGTTCCATGACCCGAAATCCCCATTGCTCTTCAATTGTCTCCCCATGGCCGGTGTAAACCCGATTTTCTCACCATACCGCGCGCGCAGTTTCAGGATATTCTCCACAATCCGATCCCGCTCAACCAGGGGCAACGACAGGTCCCCGTCCTCTTTTTTCAGGTTAGGGGTTAAAAAAGAAAAGCCCATGCCCTTGATCGGGAGTTCCAGCATCTCCTTCACAAACGCCTCAATGCTGTTCCGGTTCAGACTGGAGATCGTCATGTGCACTATGGGAGCTCTTTTCGCAGTGAAGAGGTTTGCAACCGCCCGGTCATATACACCCGCTCCCCTTATAGAATCGTTCACTTCCCGTGGCCCATCCAGGGAGAGGATCCACTGCCCGTTCCGCATTTCCGGAAAGCCGTTTGTCCCGTTGGTAAAGGCAAGGGTCGCATCAAAGATTTCGCTGGCAGCCCGGCACACTTCCGGTCGCAGGGTCGGCTCTCCTCCGTACAGGATAACCGCCCGGAGTCCGCGCGACCTCAATCCCTTCATGAAGGCAATCATCTCAGCATCCCCGAGTTCACGTGGGTGCTCCTGTTTCCACCAGTAGCAGTGAGTGCAGTGCAGGTTGCACCTGTGAGTCACATCGATTGCAGCGGAGGTGGCCTGTTCCGTAAAGAGCCACCGGTGAAGGATAACCAGTTTTCCCAGTGAAGGAATCATCATTTACATTCCAAGAACATCTTGGATGAAGGATCGCCTCAAGGCATGCGGAACATTCCGAAAGGCAGGCTGTTGTGCGAGTGTTCCAGAATATCAGGGCAACATTGGGGCACTGGAGGAAAAACTCTCCATTGAATAAACAAGGGGATCATCCTGTGGAATAAAAATTGGCGGAGAGAGAGGGATTCGAACCCTCGAAAGAACTTTCGTCCTTTACTCGCTTAGCAGGCGAGCGCCTTCAGCCGACTCGGCCATCTCTCCGTAAACAATCCCATCAACACTGCTGATCGTCGCGGCACGAAAAACATCCGCCGCAGACCTCGGTGGCCCATGGCGGAGGGAGTAGGATTCGAACCTACGGTCCCTCGCGGGACAACGGTTTTCAAGACCGCCTCCTTAAACCACTCGGACATCCCTCCCTCAATTCAACCAGCATTCATCTTACCCAATTTTGTTTCCCGAGTCAAAAAAATTTATCGCCTTTTGACCGGATGCCAACAACAAAGCCGGTTAGCCTGCTGAGCCCCCGTCCATCCTTTCTCTCATCAGGCGAATCGTCTCGCCGTAGTTTCCACTGTAGAAGATAGCTGAGCCCGCCACAAACACATCCGCGCCTGCCGCTGAGACCCGGTGAATAGTCTCAGGGCCGATACCACCGTCCACCTCGATCTCCGTTTTAAGCCCCCTTTTCACAACCATCTCCCGCAAACGTTTGATCTTGGGGAGGACAGCCGGAATAAACTCCTGTCCCTCAAACCCCGGATTGACGGTCATCAGGAGCACCATGTCGAGTTCATCAAGGACGTACTCGAGAACATCGGGCGGGGTGGCGGGGTTGAGGGATACACTCGCCTTGGCACCAAGGGCCTTGATGTGCTGAATCGTTCTGTGCAGGTGATTCACCGTCTCCACATGGACGGTGAGGATATCTGCGCCCGACTTTGCGAATTCATCCACGAAGTCGTCAGGATCGGAGATCATCAGGTGCACATCCAGGGGTAATCTCGTCATTTTCCTTACGGCCTTTACGATCAAGGGACCGATGGTGATATTGGGCACAAAGTGCCCATCCATGACGTCAACATGTATATAGTCGGCGCCTGCGGCTTCCACGGCCTTGATTTCCTCCCCCAGTCTCGAAAAATCGGCTGAGAGGATCGAGGGGGCTATTTTTCCCATGTGAATTTCTCCAAAAAGTAAATGTAACTTTAAAAGAGTGTCAGGTTCGCTTCCCATTCGTTGTTCATAGGCTGCCGCTTGCGGCATATATCAGCTTCTTACAAAGTCGTCAAACGCGTCAATCAAGCCCCTGCTTTTCGAAAAGCGCCCCGAAGAAACCCTCCGTTCCGTGGACATGGGGATAGGACTTGAGAAAGCCCGAGTCATCTAAAAGTTCAGAACACCATTCAGGGGAGTCGGCCCTGAGGTCTATCAATTTCATTTCCCTTTGTTCCCTGAGGAACCCCTCCACCACCCCTTCATTTTCCGTTCTTGAAAGGGTGCAGGTCACATAAAGCATCCTTCCGCCCTCCACCAGTAGAGGGACGGACCCGCTCAAGATTTTCATCTGAAGCGAGGAGAGGCGAAAGATGTCGTTTTCATCCCGATTCCATTTCACGTCGGGATGTCTCGAGATAATGCCCAAGGCCGAACACGGTCCGTCAACCATGATCCGGTCAAACCGCATCCGGACCATATTCGCCAGATCCTCCGAAGCATCCCCGACCACCGACTCGATCGTACGGATGCCAAGCCGGCGGGAATTTTCGGCCAGCTTTATCAGCTTGCCGGGACTCCTGTCAAGGGCTAGAATCCGGCCACTGTTTTCCATCATCTGCGCCATGTGGGTGGACTTTCCGCCCACTCCGGAGCAGAGATCCAGGATCTCTTCACCGGGTCTTGGAGAAAGTAACTGGGAGCAAACCTGGGCCATTTCCCCCTGGACCTGGAAGAGGCCTGATTGGAAGCCCGGTATTCGATCAACGGGGCCCCTGTTGCCTTCAAGGATCACCCCATCGGGGGCGTAATGGGCAGGTCCGGCAGATAGGCCTTCACCCTCCAGATACCGGATCAGTGCATGTCGACGTATTTTGAGGGTATTGGTTCTGACCACCAGCCGGGGAACCAGGTTGCTCGCCTCCAGAAGCCCTTCCGTGGTCCCGGGCCCCACCTCCTTGAGCCACTTTCGAACGAGCCATTCGGGAAAAGAATGGCGAACCGATAGGTAGCGAGCCAGTCCCGCTTCTCGAGGCGGGAAAACAACCTGTTCTTTGTCACGACAAACCTGTCTCAGGATTCCATTAACCGAACGAACCACGTGGTTCTCGGCAATGGTCTTGACCTGTTTGACCGCTTCATTCACGGCCGCCGAATCAGGCACTCTGTCCATAAAAAAGATCTGATAGAGCGCCAGGCGCAGGACGTTGAGTACAGGATTTTCTATCTTTCGAAAGGGAAAACTTGCTGTCTTTTCAATGATCCAATCGAGGCGAAGTCGCCACCTGAGAACCCCCTGTATGAGATGAACCGTAAAGGCCCTGTCCCTTTCAGAGAGCCTGAGATCCCTCTGAAACAATTCCACCAGATAATTTTCAGTGGGAATGGAGTGCAGATCCAGCCTGTTCAGCACTTGTAACGCAAGATTCCTCGGTTGCACTTGACGGTTCTCCCAAAAAGATCTGCATTCCTTTTTCTACCAGCTCAAGGTCCACGTCGGTATCATAGCAGGGGCCAAAGGGCCTCCGGTTGAAAATACCGAAAACAGGGATGGGATAACTGTCCTGTATCCCACTCGTCAGGTCACGTTCGCAGGCCACAGCTATGATAACGTCGGGTCTTTTCTCGACAACGATTCTTCTTGCCAGGGTGCCACCTGTGGCCACTGAAACGGCTACACCGTATTTTTTGGAAAGGGCCACAAGCCCTTTGATTTTACACTTGCCACAGGCCTTGCAGTTTTCGATGTTCCCCGTGATTCGTACATCGCAATCGTGATTCTGAAGACAATGGGGAAGCAGGATAAGGAGTTTTTCAGAAACTATTTTTTTGGCTTCGCTCTGGACCAACTGGTTGTTGATGGCAACAAATGAGCGTTTCACCTCTTCCTTGCGGATGCCCAGAAACTTGCCTATGACAACCAGAAGAGGAAAAAGAACGCGTATCAACAGGCCCCGGAGACGCCGGGTAAAGAAGAGGTTTCTTCCCCCCACGATGGTGAGGATCAGGGTCAAGGCCCCACCCAGGCAGAAAAGGACCAGGCATCCGAAAAAAATGGCCAGGATAAGCGGGAGGTGCCTGTCAATGTTGGCCAGGCCCACATAGGGGATCCACCAGAGCAGAACCGCCAGCCCCACGATGACCACACACGCGATCAAAAGTAGAAAGATGAAAGTCCGTTTTTGGGGGCGTTCCCGTTCTTCTTGCCCTTGCACTTCAGAAATCCTTTGGTCCGATAGCATGTTAAAGACGCGTCATTACGTCTCCCCAAGGAGTGTGCCCTCTTCCAGGGGGAAACCCTTCAGAAAATCCCGGGCCGGGAGCCTTCTCTTGCCCGGGACCTGCAACGCTCCGATTTCGACCAGGCCCTTCCCGGTTTCCACCTGAAAGGTTGATTCCGTCTTCCGGGCCACCCGACCAGGGTTTCGAGTTACTGCATCTCCATGAACCACACGCGCCGCAAAGAGCTTGATCTGCTTCCCGGAGAGGGTCGTCGTGGCCCCCGGCCAGGGGTCCAGGGCCCGTATGAGGGCGGCAATCTTCATTGCCGGCAGGCGCCAGTCAACGCGAGCCATCCCGCGATCAATCTTGGGTGCATAGGAAGCCAGCCGGTGATCCTGCGGTTTTTCATCGAGTCGCCCTCGGATCAGGGTCTCAAGGCTCCTGATAACGAATTTGCCCGCCATTTCGGCAAGACGGTCGTGAAGTTCCCCGGCGGTTTCATTTTCAACGATCCGGACCTCTTCCTGATAGAGGATTGGGCCGGTGTCCAGCCCTTCATCCATCCGCATGGCTGTCAGTCCGGTCATCGGCTCATTGTTGAGCACGGCCCAGTGGATAGGTGCCGCTCCCCTGTATCTGGGCAACAAAGAGGCATGGACGTTGAGCGCCCCCCAGGTCGGTACCTCCAGAAGTCCCTTTTTCAGGACCTGACCAAAGGCAATAACCACAAAGAGGTCGGGTTCGAAGGACCGGAGAAGATCGTGGAAGGAAGGGTCGGAAGCCTTCTCCGGTTGCAGGACTTCGAGCCCCGCAAGCCTGGCCTGCTGCTTGACGGGTGAGGCCGTGAGTTTTCTTCCTCTCCCCTTCGGGCGATCCGGTTGTGTTACCACGGCCCGTATCTCGTGACCCTGCCGCAAAAGGGCCTCCATGGCCGGAACGGCAAAGGCCGGTGTTCCAAAAAATATTATTCTCGGACGTACAGGCAGGGTTTTTTTCTCAAGAGCATTCATTGTCCGCATTTCGGGTTTCAGGGCCGCTTGAGCATCTTCTTTAATTTCTTCTTGTAGAGATTCCGCTTCAGGGTACTGATGTGATCAATGTAGAGGACACCGTCAAGATGATCAATCTCGTGCTGCAAGCAGATGGCCAGCAGGCCCTCAGCTTCAATTTCAAAGGGTTTTCCGTGCCTATCAAGGCCTTTCACATGGACGTGGGCCATTCGGGTCACATCCGCCGAAAAATCAATAACACTGAGGCAGGCCTCCTCGGTGGAGACTTTTCCTTCCCCATCGCAAATTTCGGGGTTAATGAGGACGCTCGGCGACCTTCCTTCTTCACGGGGATTTTGATCAAACACGATCACCCGTTTCAGCTCGCCCACCTGGTTCGCTGCCAGTCCTATACCGGGTGCCACATACATCGTTCGGATCATGCCTTCAACAAACGCCTGCAGTGGTCCATCGATATTCTTAACCGGCGCGGCCTTTGCCCTCAGGACGGGATTCGGATAGGTGAATATTTTCATGTTTTCGGAATTTTCGTCGGTATTCATCCCTTTTATCCGGCCAGGACCCAAATCTATGATTTCAGAAGGTGCTTTATTCGTCATCTTAAACATTCTACTCCAATAAATCAAGCCGCCAGCTCAGCAAAACCTTCTTGACTTTTGGGCCTGGGGCACCTATTGAAAAGCCATGATGAAAAAGATCGTTAATTTTCTGTTTGAAGTGGGGATGCTTAAGAAAACCCCCCGGACCGGCTACCAGTTTCTGGGATCGGGAAAGGAATCGGTCGCAGCCCATTCCTTCCGTACGGCTGTTATCGGCTATGCCCTAGCCTCCCAGGAACCGACCGCCGACCTCCAAAAGGTGGTATTGATGTGCCTTTTTCACGACCTGCACGAGGCCAGGACGGGTGACCACAATTATGTGAACAAGAGATATGTGGATGTCCATGAAGAGAGGGCGATGGATGATCTGGCCAAGGATCTGGTTTTCGGGGATGAGGTGGTTTCGCTGGTCAAGAGTTTCAATGCGTCGGAGACACTGGAGGCATTCCTGGCAAAAGACGCAGACCAGTTGGACCTGATTATGGAGCTGAAAGAGCAGAAGGACCTGGGAAATCGTTACGCAGTGGACTGGTTGTCATTTGCCGTAAAAAGACTTCATACGGCCAGGGCAAAGGAACTGGCCCGGGAAATACTTGAAACCGACAGTACCGATTGGTGGTTCGAGAAAAAAACAGACTGGTGGATCAATGGTCCCCAAAACCATCAAAGCAATCCATAGCCTCCTGGGGGGTGATACGCGCAAGGCCATGATGAGAATCAGCCTGGGGGTATCCCTCCTGTGCCATATCGGTCTGGTACTGGCCTTCCAGAAGGCATTTCCCTTCCACTGGGACTTCGAGCCCATTCGGAGCTACCGCGTTGAGCTCATTCGCCCGCCCATGGACCCATCGGCAACAGATGCGGCGGGTGGTGCCGACCTGGCAAAAATAAGACCCATTCCAGAGGCTGCGCCCGAAGAGACTGAGGACACCATTTCGCTGGATACCCGCGATAAACGATACAGTTCCTATGCGAAAGTGATCAAATCGGTGCTGATGCGCCACTGGGAATACCCCCTCGAAGCACGTGAGAACCTCATAGAGGGAAAACTCATGATCCTCTTCACCCTCATACGCTCAGGACAACTTCAGGATCTTAAAACCCTGGAACCATCAGGTTACGATATCCTGGACCGAGAAGCCCAAAGGGCCGTTCGATCAGCGGCGCCCTTCCCTCCCTTCCCTCCATCGGTGACCGTTGCCAGGCTGCACGTGAAGGCCAGATTTGACTACCGCCTGACAGACCAGGGTCATCAGCGGTGAAATGATGTCTTTTTTCCAGGGTATAATCTTGAACTTCCGGGGGCTTTGGCTGGGCCTCAGGAACCCGAGGCTCCTGTTTCTCGGAATCATCCGTTTCGTCGCCGTCCTTATCGTCACCATTCTTGCCGCAAGTCTTATCCTGATCTACCACCGGGAAATCCTGAACCTCCTGTGGAAAAGACCCGACAGTCACCTGATCCTCTGGTTATGGTACCTCCTGTCGTGGTTTCTTTCCCTGTTGCTGGTCGGCCTCTCAACGGTTCTCGCCTATCTCCTCTCCCAGGTCCTCTTTGCCGTTGTATTGATGGACAGGATGTCCAGGATCACCGAGCGTCTCCTTACCGGACGCGTAGAAGAACCAAAGGAAGTGCCCTTTTCCCGGCTCTTTCTTCTCCTGGCAAAACAGGAATTCCCAAGATCAATCATACCGGTCCTGATCTCCATGGTCATCATGATCGCCGGCTGGGTCACGCCGCTCGGTCCCATTATCATGGTGTTGTCAACCGGATCGGCGGTCATATTCCTTGCCTGGGACAACACCGATCTCGTACCAGCACGGCGCCTGATGTCCTTCGGGGTGAGATTCCGCTTCCTGCTCAGGAATCTCCTGTTTCACCTCGGGTTCGGTCTCCCTTTTCTGATCCCGGGGCTCAATATCCTGTTGCTCTCATTTGCTCCTGTAGGAGGGACTCTCTTTCAGGTAGAAAGGGAAGGTTCCGTCATTTCCTGAGTATGACGGGTTTGGCATCGTATTCGCCGGAGGTGACCTGTTCCCAGAAGGTGCTCTTGTCAATCTGCCATTCCGGCCCGAAGGCCATGTTGAAAAATCCGCCCAGTCGCACAAACAGTTTCCGCCACCCGGAACGTCTGTCCAGCGAGAGGACCTCTTCCAGAAATGGGACGATCTCGCCCATCTTCTCCTTCGGGATATAGGCCCTGGCACCCATCTCGATGGACTTTCTCAGGGCGCGAACCGAAAGGACGTGCGCGGTCAACATCACCGTGGGAAACCCCTGGAAAACAGAAGCGTTCAGCAGATCGAACCCTCGTACGCCCATAATGTCCAAGACGACCAGATCATAAGGCCATGACCGGAGCAATTGGTCCCCGGTCTCATAATCGGTGGCCTTGTCAAGAATCAGGCCTTCAAAGTCTTCAAATTGTTCCGCCAGACTTTCCAGAACATCCGGCTCATCATCGACTGCCAATATACGCTTTCCGTTCAAAATGCTCACGGACTCATTCAATCCTTGTCTTTGTCAGGGGGAAGCTTAATCCGTTTGAAAACCACATCGTTCATGCGCTGGGGTGTGACCACACGCTGGGAAAGGAGTTCCCGGGTACCGGTCTTGAATGCCTCCACGTCATCGTAGAAATGCGTCCCCTCTACAATCTTGAGGTCAGGGTAGTCTTCGCGTATGACATCTATAAAGGCTTCCTTGAAAGGACAAAGCTGGACAAGACAGGAACTGAGATGGAGAGAATCAATGCCGTAGTCCACGAGGGCCTGAACTTTTTGCCATATGCGGTCCGTCCCCACACCGGTGGGACAGCCGCCACAGTGGATGATACCCAAAAGATCCACCGGTTCCCCCTCGGGATAGTCCTTGAACAACCCCTGTCTGCCGCGAAGGTTTCCCAGGCAGCCTATCATAACGCAATTCATGTCGTTGGTAACGCTTTCACATGCCAGTATTCCAATCTTGGCCATATTCTGCCTCCCTCGTCCTGCAATCCTGTCTAAACTTCCAACGAAGTCGTCTCATCCGCCGGAGTCAAGGAGCAGGGCGTGAGACTCATTTTCAGATCCTTTCTCATAGTGCACTTGACACCAAACACCAACATGGACGGCTATTTGGGGTTTACGCCTCCCAATCCCCACGCGCTTCTATGAATTTATGCTAAACCCCAAATCGGCGTCCATCCCCTTCGGAGTGTTTAGAAAGCATCTGAAAAAGAGTGTCAGGTTCGTTTCCACTTCGTTGCTTACAGGTTGCCGCTTGCAACATCATCCAGGCTTTAGGTCAGCCAACGCTTTCTGCGTTTGTAGAACTTGACGTCACGGTAACTCCTCTTGGTGCCCATCTCAGTGAGACCCAGATAGAACATCTTAACGTCTTCATTTTCCTTGAGCTTTTCCACGGAATCATCCAGGACGATCTTGCCATTCTCCATCACATAACCATGTTCCGCAATGGAAAGTGCCAACCGTGCATTCTGTTCCACCAGCAGGATGGTCATCTTCTGTTCTTCATGGAGGCGCTTTATGATGGCAAAAATTTCAGCCACCAGGATAGGGCTCAGACCAAGAGATGGCTCATCTAACATCATCAGGCGGGTGCGGGCCATCAGAGCTCGCCCGATAACCAGCATCTGTTGTTCCCCGCCGGAAAGGTAACCGGCGAGGTTATTCTGCCGTGATTTGAGATAGGGAAAGTAGTGAAACACCATGTCATAACGCTCTCTGATTTCACGTTTTTTTCGCGTCCGGGTTGCGGCGATCAGATTCTCGTGGACGGTCAGGTTCTCGAAAACGCACCGGCCTTCCATGACCTGGAAGATACCCAACCTGACGATGGCTTCAGGTTCCATACCGTCGATGCGCTGGCCCATGAATTCGATGGTACCGTCTGTCACCTCTCCTTCTTCCACCTTCAAGAGACCCGAGATGGCCTTGAGTGTGGTCGTCTTCCCTGCCCCGTTCGATCCCAAAAGGGCAACGATCTGGCCCTCATGGACCTCAAGGGACATGCCTTTGAGAACCAGGATGACATCGTCATATATCACTTCTATGTTGTTTACACTGAGCATCGCCAGCCTCTATTCCAAATCATTTTCACTAAGCAACCGTCAATTGCTTTATCCTTTCCTGCAACACAAAACGCTGGATCTTGCCCCCCTCGGTCCTCGGTATCCGGTCCACAAATGCGATCCAACGCGGGTACTTGTAGGTGGCAATCCTGTCTTTGACAAATGACTTGATTTCTGAATCCAATCCTTCAGACGGTGAATAACCCGCCCTCAGCACCACGAATGCATAGGGTTTTATGAGTTCATCACTATCATGATAACCCACCACGGCGCTTTCCGCAACCGCCGGGTGCTGGTTGAGCGTATTTTCCACCTCCTGGGGAGCCAACCATCTTCCCCCCACACGGAGCATGTCATCACTCCTGCCGCGGAAATAGTAAAAGCCGTCCTCATCCATCATGTATCGATCGCCGGTTACAAACCACTCGCCCAGCATGTTTCGCTTCGTCTCATCTCTCCGGTTCCAGTAGGCCGAAGCAATGGATCCGCCCCTCACCTGGAGATTGCCTGTCCGGCCTCTATCCACCGGCCTTCCATCATCATCCAGGAGCCTGGCGTCATAACCCGGGACGACCTTCCCCGTACTGCCGGGTTTGACTTCACCGAAAAAATTAGAGAGGAAGATATGGCAGATTTCCGTTGACCCGGTTCCATCCAATATTTCCACGCCGAAAGCTTCCTTGAAGCGAGAATAGACATCCGGCGAAAGGATTTCGGCGGATGAAATACAGGCCCTGAGCCCGGTCAGTGGAGGCAGGTTTTTACCCTCCTTGCGGCAGGCATTTTTGTAATCTGCAAGGGCACCCAGGAGGGTGGGAACGGTGAAAAAAAGTGTGGGACGGAACCGGACCAGGTCATCATACACAAGATCGGGAAGGGGCCGATGGCCGGTCAGGATGGTCGTGGCCCCCACTGCAAAAGGGAAGTACGCGCTGTTCCCGAGGCCATAGGCGAAAAACAGGAAGGAACCCATGACCCGATCGTCCTCGGTCATGTTCAATACGCCCCTGGCATAGGCCTCGGAACAGTAAACCGGATGACTGTGGTGATGGACGGCACCCATCAACATCTCCGGATTCCTCCCGCTGTACAGCCAGAATGCCACGTCATCGGGTGAGGTCTCAACTGCCGCAAACTGATCGGATGCCCGGTTCATAAGATCATCAAAGGAAAGATGGGCGTGGTTCTCTTCGGAAACCACAACGATACTTCTCAGGAACCGGGTCCGGTCAAGAATCTTTTCTATCTCAGGAAGGAAGACCGAATCCACCACAAGAACGCGGGCGCGGCTGTCATTGATCACATGCAGAAAATCATTTGCCTTCATGAGGATGTTGGTCGGTATGGGAACGGCCCCCAACTTGATGGCCCCGTAAAAGCAGAAGATCATTTCAGGCGAGTCTCTGAGAAGGAGCATGACCCGGTTTTCCATTTCCACGCCAAGCCCCGCCAGCATATTCGCCGCGCGGTTTACGTTCTGGAGAAGTTGAAGATAGGTATAGGTCTGATCTCCTGAGAGGATAGCAGCCTTTTCTCCCCGGCCCTCCTCCACGTTCCGATCAATAAGATACCGGGCAACGTTGAATCGATCGGGTAGATTCAATTGGATCATGCTTCACCTCTTGGCTTCTTACAACTCCTTGCGAACCGCTTTGAATTGACGATTACCGGTCAAACGAACAATCGGCAATCGTCAATCAACAATGGTCCTATTTGCCGAAATAGTCCCAATCCCTCGGCAGCCGAACCCAACCGCTCACGTCCACCATCTTGCCGCCCTTGATCTCGTAAATCTTGGCCTCCATACTTGCCCGATGATCCTTGGATGTGAAGGTGAGAGGAGGCGCTAGTCCTCCCGTATCGAAGTTCCTAAACTTCTCGAATGCATTGCGTATGCCGGAAGGGGTCAAATTGCCAGCCTTGTCCGCCATCTTGAGGGCCTCCGTTACGGCGAGAATATTGACCCAGCCCTCCACATAAACATTGGTCCCCTTTTCTCCGGGATGCCATTTTTCATGACTCTCCACGACCTTTTTCATGCCCGGCACAGGTGCGCCGTAGGGGGAAATGGGGTGCACACCGTAGGTTCCCTCGGCTGCGCCGCCACTCAGGGTAATCAGGCTTTCCTCAAAATTCCGGATGTTTGAAATGAATTTTGTCCTTATTCCCAATGCCTTGGCATCCTTGAGAATAACCGCCCCATTCATGGCGGTGGAGGTAATGTAGGCAAAATCAGGGTCATACCGTGTCATGTTGGTTAATTGCACCGTGGCATCCTTGGTGGGCCAGTTGATGACCTGATCCGGTCCCACATCAACGCCGATCTTTTTCGCATAATCCTTGCACACCTTGAGGATGTCCCTGCCGTACTTATTATCCGGGTACAAATAGCAGATTTTGGGATTTCGGCTCTTGTCCTTCCAGTTGTCCCTGATCCATTTCAGGCTAATGCGGCCCATGGTCGCATAGGAAGGGGAGACAAAAAAACTGAAAGGCGTCTTTTTGGGGTTCTGGAATTTGGAGGTAAAAGAGGCCGCGATAGTGGCCACACCATCTGCCACGATCTTCTTGATCAGCGTCATGGTGGTCCCTGTGGACTGTATGTAAAGGCCGAGCACCTTCTCGGAGTCAACGAGGCGGTTGTATCCGGCCACTCCTCGCGGGACCTTGTACCCATCGTCTATGACGATCAGTTTCAGGTTCTTGCCGTTGATCCCCCCATGCTCGTTGACCCAGCGCATGGCATCCAACTGGCCCTTAACCTGGTTTTTTCCCCAATCCGAAGTGGGCCCGGAGAGATCGATGAGGACACCCCACTTGATCTCATCGGCGGCGACAACACTTTTTGCGGTCAGCCCCATGGTCAGGGCCACGGCGACAGCCACTATGGCAAAACCGATTGTCCACTTTTTCATAATCTCTTTCCTCCCTTTCTGGTTAAGATGAACAGCCTGTTGAAAATGCCTCCTTTTCCCCCGTCCTCATCACTCCTAAGAACGGTATTGAAACTTCCAAGGAACTCGTGACCCTCATCAGGAGAACCTGAGGGTCTTTTTCGGACGCTTTCTCATGGGGAACTTGGCATTCAACCCCGGCATGGACGCCCATTCCCTCCGGAGTGGTTAGAAAGCGTCTGAAAAGGAGCGTCAGGTTCGGCCCGATGCCTCCATTACCTTCGTTGTTCATAGGCTGCCGCCTGCGGCATAACCCAGCTTTTTACGATTCCATCAATAGGAAAACGGCCATAATTTCCAGTAGGCACGAATCGTGCGCCACCGTGCGGCAAGGCCGTCCGGTTCGAAAATAAGAAAAAAGACAATCACAAAACCAAACACGATCTCCCTGATAGAAACAAACCAGGTGATATGATCGGGAAAGGTCGAGTTCAGATAGGTGGTCACCACTTCAAGGACCCTTTCCAGGATAAACCAGAAAGCCACGCCGAAAATACCTCCGGTAATGTGTCCCAGGCCCCCGATGATGCACATGGCCAGGTAATCTATGGATTGGTGGATGGTAAAAGATTCATGGGTGATCACCTCCAGGTACTGTGCCAGTAATGCCCCGGCTATGCCGGCGAGAAAGGAGGCGACGGCAAAAGACATCAAGCGATACTTGAAAAGATTCACCCCGATCACCTCGGCGGCCAGATACCTGTCGCGAATGGCCACAAAGGCCCGTCCCGATCGGGAGCGAACAATGTTCTTGATCACCATGGTGGCGGTCACTGCCAGGAAAAAGGTCAGGTAGTAGAGATGGAAGTGGTCATTGAAGTGAAACGGCCCAATGGTTCCCGGGTCAACATACAACCCTTCTACACCACCCGTAAGGCTGTCCCAGCGCCGGATGGTGAATTCTATGATAAACTGGGCCGCAATGGTGGCCATGGCCAGGTAAAGCCCCCGCAGTCTAAGGGAAGGAATGCCGAAGACCATGCCCACGAGAGCGGCTACCAAACCGGCAGCGGGTAAGGCTACCAAAAAAGGGAGCCCTGCCTGGCCGATGAGGATGGAGCAGGTATAGGCGCCCACACCCAGAAAAGCGGCATGACCCAGCGAAATCTGTCCAGTGAAACCGGTGAGCAGGTTGAGGCCATGGCAGGCAATAATCGCAATACCGGCTTCAATCATGATGGACATCATGTACTTGGAACCAGCCAGGGGGAACAGAATGCAGGCCAACAAAAAAGCAATGACCCAGGCCTTCACAAACCAGGTTTGGAAGATGCGTTCATCACTGCGATATTTCTCGTGGAATATTCCAGCCGGCATAACCTAAGATCCCATCCATCTAAAAGTCTATGAACGTTGAACATCGAACGTCCAACGTCGAATGATGCATAGGTATTCTACCAATTTATGATGGAACCGTAAAAAGTCCGTCCCTGGACTTTTTACTGACGGAAATCGAAAAGTGTGATTTTCGTTTTCCTTACAAATCAAAGGGTTGCGCTGCACCCCATTGATTTGCGTGCCCGTCCATGGGCACGATGATGACTTCCAACGAAGTCGTGACCTGCTTGAGCAGGCAAACGGGATGTTCCAGAAGCTACGCTCCCTCCGTCGTCCATGACTCCGGTCGCTGCGGATTTCGGCCCTTCCACTGTCCTGTTCCAGGGCCGAATTGACGCCGCTTCAGGAACATCCCGTTCACCTGCTCTTCATACGCGAAACTCTGTGCCGTCCCAAATCGGAACTCAGGAGCAGAACCTGAGGGTCTTTTTCAGACGCTTTCTCATAGTGCACTTGACACCAAACACCGACATGGACGGCTATTTGGGGTTTACGCCGCCGGAAGCCCTGGCGCTCTCCAATGGCTACCCTTAAACCCCAAATCGGCGTCCATCTCCTCCGATGTATTTAGAAAGCGTCTGAAAAAGAGTGTCAGGTTCGGCTCCTCTTCGAACCGCACAGGCTGCCGCTCGCGGCATAAACCAGCTTTTTACGAAGTCATCAATTTATGAACCAGCAGAGCGAAGCGATTTCATCATTCGATGTTCAATCTTCAGCGCTCGATGTTCGACGTTCAAAAAAAGGCTTCGCTCTTCAGCCACACTTTGAGCTTCACCCAGGCAAAACCAATTATCTCTGAACACGCCCAAAGAACGTGGTTCTAAAATTGAATAAAGGGGGTCCTCCACCAGAGCCAATTTCCATCTTCTCACACGCGCTCAATCTCTTCAGTCCCGAACAGGCCATAGGGCTTTACCATCAGGACCAGGACCAGGACCATAAAGGGGAACACTTCATTTATTGCGGGTATATAGGGATCCAGATATCCGGCGGAGAGGAATTCCAGAACACCCACGATAAGGCCCCCGATGATGGCCCCCAGTATACTGTCCAGCCCCCCGAAGATAACGGCAGGCAATACCTTGAGACCGATATAACTCAGATCCACGCCCACGCCTCCGATATTGCCCACCAGGATGCCGCCTATGGAGGAGACAACGGCGGCAATACACCAGCTGATGGCAAAGACCCGTTTCACGGAAATGCCCATACTCTGGGAGGCCGTCTGATGGTCAGCCACAGCTCTCATGAAGATGCCCGTGCGTGCATACTTAAAAAAGGCGGCAAAAAAGCTCAACAGAAGAACGGAAATCCCCATGCTCCAGACATAAAGATAGGTGAGCTTGACGCCGAATAGATCGATGGGTTCTTCGGGAAAAATGTTGAACTGCCTGATATCATTGCCCCACAGCATGATCACCCCGCCTCTCAGTATGTATGTGAGGCCCAGGGTCACCATGATAACCGAAATGATGGGTTCTCCAATAAGTGGCCTCAGGACAAGGCGTTCAACAGCAAGACCCAGGAGGACCGAAAAGGCCATAGTGATCATGAAGGAGACAAAGAAGTTGAGTCCGAAGTCCAGGGTCATGGAAAGACAAACATAGGCCCCCACCATGAGGAACTCGCCCTGGGCCAGATTCAGAATAGAGGTGGATTTGTAAATCAGGACGAAACCCAGGGCCACAAGCGCGTAGATAGATCCCATGGAAAGTCCCGACAGGAAAAACTGCATAAAAAACAGAAACTCTCTTGGCAACCTACATCCCCCCTTTGAACCTGCTGAAGAAACCTTTCCTTTTCAACAGATCCTGATAGGCTTCTTCCGGTTTCATCGCCCGAATCGTCAGGTTTGTTCGCAGCAGGGCAGTCTTGCCATCCTGATATCGGATGACTGTTTCGATGGGCATCTCCTCCACGTCACTGTAAAGGCCTGCGATCTCCTTCACATATTTCTCATTGATAAAACCACGGCGTATCTTCCTGGTACGCGTCAGCTCTTCATCATCCGGGTCCAATTCTTTGTAGAGGAGCAGGAATTTGGCGATCCTGGCCTTCTCGGGCAGGGAGGCATTCACCCGCACAACCTCCCGTTCGATCAGGTCGTAAACCTCGGGTTTTGCAGCCAGATCGGAATAGGTGGTATAGCTGATCCTATTCTCTTCAGCCCATTTGCCCACATGCTTGAAATCAATGCAGATGATTGCGCTCACATATTCCCGGGCATGTCCAAGCACGACGGCTTCCACAACATACGGACAGAACTTCAGCTTATTCTCAATGAACATGGGGGAAAACCGGGCCCCGCCCATTAGGTGCATCAGGTCCTTGACCCGGTCGATAATCACCAGATGCCCCTCGGGCGTAAAGTAACCCGCATCCCCGGAGTGCATCCATCCATCAATAATGGTTTCCTTCGTGGCCTCCTCATTCTTGAGATAACCCTGAAAAAGGCCGGGACCGGATGAGAGGACCTCTCCCACGCCCTCTTCATCAGGCTCGAATATGGATATCCTGGCCGCGGAAACGGGGATGCCGACCGAATCAAAATTAATGTCGCCGTCATGGTGTATTGTGGAATACCCGGCCACCTCCGTCTGTCCGTAGATCTGCTTCAGATTGATGCCGAGTGCGTGAAAAAAGCGAAACACGTCAGGGCCGAGGGCCGCGCCGCCGGTCATGGCCGTCCGGACTCTTGAGAAACCCAGGCGATCCCGCAGGGCCCTGAACATGGCTGCATAGGCCAGCCAATAGATGATTCTCCAGCCCAGGGGAGGATGCTTTTTTTCAAACTTGAAATCGGCCCAGCGATATCCAATGGGGAGGCACAGGTTGTAAACAAGTTTCTTAAAAAAGGACGCGTCCAAATGCTTGACCATGACCTGGCGGGAAAGGCCCTCCCACATGGGGGGCCCCGCCACCATCAGGCTGGGAGCGATCTCGTAGAGGTCGGCCATGGAGGTTTCCGACTCCTCCGGAAAATTCACAGTGTAAGCGGAGTAAAGGGCGGAAAAAACGCTCATGGTCTGTTCCACGATCCATGGCAGGGGGATAAAGGAAAGAAACTGATCATCCGGCTCTTTGGGGTCCACTTCATTCAGAGAGCCCACCATACTCAGGATATTCCTGTAAGTAAGCAGGCTTCCTTTCGGGCTTCCGGTCGTGCCTGAAGTGTAACAGATCATGGCCAGATCCTCTTCCCCGATGGCCCCGACGTTCAGATCAAAAAGGGCTGGTTGTTGCAGGCCGATTTCCCGGCCCAAGCGTTCCACCTCGCGGAAATCAATCAGGGTTTCATCTTCGTAATCCCATAACCCTTTGGGGTCCGTGTAAATGATTTTCCTGACGCGGGGGAGTTTTTCCTTGAGATCCAGGATCTTGTCCACCTGTTCCTGATCTTCCGCCACGATCATGGTGGCTTCCGAATGGTCGATAATGTAGGCGACCTCACTGAGGATAGAGTCCTTGAAAATGCCGAACGGCACGCCCCGGGCTGCCTGTGCGCCCAGTTCGGCGTAGACCCATTCCGGACGATTTCCGCCCATAATGCCCAGTGTTTCCCCAGGATTCAATCCGAGGGATATCAGGCCCAGGGAAAAATCGCGCACATGGTCCAGGTATTCTCTCCAGGTCACGGACTGCCAGATGCCGAATTCTTTTTCACGGAGGGCCACCCTCGAGTCGCCGAACCGATCGGCATTCCTGATAAGGAGCAAAGGGAGGGTCAGTTCCGATTTTTTCGGAGGGGAATCGGCTGCGTTCATCTTTCTCCTGTTGGCCCGAAATTCTCATCCCGCGATACGCGAGGCTCAGATGGTGAACCTGCCCGTGAGAACCCCGTCCTAGAGACGGGAATAGGTTATTTCGTCATCGCCCAGGTAGGCACTAACAACCTCCGGATTTTCTTGAATTTCCCTGGGACGGCCTTCGGCGATTTTTCTTCCAAACTCCAGGACGCAAACACGGTCCGAGATATCCATGACAACACCCATATCATGCTCAACGAGAATGATGCTCACGCCCCACATACTGTTCACATTGATGACAAATCGGGCCATATCTTCAGTCTCCTCAAGATTCATCCCGGCCATGGGTTCATCCAAGAGGAGCACCTCCGGGCGCATGGCCAGGGCCCTCGCAAGTTCCACCCTTTTCTGGAGACCATAAGGAAGGGTACCAACCACCTGTTTCCGAATGGCCTCAATCTCCAGGAGATCAATGATCTTTTCCTCGATCTCCTTTCTGAGTTCCAGTTCCTCCCTAATGGTTCGACCATAATAGAGCATGTCGGAAAATATCCCTGATTTGAGAAAGGTGTGCCGACCTAACTTGATGTTGTCCAGGACAGTCATACCCTTGAAGAGTTCTATATTCTGAAAGGTGCGGGCGATGCCCCGCTTGGCAATGGTATGGGTGGGAACGCCGGTGATGTCTTCCCCCTTATAGAGTATCCGACCCCTTTGAGGGTTGTAAAACCGGCTGATACAATTCAGGATGCAGGTTTTTCCCGCGCCGTTGGGGCCGATAATGGCAAAAATCTCACCCTGTATCAGCCGGGTGCTGATCCCGTTCAGTGCCGTCACGCCCCCGAAGGACAATGACAGGTCCTCAATTTCCAGGATGACCTTGCCGTCCATAGACTTCTTGTTCGCAAAAGCCGGGTTAAACTCAGGGTTTTCGATTCTGTTCAGATGAAAAGGGTGCACTTCACCCTGTTGAATTGAATAGATCTGGCGATATAGCTTTAAAAGCGGGAGGAGATGCACAAGCGTCGGACAACCGTTAGGAATGTGCGCTATTCACCCTCTTTCATGGGACAGCCGCAGGATCATTTTTCGGGACCAATTGCCTATGAACGCCGCTTTATATCTTATGTATGGTGGTTAAGAGACGAAAAGAAACTGTTATGACTGGCCTTTACAATACAATAATATCAGTATAGATGGGATAGGCTTTTCATGTCAAGGACAAACCTTTGATAGAAGGGATATGTTTTGAGGCCAAAGACTATCTTGACATGATTGTTTAGGTGCTTAGTTTAAGAAACACGACACAATACCTTGGCGAAACATCAAAATCACGGATAAACATGCCCGCAAAAGACTATTACACCACATTGGGAGTATCAAAATCGGCCTCCGTCGATGAGATCAAGAAGGCCTACCGTAAACTCGCCCTGAAGTATCACCCTGACCACAACAAGGATGATAAGTCCGCCGAGACCCGCTTCAAAGAGATCAGCGAGGCATACGCCGTTCTCAGCGATTCGGAAAAGCGAAAACAGTATGACACCTTCGGCGCCGAGGGGTTTCAGAATCGTTTCAGTCAGGAAGATATCTTCCGCGGTTTTGATTTCGGTACCATTTTCAAGGAGTTCGGGTTTGGGGGCGGCAACTCTGAAAATGTTTTCAGCCACATTTTCAGAGGAGGCCCGGGTGGTCCCGGCCGCAGCCAATTCCGGGCAGCGGGTGGTTCACCTTTTCAGGGGTTCCAGGGACAATCTATGGGCATGAGAGGGCATGACCTGGTTTATGAACTGTCTGTCACCTTGGAAGATGTGACCCATGGGGCAAAAAAACTCATCGTCTATGAGCTGGGAGGCCGGGAGCAGAGGGTTTCCGTAAAGATTCCCAAGGGGATCCGTTCGGGGAAAAAGCTGCGTCTTTCGGGGAAAGGACAACCCGGCATCCAGGGAGGACCATCAGGAGATCTCTTTGTCCAGGTGAGCATCCTGGAGCACAATGTGTTCAAACGGAAGAATGACGACCTGCATCTGAGACGGGAAATCAGATTCTCGGAGGCCGTTCTGGGAACCGAAATCGAAGTCCCCTCCATTGACCAGAAACTCCTGAAATTGAAGATTCCGGTCGGCACCCAGAATGGGGCCAAGTTTAGAATGAAGGGTTACGGTCTTCCCCACATGGGAGAGAACGATCGGGGTGATCAATTTGTGGAAATCCGTGTGACTGTTCCAAAGAAATTGAACAAGGAACAAAAAGATCTCGTGAAATTGATGGCTGAATCAGGATTGTAAGGGTAATGAAAGCGCTATGTGTATTTTCCGGTGGGCTCGACAGCATGCTCGCCTCGCAGTTGGTCAGGGCCCAGGGAGTGGAAGTCCTGGCCTTTTTTTTTGAGACGCCGTTCTTTCGTTCCGAAAGGGCCAGAAAATCGGCCGCCCATATCAACCTTCCCCTCAAAGTGGTTGACATTACAGAACGCCATCTGGAGATGGTGCAATCCCCGAAATACGGCTATGGTGTCAACATGAACCCCTGCATTGACTGCCATGCCCTGATGTTGAGGATAGCAGGGGAATTTCTGGAGCAGGAAAGCGCCGATTTCGTCATCAGCGGCGAGGTCCTGGGCCAGCGCCCCATGTCCCAGAACAGGATGTCCCTTAACAGGGTCTCCACTGAAAGTGGGCTCGGAAACCTGCTCCTCAGACCCCTGTCGGCGAAGCACCTGCCCGTGACCCTGCCTGAAGAATCAGGATGGGTGAATCGCGATCTTCTCATGGACATCATGGGCCGCTCCCGAAAGCCCCAGATGGACCTGGCCCAAAAGTTCCATATCCTTGACTACCCATCACCCGCAGGGGGTTGTCTGCTTACCGAAAAGGCCTTCTCACGGAGGCTCAGCCACCTCTTTTCCATCAGGGCTCGACCGCGAATCAATGAAATAGAACTCCTCAAACTGGGCAGGCATTTCAGGATCGATACCGGCACAAAGCTCGTGGTGGGGAGGAACAGGCAGGAAAACCAGGATATCTTTGCCCTTGCAGGGGAAACAGAGGTGGTCATGATGCCCGTCTCCATTCCCGGGCCGACCGCATTAATGACAGGGCCCATGTCACCTGCCTTTATTGAGCTGGC